>Ga0316192_10004071_pt1 | contig 10619 bp, 13 predicted proteins | sample MerIslwburrow_MG_FD_204931 | JGI IMG/M metagenome (GOLD analysis project Ga0316192, IMG submission 204931) | Coastal sediment microbial communities from Maine, United States - Merrow Island worm burrow | ecosystem: Environmental > Aquatic > Marine > Coastal > Sediment | place: USA: Maine...
TTGTTCGGGCACTTGTCCCATAGTTCATAGGCAGTCCCAATGCCGGAAATTCTGGCGCCTACGATGAGCACGTCGACCTGCGATTCTGTCGCCCGCGACGAACCCTTCGACTATAAGTGGGAGTCGTTCGCCGAGTAACTGGAACAAATGGGGAACGCCACGCCTGCGCTCAATCTTGCGGAGCTCGTGAGCCATTCGAGCCTTCGCTACGCCGGCTCCAACTCCGCGCGAGGTCGAAAGCCCGACGAGGAGCTGTCGACCTGTCTCGACCAGCTGCGGCGGGCATAGCGAATTCAAAGGCCCTGTCTGCGCTGAGAGTCACGCGACATAGCAAGATCGTACCGCGCAATTCGGCTCTCAGCATGCGTCCAATGGGCTAAGAGGCAATCCCTGACGCCTTAGCTCGCTGGCACCTGCGTTACCGTGACGTCTGCTTGGTCACAGCCATAGGCTCCGTCGCACCGAGCTCCGTTTGGTTGGTAGAACCGGTAGTCCGGACTCTCGCTCGTGGAGCCCGTCCAGCTTTCATCTTGGGCCGCAACCGAGATTTCGACCGTTTCCGGAGTTGCTTGGAGACGAAACCCAGAGCCGTCGCACCCGAACGAAAGGGACGCCTCAGTCGAGTCGCCGACCGACCAACCGTCTTCGGTCTCGATGCAGGTGAATCCACCCACGACGCCATCCAGAACAAGCTCGACGTCGTAAGTCGAACTCACACTCGGCACGAGGGCAACCTCCCGCCCGGCCACGGTACAACGAAATCATTCGGATTTCCGCTAAGTTCGGACTCAGCCTATCAGCTTCGGACACCGAGCTTTACAGCGGAAAGTCTCAGCGGACACTCTGGTCCGATGCCGACCGCCCGGTGCGCACACAGCTGAGTCCGATGGACTAAGAGAGTCCGAGGTTGGGCGCCTCCGAGGAAATCGACAACGCCCGGGCCTGTTGACCTCGCTTGCGCTACGAGCGCCGAGCCTATGCACGGCTGCGAGCGCAGACTGAGATTCGCCACCACCGAGCCCCATCGGCAACGGCTCCAGGCGCAAGCACCGCTTGTTTGCCGGTCACTCAGCTCCTGAATTGCGCAGCACGCCTTATCTGTCTACTTTCGGTTTCAGGGAAAGAAGGCTTTTGTAGCGGCTATCAGCTTGTCGGTTCGAGTTGAGCTGCAAGTGAGTCGATGGATCAGATCACCCGCACGGGAATCGCGAGCGCCCAGATCAGATCTTCTAACCTCTAGAGTCTCTGGCGCTTCGTACGCGAACAAGCGGAAGGCGTTGAGCGTGCAACTAGACCGACCGATCACGTGATTGCGGACATCTGGCTCGGCGCTCGAATCCGTGCGGACTGCCGGTGGAAACCGGAGCGTAGCGAAAACAAAGGCCCTGTCGGCGCGGCACGCCACGCGACATAACATCTGGCACCTCGCAATTCCGGGTTTACAAGGAGCCTGATGGCCTAACAGAGCGATCGCGCCGGCGCTTTTCAACGCCCCGTGAGTGCGCACACTATTTCAGCAGCCAGCCAAGACAGGCCTGTTCCAAGCGACCTATGCCCGCCGAATTCGAATCGGGCCTCTTGCCCTGCTGCCGTCCACGACACGTCCTTTCTGGGTAATGACCACTTCGCCCTTGGCAACGAGTCGGCGCGCCGCCTGTCGAGCGGGCTCCATGAGCTCGCGCCACGCTCCCGGTTCAACGGCGCGAGCAGCCTCGCTTGGGCAGATGGCCCTGCCCGAGCGCGCCTCGAGCAAGCGGAGGATTTGCCTCTCGAGCACTCGATCGGTGTCGCTGAGTCGCTCCGTTCGGCACCGCGCGCTGCAGTACGTCACCTCGTCCCAGTTTCGCGACCACTTGCGGCGCCACGCGATCGTCCGTCCGCATTTCGCGCAGCTCTTCACGGCGGCTCTGTCCATCTCTGCCCAGCACCTACCGGTCTCGTCGCACGTAGGTCGTTGCGAAGCGGATGTGGGACGGGAGCTTCTCGGCCTCGATGCTGGTACTCATCGTCAGCCGTCCGTTATCGTTCAAATCGAACACGTTTTCGGACACACCGCGGTCTCCAACGAGGCGCTGTTTCAGCGTCCCGTCCGGATAGACTCGATGCGTGACCTTGAGCACATTCCCATTGTCCGGATTGCGCCAAGTGATCGGGCTTCCGTCGGCGGGAGCCGAGATGTCCGGCTGACCGCTCCGTCCCACCGTGATGTTCACACCCTCGGTGAAGATTCGAAGCTCGTCGGCGGGTAGGTTGAGTGCCTTCAGGCGTCGGCTTGCCATGCCTCGAATGAAGAAGCTCATTTCGGCAACGACCTCGTCGATCGCTCGTTCGACCTGGCGCACCTCCCTCTGCCCGCCAACGAAGCGATAGGAACCGACGAGATGGTCGGCCGCCAGCGTCGACGCGAGGGCGGAGCGCTCCGTGGGTAGTAGCGCAGACAGTAGTGCAGACGCGAGACAGAACGCTCCGACAGGCCAAAGCCAGCGATGGCGGGATGACGAGCGCAACATCCTACGCCGCCTCTGCAATCAAGCTGTCTCGAAGTGTTTCGCGGCGGTCTGAGCCGTCCGCTTGGCGGGCGCGGTGCTCGACGAGTCGCCGGCTACCAAACGTCGTTGGAAAGCGATCCTGGAGACGTTCGGCAAGTTCGGGGTCGAGTTGCTTGAGCAGCAAGTAGGTGATGTTCATGACGATTGCCTCGTGAGCCTTCACTCTCTAGAGCACGACGCAACGGTGAGTAGCCGCGTTTTGGTGCAGCGGGTCTCTTCGAAGCGCTGGGGCATAGCGAATTCAAGGGCCCTGTCTGCGCTGTGCCCTCCGCGAGCCTCATAACGGATGCTGAATTGGGGTGGGGAGTCGGCGGCCGTCCGAGCCTACGCCGCTATTCCCGGAGGAGACGGCGGGACAGGGAGCGCAGCGCGGCGCGTTGGATGCGTTGTAGCCCATCCGCGATGGGCCGGGCGCCGCGCGGGATGAGTCGAACCTCGTCGCCTACACGGACGGTGCCGGCCTTTTCGATGCTCGCGTATGCGCCCATGTGTCGATCGGCGTGTTCAGCGACCGCGCGGACGACGCCTTTGTCTGCGTCGATGCCAGCGATCGCCTGTGCGCGGCCTGGAATGGAGCAGCGAACCGTCCGTGTTTCGATGCGGATTCGGCAATCGCCGACTTCGAGGAGCGTGCCCTCCCAGCCTGGCTCGAGCAGGCCCGCCGCGTCACCGGTGTCGATCACGAGATTCGGGCGATAGCGCCGCGCGTCGACGTTCGCGTTGCCGGAGCGCTCGGCTACGAAGCGGAGCGAGCTAGTGGTGAGCAGGTGGAAAGGAAAAACGTCGAAGTAGGTTCCGGGTGGCGTCTCGTATCGACTGAGCTCGAGAAGGCTGCGGAGCGGAATGCTCGACATGTCGGGCCCCGCTTCGCCCGGAAGAATACCAAACTCCTGTCGAAGCGCCGCGGCGTCGAGCTTGGTGCTTGCCTTCTTGTAGTGCGCCGATTCGGACGCCGGAGCGAGGGGTACGAGCTGTACCCGCTTCCCCACATGTGCGCTCACCCGCTCCGCGACGCCAGGGTCGTCGGCTCGGAGCGAGCTTCCGTCGGGAAAGCCAATGGTTGGAATGCTCGTGGCGTCGGCTCCATCTGGCAGCGAGGCTGTGAGGCCCAGGAGCTTCGGAAGCTTCCGTGCGCCCTGTTGCTCGCCGAGCTCCATGTTGCGAACGGCCCAAGCCCGATCGGCGCGGACGCCGCCAAGGTCGACGCGCGTCTCGTGCAAGTCTTCGCCGACCATGGACTTGACTGGGTAGCGGTGGAGCGATCGGACTCGGCCAATGACGGACATGAGCCCCTTCTATCGCAGTCTAGCCTCGATGCCGACTCTCTTAGCCCATCGGGAGGACGATGAGCGCCGAACTTCGCGGTACTCGATATTATGTCGCGTGGGGCGTCGTAGGCTCTCGACTGTCAGTGCGGGCGGACAGGTGCGCGGCCTCGAGCCTTCTGCGGGTCGCGCATGTCCAGAAGAGACACACCGACCCCGTACGTTGCGAAGTGACCGGCTGGACGAATCTCGATGATGCAGTTTTCGGCGATGGTCCCGTGCTGCTCGATCAGCCGTCCGCTGAGGGTCTCGAGGAGCTTCGGATCGAGATCGCCCATCGGAATCACACGCGCAGTGCCGCTGAAGGCGATCGTCGCGTCGGGGATCTGGATCCAGGGGATGAACGGGAGGCGCTTTGCAATCGTCACATTGAGCGCCACGTGAGGGTTCCGCAGGATGTGCTTCGCCTTCCACGAATCCTTCGCCGCCCGGACGTACAGAACCCGGTCTATCGCGACATAGACGATACCTGCAGAGCGGGCCTGGCCTTTGGGATTCACGTAGGAAAGCACGGCGAACGAGCGCCTTTCGATTTCCTTCCAAACGAGGTCCGAGCCAATGGGAGCCGCCATGGGAGGAGTGGAAGATCTGCGTAGGCTCGTGTCAAGACAAGAGATCCGACCGAGCTTGACCCGAAAATCGAATTGTCACGCAACCCCATCGGCCGTCGGCCCATAAGCGCGGCCATCCGATCTCGCGGCCTACTGAGCGCGACTCACCTCAACGAGGAACTCCCCGTCCGGGCGACGGCTGATCTGAAACGATCACATTGAAGCGTTCTTGGTCGGGGCGACTGGATTCGAACCAGCGACCTCATGCTCCCAAAGCAAAGCCGCGGAGCAAGCACAACATCACGCAAACAAACAGAAACCCAAACATGACCGGGACTTGCCCGCATCGCCGTGTTTGCGGTTCGTCACTTCATATCATCCGATTTCACATCGCCACGTCAACGTCAGGTCAACGAACCCAATCCTGGGCCGGTCCGGGTTGTGGCAGCTTGTGAATACACATCCTGCCACGCACACGACCCACGCGGCTGAGAGTCGACATGAACTCCCTTTTCGGCTCGCGCCTCAGGCGACATAAGAAGCTAGTGCCGCGCAATTGGGCGTTTACGATGAGCCCGATGGGCTAAGAGAGTCCTCGGACCTAAGAAGTCAAGTGCAGCGCGGAGAAGGTGATGTCGACGGTCTCGCGTAGCGCGCCATGGGTCCAACCTGGAACGCCTGTCTTGATTGCGTCTCCGTCCACGAAGGCCTGCATGCGCAAACCATCCACCTCTGCGCCGATCGACGGGGCACCGCGCGAAAACGGGCACTTTGCCTTAGCACTCCGTGCCAACGGTGCTTCTCAAGCGGCCGAGTTGCCCGTATCCTCCTTGCGCGAAATGAATGATCTCCAACTCCGAAAGACCCAGGTTCCCGGTGAATTCGATCGAATCGCGCTCCGCTACGATCTGCTGAATCGCCTCAACCCAGGCTATCGCAAGCACCTGCACTGGAGCGCTGAGCGGATGGAGCTTGCTCGCAATGCAAACGTCCTCGACCTCTGCTGCGGCACAGGTCTATCGACCGAGGCCCTGGTGGATGCGTATCCCGAGGCGACCATCACCGGGCTAGATGCTTCCTCAGGCATGCTCGAGCTTGCGAAAACCAAGCCACAGCTCGAGCGCGTTCGCTTCGTCTGTGGAGATGCCATGAACCCTCGGTCTGCGGGACTAGCGCCGGCACGCTACGACGGAGTCCTCATGGCTTACGGGATCCGCAACATGCCCGACCCCGACCTCTGTCTCGGCCGCATTCTCGAGCTGCTGAAGCCCGGCGGCACGATCGCTTTTCACGAGTACTCCGTGGCTGATTCCCGAGTCAGTAGAGCCATCTGGAACCTCGTCGCGGGCACCATCATCATCCCCTTCGGTGCTCTGACCACCGGCTCCTCCAAGCTATTCCGCTATCTGCGGAGCAGCGTGAACCACTTCGACGGCGTGGAGGCCTTCAAGAAGCGTCTGCTTGCCGCTGGGTTCATCGACGTTAGAGAGGAGCCCATGGACGGCTGGCAACGAGGCATCGTTCACACCTTCTTGGCGGCGAGGCCTCAGTGACCTCAGCGCCGACCGGACCCGTGCCCCCCGCGGACGCACCCCAAGAGAACGTGCCCGCGGGGACGAGTGCGGTCGTCGTCGGCGGTGGGATCGCAGGAATCGCTGCGGCGACGGTGCTGGCTGAACGAGGGGTGGTCGTGCACCTGGTCGAGCGCGGAAGCCAACTCGGTGGCCGTGCCGGAGCCTGGACCGAGACGCTGAGCGACGGCCAGAGCTTCGAAATGGAGCGCGGCTTTCACGCCTTTTTTCGCCAGTACTACAATCTGCGTGCCCTACTCAGGCGGGTCGACCCCGAGCTCGCGCACCTCGCCTCCGTCGAGGACTATCCTGTCCTCGGACCGGACGGCACGTCGGAGTCCTTTGCCAAGTTGGTACGAAGGTCACCGTTCAACGTCATCCAGCTCACTCACCGGACGAAGTACATGAGCTTTGGAGACCTGTTCAAGGTCAATAGGAAACCCGCGCTGGACATGTTCCGTTTCGATTCGGAGTGGACCTACGCCGAGTACGACGATAAGAGCGCGAGCGACTATTTCGACTCTCTCAACTTTCCGGACAAAGCCCGGTCGATGCTGTTCAACGTCTTCGCTCATTCGTTTTTCAATCCCGAGGAGAACATGTCGGCGGCTGAGCTGCTGATGATGTTTCACTTCTACTTCACCCGAAACCCCGAAGGACTCCTCTTCGATGTCGCCCAAAGGCCGTTTTCCACCGCCTATTGGGAACCTTTCGCTCACTACCTCCGAGAGCGCGGTACCACCGTCGAGTGCGGCTGTGTGGCTTCTCGCCTGCGCCGTCGGCAAGGCCGTTGGGTCGTCGACACGAGCTCTGGAGAGATCGTCTCCGACATGGTGGTCTTGGCGGTGACCGTGCCCGCCCTAAAGGCGCTCGTGGACGCTTCACCGGAGTTGCATGAAGAATCGTGGTTGCAGCGCGTCCACTCGCTCGGGCTGACCAATCCCTTCGCGGTCTGGCGATTGTGGTTGAACAAACCGACCGAAGAGGGCCGGGCTCCGTTCGCGGGCGTCACCGAGTACGAGTGTCTCCACAACATCTCCCTCTATCATTTGTTCGAGGACGAGAGCCGGGAGTGGGCAGAGAAGTGCGGGGGATCGGTGGTCGAGCTGCACGCCTACGCGCTGGATCCGCAGCTCGGTGCCGACGACATCAAGGGCCACATGCTCCGAGGCCTCCACGATCTCTATCCGGAAACCCGCGACGCAGAGATCGTGGAAGAGCGCTTCCTGCTTGATCAAGACTGCCCGTCGTTTGCTCCGGGCTCCGATTCCGCGAGACCTACGGTCGAGACTCCGTTTCCGGGATTGTGTCTCGCTGGTGATTCAATCAAACTTCCCTTTCCGACCGCGCTCATGGAACGCGCTGCCGCTTCGGGCATGATGGCAGCCAACTGTTTGTTGGCCCCGCTGGGTGTCGTTCCGGAGCCGATCGCGACCGTGCCCCGGCGCGGTCTTCTACGGGCCCGAAGACACGACCGAGCGTGATGAAACCACTTTGGACCTTCGGCAGACGACTCGATGAATCCGTGGGGCAGCCCATTGAGGACAGCCCCGACTGGCAACAAGCCAACCCCAAGCGCATCGACAAAGCCCTCTGCCGGGCACTGGCACTGCCTTCCGGCGGTTGGTTCGTGGTCGGGGCTTCTCGCGGCATTACGACGGCGCCTCGCTGCGTGCGCATCTGCGACCGACACTTGGTCGCCTGGCGAACCAGCCAGGGTGTCCGTCTTGCGCCGAACGAGTGTCCACACATGGGCGCGTCGCTCGCGGAGGGTCTGGTCCGTGACGATCGGCTCGTCTGCCCTTGGCATGGTCTGGCTATTGGCGACGAGGGTCACGGCTCGTGGAAGCCGCTGCCCACCTTCGATGATGGTGTTCTCACGTGGGTGCGCCTCGATGATGAAGAGCCGGGCGTCGCCCTCAGCGATCAACCCTTCATGGCCCCTCGACCGAAGACGTTCATCGATGGCGTCATCCAACTTTGGGCGGAGTGCGAGCCGCGGGACGTCATTGCCAATCGCTTGGACCCTTGGCACGGCACGCACTTTCATCCCTACTCTTTCGGCCGCCTCAAAGTCATCGACCTCACGGAGGAAGCAGTCACCGTGCGCGTCGCGAAAAGAGTACTCGGTCCCTTTGCCGTCGAGGTGGATGCCACCTTCCATTGCCCGGATCCCCGCACCATCGTCATGACGATCATCGGCGGCGAGGGCGAAGGCTCCGTGGTCGAAACCCATGCCACGCCGATCTGCCCCGGACGCACCGCCATCATCGAGGCAACCCTGGCGACCTCCGATCGCTATCAGTTCAAGATGGCCCAGCTCGTCGCAGGTTTCGTTCGTCCGTTCATGGAACGCTCGGCGCAGCGCCTGTGGGTGGATGATGCCGCCTACGCCGAGCGCCTCTACCGCCTGCGCGACGAGCGCCCCGGACGCTACCGTCGTCATCGTCGTCCAAGCGCATAGGCCTCAGTCGCAACGACAATCGACGCCTCGGTAACATCTCCAAAGGAGCGGCCACGCCGAGATGAGCGCAAACCGGAGGCTCACTCAGCTCCTGAATTGCGCAGAAAACCTTATCTGTCTACTTTCGGTTTCAGGAAAGAAGGCGTTTGTAGCGGCTATCAGCTTATCGGCTCGAAGTGAGCCGCACGTGAGTCGATGTATCAGATCACCCATACGTTAGTCGCGAGCGCCCAGATCAGATCTTTTCGCCTCTAGAGTCTCTTGCGCTTCGCGCGCGAATAAGCCGAAGGCGTTGAGCGTGTGACCCGCGCGATCGATCACACGATCAGCACGTGAGGGCGCATGCAGTTTTGTTGGCAGACAAAACTCCACCTTGCCGGAAACGAGCTGGGTTCGTTATTGCAAGCGCATGCAAACGTCTGAAACAAGGTGAAACTCGCTGGGAGTAAGAGTGCAAAGAAATCTCTTGTCATGATTGACCGTAACTTGCCGCGATGTGGTCTGAGTCGGTATCGCCGAGCTCTAATCGGTCTCACCGACTCCCACGCAGTTGCAGTGAGCTCCAACGAGATCCGGCGGGTCGCAGTCGCTTCCGACTGAGCTCAGCGCGGTCGTCGAAAAAAAATGCCTTCTCCGAGAATACTTTTGGTCCCCAAAACCGATAACTTGGTCGATGAAACCACAACCTTGCCCGAACTACCCACCGGCAGAGCGGCCGGGTAACGAACCTTGTGCCTGCTTTCTTCAGCGAAGGGACCAGATCGCAGCCTGGCTGCAGTCTGGCTACTCAATCAAAGACGTCTGGACGGCGTGCCGACGCGCCACACCGCCGTTCGAAGCCTCCTACCGGACGTTCTGGCGGTACTGCCGTCAGCACGGACTCAGCATGCCTCGAGGCGCCCCTCCAGAGGCAATGACGAAGCCCATCTCGGAGAACGCAATTGCTCCGAAGCGATCAGCTCCGCTCGAATCCTCCCCGCAAGTCTGGCCGCGAGTCCCCGGCAAGCCCCGCGAGTTCATTCCCAGGACGGAGGACTAGAGGCCGTGGAAACACCCACCCACAGAGTCGGAACGTGGCTCACTTATGCCCAAGCCGCACGCCACACCGGCTGGTCGATCCGACATCTACGAAACCTAGTCTCGGGAGGACGGATTCCGGTTTACGGACGTCCGCGGGTACGCCGGTTCCGCCGGGATATATTAGACCTCTTCCTGACGAACCCGGACATGGCGATGCAGAAGTTCCTGTCGGAAAGGAACGAGCCGCATGGCGCTTAGAAAGCTCGCCAACTCATGGCAATTCGACTTCACACTCCAAGGCTACGATCGCCAGCGACAGGCTGGGTTCAAGACCAAGGCGGAGGCGCGCGAAGCCGAATGACAACGGCGCACCGATCTGATCTCAGGTCGAAAGCGCATCCTATTCGCGGACGCGTACACGCAGTACATGTCCGCGACCCGCATGAAGGCCCTCGGCCGCGACCATTGGGAGCGCTGTTGGCCGGATATCAAACCTGTGCTCGGGCACCGGTTCATCGAGGAGGTCGATACCTCGGCGCTGGACCTGCTCAAGACCAGGTTGCCCAGCCACCTTGCACCGAGCTCGATCAATCACCGACTGTCCCTGGTGAGAACAATCCTTCGGTTCATGTGGAAGCGGGGTCTCCTTGCATCGGTTCCCTATGTGCCGATGGAAAGCGTCCCCACGACAGAACCCGTCTGGTACGGCGAGGAGGAGCGGGACCGTCTTCTCGACGGCATGTTCCGCCTCCAGCCGCGCTGGTACCTATTCTTCTATCTAACGACCAGGCTCGGTCTTCGGACGGGAGAAGTATACGCCGTCGCGAAGAGCCGTATTCGGGACATCCCGCCGCAGCTCATCGTCGACCGGGCGGTGCAGCGGGGCAACAAGGAGCGGCCCGCGCTTCTTGGGACCCGCAAGAACAACAGATCGCTGAAACTGTCGCTCACGCAGGACACGGTCGACGCGATTCGTTGGCACATCGGGCAACGGTACTCGGAGGAGGAATTCCTTTTCTCCATCGACGGAACCTTTCCCAGGCACCTCGACAGCCACAAGCGACCGCTGCGCACGGTGCAACGCGCGCTCGGGCTCCGCGAGCTGAGCCATCACCAGATCGGCCGTCACTCGGTGGCCA
>Ga0316192_10004072_pt1 | contig 10618 bp, 7 predicted proteins | sample MerIslwburrow_MG_FD_204931 | JGI IMG/M metagenome (GOLD analysis project Ga0316192, IMG submission 204931) | Coastal sediment microbial communities from Maine, United States - Merrow Island worm burrow | ecosystem: Environmental > Aquatic > Marine > Coastal > Sediment | place: USA: Maine...
CCTCGAGCATCTCGCGGGTGTCGTCGTCGGTATGGGGAATAAAAGGCATGGGCCCGCTTATCCTTCTTCGTCCAACAGCGCCTGGTACTGATCGGGTGTCAACAAGGCACTCTCATCAATATCACCACTCGGTTTGATTTTCACAATCCAGCCGGCGTCATACGGTTCGGTGTTGATCGTCTCGGGATCATCGGCAAGCACGTCGTTAACCGCGGCCACTATGCCGTCGATCGGTGAATACACATCCGATGCCGCTTTCACCGATTCGACCACGGCCATGTCACCGCCTTCAGTTACGTCCTGTCCCACTTCGGGAAGTTCCACGTAGACAAGGTCGCCAAGTGCGGCTTGTGCATGGTCCGTGACGCCAATTGAGACCGTGCCGTCATCCTCGCGGCGCAGCCACTCGTGGTCCTTCGTGTACAACAAATCTCCGGGCAGCTCACTCATCAATTTCTCCTACAGTTCAATGCGCACTTGCCCGTTGCGGACAAACGGCGTCTTTACGATACGTACGTTTAATAATTTGCCACGCACATCGACATGCGCGCTGTCATAGTCACCCGCTGGTAGTCGCGCCAGCGCGATGGAGCGGCCAATTGTGGGCGAGAAGCCACCGCTCGTGATTTCACCTTCACCAACGCCATCAACGACGACTCGTTGATGATTTCTGAGGACGCCTTTGTCTTCGAGCAGCAATCCTGCAAAGCGTCGCTTGTCCGGATTGGCGCGCATCACTTCAAGTGGCTTGCGGCCAATGAAGTCGCGATCGGCTGGTTCCCATGCAACGGTCCAGGCGAGCCCGGCTTCGAGCGGCGAGATCGTCTCGTCCATGTCGGCGCCGTACAGGTTCATCGCAGCCTCGAGGCGCAGCGTATCCCGCGCTCCAAGCCCGGCTGGGGCGACGCCGCCTGCAACAAGGCGGTCCCAAATCGAAGGCGCACGTGCTGCGGGCATCAGGATTTCCCAGCCGTCTTCACCCGTATACCCGGTGCGCGCGACGAACAGGTCGCCCGCCTCCATGCCGGTGAACAACTTCAGATCCAGCGCCTGCTGGCGCCACTCGCTATCAATGCACGGCGCAGCCAGTTCGCGTGCGTTCGGGCCCTGCACCGCAATCATCGCAAGTTCTGCGCGTTCATTGACCGCGACGTCAAATGCTTCTGCCTGTTTGCGGATCCAGGCGAGGTCTTTGTCGCGTGTGGCGGCATTGACCACGAGGCGAAACCAGCTCTCCGTCATGAAATAGATGATCAGGTCATCGATGACGCCGCCATTCTCATTCAGCATGCAGGTGTAGAGGGCCTTGCCCGCATCCTGCAACTTGGCGACATCATTGGCGACGAGGTAGCGCAGGAAATCACGCACGCGCTCGCCTTTCAGGTCGACGATGGTCATGTGCGACACGTCGAAGAGACCGGCATTGGTCCTTACCGCGTGGTGCTCTTCTTTTTGCGAGCCATAGTGCAGCGGCATGTCCCAGCCGCCAAAATCGACAATGCGCGCGCCGGCCTCGACATGTTTGTCGTAAAGAGGCGTTTTTGATCCCATCATTTCGTCCTTCGAGCCGCTATTGCCACCGGGTTAACAAAAAGGGCGGCAGATCTCACGATCTGCCGCCCCTCTGTCCAAAAACCTGAGAGATCAATGGCTTCAAGCCACTTACCCCTTCGGTGGGCCTGTTATCAGGCCTCTCTCCAGAGCCAATCAGCGGTCGCAGTCCTTCTGCCTGAGCGTTTCCGGGTTGTTGCGCCTTCGGCGCCCCGCTTCGAACGGGGTCTCTTCTGCGAACGCTATCGATTGGTGCCGGCATCATAGCCAAAGCCGGAGTCGGTTGCCAGCCGCGCGGCAGGCAGCGACAATGCCCGATCCTGATATCTGGAGAACGGCATGCAAATCGTCCGCATCGCTTTGTGCACCCTCGTCCTCGGCCTGGCGCAAACCTCGCTGGCCGGCCCTTCAGAAGACTTCGAAGCCCTGCTGGACGAAGCCTGGGAATGGCAGCTCAAAGAGAACCCGATGATGGCATCCGGACTCGGCGACCGGCGCTACAACGACCAGTGGACCGATAACAGCATTCAGGCCATCAAGCGCCGCCAGGACGAAACGCGGGAGTTCCTGCGCCGTGCCTACGCGATCGACAGAACTGCGCTCAGCGAAGACGACCAGCTCAATTACGAGCTGTTCAGACGCTCGCTCCAGGACCGGGTTGACCTGTTCAAGTTCGATAGCCACCTGATTCCGTTCTACCAACGCGGTGGCGTGCAGAACCTCGATAGCAATACCAGCCGTCTGAGGTTTGTAACGGTGAAGGACTACGAGGACTGGATTGCACGGCTTGGCCAGATCGATAGTGTCATTAAGCAGAGCATTGATCTCGCCGAAGGCGGGCGCAAGGCCGGGATGATGTCACCAAAAATACTCATGGAGCGGATTCCGAACCAGATCTCTGCGCAGCTCGTCGACGATCCCGAAGAAAGCCCCTTCTTTAAGGTGTTTGCCGAGATGCCGGACACGATCTCCGATGAAGACCAGGTGCGACTGCGAGCCCAGGCTCTAAGCGTCATCGATGAGACGGTTCTGCCGGCCTATCGCGAACTCAACGAGTATTTCAATGAAACCTACCTGCCGAACAGTCGCGACACGATCGGCCTGTCCGAACTGCCAAACGGCAAAGAATGGTATGAGTTGCGCGCACGACAGTTCACAACGACGCAGATGTCCCCGGACGAAATTCATCGCATCGGACTGGATGAGGTGGCGAGAATTCGCGGTGAGATGCAGAAGATCATCGACAGCCTCGATTTCGGTGGCAGCTTCCAGGACTTCCTTGTGTTCCTGCGCACCGATCCACAATTCTATTTCGACAATCCAGAGGACCTGTACCAGGCCTATCTCGCAACCAGCAAGCGCATCGATCCCGAACTTGTGAATTTGTTCGGCACACTGCCGCGCATGCCCTATGGCGTGAAACCGATACCTGATTCGATAGCACCCGACACCACGACCGCTTACTACTCACGACCTGCTGCCGATGGCAGCCGTGCCGGTACCTACTGGGTCAACCTGTACAAGCCCGAGGTGCGCCCGAAGTACGAGATCGAAGTGCTTTCGGTTCACGAAGCAATGCCCGGACATCACTTGCAGCTTGCTTTGCAACAGGAACTGGGCGACATGCCGAACTTCCGCCGCTTCATGGGCTTTACCGCGTTCGTCGAAGGCTGGGGTCTCTATAGCGAAAGCCTGGGCCCCGACCTTGGACTCTATAAAGACCCGTACTCGCAGTTTGGTGCGCTGACCTACGAGATGTGGCGCGCGGTGCGCCTCGTCGTCGATACCGGCATGCATTACAAGGGATGGACGCGCCAACAGTCCATCGACTTCTTCAAGGATAATGCGGCCAAGACTGAACTCGACATCGTTAACGAGATCGACCGTTACATTGGCTGGCCGGGCCAGGCGCTCGCCTACAAGATCGGTCAGCTGAAGATCAAGCAGATTCGTGGACGAGCCGAGACCGCGCTTGGCGACGACTTCGATGTACGTGCGTTCCACGACGAGCTGCTCGGCGCAGGCGCTCTGCCCCTGGATCTTCTGGAGCAACGCATGGACGCGTGGCTGGAGTCGCAAATGTAATTGAGACTCCAGTCTCAGACGCGCAGCATCTCTTCAGCTAAGCTTTTGATTTCCAAAACCTTAACTGTCCCCGGAGTTGCTGCGTATGTCGCTGCAAAAGAAGATCGTCACTCTGTTTGTGGTGCTGGGGATCGTTTTCTCGCTTGGCAGCTTTGCAGGACTTTCGGCATTCGTATTCCCGACGTTTGAGGACTTCGAACAGCAGTCCGCAGAGCAAAGCCTGTCTCGTGTGCGCAGAGCCCTTGATGCGGAACTGCGGGCCCTCGAAGTCATCAATCGCGAGTACTCCGAGTGGGACCATGCCTACGACTTCGCCCTGGGCCGTCGTGACAGCTATGTCGAAGAAAATCTGGACATAGCCTACTGGACCAATATCGACATCAACGCAATGATGTACTTCGATCTCAACGGAGACTTGTTGTGGGGGGCTGTTGTGGACCTGGCTCTCGAGAATGTACTGCCCATCGAAGAGGAGTTGGAGCAACCATTTACGACTGATCATCCGTTGATGCAGCATCTCGAGAATCCGGGCATTGATCGCGGAATCCTGAGGGCCAAAACCGCGCCGCTGCTCGTAAGCTCACAGCCCATTTTGACGAGTTCGGCGGACGGACCTACCGCGGGCACGCTTGTTATCGCCAAGTTTCTCGACCCCGCGCTAGTGACGGAACTGGGAGAGCGCGCGAGTGTAGAGGCAACATTGTTTCCGCTTGACGACCCGAACGTCCCTGAGGGGCTTCTCGACGAGTTGGTCAGGACCGGCGGCAAGAGCGACGTTGTCACCTGGTCTTTCACCGACGATTTAATTACCGGCAACCAGGTCATTTCTGATGTGTTCGGCGAGCCAGCATTCGTTCTCAAAGTCAGCTCGCCGAGAACTATTATTAAGATTGGCAGGAATGTGATTGGTACGGCGCTGGTCTTTTTCCTCGCCGCGACCGGAGTGTTCCTGCTTGGAGCGTGGATGTTTACGCGCAATCTCATTGTCGCGCCGGTCACGTCACTTACTGAGCACATTTCCCGGATGCGCCGGACCGGTGACCTGGAACGATCGTTTCAATCGGACCGTGGAGACGAGATCGGTGTTCTGGAACAGGAATTTGGCACCCTCGCCAGAGGTCTGAACCTTGCACAGAGAGAATTGGAATCAGCACGAGATCAGGCATTGGCAATATCCAATGCAAAGAGTGACTTTCTGGCAAAAATGAGCCACGAGATCCGCACGCCAATGAACGGTGTGCTTGGCATGATAGAACTTCTACAAAACACGCCTCTGGATCGTACGCAAAAGCGCTACATGCATTCGATCACGGAGTCCGCAGATAACCTGCTGGAAATCATCAGCGACATTCTTGATTTTTCGAAGATCGAAGCGGGCAAACTCACGCTCGAAACACGCGCGTTCAACCTGAATTCGTTCATCACTGATGTCTCAGATAGTTTGTCGGGTCTTGCTGATCGGAAAGGCCTTCGTCTGAACACGATCGCACCTGACGGTCCTCCGATGAACATTCAAGCCGACCCCTTACGACTTCGCCAGGTACTGACAAACCTCATCGGCAATGCCATCAAATTCACCGAGAAGGGACATGTGCTACTCAGCGTTTCGGCAACGCCCGATGTTGGCGATTTTGAGCAAGTAACGTTCGAGATTATCGACACCGGCACAGGGATCGCGCCGCGCAAACAGCAACAGATATTCGAGTCGTTTGCCCAGGAAGATGGATCTACCACGAGGCGCTATGGTGGCACCGGACTTGGCCTGACGATATGCAAGCAGCTCGTCGAGTTGATGGGAGGCAGCATCCAGTTGGTCAGCGAACCCGGCAATGGCTCAAGTTTCTCTTTCACATTACGTCTATTGGCAGACCGCAGCGGCGATATGACCGACATCGAAAAAACATTCACCCATGTCTATGGTGAACTCGGTGGCAACACGTTGGACCTGATGCCTCTCAAAGGCCGCGTGTTGGTCGCAGAAGACAATGCTGTCAATCAGGCCGTCGCAACCGGCATGTTGACGGCGATGGGAGTGGAATCAGTATTGGCGAAGAATGGTGAGGAAGCGGTCGATCTGTACCGCACGCAGACATTCGATGCGGTATTGATGGATTGCCAGATGCCGGTAATAGATGGATTCCAGGCCACTGAAGAAATCCGCAGAATCGAGAAACATAAGCGGCAAGACCCGGTCCGGATCATTGCCGTCACGGCAAATGCGCTGGCAAGCGACATGGAACGGTGCATCGCCGCAGGAATGGATGACTACTTGCGAAAGCCTTATAAGTGCGAGCAACTCAATGCCGCACTGGTCAAAGTGCTGCAACCGGGCGAACTACCTGAACCGACTGCCGGCAAGCAAGAATCACCGATCCTGCTGGACGACAACACGCCCGAAAGATTCTCCGACCCGATTGACGATAGTGCGTTGGACTCTTTGACCGCATTGCCGCAGTCCGGCGATCAAAACCTGGTGAACCAGGTCATTCAGACCTATATCAACAGTTCGATGGACCTCTTGACGCGACTCGGTGAGGCAATTGATCGATCCGACTCCGATTGCATCCGCACTGCAGCTCACTCGCTGAAGTCCTGCAGCGCCAACGTCGGAGCAACTGCACTCGCGGAACTCTGCGCGGCTATGGAAACATCGACTCGCAAGAGTGACCGGGCGACTGCCGCCACACTGCAACGGCAAATCAAGGAAGAGTACCCGCGAGTTGTCGAGGCACTAAAGCTAAAACTGGCTGCTGCCGCGGCCTGAGCGGCCCGGGCCGAGGCAGGGAACCCGGTTCGTCGAGTTTTGAATCAGTTGTCGCCACGAGACTGACAACAGCCGTCATCCAGTTGAATCGGCGGACACTTGACCGTCCCAAATGAGCAAAACACGCAGCAGTCACCTGCGTTGGGCCGCAGGACTTCTCCGCAACCTTTGCAGTCGTAGAAAAACTGGCACGCGTCGGTCGGCATGCGTTCTCTCGTTTCATGCCCGCAATGCGGACAGCTAATGACCGAATACTCCTCAAACTCCGGCAAGCGCTTGTCCTCGATTGACCAACGCACTGATGTGCGCGTATTTTGGCTACTGTAGCTCCCAAGAGACCTTTCTGCGAGTCTCCTAAAATGATCAAACTTCGTCGCTCCCATCTCTTCCTGCTGTTTCTGATCATCTTCTTTGGTCCGGTTGCATTGAAACAGCTCTTACCAGCCGAGGGCCGGCAATACGACTGGGTGTCGCTCGACGAAATGCAGTACACGGAAATCACGTTCAAAAACACGCAACAGCAACTTGAGCTGGGCGGGATGCTGTTTGTCCCTGCCGGTGACGGGCCTTTTCCAGCGGCGGTTATCATTCACGGTTCTGGCACAAGTCGGCGAGACAGCGGTTGGTATTTGACGCTGACACAACACCTGCAACAGAACGGCGTCGTCGTATTGTTGCCGGACAAGCGAGGCTCAGAACAATCAGAAGGTGATTGGCGAACATCGAGCTTTGAAGATCTCGCGACAGATACATTGGCCGCGATCGAATTCCTGAATACACAGCAAGGTATCCCTCTGACCAGCGTTGGCATTGTCGGTATGAGCCAGGGCGGCTGGATTGCGCCCATCGCTGCCAGCGCATCCAGTGACGTTGATTTCGTCGTCTCAATGGTCGGGTCCGCTGTAACACCCAGGGAGCAGCTCATCTACGAGGAAAACCACAACCTGCGACAGATGGGATTCCTGCCAGGCATCTCCAATGCAGTAGCACTGGCATCGACAGCATATATCCGCAACGTCGCCCAGGCCGACTTCTGGGACCGAGTCACCAACTACGATCCTGTTCCCTATTGGCAAGAAGTGAATGTGCCGGCACTTGCTCTTTACGGCGCCGATGACACCAACGTGCCGTCGGAAGAGAGTGCGCGGCGCCTGAACGCGCTGAGCAAGCCAAACCTGCGCATCGAAATCTACGAGGGATCAGGACACGCGCTACAGGATCCGCTCGGCCGCGGCAACAACCTCATCCGAGAAGAGGCATTGGACGCAATCACTTCAACGATCAAATTGAATTGACGTCTGCCGGTTCGTAGCAAACTCGCGGCGAGCAAAAAGCGCCCGCTGTTCCGGCGCTGCATGCGGATCGAAAACTTCTTCAATGCGAGCGATGCGATTCGCGAGACCGGTACCATTGGCGATCTGGATATTGAGGCCCGGCCTCGCGTTCATTTCCAGAATCATCGGGCCGAGGTCGCGATCGATAACCATGTCGACGCCGAGATAGCCGAGCTCGGTTACCTCGAAGCCGCGCGCAGCAGTTTCGAGTATGAAATCCCACTGTGGAATTTGCAGACCTGCGACGAGTGCCCCGGTATCCGGATGTTCATCGACGAGTTCGTTGCCGAGCACACCGGCCAGTGTTTCGCCGAGGCTCATATCTACGCCAGCTCCAACAGCCCCCTGGTGCAGGTTTGCCTTGCCGTCGGAGGCGCGTGTTGGCAAACGTACCATCGCCATGGCCGGGTAGCCGCGATACACAATGACGCGAATGTCCGGCACACCCTGGTGGCTGACTTCTGCGAAGACAGGATCGAAGTTCACGCAGTACTCGATGAGCGCCTTGTCCCGGTTGCCGCTCAGGCTGTACTGGCCGCCAACAATATTGGAGATATGATGTGAGATCTCACCTCTTGATATCAGCACGCCGCTAGCCAGCCGAAAAGAGTCGCGCTTACGCTGACTTCGGCCTGTCACGACGAGGATGCCATCGCCGCCACTGCCCTGTGCCGGCTTGACCACAAAACTTTCACGCTCGGCGACAATGTCACTGAATTCCTTGATCTCACCCTGATTCGAAATGACGCCGTAAAGTTCGGGTACGGCCATGCCGGCCTCGAGCGCCAGTTCTTTCGTTATCACTTTGTCATCGACGCGCGGGTACAGGCGCCGCGGATTCAGGCGCATGATGAAGTCGGTATTTCGCTCGTTGAGACCGAGTACGCCGGCTTCCCGAAGTCGTTGCGCCCGGGCAAACATCATTGTCCTGTCAGAGCTTTAAAACGGCTCAGCTCAAGCAGGCGATATCCTGTGTAACGCCCTGCGAGCAAGACCAGTGACAGTATGACGAGCAGTAATTCCGGGAATGTAAAAATCAGGTGCTCGAGCCATGGCAGACCCATGAACACGTACGCCGTTATGGCGACGAGCAGGCTTCCGGCTCCGGCACGCATCGCATCGACCGGGCCGCGCTCTTCCCAGACAACTGACATACGCTCGATTGTCATCGCGATAATGACCATCGGGAACAGTGCAACAGACAGACCTGTCTCCATGCCGAGTCGATGCGACACCAGGCTGATCAGCAACATCAGGATAACGACAACGATCAGGACCGCACTCAGCCGCGGCACGAGTAATAGCCGCAATTTTTCGAGCAGGAATCGGATGCTCAATCCAAGTGCGACGAGAACGGAAAACAGAATCACGCCCCAGACGAGCTTCGTCTCGCGAAATGCCAGAGCAATGAGCACCGGCATGAATGTGCCGAAAGCGTCGATGCCGACGATGTTGCGCAGGATAACCATGATCAGGGCGCCGATCGGAATCATCAGCAATACGCTGTAAACCGCCTGCGTTTGGATGGGCAGACTGTACAGGGAAAAATCGATCGCGTGCGCACCCTGCTGCGCAACCTGTGTTTCGGCGATCGCAACCGCATCGAGGTGATTCTCCTGCACGGCGAATTCAACCTGTACGTTACTTCCGCCTTCGACACTGATCAGCGGCTCGTTGCCACGCCACCAGACCAGGAACCGCTCAGGGAGATTCTCCTCGCCGGTCATCGGGTTGAAGTAGCGCCACCGATCACCATCATGAACCTCAAGCCAGGTCACAGGCTCGACATTGCGTTGTTGTCGTCCCTGTAACTCGATGCCATGTACCATGCGCGCAGGAATACGCGCCGATGCAAGGATCGTCGTAATGCTGTCAACCAATTCGGCACGGGTCGTCGCGTTCGACAGCAACAGCTCAACGTTCGGGTCCGGCGAGGCATCAGTCATGCGTCGTATGAGTTCAGCCGTAAACGACGCCGTATCGGCCGACTGTTCCTTGACGTCGGCCACAATGACATCGACGGCGGTCTTGAACGGCTCGTTAATTACCGGCGGTGGCGGAAACGGCGGCGTGGTGTCGGACTGGTTGATACCCTCATCTTCGTAGACCGATATCCTGTAGTAAATGGTCTGTGACCCGTCGGCACGACGAATCGTCCATTGCGCCTCACGGCCACCGCTACCGTAATTAAGACTGAACCCATAACCGCGCGACACGGAATTTTCGTTGAGCATGCGGAAGCCGGGCGTCAGTGTCGGAATCAGCAAATTGACCTTGATTGAGCCCGGGCCGCTGTCAAACCTGATCGACGACTCGATCGTATAGACGGGCGTTTCCTGGTTTCTGGTCAGCGGGAAATCGAGTACCTGCCACTTGTACACAAACACGGACAAGCCGACGATTGCGAGCAACGCAGCCAGGCCATATACGTACTGCTGCTTCATCAGATCCCCAGTGCCACCTTCACCGCGTGGTCTCTTATAGGTCCGCTGTAGTTAAAAAGGCGCATGCCGTTGATGCGCAGTTCGCGGACAAGTGCCGAGTCTGTCGCAAACAGTTTGTTTAGGCCAGTCATGAAATGCAACATTGTCGCGTTTTCGCCCTTGCGCGCACGCTCATAACGACGCAACACTGGCCTGTCGCCCGGGTGCTCAGCATCGCCGAGCGCAGTGTTGATCACGTCCGCAAGCTTTGCCGCATCCTGCAAGCCGAGGTTAGCGCCCTGCCCGGCGAGGGGGTGCACAGCGTGTGCGGCATCGCCTATGAGAGCCACGCCTGGCATGACATATTGGGTGGCGTGGCGCGCACATAACGGGAAACCACCGCGCGGCCCTGCGACCTGGAGATTGCCCAGTGCGTAGTCCGATGCTGCGCTCAAAATCTC
>Ga0316192_10004075_pt1 | contig 10614 bp, 9 predicted proteins | sample MerIslwburrow_MG_FD_204931 | JGI IMG/M metagenome (GOLD analysis project Ga0316192, IMG submission 204931) | Coastal sediment microbial communities from Maine, United States - Merrow Island worm burrow | ecosystem: Environmental > Aquatic > Marine > Coastal > Sediment | place: USA: Maine...
CGCTAATTCCTCCACCACCATAGACTACTATTCTATTTCTTAGGTCTCTCTCATCTTCAGCGTAAGATACACTAATTATTTCTGGTCCTACTGGTAAAGTATAATCAGAAGTATCTCCTGCCATTACCCTATTCCATCTTTCTACAAACCAAACTTTACCATTCATATCTGCATAAAGATGCCAAGCTAACGTCTCGGAAATCATTTTACAGTAATCATAAATAGTAACAAGGTTTATTTCTAATGGTCCTTGAGTTGCAAAAGTAAAACTAGTTGCGTCATATCCAAAGTCAGTAAGACCTGCTATATCCATTAATTGATCTATTAAATCTTCTGCAGAAATATTAGCCACAATCAAAGGAATATCTGGATCATCAGAGGCTAAGAAATAATCAGCTGCTCTAATCATTGCATCATAAGCAGTAATGTCATATACTAAAGGATTCTGTGACCTCTTTACTTCTTTAACATATCCAGAAAATACTTGACTGTTATCTCCTTCATACCCTAAAGTTACGCTTACAGGGTCTCCTATTCCTAGAGTAGTACCAATAGCTTTAAAAGAAGCCATTGCTGCAGTATCACTATATGAGTTTGTAACCTGAGCACTTAAAATATTAGTAGTGTTAGTTGCTGATGCGTATAGTTTACTCATAAAGTTCTATATCAAATTTATATACTGGAGAGTCAGAAGCCAGGTCTTGTCTTACTGTTTGCTTTACTGACATCATTTGACTAGTGCTAACTTTAGATACGTAATAATCTCTCATTCCATAAGGACCACTTATAGTATGTAGAATTCCGTCTCTTCCATATCCTTCTAATGCAACTTTGTCTGTAGTTCCTACTAAAACTCCCTTCAGTTTTACCATAGGATTCTCATAGCCAAAGACTTGCAGAACTGTTCCAGAAGCTATGGGCTGTAGCCTAGCTATAATTGTTCCAGTCTCTTCGTCACTGTCACTAACAAAAATTCTAGTTGTATCTATATACCACATATTTTATACCTTACATTGTGAATGTTTTAGTTGTAGCACTAGAAGAAGCACCTTCTCGTTTAAGCATTTCCTCATAAACAAATTGCTTCACTGCTACACCAATCACTTGACTATCCAAAGTTAAGTTTGTATCTGAATTGATCTCTAATGTCAGAGCTAGTTGTCCTGTTTCATTTAGTTGCTGAGTAGCCATTGCTAAGTCAGAAACACTGTCTGATAATATATTTCCTTGACCGTCAGGCTGTTCTGTATTGAGTCCAAATAAATCTCTTATACTATCCAACCATGCTGGTCCTTCTCCATCTTCTCCATAAGGACTAAAATCTCCTAATCCCTGAAGTATCTCTAGAACTTTATTGAATGAAGTAGTAGTATCAGGGGAATCTTTCATAGCATCATCATAGAACCCTCCTGAAGTAAAGTAAGCAACTAGTTCTTCTAGGCTCTTTAGTCCTTTGAGTCCTTCTACTATATCTGCTCCACCTGCTCCACCACCAGAAGATAATATTTCTTCTTCTCTAATACCAAGTCCAGTTAGTATATCATTCCATAAGTCAGTAAATGTATCACCTAAACCACTGAACATATTGATTATTGAATCAAAATTTTGTCCTAATGGTCTGAATGGTTCTTCTACTGGTACTGGTCTTGTATCATATACTTCTTGTGGAGGTAAAAGTCCTCCTGGTCTATTGGCTCTTGGGTCTGGAGCTGGAGGTCCAAGGATTTCTCCCATGTAATCTTCTATAGTTTTCTCAGGAACATATCCACTAACTGGCTCATATCCTTCCTGATTAGTAACAAATACATCTTGCACTTCTTCAGGCTTAGGAAAAGCATTTAAGAAAGCTTCAAACTTGTTTATGAAATCTCCACTAAGTCCTCCGCCTCCTCCACCAAATCCTTTTTGATATCCCTCAAATGGTACGAAGAAAGTTCCATCAGTAGGCAGGTTATAAATACCTTCTGCCTGATCTTCATTTACTTCAATCAGGTCTTTCATCAAAGCCTGTAGTAAAGTAAGTTCTGCTGTAACTGGTCCAGTAATAGCGTCATTAGTAATAGCTCCAAACGTTTTCCAGTTTAGTTCTAATGCTCCGCCAGTTTGTTCCTGTGCTAGATTACCAAGCCTAACAGACTCAGCTGCTAATTGATTGAATTGATCAGTAGTAAGGTCACTGAAATCCATGAGACCAAATGTTTCCTCTATGGAAATTCTACCTTCTTCTGCTAATTCAGCCATAGCTTCTTTGATATTAGCTTCAGATAATCCCTCTACTAGCTGAGTTCCACCATGCTGTCCTACTCTTAGCATGATCTCACCAAAGATATTTTTGAACTCTTCTTCAGTATGCCTCTCGCCTAATCCTGCATCAGCTACTTCTCTATCAATTCCGTTTCTAATATATTCAGCTCTTTCAACTACAGCGTCTGCTTCTTTCTGAGTTAGTCCAAACATTTCTATCATGGTTGGAAGTTTGAAAGCTGTTCTTTGAATGTTCTTGAGTATCAGTTCAATAGCTTTGGCACCCTTTACTTGGGTGTCTAGTATCTTCTGTTCTATTCCTGCTGTGTCTGCTCCAGGTTCTCCAAGTTGATCTTGAAGCTGAGCAACATCTACAAGAAGACCAGACAAGTAAGAAATATCTGCCTCATTACCATGAGTAAGAGCTAATGTTAGACTCTCAAAAGCTTGTGCAGTTGTATTTACATCAGCGCTAAGTGCTTTAAATTCTCCACCAAAAGCAGCAACGTACCCGCCCACGTTTATTCCTAAGCTTGCGAGAATTTGATTTATTTCATTAAATTGTTTATTAGTAATATCACCAGCAAGTCTTTCTTCAAAAGCAAGGTCTTTATATTCTTGTGTAAGCCTTTCGATTAGTCCTTTGTTCTCTTCTATCAAAGCATTTCTAGTTTTATATAGAGGAAGACTTTCGGTAATCTCTCCACTTAAAATACTCTCTTGTTCTTTTAGTTGTCTTAATCTTTCAAGATATACATCAAGCTCTCCTCCTCTATCCTGTCTCTCTAACGATACTAAAGCAGCTTGTGCTTGTGTAAGGTCTTGTCCTTTCTTTGGAGCTATAGCTTTATATCCCTGAGAAATTGCCTGTACAATTGAAGCACGCCAAATTCCAGAGCTTGCAATAATAGCGTCTGTTAAATCTTGCTGTGCTTTTTGTAGGGCTCCTATCTCATCTGGAGAATCGTCTTCATCACCACCAAGACCTAATCCAGCAAAGAAATCTCTAAACTGTGGCTCTTGTCCATACACATAATCAGTAAAGGCTCCACCTATAGAGGCACCAATTAGTGCTCCAATAGGACTTCCTGTTAGTACTGCTATGAGAGAACCACCTATTGCTTGTCCTGCCGCTCTTTCAGTTTCTCCTGCTATCAAGCTTCCTGCCGCCATTATTCCAGTTAGAGCTAATCCAGTTGCAGCACCAAATCCAGGTCCAGCAACAAACTTTCCTAGCGACTGTTTCATTGCGCCAGTGTTCTTAGAAATTGCGTCAAGTGGTGGGAACATCTTTCCAATCTGTACTCCCATAACATCTAACAATCCCTTGTTAGGGCTGACTTGACCTACAACTCCTAATCCTAAAGCAGCTTGCTGTCTAAAGGAAGTAATTCCACCTATCTTATTTACCTGAGCCATTGCAACACCGTATGCAATCATAACTGGAATTGCAGTACCAAGAGCATCAGTTAAAGATGTAATGATATTTAGTATTCCAGTAAAGGATTCAATTGCAAGCTTGGCTCCAGAGATAAGTCCTCCCTCTGTTCCTAGTGCTTGACCAAATCTAACAAAAGCATTTTCTAGTTCTGTGGTTTTAGTCTTTAGCGTTTCCATCTTAATGGCTAACGCTTCTTGTGCATCCCCTTGTGCTAATGAAGAGGCTGTGGCTACTTCCTGTACTCTGTCTAAGTTCTTTAGGAAGGCAACAACCTGTGCTCCACGTCTTGCACCACCACCTATTGCTTCTGCAACTTCATTCAATTGAGAATCTGAAATAAGTCCTGCATCAAATAAGTTCTTTACCTGATACATGACATCTAAGAATTCAAGATTTTGCTGTGAGGAGTCTCTAACTAGAACACCAAACTTAGTAAGTTCTCTAACTGCTGTGTCAGTCTGGAAGCCAGAAATAAATGCACGAACAGCATTACCAGCCTCAGTAGCAGAGAGCGTAGTATTTTCAGCAACTACAGCAATAATACCATTCAGCTCATCAAGACTTAATCCTGCATTTTTAGCAGAGCTAGCAGTAATAGCAAATGATTCTGCGAGAGTTTTGATACTAACATTAGCTCTCTTAGAAACTGCTACCCACTTATCTAGAAGCTGTTGTCCACTATCAAGAGGCTCTCCAATCTGTAACAAACCACCAGCTAGAGTATCTAGTGCTGTGGCTTGATCTAGAGTAGATACCTTTGAAAGTAACATTGAATCTACTAGCAACTGTTGTGCTGCTGCCGCTCTTTCTGTGGCATCAATAATACCACCAGTTGCTCGGTATGCTAATTCGTATCCTTCTAATACACCTTTGATTGAGGAGCCAGTTTCTGTGGCTACGTCTGATGCAATTCTAAAGATATCATTTAGACTCTCGTATGATTCTCCTAATGCAATAGTAATGTCTGCTAACTTAGCTTCGTTCTCAACCATTACCTCTATTAGTTCATACATCTTGAGAAGAGGCTTATAGGTTAGCTGAACTGCTACAGTCCACTTCAAAACCTCTGCTGTATTTCTAGCGATGGTAGAGAAGAATCCTCTAAACCTTTTCTGAGTATCCTGAAGGATGTTGCCCCATTTATCAGTAGTAATGGTAGCACGTCTCATTACTCCTTCACTGTCTCTTGCCGCTAAAGTATATCTTCTAATATTAGTAGAAGCTTCTTCTTGAACGTCTTTTAAGTCTGTAGTTTTAAATCCTAAGTCACCAATAGTTTTTAGTAACTTACCAGCCTGTTTACCATAGTCTCTGAAATTAGATGGATTAAATCCCTCTTTGTTTACATCTGTTACTGTCTTTCCAGTGGAGTCCATTGTCTCAGAAAACTTCTGAACAATTCCATTAGTATGTTCTATTTCTCCACTATATGTTCTAAGTCCAGTAGCTGCGTCTACAGTGTAATTAAAAGTCTCAATTGCACCAGAAGCTTGTTCAAACTGTCCAGAGATTCCAGCAATGCCTCTAGTTTTATCAGTCGTGATTCTATCCAGGTCAGTCATTGCTAACCTGTTAGTTTCCATAAACTGAGCAATAGCACCAGATGCTTTAGGTACTGCTCTCTCTAGTTCATCAAAAACTCTTCTTTGTTCTTCAAAGCTGAAAGTACCAGAGCTGTCTGCAGTAGATTCTAATTGAATTCTACTTTTAGCTGCTGCAATATTTCTTGCTCTTGTACTACCAGAATCTGTAGTTAGCTGACCACTAGGAGCTGGAAGTGCTAACTGTCCGCCCTTAATAATCTCTTGCTGAATACTACGAAGTTCTTGCTTTAGTTCTTCTATTTCTCTGGAAGTCGGATCGAAGAAATTCTTCTTCATCTGATCAAACATCGCACCACCAGGCTCAGCTCCAGCTACAAGAGCCTCAGCCATTCGATGGTCAAGTTTTTCTTTAGCAACTTCTGCTTCAGCTATCTGAGCTTTGAGTTCAGAAATTTTATTTATTAGTTGTTGTAGTGCTTGGGTATCGGCAGTAGCCATATTAGCCCTCTATTTCAGCTTCAGGGATTACGAATTCCATAATCTCTGGTCTCTCTTTTTTATTAGGATTCATTACATTATCTAGCCATTCCGAAAGTTCTTCTTGTGTTCCTTCCCAAATAAGCTTGGAGCTTGGTCGCTTCTTTGCTGGCAATTCCATAAAGTTATCTATCTGCATTCTCTTCTTTATAACAAATGATATGGTATAAGGAAGGTCTTCTAATTGCTCTACTCCACTATCAAGAGGTATCTTAAGCGTCCTTGCAATACTCCATAGAGCAGATAGAGCATTGCTCCTGGCTATTTTTTTAATTCTTCAGTAGATAGATCAATGTCTGAATACTTGTTCATCAATTGTATCTTTACATCCTGTGGAACAGAAGTAAAATCTTCAAAGGTAGGAAATGCTAATTCCTGTAAGTCTTCTGTTTTGTATGTTCCTAATTGCGTACAGTATGCCAAGAACTTATCATTCAATTCATTTTTACAGAGTTCGTTGATAGTGACAGTCTCATAGTAATCATATAACTTAGCCATGGTCATATTACCAAAAGATTCTCTTTCTCTTTCAACAATGATCTGTATTTCTTCTCTAATCTTCTCTTCTCTTTCTTTGGCGTACTTATCAATCTTAGCCTGATAAACTTCTTGCTGTTCTAGAGAAGCGTCTGATCTTGGTTCTTTTGGAAATGGAATTGATACTTTACCTAACGCTTCGTTTGTAAAGTCTCTCATACTAAGCATAAGAATATACTCAACTAATACTTCTTTGTTTAGTCCTTTCTTATCTTGAATGTAGGCTTTTCTTTCATCAGACTCTTCATCCCTCAACCTCCGTCTAAGGTCTGCGCTGTCTCTCAAAGCCCAAATTCTGGCACGATTCCAATCAGCCTCACCAACTATCTTAAGATATAAATCCTTAACTGGATTTCCTTGTCTATTAAAAATAGTTACTTTGTCTGACCAATCAAATAGTTTCTTGATATCTACATCATTTCTCTCAATGTCATTCATGTTCCTCTCCTTAGTTTAAGTTAAAAAGGGTCACACCATAAATTGAATTATTAGTGCGACCCCTTTTATTTCTCCATTTATGGTCTTGTATTAAAGTTTGTTTTCTACTCTTACGCAGATTCACCTTCAAAAACAATACATTCTGCTGTTGCGCTTTTCCAACGGAATTCCTGGGAAGCATTATCATTAACCGTAACTGAATATGAATCTCCAACAATTTCTAAGTCAGGAATTTGAATAGTCTTTAAAACTACTCCAGACACTGATACATCATCAGGGTCCATAATCCTAACTTCAAGAATCAACGTTCCACCAGAACTTACAACTCCAGGCTGGAATTCTGTTTCACCAGAGTTAGTACTTCCATATGTCAGCAAGTCAATAAGTTCTGTATCTGTATCGAGTACGGTTAATGTACCTTCAACAGAAGGAACCTGAGACTGATAGCCAACAATGGCTCGGTTGCCCATTTCTCTAACTTCCTGTGAGTTCATAGAGCCGTTAATATCAACGGACTGAACTCTCAAGATATTCTCTACACCAATGTAGATCGGGATATCTTTACCACGAACTGCAGGTGGCATAGTTGCATCAGAAACATCTGCCCAATTATCACCAGTCGCAACTGTATGATAAACTACTACACATGTATCTGTTCTTGTATCAAATGTATTAACATTATCTGAACCATCTACGGAATATTCTCCAGTAGCTTCTAGTCCATCTGCTACTTCTGTCAGGTATTGACCATCAAGAATTACAGATAGGCAGTAATCACCATTACGTAAAACAATAGGTGAGTCTGTTAAAGGTCCAAATGTAGTTGTTCCGGCAACAAATTCTTCTACCATCACATCATTTTTGAACCAACGTTTCTCTGAACCTGATGCTGTATAGTCTTCTGTTGCTTCTCCATCAACTGAGTAAGAGAAAGTAAAGCTTTCAATATTCAGTCGTTTTGCATGAAGAGATTTCACATAGTCTGTTAGTGTTGCATCTTTGATGTAATAGATAGCATCAACTTCTGAGAGCTGTGAAACATCAACACCAGCTCCTGGGAACGAGGCTGAGTCTTCTCCACTCAATGCGGAGATAATTTTAATTCCAACGTCAAAAGCTGAGAACGTTAAAGAGATAGTTGGTATATCTTTTACTGTTCCAGCATGTTGAGGATTTCCAAGCTCGTCAATATCTGTGGTTGGGATATCAGTGTCAATAGACGTATTCTGAATCCTTGTAGCGATAAATCTTTCTTTCGCTCCCACAATAGCTAGAGCTACTTCCTTTGAGGGAATTGCTAATCTTTTTGCCATATAAATTCCTCCTAATTATTTCTTATACTTCGCTGTACTCTGTAAAGATGGTTACAGAGCCTCGCCAATACATTGTTTCCAATAAATCGGGAACCACCGAAATTGGGTCATATTTTTGTTCAAGAACCCCTATTGTTCCTATTTTTGTAGGGGATACGTCAGGAGGGAAACCCTCATCGTAATCGTAGACTGAGATACCATTATCTAGTTCTCTCATGATTCTGTATGCCATTTCATTACGCTGTTCTGCGTTCTTAGCATATAGATCAATGTACCAAGTTCTAAAAAACTGCTTGGTTCTACTCCCCATTTCAAAAGGTTGGGAACTCATTGGTCCTGTTTCAAGTGCAATACTTGGGACTACTAATTCTTGTTCTAAATATTCATCTACTACTACCAAACCAGTAACGTCTGAGAAAATATCTCTCAGCCAGTATACCATACTTGTGTCTTTCTTTCGATCAAGTTCCATATTTTACCTCAAAGCCTGTATGTTTATTCCCTGCTCTTGTAGTCTAGATGCTAACTCTCTTGTCAGGTTTACAAATCTAAGACTTTCACTCTTACCAAGCTCTGAAATCCAGAAGTGCATTCTTGGGCTTGGCTGTCCTGTAATTACTCCTTCTACCAAAGCTTGTTCTACTTGTCTTGTTTGTGCTGGACTTAGTATATCAAATATAGAGTTACCATACTTTATTTGTCTTATTGAGTCTAAGTACTGTCTTGAAAGTCTTCGAGCTTCTTTGATCGTCTTATTATAAAGAGCTGCTGTTTGAAACGGTTGTGCTCTTGCTGGAACTTCGCCAACTACTGATAAAGAATTAATCATTCCAGTAATTGTATTTCGCATTTCATTGGCTTCCCTAATCCATTGGTTTAGCTGGTCTCTCTTCACTTGTTCAAAGTGTTTTATAGCACCATCTAGCCTTGTTTGAATTGTTCTTCTAGTGTTCTCTACGAAACGATACCCTTCATAATTTGGATAGGGATACCCTTTTCCGCTGCCTTTATATCCTGCACCGTATTCTAGAAATTCCCACCATGGGGCTAGAGAAGCCAATGCTCCAACTCTTGCTCTAATAGTTTCAAAATATTTTCCTTTGTACTTCTGTGTGATGTCTTTTGTTTTACCACCACTGTACGTTCTAGTTACTTTGCCGCTTTTTCTATCAACATCATAAATCTTTTCAGCCCACATATCTGCTACTACGTCATTATATCCTTGACGACTTTTACCAAAGCCTTTCGATTTTCTAACTGATTTTGCAGCTTCGTACCATTCTTTCACAGTACCTGCAGTTTCCGCTAGATTGATTCTTACTTCGGCTTTACTGGCTCCAGTTACTACAACTTGTATAGTTCTTGGGTCAGCTATTGCTTCCATCAGTCTTTTTCTAAACAATGGAAGATCAAACTCTTTGGTAGCAGTTATTGCTTTCTCTGTTTCTGCTATGAGCATCTTTCTTGCTTGTGATTTAAACCTATTGCCTTTCAAGGCTTCGGCTAAATCTTTAGCAGGAATTGGCTGTTCTGCCCATCTTTCATATCGAGCCTGTCTATCATTAACTTTATCTAACGATTTGAGTAATTCTTCAATTACTCCTTTAGTTAACTCTACATTCTCTAGTGCCTTGTCAGCTTTTTTCTGTAAATCATCTAGTTGCTTATCAGAAAAAATTGGCATTATTCCTCGATATCTCCAAATATAATTCTCATAATTGAGCGTGTGTAATCATTGAAGTTGTCCAAGAAAATCTTCCTAATGTTATTGAAGTTCTTCTCATTCTTATCTAATGATTCCTCTAATTCCTGTAACCCAATAGCAAGAAATTTGGAATTCTTTTTGCTAATAATCTTAGCAACATCTATAGTGTCGAGTCCCTGGATTATGTGTCCATAAGACTTAGTATCTTTATCCATAATTCCCTTCCTTTATTTAAGTTCTAAATCAACAATGATTCTATTGGATGTTGGAACTCCTCTAAAAATTTTACTTTTTATAGAAAGGTCTCTTCCATCTACAGTAACATATCCTGTTGCTGTTACTAGTAATAGGTTTGCATCAGTGTGTTTTATCTGAACTCTACAATCTCCATCAAATAATTGTCCACCTGTTTGCCAATCAAATAAATCAACGCCTTTCCAAGTTACATGTCCAGTTACTACTACATCAGTAAGCACTGGAATATAGTAATCTCCTCCACACTCAGGACAAAAAGAGTCCGTAGCTCTCAAAGAAATTGGGTCTAAAGTACAAGTACCACAACCGCTGATTGAAGTCTGTGAATGAAATGTTACAGGTCTTCCAATAGCTCCACGAATGGCATCTATTATATCCTCTGTATCATCTGGAAAGCTAATATTTATACTCATAGTATTTCTATAAATAAATCTCTAAATGATTTTGAAACTGTTTCCCATAAATATTTGTCACTAGTAAACTTCTTTTTACCAGCATCAGCTAGAACTTTTTGAAGGTCTCTATCATTATATAGAATATCAAGCTGTTCTGCAAAATCTTCTGGAGTAACAATTTTTCCTGTAGTAAGTGTTTCTTCAT
>Ga0316192_10004077_pt1 | contig 10613 bp, 14 predicted proteins | sample MerIslwburrow_MG_FD_204931 | JGI IMG/M metagenome (GOLD analysis project Ga0316192, IMG submission 204931) | Coastal sediment microbial communities from Maine, United States - Merrow Island worm burrow | ecosystem: Environmental > Aquatic > Marine > Coastal > Sediment | place: USA: Maine...
GTGGCCTTCGCGAGGCGACCGAGCCGATTCGGGGTATCGGTATATCGGAGCGTCAGTTCGGTGCCGCCGTCGTGCGGAGCGAGATAGAAGTCGGCGACGCCCCCGGAGATCGGCAGCTTGAACGTCTCGTAGAGATGCACGGTCATGCGGTGGTTGGGTTCGTATCGCTCGATTCGTTCGTCGACGCCGCCGAACGGTCGGAAGTCACAGTGGCGGGTGCTCCCCTCGGCGACCGGTCCTTGCGACGTGAGGCCGGAACTGGCGACCCCTGGGTTCCACCGGTGGATGCCTCCGAAGTCGTCAAGCACCGCCTACACGGTGTCAACGGGGGCGGCGATCTGGCGAGTGATCGTGAACTCAGGCATGTGTTAGTGATCGGGATGTCGAACTGTCAACCCTCCGCGAGAGGATCTGATGCCGGCGTCCGCGATGGATGGCCTCAGTGGACAGCCCGCACGGCCACGAGCGCCATGCCGAGAACGGTCAGCCCAACGACCAGCAGACGCACATCTGGATGCCTGCAGGAGAGCACCACACCGACCGTCCCGATGAAGGCGACCAGAGCGAACTGGACGGCGACACCGGCATCCGTTGGAGGCAGCAGAAGATCGATCAGATCGGAGACAGCGTTGGATCGGCCGCGAACATGCCGACACAGGCGTTGGCCATTCGTAATAGCCTGTGGCCTATGCGTGCACTCCGAAAGCTGGCTCCCGGTTCAGGATTCAGGATGACCGATGTACCGATCCCGAAACTCGAACCGGACGAAGTGCTGATCGAGGTCCGGGCGACCTCCATCTGTGGCACCGACCTCCACATCTACGAGTGGAACCCCTGGGCCGCCGATCACGTCGTCGCTCCCATCACCGTCGGACACGAACTAACCGGCGTCGTTGTCGATAGCGGCGCGAACGTGACCGAACCCAAGATCGGTCAACTCGTCTCGGTCGAATCGCATGTCATCTGCAACTCATGCGCTTGGTGCCGGACCGGCCAGGGCCACCTCTGCCCGAACACGCAGATCCTCGGTGTCCACCGCGACGGCGCATACGCCGAATACGTGGCGGTGCCGGCACAGAACGCGTGGCCGGACCCACCGGACATGCCGCTATCCATTGCGTCGCTCCAGGAGAACTTCGGCAACGCCGTCCACACTGCAACGATCCCCAACATTGCCGGACGGAAGGTGCTCGTCACCGGATCCGGACCCGTTGGCGTGATGACCATGGCCGTCGCCAAGGCCCTCGGTGCCCGTGCCGTATACGCCACCGACGTGTCCGACTATCGCCTGGACCTGGCCTCGACGATGGGGGCCGATGTCACGCTGAACCCACTGAGGGACGACATCGATGAGCGGATGTCCGAGATCACCGATGGGGAAGGCGTTGACGTGCTGCTCGAGATGTCCGGTGCCTCTTCGGCACTCGAAGCCGGGTTCGCCGCCTTGAAGCCGGGTGGCGAGGCGGCGCTGCTCGGACTCACCTCCGATGCCTTCCCGTTCGATCTTGATGACAACATCATCTTCAAGGGCGCCACCGTGTACGGCGTGGTTGGCAGACGTCTGTGGCAGACCTGGCTGGAGATGCGCGGTCTCATCCGATCCGGATCGGTCGACCTCACGCCGGTCGTGACCCACCGGTTCGCACTCGACGACTACACCAGGGCCTTCGAACTGATGCAGTCGGGGGAGTGCGGCAAGGTCGTGATGTTCCCAGATCCCGCCTACGCCGACGGACCACTGAGTTGATGGAGGCACGATGACCGACAAGACGGCCTTCATCCGCGACGAGGTACAGGCACTCAAAGAGCAGGGCTTGTACAACACGATTCGGACCATCGAAGGCCCCCAGGGCCCCCACCTGACCGTCAACGGGCAGGAGGTGCTCAACTTCTGCTCAAACAACTACCTCGGCCTCGCCAACGATCCACGTATGGTCGCAGCCGCAACCGATGCGCTCCAGCGATACGGAGTCGGACCGGGGGCGGTTCGGACGATCGCCGGAACGATGACGATCCACACGGAACTGGAAGAAGCGCTTGCCCGGTTCAAAGGCGTTGACGCCACCATCTCGCTCCAGTCCGGCTTCGCGGCCAACCTGGCGGTGATTCCTGCGCTCGTCGGAAGCGGCGACGTGATCATCTCCGACGAGTTGAACCACGCCTCCATCGTCGATGGCGTGCGCCTCTGCAAGGCCGGCCGGAAGATCTACGCCCACAACGACGTCGGCGCACTGCGTGAGCGACTCGCCGAGGCGCGCGCAGAAGGCGCAAACCGGATCCTCGTGATCACCGACGGTGTGTTCTCCATGGACGGGGACCTCGCACCGCTCGACCTCATCGTCGACGCCGCCGATGACTTCGACGCAATGGTGATGGTTGACGACGCCCACGGCGAAGGTGTGGTTGGCCGCGGTGGCCGCGGCATCGTGGACCACTTCGGACTCCACGGCCGGGTCGACGTCGAAGTGGGGACGATGTCCAAAGCGTTCGGCGCCGTTGGCGGATACGTTGCTGGCTCCACCGAGTTGATCGAGTGGTTGCGACAGCGGGGAAGGCCGTTCCTCTTCTCGTCAGCGGTTCCGCCGCCGGATGTGGCCGCGTGCCTCGCGGCCGTCGAGATCCTCGATGCGTCAACCGAACTCGTCGATCGCCTCTGGGCGAATGCGGCAGCATTCAAGGCGATGATGACCGCCGCCGGGTTCGATATCGGGTCGAGCGAGACGCCGATCACGCCGGTCATGCTCGGCGACGAGCACCTGGCCCGGGACTTCTCCCGGATGCTGCTCGAAGACGAGGCCGTCTTCGCCCAGGCGATCTCATTTCCGACCGTCGCCCGTGGCAAGGCGCGCATCCGGGTCATGATCTCGGCATCACACAGCGAGCGCGACCTGGAAGACGGAGCGGCGGCGTTCACGGCGGTCGGGAGGCGGTTGGGCGTTGTTCCCTGATCTCGCCCACCGCGGGACTCATCGGCTCCAAACCATTTGGGGCCTGTTCGCTGTGCCGGTGCTTGTCGTGATCGCTCTCGTCGCTATCGGAGGACCGCACCCAGCGAGTACCAATGCGTCCCTGTTCGCTGCAATAGCCGGCGTCGTGGCCCTGATCGACTTCGGGTCGCTGTTCTGGATCCGGGGTGTCGGCGCTGGCGCGGTCCTTGCGGCGGACTCGAACGGTGAGATCCGTGATGCATACAGTCGCCGAATGGTGATGGCATGCTCATTCGCCGCGATCCCGTCTCTGCTCGCGTTTACGTTCGTGATCGTCGCTGGAATCACCACGGCCTTCTATCTCATCTCTGCCGCATCCCTCGGGCTGTTGGTGTTCGCCGGGCCGCGTCGTGCCGATATCGACTCGCTGGACGACCGCATGGTCGAAGCGGGCAGGCCCTTCCGGGTGGCCGCTGCGCTCGACTCGTAGCCGAGGCGGTTGGCCCGATCGGCGGATTCGGCCTTTCGGTCGCTAGATTCGTAGGGCTTGGGGGATGAACCACCATGGCCGAGACAACCGAAGAAGCCACTGACAAGCCAGTGCCGTGGGGCAAGCTCGCGCTTCGGGCCCTGTTCCTGCTCGTCGGCGGCGTCTCGCTGTACTTCTTCCTGCCGACCATCCTCGACTTGTTTGCCACCGCTCCACAACTCGAAGATGTGAAGTGGCGCTGGTTCTTTCTGATGGGGGCTCTGATGTCCGGGGCGTTCGTTTCCCAGTGGGCGCTGACCCGCATCGCCGCACCCGGAATCTCATGGTTCGTGGCCGCAACGGCACAACTCACTTCGAATGCCGCCGTCAAGGTGATCCCGGGCGGTGTGGTCGCGGGCGGTGCGTTCTACTTCCAGATGCTTGCGGTGTCCGGCGTACCGATGGGTACGGCGCTCGCCGCCCTCGCCGCCGTCGGGATACTCTCGAACCTCGTCTTGCTCGCTCTGCCGGCGGTTGCGTTGGTGATCGCTCTGGTCACCGTTCCGATCCCCGACGGCATGCTCCCCGTTGCCATCGCCGGCACGATTCTGTTCATCGCCATGTTCACGGTGACGGTGATCGTCGTCCGATTCGACAAGCCGCTCTACATGGTCGGGTGGGTGGCGCAGCGTGTCGTTGCGTGGACCGCCCGGATCTTCAAGAAGGGTTGGTCGCTCACCGCCGAGGACATCATCCAGCGGCGTGACGAAGTGGTCGCGTCGCTGGGCAAACGGTGGCACAAAGCGCTCGGTGTTGCGGTCGCGAACTGGCTCCTCGACTACGCGACCCTGGTGGTCGCCCTGATCGCCGTCGGGGCAGAACCAAATCCGAGCCTCGTGCTGTTGGCGTTCGCCGGTGCCGCCGTACTCGGCATGATCCCGATCACCCCGGGCGGCCTCGGGTTCGTCGAAGCCGGTCTGGTCGGCATGCTGACCATCGCGGGCATTCCGGCTGGTGACGCCCTCCTCGCCACGCTCGCCTACCGCCTGTTCCAGTTCTGGCTTCCGATCCCGGTCGGCTTCGTCGCCTACTTCCTGTTCAGGCGCAAGTACGGGAAGCCGTCGGAGTTGCCGCCGGTCGCCTCCTAGCACTACCCCTGGCGCGGTGCGGCGCATGCCCGTACGGCGACGCCCTCACGGCCGATCCCGACGGCCCCGAGGATCCGAGGCTCGAACCGATCCGTGACCACGACACAGACCTCGATGCCGTCGGTTGCAGCGGCAGCGGACCGGCCGGGTCGGGGCCGCGACCGGAGCGAGGCCGTCTCAGCGGCTGTGACGGCAGCGGTCTCATGCAGGCGCAACTCTCCGTCGTAGGCCGCGGTGGCCTCCACGTGAGCTGCGCCGGCTTCGGCGCCCATATCGGCGGCTACCGCCGCTTCCCGATAGGTTGCGGCGAGCAACGCAACATCCAAAGCCAGGCCGAGCAGCACGAACCCGACGAAGAACAGTGCTCCGAGGTAGGGGAGCATCGAGCCGCGTTCGTTCATGGTCGGCTCCGGTAGGGGCTGTACGGTGCGCTGGCACGACCTGTCACGGTGTGTCGAAGCGGGCTGCCCTCGGGTCCGACCAGGGAGACGTCGATGCGGACCTCGACGAAGAGGCTGTCGCCATCGTTGACGGCTACGACAGCAGCCCCCGGGGACAATCTGTTGGCCATGCGCCGAGCATCAGCAGGATCGCCATGCCGCGCCCCGTGCTGCGCTGCGTACGTTGCGACTTCGGCTGCTTCGGCCGCGGAAGCACCGAGACGACCGACGGTGATGAGCGTCTGAGCCACGACGAGCACGAAGACGAACGCGATGGCGAGCGTTCCGATCAGCGCGGTGCCGCGATCGTCACTCACGGTGGCACCACCACGAGCGAGGTCGCCTCCGCGTGAAGCGTGATCGGGATGAGGTCGGGGCCCGGAGGAGACCACTCAATGGACGCTCGGGCGGTGATAGCACCACCCCCGGATTCGAGAACTGCCACGACCTCAGTCGCTCCCGGCACGACGCTACCGAGTTCGTCTGTGAGACGCGAACGCTCCACGGCGAGATCGGCACCGGGTCGTCCTGCACGACGGGCCGCTGCTGCGACCGCTGTCTGCGCAGTGTCGCGGGCGACCACGACGAACGCCACCTGCGTGACGATGGCGATCAGCAGGAAGATCACGCCGGTCGCCACGAGCGACTCCACGATCGTCGAACCCCGGGCTAGGTGAAGAAGCCCGTCATCTGCGACACGATGCTCGTCCACACATCGGCCGTTGCGCTCCGGACCGCGGGCAATAGCATTGCGATCACCAGTACCGCAATCGTTGCCAGACCCAACCACTCCACGGTGGTTGAACCTCGTTCCTTGTTCCACATGTTCACCCCCTCTCTCATGGGCCACCGGCCAGACTTCGAAGGCCGGCGAGCGTTGGATACAGCAGGAAGATCAGCGTCACGGGCACCATCAGCGCCAAGACCGGCCCGTAGGTGGCAAGGGCCCGGCGCCCGCCTTCAACCGTGACGTCCCTGGCGAGAGCCGCTCGATAGTCCGTTCCGAGATCGCCGAGGGCCTCGGCGAGGCGTCCTCCGGTGTCGTGTGCGTGTGCAAGGAGGGTGTAGAGGCGCCCTGCCTCAGGGTCCGCCGTGCGATGCACGTTGCGTTGGAGTGCCTCTGCCATGCCCCGGCCTGCGGCAACCTCGTCGAGGGCACACCCGATCTCGTCTGATGCAACGCCGGATGATTGCTCGGAGAGCTGTTGAAGGGCGGTTGCGACCGACTCACCGGCGATGATGTGGAGCGAGATGGCGTCGGTCACAACCGGGAGCTCAAACCGAAGGCGGCGGGCCCGGCGCTCGCGCTTGGTCGAGAGCCACATGCCGAACACGAGCCAGCCGGTTGCTGCACCGAGCGCGGCGAGCGGCAACACCGAACGACCGGGGCCCTGCACGAAGAGATCGCCCTGGGCGATGAGGATCCCGACGATCGCACCAGTCGCAGCGGCCGCCGATCGCCGCAGCAGGAGTTCGGTCCCGGACCAGTTCAATCCGGCGTCGGCAACGGGGGAGCCTTCGGGTGTTTCGCCGTCTTCGTGAACCGCCAGCGGTGCTGGACGGAGGTAGCTCCCGACCCTCTTGCTGAGGCCGGTAGCTCGCCGAGCGGTCGCGATCAGGAGGATTCCTGCGGCCAATGTGAGAGCGACCGCAACGTTCATTGCATCACCCGCGGTGCCTGCGAGAGCCGGGCCGAACGCCGCGCCGCGGCGAAACCCAATGTGGTGAGGACAAACCCGGCGATGATGACGGCTGTTCCGGTGGCAGACCGGTAGGCAGACGCCGCCTGTGGGTTCGTCGAGATCGTCAGTGTCAACAGGATCCACGGAGCCGCCAGGGCGACCGCAGCCGTTAGTCGTTGCTCCGTCAGGGCGGCGGTGTGCGCTCGCCGGAGGCGAAGCTCGTCGGAGATCGAGGCGCCGAGTGAGGCGACGACGGCACCAACTCGATGACCGCCCGACCGATGGGCGAACTCGAGGGTCGTGAGGATCCGGTCGGACGTTGGATCGTCGAGTTGGGTCTTCAGCCGCTCAAGGGCCGGAGCAAACCCGTCGCCGAACATCACCGATTCCTCGACGCCCTGGATCCCACTGGCGAGTCGGTCCGGTGCCCGGCGCGCCGCTGCGATGAACGCATCCGGGAGTGTCGCACCGGCGGAGATGCGGCCGCTCATCAGCGCGAGGAAGTCCGGCCACGACTCGGCAACCGCTTCGCGGTTCCGCCTGCGTCGTGCTGTGTCGATCGCGAGAGGGATGGCCGCCGCGAGGAGACCGAGTGCGACGGCTGCGGCCGGCACCGCGAGAAGCCCGAGGGCGAACAGGCCGGTGGCGGCTCCGGCGGCGACCGACACCGGGATCACCCAGGGAGAGGGGATGGAGGGCCTGGGCATACGGACGGATGGCGCCCATCTCGAGATCACGATCCAGGCGGCGGCCCCTGCCATGACAGCGGCGATTCCCCTCACAATGCCCACCCTCCAGGATCGAGCCGTGGATCGTCCGGTGTGCTGCCCGTCCAGCGGAGACCGGTTGCAGCCATCTCGAACAGTTGTTGGAGGGTGAAGACCTCGCCGGAGAGTTGCCCGGGAACGAACGCGATCTCGTCAACCGTTCGGAACCTGCCGTTGCGACGGAGGAACACCACCAGGTCGACAACGGCGGCGACCGTCCGTCGTACGAACGGGATCGCAACGTTCTGCCCTGCCAGCACGCTGTAGGACACCAGCTTCTCAAGTGCATCGCGAGCCGAGTTGGCGTGCAGCGTCGCAACTCCAGAGCAGCCGGCGTTCAGCGCCATGAGCATGTCGAGGGCTTCAGGTCCGCGGACCTCGCCGACCACGATCCGGTCGGGACGCTGCCGCAGTGCCTCCCGCACGAGATCCCGGAGCGTGATCTCGGCGCCGCCATCAAGGCCGGCCTCCCTCGTCTGCATCTGCGTCATGTCCGGCAAGTCGGCGTCGATCTCGAAGACTTCCTCGCAAGTGACCACGCGCCGGTCGGGAGGCACTTCTCGCAGGAGACAGTTGACCAGCGTGGTCTTGCCTGCCCCGGGTGCTCCGGCGACCAGCAGGGAGAGGTCCTGTCGCATTGCTTGGCGAAGCAGGGATGCCGATGCGGGGGTCAGGGTCTCGCGTTCGATCAGTTCGTCGAGGCCGGTCGCCGAGACGACGAACTTCCGGATCTGAATGTTGAGACGGTCCGTGTGAGTGACCGGCGGCCCGGTGATGTGGACTCGGGACCCGTCGGCGAGTTGGGCCGACACGATGGGTGACGACAGGTCCAGTCGACGGCCAGTCCCTGCGAGGAGTTGATCGGCGAAGCGTCGGAGCGTGGCCGTGTCGGCGACCACGGGTACCAGTTCCTTGATGCCGTTCCTCACGACGAACGTGCGGTGACCACCGATCACGATGATCTCTTCAACGGTTGGGTCAGCGAGGAGCTCGCCGAGGAAGCCCAGCCGTTGGGGTGTGCCGGTGAGCGTCATAGGACTGCCCCGATGGGTGCAAGCGTCCTCCGGAGCCGACGGTCGGGCCGTTTCGCCGCCAGCGATGCTGCCCGGATAGATGGGCGATCAGGGATGATCGCCGCCGGTGCGATTCCGGTCCACTCCTTCGCTGCGGCAGCGACGTCAGCGTCTCCACGGGTGGCAGCTTTGTTGAGGATCAGCGTGGGCGGCGGACCCGACCACATGGCGGCGAGGTGTGCGGCGCGCACCACGCCGACGGCGCTGGCGTCGGCTACAAGGATCGCCGCATCGGACCGCTTCAGTACCGGGTGGTCGGGTACGCCGGTTCCCAGATCGACCACCACTCGGTCGAACGTCACGGTGGCCGCGTCAACCAGGTCGTCGATCATCGCGGGCCTGAGCGGCGCCTCGCCGATGCGGTGGGAACCCGTGATCACCGAGATGCGCCCGAACCTCTGCACCGCCCCGGTGGCGATCGCTCCGGTGGAGCGGACCCCGTCGGCGGCATCGGTGATGTCGGGTCGCGGTGGAAGGCCGAGGCGGATCGCGATCGATGGGGCGTCGAGGTCAAGATCGAGCAGCAGCGTCGTCGATCGGCGGCCGGCCTCCCATGCGAGCCCGACCGCGATCTCGGTCGTGCCGGGAGCACCTCTCGGGCCGATGACGGCGGTGACGGTTCCGGTACCGGCCCGGTCGACGGGCCCCGACTCCGGGGAGATGAATCGGATCGCAGTGACGATCGTGCGCACGTCGGCGGTGTCGGGGAGAATCTCGTCGACTCCGGCCGCTCGCAGTATCGACGCTGCGGGTCCGTCTTCCTCAGGATGGATGCCGAGCACGCCGAGTCCGGCGCGCTGCCACGCAGCGATCTGCACCGGAGTGACCCACGACACCTCGCCGCCGGCGACCACCACGTCAATGTCGTCGGCGTGCTGCTCGATCTCGTGCGGCTGGAATGCGCGCAACACGATCAGCACCTCTGCGGTCTCCCTGGCGTACGACACGAGGCCCGGTTCCCAGTCACGGGCAGAGAGGACGGTGGCGACGCGGACGCTCATCCACCCACCCGGACCAGATCGAGGTCGCCTCCGTTCATGGCTGCGGTGAGAATCGCGGCGAGTTCGTCGTCCACGGCGAGGAGGAGTTGGACCCGGTCGTCGTTCACTGAGGATTCGGCAACCGTTGCATCGACCACGTAGACATCGGAGGCGATCAGGCTCGTCTCGGTCGGTTGCCCGACCTCGGAGGTCGAGGCGTAGATGTCGACGCGATCGCCCGGGTCGATCTGCCCGAGGACGGCGTGGGCCTGAGCGATCTCGAGTGCGAGAAGGTCGGGCGTCGTTCGCACCTCCGGGGGTCGGAGCAGGCTCGGGACGAGCGGTTCACCTGCCGCCAACGGAGCGATGAGTACCCACTCGGCGAGTTCGCCTGGCGAGTCCCCGGTGACCATTCCGGTCGGGTCCTGGGTGTACCGGACCGACACGTCGAGTTCCGCGATGGGTGTCCCAGCCGGGAGGTCGCCCCCGGCAACGAGGATGGGCGTCGTCGGGACCGGGCGTGTCATCCACAGCACGAGCAGCGCTGCTGCGGCGGCTAGGCCGATCCCGACGAGGGTCCGCGTGTCCGGTTTCGGGATCGAGATGCTGCGGGTGCGAACCCCGATGGCCATCAGCGTGCCTCCACCGTGATGATGTGGTTGATAGCGATGAACCGCTCGGTCGGACCGTCGATCACCACGACATGATCGATCCCGACCGCTTCGACGACGCCTCGGTGGATCTGGCCGTCGGAGGTTGTGAGGACGACATGCTCGGTGCGATCCTCGGAGTCAAGGAGTCGGTCTCGCAAGGTGCGGCGTCTGCGGGCGGCAGCGCGGGCCGCTGCCTGTTCTGCGTCGAGGGTGTCGTCGAGGCGGTTGCGGAGCGTGCGCCCGAGTCGGACCAGATCAGGATGCCCCATCGGATCCATATCCGACCCCCCGTCTTCCGCCCAATCGAACTCAGCCTGACCACTAGATATCACGAACCGAAGGGCGCGATCAAGACCCCCGCGCGCGGATTGTTTCGCGCGTCACTGCGCGATTTCGCGAAACACGACCGGCTGGTTCGCTCGATCGGGCGGATCAGTTCGACTGGTGGCTCCCTCTCGCCACTCATGCATTGTG
>Ga0316192_10004078_pt1 | contig 10612 bp, 10 predicted proteins | sample MerIslwburrow_MG_FD_204931 | JGI IMG/M metagenome (GOLD analysis project Ga0316192, IMG submission 204931) | Coastal sediment microbial communities from Maine, United States - Merrow Island worm burrow | ecosystem: Environmental > Aquatic > Marine > Coastal > Sediment | place: USA: Maine...
ATAAGAATTATCGAATGATTTCGGCCAATACCAATCCAAAAGTTCTAATGCAAAACATTATAAAAACAAGAAAAACGGTTAAATATTATATCTGGTTCAACCTGGTAGCTTTGGCCATTATTTCAGTAGTAGTACTTAATAAAGTCTTTATTTCGAATGAATTTTTAGAAAAAATTCCTGAAGGCACTAGTATGATCTTTGTTTGGCTAATATCTATGTTACTAATTTTAGTGCTAGTAGCCCTTCTTTGGCTTTTTTATAGACTGATATATGGTATCCTATTAAATAAGCTGAAAGTAAATTATAACGAATTAGTGAACAACGGAATTAACGAATTATAGAATATCTAAACTACCTTTACCTTCTCTAACAATTTCTATTTCATCTTTAGAAAGGTCAATAACGGTTGATGGTTGATTACCACCGTATCCTCCATCTATTACTATGTCAACTATATTTTGCCATTTTTCAAATATCAACTCGGGGTCTGTGGTATATTCTATGACATCATCTTCATCTCTAATACTAGTTGAAACAATGGGGTTACCTAATTGCTTCACAATTTCCCTAATAATATTATTGTCTGGAATTCTAATCCCAACAGTTTTTTTATTTTTAAATGCTCTGGGCAGATTGTTATTGCCAGGTAAGATAAAAGTATAAGCTCCTGGTAAAGCTCTTTTTAACACCTTATAAGTAGGAGTATCTATTTGTTTTACATAATCTGATAAATGACTTAAATCGTTGCATATAAATGATAAATTTGCTTTAGCCAATTTTATATTTTTTAATCGAGCAATTTTTTCCAACGCTTTTGCATTTGTAATATCACAACCTAAACCATAAACGGTATCAGTAGGATATATAATTAAACCTCCTTTTTTGAGCAAAGACACCACTTTGTCTATCTCTTTAGGGTTTGGATTTTCATTATATATCTTTATAAATTTCGCCATTTTATGAATTTAATAAAAATAGGAAACAAAATAATTTTTCTTAACATTATAATTAATAGGACTACAAATATAATTCAATTATAGCCCTAAATATATGATCTTTTATATGTAAAAAATCAAAAAGGAAGAAGTTGTAGATCTAGATATTACGGGAGTTGTAGTATTTTGACAAAACCCTTCGAGTAAAAACAAGTGAGATCAACCGATTATGACATTATTAGCACCTAATTGCAAGATTTTAAGAAATCATTTCAATTGGGTTAAGTTTTATTTTCAATAAGCCTAAACCCCTCTCCATGAATATTAATAATTTCAACATTAGGATCTTCTTTTAAATACTTACGAAGCTTAGCTATATATACATCCATACTTCTTGAAGTAAAATAGTTGTCATCCCTCCAGATTTTTGTGAGCGCCAGCTCCCTAGGCATTAAATCATTTAAATGCAATACCAACATTTTTAGTAATTTATTTTCTTTAGGTGATAATTTACGTGGCTCACGCCCATCAAAAGATAAATGTCTTAACTTAGAATTTAAATGAAATTTCCCAATTTGAAATTCATGTTGCTCATCATCAGTACTAATATCAATTTCTTTACGTTGCAAAATTGCTTTGATCTTATAAAGAAGTACCTCTGAATCAAAAGGTTTATTTAGATAATCATCGGCGCCAACTTCATAACCTTTCAAAACGTCCTCTTTCATGGTTTTTGCCGTTAAGAAAATAATTGGTATTTCTTTATTAGTAGTTCTGATGTCTTTGGCCAATGAAAAACCATCTTTTCTTGGCATCATTACATCTAAAATACAGATGTCAAAATCGTCATTTTTAAACATAATTAAACCCTCCAATCCATCTTTGGCAAGAGAAACGGAATAATCATTCAACATTAAATAATCTTTTAATACTGTTCCAAAATTTGGATCATCTTCTACTAATAATATTTTTTTGTTTGCCATAATTTTAAAATTAAATTAAAGGTAATTTTATGGTAAATGTGCTTCCTTTACCCTTTTCACTTTCAACATAGACACTCCCGTGGTCATGTTCTACTATTTTTTTTACATACGATAAACCCAAACCATGGCCTTTAACGTTATGTATATTTCCTTTTTGTTCTCTATAAAACTTATCAAAAATATGTTTCTGTACATTTTTACTCATACCGATTCCCTGATCCGATATTTTTAGAATAATATTGTTTCCTGCATTTTCTGTATATATATCAATCTTAGGAGAATCTTCTGAATATTTGATAGCATTATCCAAAATATTCACAATTACATTCGTAAAATGGAATTTACTCACCATAACTTCACTTTGCAACGCTCCTAAATTTTCATTTATATAACCTCCTTTATCATTAACAATCAAACCTACATGTGTTACGGCGTCGGTAATTACTTCATGTAAATCAGCAACTGAGCTTGTTAGATCTAACTGATTTTTTTCCAATTTTGATATTCTCAACACATTTTCAACCTGGCCATGCATTCGTTTATTTTCTTCTCTAATCATTTCAGTATAGCGCATTACCTTCTCTTTATCGTTAATGATCTTTGGATTTTTAATAGCGTCTAATGCCAAATTAATAGTAGCTATCGGCGTTTTAAATTCATGCGTCATATTATTGATAAAATCCGTCTTGATTTCTGATATTTGTTTTTGCCTCAGTAATTGATAAATTGCACTTGCAAAGGCCAAAATAATTATTAAAATAAAAATAGCAGCTAGCACTAAAATAGTAGAAATACTCGCTAAAATATATCCTTTCTTTTCAGGAAAACTCACAAATAACTGGTATTCACTATTACCGGTATCATCTGCAAATAAAGGAACCTGATAACTTTTACCTTTTTCTTTTTTAAATTTTTCGGATTTAACTTTTGTAGCAAGACCATCACCATAAATACCGAATTCAAAATCAGTATCAACACCTCTTTCTCTTAATTCATTGATAAGGTTTATATAAATTTCATTTAAAGTTACCCTATTATAAATAGGTTGACGCGGCGCTATTTCTTTAAAAAAGTTCTCATATTGAGTCTTCTCCATTTTACTTAATTTACCTATCTGATAAATTCTTTCCTCAGGAGTTACAGCACTATAATCAGTATCAATAGCAGCTATCTTACTGATTTCCTTTTGCTTTTCACTAAAATAGGTTTTAAATGTCAAAGAGTCGTTCCCAAATAACGGGATACCTGACTTAAAATCGTTTTCTAAAATACTTTGTCGAAAAGAAAAGACTTCCTTATTAATGGTGTCAATTTTCTGAAAATAAAAATCTTTTACTAAAGATTCAGAAGACTGTCGAGCACTATCAATTATAATTGAACCATATTTTTGATAATAATCATCGATCTCCCTTCTTTGAATATTATCCGAAACCTTTGCTAATGCAAATTTAACATCATTAGTAAACTGCTTTTCACGTATCTCAATTGTATTGTTGATCCAATAAATTTGAACCAAAATTATACCTATTAAGGCAACACTCATCAACGCAATTAAGAGTATAAAAACCCGTTTACTCATTTAAACAAATTTAATTTAACTTATTAGATATTCTAATTGATTTAACTAATATTAACTAAAATCATCATTTTTTAACAATATTTTAAGAATTGTTCTTAGAAATTGCAATTTTTAGTAGTTTTTTGTGAATTTGACCAACTTGCTTTCTAGTATCAGCAAGATCGATATTATGGATAACAAAATCTGATAATCCTATCTTTCTATTATCATCCCATTGGTTTTTCATCCTTGATAAAATATCGTTTTTAGAGCTTGTATCTCTCTTAAGAATTCTTTCTATTTTTACATCAATTGGAGCTGTAACAGTTATAATATAATCAAATATTGAGGACGTTTTGTTTTCAAATAAAATGGCATTTTCTTGAATTATATAATTCGTTTTTTGCTTTTTTAACCATTTAGTAAAATGCTTAGCAACGGCCGGATGAACTATACCATTTATAATGTTCAATTTACTTGTGTCATGAAAAACAATAGACGCCAAATATTTTCGATTCAATTCACCATTTTCATATGTCTTTTCTCCAAATTCACGAGTCAACATATTTTTAATATAAGTAGATGTATTCATTAACTTTTTTGCTTCATCATCTGCAAAATAAACCGGCACACCCAATTCAATAAAATAATTAGCCACGGTAGTTTTACCACTTCCTATTCCGCCGGTAAGGCCAACTTTAATCATTTTTTTATAAGATATTCTATTTGGTGAGGTACAATCTTAATTTCGGTAACCACAGAAGGTTTAGATACAACTTCCGGAATTAAATAATTTAATCCGTTCTTAAGAGTTCTATTATAGTCACAACTAATTTCAAAATCATTCTGATTAATTTTATTGTAATCTGATAAACCTATTTGAAAAACTACCTCAACTTTATCGGGAAAAGTAGTTATACTATAATTTGCAGGTAAATTTTTAATTTTAAAAGGAAGTTGCAACTTTGCTTCCGTGAATTTTTCAACTGCGCCTGAAACTGTAACTTCATTAACCGAATAATGAACTTTTGAACTTCCATCTAAAGCTACTATCGGGATCTTAAGCAGGATGGGAGCATTTACATCTGTTAAGGTAATATTTTCTGTTTTTATTTCTTCAATTGAATCGATCAAAACCTCTGGGCCAGAGATAGAAATGAAATCAGGGTCTACTGTTAAATTACCCAGCAAATTATAACCTGATTGATATTGAATATCAATATCAGGAAGAATCTTAACATTTTTAGTTTTACTAACTCCCAGATGAAAATAAAGTGTGTCCGGCTTAACAGCTATTACTGTTACATCAGCGGCTACTTGCCGTTGTATTTGTGGTAAAAAATCTTTAGCTAACTGATAGTAGATCAACCCTTTTTTACGCTTTAATGAGTTTAGATCTACATCAATACTTCTTTTATTGATATGATATTTAACGATGTTAAATCCAAAAGTTTTTATTATAATGTCAATATTTTTTTGTGGATCTTCTTGTAACATTTTACCCTTAGGTAAATTAGAATAGCTAACATTAAATTGGACAACATCAGTGTATTCTTTAGACAGTTTTATTAGCATCCAAAACAAAAAAGATATCCCTAACAATACCAATAGCATTTTAGTTTTTCTTCCATTTTTAATGGATTTACCTTCTTTTTTTCTTTTTAAAACCATTTTAAAATATGAATACAATTTAAACAAAAAAAGTGAGTTTTAAGTTCATAAAACCCACTTCTTCATTTATTATTTAGAATATTACTTCTTTTGTATTGCAGGTGGGGTTTGATATTTTTTACTTAATTCCATTGAAATTGCAGAACGTTCAAATTTGATCTTACCGGCTCCTGTTTCAATTACACAAATACCATCGTTTAATTCCACAATTTTACCGTGAATTCCACTTGTTGTGACAATCTTAGCGCCTTTTTTTATTGTTGCCTGAAATTGTTTCTCGTTTTTTTGTTTTTTCATTTGTGGTCTTATCATAAAAAGATATACAACCAACAACATTAACGGAATCATGATATAATTACCAATTCCACCACCTCCAGTTTGTAAAAATATTGTTTGAATCATTTTTTTAATTATTTAGCTATTCGCTTTTTGTTTTGGTGTTACTTGTGCTTTGATCACTACCGTTTCTTTACCTTTTTCCGTATTAGTAGTCAAAGTGACAGTTTTACTTTGTTTGTTCGGTTTTCCTGAAGAATTAAATTTTACCTTAATCTGTCCAGATCCATTAGGCGCAATTGGCTCTTTAGGCCATTCAGGTACAGTACATCCACAAGTTGCTGTTGCATTGGTAATAATTAATTCAGACTTCCCTGTATTTGTAAAATTAAAAATAGTTTCAACTATATCTCCTTCTTTTATTGTTCCGAAATCATGCTCGGTTTTTAAAAAAGTAATCGCAGCCGAGCCCTCGCTAATATTATAATCGCGTTGCTTGGCAATTTCTAAATTTTCCTTTTTAATTTTATTTGCTACATTTTCTTTACATGAAGTAAATGAAAAAGCAACTAAAACCGCTAATAATAGTATTTTATTCATGTCAAATTTATTTTAAGATGTTAAAAGTATAAAATATTATAATAATCCTCTGCCAATTTTTTGTATTCTATCAGACGCCATATAATCTTTTAATAATTTGTCTAATACGCCATTAATAAAGTAACCACTCTTGGCAGTTGAGTAATCCTTTGCTATTTCTATATATTCGTTGATAGTGACTCTAGTTGGTATAGATGGAAAATAGACAAATTCTGTCAGTGCCATTTTCATCAGAATAAAATCTATTTCTGCTATTCTATCCGTATCCCAATTAGGTGTTTTTTTGTCTATATCATCCTTAAATTCAGTATGATGTGATACTACTTTTCTAAAAAGGTCTAAAGTAAAATCTTCATCATCTTTATCTTTATATATTTTATTTTTATTGAAAATTGTATCAGCGTTTATCTTTTTAATATTTTTTAAGAACCAGGTATTTACGAACGGAATATCATCAACCCAACTTAAATTTTCACTTTCAAAATAATCAAACAATTTTTCATTTGGTGCAATAACGGTCTGATAAACTTCACTAATAAATTTCAAATCTTTTTTATAAGAGTGATCACCATCAGCATTAATATATGCTTTATAAACTTCACTTTCTTTTATTGCATCCCATATAACCCTAACATATTCATCGTCTTCCTTCCAATTCCTTAGTTTTTGATCATGCATATAAGTTAGTGATGAAGTGTTTTTTTTAAGCTTTTTTTGATCTTGCAAATAAGTTTGTAATGAAATATTCTTATTTAGCTCAAGAAGAAATTGATTATCAATAAATTTTCTGCTTGGATTAATATCTTCTGATGTTGCGAGATGTTTTTTCTTGGCAATTTCTTGATACTCTTCGGCTAAATTTCTAACCTCTACCAGCAAACTTAACATCAAAACATAAAGATCATATATTTTGGATATGCTAAATTTTAAAAATTTTTCCTCTTTAATTAAATCATCGCTTTTAGATTGAACAGTGGCATAAATAGATTGCATCACTTTTACCCTAATATGTCTTCTATTCAGCATAATCAAAGATCGTTTTTTTCAAACTAAATTGTAAATTTCATGAATCAAATTTGATTTAATTCAATACTTAAATGGCTCTATTATCTTAATCATGTATCTTCGTAAACGTTAAAACTAATATAATTAATCTTTAGTAAAACCAAGAATGACATAATAAATTAAAAAAATCGATGCAAAGGTAAAGGTTTAGATTACGGTGACAAAATATAAATTAACATATCAATTAATTTATGAAATTTTTAATAGTTAGTTAAATCACAATAATTTTATTTTTCTTAATATCGCATTTAACAGCAAAACCAATTGAAAGAACTAGGCTACTTAAATAAATTTTTCCTAAAATATAAATACCGTTTAATAATTGGTATCATTTGTACCATTATTGCCAGAATTTTATCTCTTTTTACACCAAGGTTAATCGGCAAATCATTAAATGTTGTTGAAAAATACATCAATGGAGATATTACTGATTTAGAGATAGTTAAATCTAAATTATTGATCAATATTTTATTAATTCTAGGTTCAGTGTTACTTGCGGGTGTATTTACTTTTATTATGCGTCAAGCTATTATTGTCACGTCTCGTTTGATTGAATTTGATCTTAAAAATGAAATTTTTGAACAGTATGAACGGCTATCATTAAACTTCTACAAAAAGAATAGAACTGGAGATCTAATGAATAGAATCAGTGAAGATGTGAGTAAGGTTAGGATGTATTTTGGCCCTGCTATTATGTATTCTATAAATATGATTACCCTTTTTGTAATTGTAATTTCATATATGGTACAGATTGATTCAACACTTACCTTATATACTTTGTTACCGTTACCCATCTTGTCTGTATCTATTTATATTTTGAGTAGAGTAATTAATAACAGAAGTAGAATTGTTCAAGAATATTTATCAAAATTAACCACTTTTACACAAGAATTCTTCTCGGGTATTAACGTCATTAAAGCGTATAGTATAGAAAAATTTTCTTTTAAGGACTTTGATGATTTGGCTAATGAAAGTAAAGAAAAAAACATATCCTTATATAAAGCTCAGGCTTTGTTTTTCCCATTGATGGTTTTACTTATTGGAGCAAGTAATATTTTAGTAATTTACATAGGCGGGATGCGCTATATTAATGGACAAATTGAAAGTTTCGGTGTCATTGCCGAATTTATTATATATGTTAACATGTTAACATGGCCTGTTGCTGTTGTAGGATGGGTGACTTCAATTGTTCAACAGGCGGAAGCTTCTCAAAAAAGAATTAATGAGTTTTTAAAAGTCGAACCTGAAGTTCAGAATTTAATTGATAATCCTACCTCGATTGGAGGTAAAATTGAGTTTAAAAATGTATCTTTTACTTACGATGATACAAATATCACAGCTTTAAAAAATATTAGTTTTTCTATTGAGAAAGGCAAAACACTGGCAATTTTGGGTAAAACTGGTTCGGGAAAATCTACAATTGCCAATATAATAGCTAGATTATATGATATTAAAATCGGCGAAGTTTTAATTGACAACAAACACATTAAAGAAATAAATTTAACTGACCTGCGTGAAAATATCGGATTTGTTCCTCAAGAAGCCTTTTTATTTTCTGACACCATAAAAAATAATATAAAGTTCGGAAATGAGAATGCTGTGGAAGACATTATTAAAAATGCTGCTAAAAATGCACATATTCATCAAAATGTAGAGGAATTTTCCAAATCTTATGACACTTTCATTGGTGAAAGGGGTGTAACATTATCAGGAGGCCAAAAACAACGTATTTCAATTGCCAGAGCCCTTATTAAAAACCCACAAATTCTTGTTTTTGACGATTGCCTATCAGCTGTAGATACTGAAACTGAAGAAATAATTCTTAATAATATAAATAAGGTCAGTAAAGATAAGACAACAATAATTATTAGTCATCGAGTATCCTCTACTAAAAATGCCGACTTTATAATTGTGCTTGATGAGGGTAAAATAATTCAAAAAGGTACCTTTAATGAATTATCAAATAAAAAAGGATTTTATCAAAATCTTTACAACCAACAACTTACAGAACAAACCTTTGATTAACGATAAGCTTCAATAAAAGAAAATAAATAAACTATTGTTCAATTCATTTATTTTTATAGATTTGTGTCTAATTGAAAACCTTTAGATTAACATAAAGTTAAGATGATTATGAGCGAAAAAGAGTATATAGAACAAGAAGAAATATTTTCTCAGGTATTAAGAGCAGGAAGAAGAACCTATTTTTTTGATGTGAGATCAACAAAAGCTGGTGATTACTATTTAACCGTTACTGAGAGTAAAAAATTTACTCATGATGATGGGTCATTTCATTACAAAAAACATAAAATTTACTTATACAAAGAAGATTTTAATGAATTCAACGAAATGCTTTCTAAAGCTACAGATTTTATTATTAACGAAAAAGGCACTGAAGTAATTTCAGAACGTCATCAAAAAGATTATCAAAAACCAGATGATGAAGTCAGTGCAGAAGAACCAAAATCTACGCAAAGTTTTACAGATGTTGATTTTGATGATATTTAAAAATTACTAATTCAAATATAAGAACCGTTCAAATAAATTGAACGGTTTTTTTATATCTTTACTACAAATTAATTCCCCGAATGTCTACTCTATTGAATAATGTAAATCTGTTGTCATACGGGTGTCTAATAAAATATCATTCTTAAAAAGGCATAAATCTAAATCCATTCAATGAAAAAAGGACTCCTCTTACTTGCATTCATCTGCTTTTCAGCTACTTTTTCACAAGAAAAAATTAACTTAAATTACTATTTACCACAAGACCTAACGTACAACTCCAACATACCTACACCTGAAAGTATCTTAGGTTTTCAAGTTGGTGAATGGCATACATCACATGATAAACTTGTACAGTATATGTATGCTTTAGCAGATGCATCTGACAGAATTACGATAGAAAATAGGGGGGAAACTTATGAGGATCGACCCTTGCTTTTATTAACCATCACGTCCCCTAAGAATCATAAAAACATTGAAACGATAAGGTCAGAACATTTAAAATTGTCTAACTCAAGTATCTCTTCTTCAATTAATGTTGATGAGATGCCTTTAGTTATTTATCAAGGTTTTTCTATTCATGGTAACGAAGCAAGTGGAGCTAATGCGGGATTGTTAGTTGCCTATTATTTAGCGGCAGCTGAAGGTGAATACATTAACGAACTATTAGAGAATACTGTCATCCTATTTGATCCTACTTATAACCCTGATGGATTGCAACGTTTTTCAACCTGGGTAAATATTCATAAAAATCAAAATATAACTATTGATAATGCCGATCGGGAATATAGCGAAGTTTGGCCGGGAGCTAGAACAAACCATTATTGGTTTGATATGAACCGGGATTATTTAGTCTCGCAATTGCCAGAATCGCAAGCTCGAATTAAAAGTTTTCATCAATGGAAACCCAATATTTTAACAGATCATCATGAAATGGGTACCAATGCAACGTTCTTTTTTCAACCCGGTGTTTCGTCAAGAACACACCCCTTAACTCCTCAACTTAATCAAAAATTGAC
>Ga0316192_10004079_pt1 | contig 10609 bp, 8 predicted proteins | sample MerIslwburrow_MG_FD_204931 | JGI IMG/M metagenome (GOLD analysis project Ga0316192, IMG submission 204931) | Coastal sediment microbial communities from Maine, United States - Merrow Island worm burrow | ecosystem: Environmental > Aquatic > Marine > Coastal > Sediment | place: USA: Maine...
GAACAACGCTTCGGTGGGCTCCCACTCGGCCACCTCCGGCGGCAAGACCTCCGAGTCGGCGACGTACGGCGGATTGGCCACGATCAGACCCAGGGTGCCTGCCAGCTCCTCGGGTAGGGCCTCGAACCAGGAACCAGTGGCGATACGGGCCCGAGCGCCAGGTTGGCCGACCCCGGCCAGGTTGGCCCGGGCCACGGCCAGGGCGTCATCGGAAACGTCGGTCATCCACATCTCCACCCCGAGATGCTCGGTGAGCAACGACAGGCCGATGGCCCCCGACCCGGTTCCCAGGTCGACGGCGGTTACGGGTTGATTGCCGGGCGCCAGGCGATGCAGTTCAGCCAGCGCGGCCCCGGCCACCACCTCGGTCTCGGGGCGGGGGATCAGCACCCGTCGGTCGATGTAGAGCTCAAGATGGCGAAACCCCCATTCGCTCAGCACGTACTGCAGGGGTTCGCCGGTGAGGTGACGGGCGGTCATAGCGTCGATGGCGACCACTCCACGCTTGGTGGCGGGCTCGGCCGACAGCTCCGGCCAGTCGTTCGAATCGGCTCCACATGCCCGCATCACGATCAGACGCCCATGACGTTGGGCCCCCTCGATGCCGGCCGCCGCCAGGCGCCCCCCGGTTTCGGTTGCCAGTTCGGCCCAACTGATGGTGCCGTCACCGTCCTCGTCGACGGGAGCGTTCGCAGAGGTGTGGCCGTTCGACGACCCGTTCCCCGTCAGGGGCTCGTGTTCAGTGCCCACCGCTGGCCTCGTCCTGGAGTTGGCGGGCCCGCTCATCCTGCACCAGGGCGTCGCTGATCTCATCGAGTTCCCCGGCCAGCACCCGGTCGAGCTTGTGCAGGGTGAGGCCGAGGCGATGCTCGGTCACCCGGTTCTCCTTGAAGTTGTAGGTCCTGATCTTTTCCGAACGGCCCCCCGAACCGGTCTGGCCCTTGCGGACGGCCGATGCCTCGGCCGCCAGCTTGTTCTTCTCCAAATCGAGTAGCCGCGAACGCAACACCTTGAGGGCGCGGTCCCGGTTCTGAAGCTGGCTCTTCTCGTCCTGCATCGACACCACCTGCCCGGTGGGAAGGTGGGTGATCCTCACCGCCGAGTCGGTGGTGTTGACGTGCTGGCCACCGGCTCCGGAGGAGCGGTAGGTGTCGATCTGGAGGTCCTTGTGATCGATTTCGATGTCGATCTCGTCGGCTTCGGGCAGCACGGTGACCGTGGCCGACGAGGTATGGATCCGGCCCTGGGACTCGGTGACCGGCACCCGCTGGACCCGGTGGACGCCGGCCTCGAATTTCATGCGGGTCCAGGCTCCGGGGCCAGACAGGGTGAAGGTAACGTCGTCGAAACCGCCCATGTCGGACGGGGCGGAGCTGAGAACCTCCAGCTTCCAGCTCTGACCCTGGGCATAGGAATGAAACATCTCGTACAGGTCGCGGGCGAACAGGTTCGCCTCCTCACCTCCTTCGGCCCCCCGGATCTCGACGATGACGTTGCGACCCTCGTTGGGGTCCTTCGGCAGGAGCAGCACCTTCAGGGCCTCCTCCAACCGCACGATCTCCTCCTCGGCCGCCGCCGACTCCCCTCGCAACTCGTCGCGTTCGGCCGAGTCGGCCTCCTCGTAGAGGGCCCGCACAGTTTCGACATCATCGTGGCGCTGCCGCAGTTCGCCCGATAGGGCCACGATGTCGTTGAGGGCGGCATAACGCCTGGTCAGCTCAATGAAACGTTGGTTGTCGGCCGCCACCTGCGGATCAGCCAGACGCGCTTCCAACTCGGCGTGCTCATCTTCCAGTGACTGCAACCGCTCCAGCATTACCCTGAGGCTAGCTCCCACGGGCCGTTCATGGCCTGAACCCGGATACCAGTCACCGATGCAATCATGGCTGCGTTGAGGGCCACGTCACGTTCGGGCATGGCCAACACCAGTTCGGCTTCGGGATTCCAGCACTGCCGGTAGTCGACGGCCTCGGGGACCAGATCGACATCGACCCCCACCGCCGTTACCACCACGACCGGCTGCCCGGACAGCAACCGGCCGGCACAGGCGGCCGGTGCGGCCTTCAGCAGACCGTGCCGGGGTCGCAGGGGCACCAGGGGAGACAACTCCGCAGCATCAACGATGTTCGGGTCTGCCACCAGGATCGCCCGCAGCCACCGCTCACGGGCCAAACGGGTGAGGGGATGGTGGGGATGGCTACCCCGTAGCTGGGCCACGGCCACGATCACCCGCCGTAGGGCGCTGTCGGTGTCGAGCTTGCCGTGCACCATCTGGTTCAGCTCGCGATCGGCCTGGCCAACCCCGACGTCGATGACCGGTCCCTCGTCACTGTCGACGACCCGGGCCACCTCCAGGCCCACTACCTCGCCGATCAACACCCCGTGATCGTCAACGACCGACGCCCCGGCCTCGGTCAAGACTCCGGCCAGGGCCCAATGATCGGGGCTGAGAACCGGCGGTGCGGGGCATGGTCGCGCCACCGCGGGATGCACGGTGGTGCCGTCGTAGGTCATGACCTCGACCGTGACCCCCTCGATCGGTCCCTGGCGACTGACCAGTTCGGCCCGGCGGGCCAGGTCGGCGGCCACGTCACCAACGGGAGCCAGGATGGTCACGCGATCAAGTTTTCGCCCCCGGGCCCAGGTCAGCGCTCGGCCGACGGCACGAAAATCATCGTCCTCGACGACGTGGAAACCCCGACCCTCGCCGTAACCGGCATCGGCGCTGGTGTCGATCTCTTCGAGTTCGACACCAGCTATGACCCGAGCCAACGATCGCAGTCGCGCCTCAACCAGGGCTGGATTGTCAACCATGGAGATGCGTCCAGAACCCTGGGATCAGGCTTCGGGAAACGATCAGGCTTCGGACCGCTTGCGGCGTCCGCCGTAGCGACGCTCGAAGCGCTCGACCCGACCTGCGGTATCGACGATCCTCATCTGACCGGTGAAGAACGGGTGGCTGGCGGAGGAGATTTCGACCTTGGCCAACGGATAGGTGTTTCCGTCTTCCCACTCGATGGTCTCGTCGGTCTCGATGGTCGACTTGGTCAGGAACGAGAACTCGGCCGCCGCGTCAAGAAACACAACAGGGCGATATTTGGGGTGGATCGAAGCCTTCATAACTTCTCCAGTCTGCCGCGCCGTCGGACTAAACCGACGGGGTCTTGGCCAAATCGGCCAGGAAATCGGCGTTGGTCTTGTACTTGGCCAAACCGTCGACGAGCATCTCGATGCCCGCCGCTGAGGTTCCGTCAGCCGCCATGCCCGAAAGCACCCGGCGCAGCTTCCACGCCAGCTTCGTAGTCTTGGTGTCGAACAGCAGCTCTTCGTGGCGGGTCGAGGAGCCGTCGACGTCGATGGCGGGGAAGATCCGCTTCTCGGACAGGCGACGATCAAGCCGCAGCTCCATGTTGCCGGTGCCCTTGAACTCCTCGAAGATGACCTCGTCCATGCGCGACCCGGTCTCGACCAGGGCGGTGGCCAGGATCGTCAACGACCCTCCCTCTTCCAGGTTGCGGGCGGCACCGAAGAAACGCTTGGGCGGGTAGATGGCGCCGGAGTCGAGACCACCGGACATGGCCCGGCCGGTTTGCGGCGCCGTTTGATTGTAGGCCCTGGCCAGGCGGGTGATGCCGTCGACGATGATGCAGACGTCGTTGCCGGTCTCAACCAGCCGCTTGGCCCGTTCCAGGGTCAGCTCGGCCGCTGCGGTGTGTTCCTCGGGGGGTCGGTCGAAGGTGGAGGCGGCCACTTCACCGTTTTTGAGGTGGCGCCGCATGTCGGTGACTTCCTCGGGCCGCTCGTCCAGCAGCAGGACAAACAGGTGGACCTCGGGGTTGTTGGTCTCGATGGCGGTGGCGATGTGCTTCATCACCGTGGTCTTGCCCGCCTTGGGGGGCGAAACGATGAGACCCCGCTGACCCTTGCCGATGGGGGCGACCAGATCAATGATCCTGGCCGTCATGTTGAGGGGCTCCTCGGCCATCTCCATGCGCAGACGCTCATCGGGAAACAGCGGCGTCAGGTCGTCGAAGCGGGGCCGGTTGCGGGCCTGGTCGGCCGGGTTGCCGTTGACGGTGTCGATCTGTTGGAAACCGGGGTTCTTCTCGTTGCGGTTGGCGGGGCGGGACAGCCCGGTCAGGGCATCACCCTTGCGCAGCCCGAACTGACGGACCTGCTTGACCGAGACGTAGACATCGTCCTTGCTCGGCAGGTGGCCATCGACCCGGAGAAAGCCATAGCCCTCGTCGCGCAGGTCGAGCAGACCGGCGACGGCTACCGGATCGGCCAGGATCGGCTCGTTGCCTACATCATCGCGGTCACGACCACGACCCCGTCCCCGGCGCCTACTGCCGCGGCGGTTGTTGGGATCTACATCTTCGTCGTTGCTGTTACCGCTCTTGCCGGTATCACGGTTGCCTGGCTCGGTACCGCCTGCATCGCCGCCGCGGTTGCCCGAATCACGATTACTCGCCTCACGGTTGCCGGAATCGCCGCCGCGGTTGTCGTTACGGTTGTTGCCGTCGTTGCGGTTGTTGTTATCGCCCGAACGGTTGTCGTTTCGGCTGCGGTCCTTGCCCTTGGCCCCACCTCGTTGGCTGCCCTGACCGCCTTGACCACCCTGAGTACCTTGGCCACCGTCGGCCAGTACGGCCACCTCCCAGTCGGCGAGGGGCTCGCCGTCGGAGCCCACCGGGTGTTGTCCCCGATCGCTTCCCGATCGGTTCGACCCGTCCTGGCCGGACCCTCGGCCGCCACCACCGCTGTTGTTGCGGCCCGAGCGTCCCTGACGGCCACGGCCTTCGCCCTCGCTGCCGGATTGGGCCTCGGTGTTGGCCTTCGATCGCTGCCGGTTACCGGACGGCTGGCGTGCGGAGTCGTCGCGGCTGCTACCCCGGTTGCCGGACCGGGGCTTGACCCTGCTTTCGGCCGTCAGCACCGGACTCGATTTCGGTTCGCTCTGGTCGCCGGAATCAGTGTCGTTGTCGGCGTCGGCGGGAGCCTGCTCGGCCGGTTTGTCGTCGCCCGGGGCCTGGGTGGCCGACCCGTCATCGTCGGCCCGCGGTTCGGCCTGCGCAACCTGGCTGGTGGCGCTGCTCTCGACGCCGTCATCGGTGGCGTCAGCGGAGTCCGGGGCCGTTGAGGCCGCGGTCTCGGTCGGTTCCTCGGCGGAAGGAGAGGGCGCAGCCTGCTGGGAGAGCTCGATGACCTGATCGATCAACTCGGCCTTGCGGGCTCGGCTTGAAGGCTTGCCACCAAGGGCGGAGACGATGGCCGTCAGCTCGCTCTTGTCCTTCTTCTCCAAACCACCGCGCTCAACGATCAGTTGGTCGCTCATGGAAAATCTCTCCTGCTAGATGTACGCGGGCGGCGCCGCCTCCGGAGCTGTTCATACTCTCGACGCCCACTCAGGGCAGAACTCGGAAGCGGCCCAGGGTGCGCTGGAAGTGCGCGATATGAACCTAGGGAACGGGTTGTAGGACCTCGGGGAATGTCGTAATGAACTCCCCCGGCCATCGTGAGACCATACGGAATCACCCCAACCTGCTGCCGGTCACGATACCAAGCCGAACCTGAACTGCCACGGGCGGGTTCGTCCGGGCTTTTTGGGGCCGTTCAGGCCGTCCAGTTGGTTCAGGCCCGCTGGGCCCGGGCCCGCAGCCGGGCAGCGATCACGCCAAGGTCGTTGGCGACCACATCGAACCGCTCGTGACGGTCGAACAACTCCGACAGGAACGGGGGTAGCGGGGGCCGCACACCGGTGGCCTGCTCAACGGCCTCGGGGAACTTGGCCGGATCGGCGGTGGCCACCGTGATCATGGGGATGTCGTGGTTGCGCCTCCGGGCCCGGGCCACCCGCAGACCGACCGCAGTGTGGGGGTCGATAAGCAGGCCCAGCTCTTCGTGGACCCGGCAGATCTCCTCCAGAGTCTCGTCGTCGTCGACCCGGCCGCTGTCGAATTCGGAGCGGATCATCTTCGTCCACGCCTCGGGTACCACGACCCGCCCGTCGGCCCGGAAGGCGGCGATCACCGCAGCCACCGCCGCCCCGTCACGGCCCGAGGCCTCCCACAACACGCGTTCGAAGTTCGACGAGACCTGGATATCCATGCTGGGACTGAGCGACGGCATCACCTCGGCCGCCGCCAACTCGCCCGACTCGAAGTAGCGGGTGAGTACGTCGTTGCGGTTGCTGGCCACCACCAACTGGTCGATGGGCAGACCCATGCGGCGGGCGTACCAGGCGGCGAGCACGTTGCCGAAGTTGCCGGTGGGCACGGTGAACGACACTGGGGCACCGGGGGCGGCCACCCGGCGGGCGGCGACCACGTAGTAGACGATCTGGGCCATGACCCGGGCCCAATTGATCGAGTTGACCGCCGCCAGGTGGCAGCTCTGGGCCAGGGCGGGGTCAGCGAAGGCGGCCTTGACCAGGTCCTGACAGTCATCGAAGGTGCCCTCAACGGCCAGGTTCTCGATGTTGTCGGCGCTGACCGTTGTCATCTGTCGCCGTTGCACCTCCGACACCCGGTTGTGGGGGTGCAACACCACGGCGCTGACGTTGTTGCGTCCGGCCAGGGCTTCGATGGCGGCTGATCCGGTGTCGCCGGAGGTGGCGGTGATGACGACGGCGTCACCGTCGCGGCGGGTCAGTTCGTGGTCGAGCAGTCGCCCCACCAGTTGCAGGGCGATGTCCTTGAAGGCCAGGGTCGGGCCCTGGGTCAGGTCGAGCAGGTGGTGGTTGTCGCCGAGGTCGATCAGGGGGACGACGTCGGGGTGGCGAAACCCCTGATAGGACTGCTCGACGAGATCGGCGAAGGTCGAACGCTCGACGGAACCCTCGACGTAGGGCCACATCACCTCAGTGGCGATCTCGGCATAGCCCGCATCGGGGCCGAGATGATCGAGATCGGGCAGGGGCGGGATCTCGACCGGGCAATAGAGCCCGCCATCGGGCGCCGGCCCGGCCAACAGCACGTCGGCGAAACCAGGCCCGGCCTGGGAGGCCCCACCTTCGCCGGCGGTGCTGTTGCCGCCGGCGGTGCTGTTGCCGCCGCCTGCGGTGCTCTCGTCGGCCCTTTGCTGATCGGCGTTGTCGGCGTTGTCGGCGTCTTGAGGGTCGTCGGCCCGAGTCGAGCAGTAGGCGATGGTCATTCGCCGACCACCCGCAACGTGCTACGAATATCGGTGACGATGTCGAGCTGGCGCAGTTGGTGCAGGGTGGCCTGCAGGTTGCGCTCACGGCTGGTGTGGGTGATGAAGGCGATCCGCGCTCCGCTGCCGAGGCCTTCCTGCTCCATGGAACGGATCGAGACCTCGTTGTCGCCGAACACACCGGCCACGGTGGCCATCACGCCAGGGGCGTCGTCGACCTCGATGTTGACGTAGTAGGCGCTTTCGAGGTCGTCGATGGGGCGGATCTTGGCCCGAGGGCCGTTGGGCACGGACCGGTGGGTGCCCCGGGAGCGGTTGGAGGCGGCGTCGATCACGTCGCCCAGCACGGCACTGGCCGTTGGCCGACCGCCTGCCCCGCGCCCGTAGAACATCATTTCACCGGCCGAGGTTCCCTCGACGAACACGGCGTTGAAACTGTCACGCACCGCGGCCAGCGGATGGGATCGCGGCACCATGGCCGGATGGACGCGGACCCCGATCTCGCGGGTGCCCTCGGCGGTGGTGAACCCCTCGGCCACCCCCAGCAGCTTGATCTCGTACCCGAGGCGGCGGGCGAAGCTGATGTCGGCCTGGGTGATGGAGGAGATGCCCTCGTGGTAGACGTCGCCCGCCACCACGTTTTCACCGAACGCGAGCGAAGCCATGATGGCGGCCTTGGCCCCAGCGTCGTAACCCTCAACATCGGCGGTCGGGTCGCGCTCGGCGTAGCCGAGCTGTTGGGCTTCGCCCAGGGCGTCGTCGTAGGTGGCGCCCTCCTCGGCCATCTTGGTCAGGATGTAGTTGGTGGTGCCATTGAGGATCCCCATCACCCGGGTGATCTCCTCGCCCAGGAGCGACTCCCGCAGGGGACGCACGATGGGGATGGCCCCGGCAGCGGCGGCCTCGAACAGCAGATCGACGCCGTTGGCGTCGGCCGTTGCGTAGAGCTCGGCGCCCACGTTGGCCAACAGTTCCTTGTTGGCGGTGACGACCGACTTGCCCGCCTTGAGCGCGCCCTGGATCAACGACCGGGCCGGTTCAATACCACCGATGACCTCGACGATGATGTCGATGGCTGGGTCGGCGACCACGGCCTCGGCGTCGGTGGTCAGCAGGGAGGGATCGAGATCGAGGTTGCGTTCCTTGCTGGAGGAACGCACCGCAACGGCGCCAAGTTCGAGCTCGATCCCGGTGGCCTGGGTGATGGTGTTCCCCCGTTCGGCCAACAGCTCCACCAAGGCGCCACCCACGATTCCACAACCAAGAAGTCCGATTTTCACCCTCTGGACTCTATTGGCTCCGGTCGGGGGCCCGCCGCGACATTGCTCAGCTGTTGTTGCTGAGCGTCGTTGCCCGGGGCCGTTGTTGCCGCGCCGATGCGTGATCGACCGTTGTCGATCAGCCGTCGTCGACGTCGGTGGCCAACAGATCGTCGTAGGTTTCACGGCGGACAACGAGGCGGGCCTGGCCGTTGCGGACGAAGACCACCGCCGGGCGCAGGATCTTGTTGTAGTTGGAGCCCATCGAGTGGCCGTAAGCTCCGGTGACAGGGGTGGCGACGATGTCGCCGATGGCGAGGTCGGTTGGCATCTTCGCTTCACGGACCAGCAGGTCACCGGACTCGCAGTGTTTGCCGACGAGGCGAACCTCGGCCTCACGGTCGGCCTTCACGGCGCGGGGAAGAAAGGTTTCGTAGCCGCTGCCGTAGAGCACGGGCCGGGGGTTGTCGCTCATGCCCCCGTCGACCGACACGTAGGTGCGGATCCCGGGGATGTCCTTGACCGTGCCGACGGTGTAGAGGGTGACCGCAGCAGCAGCGGCGATGGCCCGCCCGGGCTCGACCCCGAGGGTGGCGGTGACGCCGGCCTCGGCCGCTGCCTTGGTGATGATGCTCGACCACTGGCTGATGGTCGCCGCCTCCTCCCCTTCGACATAGGCCACGCCGAGACCGCCACCGACCACCAGTTCGTCGAGGTCGAGGGGGTTGGCGAAGCGGGCCAGGACGTCGACGGCGGCGGCGAAGGAGTCGACCCGAAAAACCTGGGAGCCAATGTGGGCGTGCAGCCCGACCAACTCGATCCATGGTGAGGCCTGGGCCCGTTCCACCGCCTCGGCCGCCACCCCGGTGGAGACGGTGAAGCCGAACTTGGAATCGTCCTGGCCGGTGGCGATGTAGTCGTGGGTCTCAGCCTTGATCCCGGGAGTGATACGCAGCAACACCTTGGGCCGTTGCTGCTCCTCATCTGCCGGGGCGGTGGCGGCAGCTTCGCTGAGCAGGGCTTCGAGCCGATCGAGTTCGTCGAAGCTGTCGATGACGATGCGGCCGACCCCGGCGTCGAGGGCGTAGCGCAGTTCGTTTGGCGACTTGTTGTTGCCGTGGAAGACGAGACGTTCAGGCGGCACGCCCGCGGCCAGGCAGACGTGTAGCTCTCCCCCACTGGCCACGTCGATGCCGAGGCCTTCCTCAGCGGCCAGGCGGGCCATGGCCCGACACAGGAAGGCCTTGCTGGCGTAGGTGGCGCTCGGCCCAAAGGCCTCGAACGCAGCGGCGCAGCGGGCCCGAAGGTGGTCCTCGTCGTAGACGAACAGGGGGGTGCCGAACTCATGGGCCAGTTCGAGGGTGTCGACCCCGCCGATGAGTAGTTGGCCTTCGGGGCCGACTGCGGCGTTGTCGGGCAGTAGCGACCAGGGGATGGGGCTCACATGTGCTCCGGAGCGTTGATGCCCAGCAGGTCGGGGCCGATGGCGAGCCCGATACGGCTCGCCTCGACCGGCGAGAGCCGGGCTTGTTGAAGATCGGGATCGACATCGCTGCGCAGGACCGGGCAGTGATCGTAGAAGCTGTGAAAGGTAGAGGCCAGTTCCCGCTCGTAGGTCGGGGATGGGAGGTCGACGATTGGGGTCGGGTCGACCGGTGGCAGCGGATAGACGAAACGGGCCACGTCATGCCCGGCGGCCGCCATTGCCTCTGGTACAACTTCGAGCATCCACTCGCGGATCATGACACCTACCTATTGGGGCCCTACGGGGACGGCCCGGCTCACGTCGGCCCGGCCCGACTGCCCTAACTCGAACGAAACATGCACCCGGGTCGCAACGCCACCACTTCCTGGCCTTGAGCGTACTGGCCCCGACCGACGAGCGAGACCAGATTCAACGGTGTTAGCCGGGTGTCGGGCCACGGCCCGCGGGGCGCTGATGGGGCGACGGCGGGGGTGCAACCAGGCGGTTGGACCGGATTGAATCCGACAACCGTGAAAATGGGGGTTCGGGCCTGGCTTCGCGCGGGCTAACGTGGATCGCCGAGCCCCCGTAGCTCAGTGGATAGAGCATCGGTTTCCGGAACCGTGTGCGCCAGTTCGATTCTGGCCGGGGGTACCGCAGTTCAACCGCTCCAGGAGCGGACTCTGGCAGGTCAGCAGCTTGAGGCCGATTGACCGGGTTTGGCCCCGAT
>Ga0316192_10004081_pt1 | contig 10608 bp, 7 predicted proteins | sample MerIslwburrow_MG_FD_204931 | JGI IMG/M metagenome (GOLD analysis project Ga0316192, IMG submission 204931) | Coastal sediment microbial communities from Maine, United States - Merrow Island worm burrow | ecosystem: Environmental > Aquatic > Marine > Coastal > Sediment | place: USA: Maine...
GCAAGACCACCATCCCTGTTGGCAATACCATCGATTACAATAAGCGCTGAAGAATTGTTCAAGGTATTGATACCCCTTACTCTGATCTGAGAATCATCTGCACCTGGCTCTCCGGAACGGTTGACAACCATCAACCCAGGAACCTGACCTACGAGTGCTCCAGATAGGTTATTTGTTGGAAATTGACGAACGACATCTCCCTCAACGCTTGACACTGCTCCAGTTACTGTTGCTCTTTTTTGCTCACCATACCCTACAACAACAATTTCATCCAGCTGAGTAAAATCAACATTCATGGTAATATCAATAGTCGATCTGTTTCCAACTGCGACTTCTGCTGTAGTAAAACCAACAGAACTGAAAACGATAACAGCATTTTGATCAGGAACTTCAAGAGAGTAATTCCCATCAAAATCAGTCACTGTACCCGTGCTTGTGCCTTTTACAATTACATTGGCACCTGGTATGCCAGATTCATCTTCACTTGATAATACTTTGCCTGTTACAGTAACTCCTTGATTAACAATTTCACCCTCAGGGTTCGTATCCCCAAATGCACTATTGTTTGCTGCAGAAACTGCTCCTAGAAACAGGCATTGCACCAATACTACAGTCAATGAATACTTTGAAAGCATCATCAGCTTTTCTAGTAATTTAAATTTCATAATTTTTTCATTGAGATTAAACATAATTAATTTTTAAACTCCTGTGAGATAGGGCTCACATGTTGAGTTATTAGCCGGGCATCTTAGCTTGGCTAATTTGGGTTTTTAGATTCAATTATTTACATAGGCAAATTATTTATTATTGAGATACACATTATTTCTGTATATGGCATGTTTTAGATCTATCCTCTCCATAAAATCAACTTAATCCATCGACATAACAACCAGCTAATTAGGCCTAAGTAATCGATATTACTAATATAAGCGACTTAAATTGCAAATAAATTAATTGAATTCAAAACAAAATGTTAACGAACACAAAAGATGTGTGTACGATAACAAATAATACATAACTACATTAGCCTTGAGAAATCGATACTATTACCCGAGTTCTCAACTTCATTTTTTTGTCTTAATTCTTAATCCCTTTTAATTAAAATGCCTTTTCCCAAATCATGTCGCTCAACTCCTTCTGAGAAACCAATGTAGTATTGCCGTAAGAAAACTGAATATTACCCCAATGTATTTTAATATCCTCATAAGCACTCTTTGCCTCTTTGGAAGAATTGATCCAATCAAGCAACGCATCATTTTCTGCTTTGGAGATATGCCCGGAAAGCTTTTTTCCAATTAAATTATATATGAAATCGCTTTGTGAATTTGACATTATACATCCAGGTACACATCATTCAAATCCAAAAAACAGAATCTACCCTTAACAAAATCTCAAAATAAGTTAATGATTTATTGAAAAAAGCGGCACTTCAGCCAGCTTGTCATTTTTGTAATTTGCTATATTCTTATGAAGTGTTTTTAGGGCGAGTCCCATATGAGTCTCAATCGTTTTTACAGAGAGGTGGAGTAACTTCGCAACATCCTGATATTTCAATCCTTCCTCCTTGATCATCCTGAAAACTAACCTTCTTTTTGGTGGCAATGAATCAAGTGTATTCCTTATTACCACTGAAAATTCATTTTCAATAATTTCGTATTCCGGCGACACTGTTGTCGTCAAAAGCAAATCTGCTTCGTTTTCAAAATTTTCAAAATAAACCTGACGCTTATTTTTTCTTAGGTACTTCAGACATTGATTTTTAACTGAAATAAAAATATACCCTTCGATATTATCCGATTTGGCTAACTTATCTCTCTTTTTAAATATGCTCAACAAAACATCAGAAACAACTTCCTCCGCTGCATTGTGATTCTTCACAAAAAGTAGGGCAAACCATAGGAGTTTTTGGTAATACTTATCAAAAAAATAATTGAACAATAGTCGGTCAGGTTGTTCCGACAATTTGACAAAAATATCTTTTAGCGATAGTTCGCTGTAATGCCTTTGTTCTTTCACAAAAAAAATTGGCTAGGAATAAATTCAATTCCAAGGTATATGCATTTTTTAATAAAGCAAAACAAATCTAAGAATAACTGTACTTTTTACCTTTAAAAATTTTAGTAGCAGTTACAATAGTAAGAACAGCGATAATTAAAATGCTAAGTTTCCAAATTATGCTAATTAAGGGCACTTCTTTTAAAAATGATCAATTAACAAACATGGCACATTTCTTAAATCACCCAAAAATAATTTTGGGGAACTTGATTGTAGTACTATTAAATTGTATGAATAGACGCTATGTACGATATTGTGGAATGAATTTCCGACGGTCTTGCTAATGTAATGATCAAACTGAAGTAATTATTATTTCTGAATTAAACTGAAGTTTATCTTTTTAGATCAATGATTTGAATAGAATCATTATTTTTCGCGCAAATAATTTTTGCTCCTGATTCAGTATTCATTGTCTTAATCCCCCTGATATCTCCATCAAGAAAAAGTCCACTAGTTTGATACCGTTGACTCTCAAATATACCCAGTCCATTTCCTTTCATCCAGACTCCTATGCTTGCATCATTGCGGATCGTTTCTGCTTCCATGTTATACAGATTTCCACCCAGGATCAAATCCAGGTTTCCATCAGCATCTACATCTTCTACAAGAATTGAATTTACAGTTGATATTTGTGCATAATTGTCGAAGGGCTTGAAATTAAATTTTCCATTTCCAAGATTTTCCAGGTATCCACTTTTCAATGTATTTATCCTTTTTCTATATGATTTCTCTTCTATTTCTTTACCATAAATTTCATATACATCCATACTGGCATATTCACTATTTGTGCGTGCATGTTGACCAATATCATTATTCTGTTGTATTGCCTTGCTTCGATTATAAAACGGATATAGCTTACCATTCTGGTAATGCCCAAATGCAATATCCATTTTCCCATCACCATCAAAATCATCAGCAAACATTTCCAATGGACCATTTTTTGTTGGTTTAAACTTATAATTAAGGCCCATATTTCCAAGCACATAATCATCATCACCATCCTTATCCATGTCGTGAGCTGCGATACTCCACCACCAGCCACTTAGTTTTTCTAAACCATTGTTTAAATTTTCAATCTTGCTAAAGGTTCCCTCCCGGTTTTCAAAAATTGTCACCTCCATCCATTCTCCCACTACGATAAGATCCAAATCACCATCTAAGTTGTAATCTGACCAAATAGCATCTGTCACCATACCCAGTTTTGTTAATTCAGTGGCAATATGATTTGTGGCATCAAAGAATTTCCCACCTCTATTTTCAAGTAGATATGAGTCTGCAGGCAAGGGGTAACTTCGAGGAATAACTCTTCCTGCTATGAAAAGATCCAGATCGCCATCATGATCAAAATCAGCGGCCCTTCCAACCGAACCACTGGAATAATACTCTGGCAATAATTCCTGCGATTTAGAAAAATTGCCTTTCCCATCGTTGATATAGAGTCGATCCTTCAACATTTTGTTTTCGAGCGTATTTTCCGTCCCCCCACTCACTAAAAAAAGATCCTGATCGCCATCATTGTCTATGTCAAAAAAGGTAGCACCAACATCTTCGTAATGTCGATCAGCTTTCCATACATCTTTTAGAACGGAAGTAAATGCGCCAGAATCATTTTGAATGAGCAATTGAGCTTCATAACGAAAGGACCCTCCAAGGAAAAAATCATCTAAACCATCACCGTTTACGTCAGCCACATCAAATGCAGGCCCTAGTGTTGACAGCTTGTAGGGAAGCATAGGTTCGTTCATAAAATCTACCATATCATTTTCTTTGTGGCTGACCTGAATCCCAATTCTTTGTGTTATATCTTCGAAATATGGCCGAAAAGGATGTTTTTCTCCTTTTGCTCCATCTGTAGCATCTTCATAATTTAGATCAATGATTTGATTGGTTCTTTTGTCCCTTAACACCATCGTTTTTCCATCAATCCACTGAATCTCAATCTTTGAGACTAAGGTATCCCCTCCAAGGCCAAAATGCATAATTGGCTCCATTGATGAGCGGTACCCTCTGGACACATAATGTTGTTGATATTGAAATTTACCTCCATGATAAATTTTCACTTTTGTGCCTAAGCCCATTGGATTATACTCAGGCCCGGAAAATTTAAACCTCAAAAAATTGGCGTGTTTTACTTTGTTTTCAAAAACAAAAGCCTCCTCATCCACATTATTGATAATGATGTCCAAATCACCATCATGATCAAGATCACCAAAAGCAACACCATTGGACCACGAGGTGTAGTTTAATCCCCAATCTTCTGCAACCTTCTCAAAAGTAAGATCTCCATTATTTCGAAACATATAGTTAGCGATTTTTTCTGAGGGCATTGATTTTAGGAGTATTTCCCATTGGGAAGGTTCAAACTCAGTTGAACTTCCAGCCAATTGAGACATGTTTTTATAAGATTTACCCCAGTCGATATTTCTGATGTCCTTTCGCAACCCATTGGTAACATATACATCCTTATATCCATCGTTATCAAAATCTGCAAATATTGGCGCCCAGCTCCAATCTGTTCTAGAAATCCCAGCCACCATTCCTATTTCACTGAAAGTTTCATTTCCGTTGTTCAGATGGAGGACATTGAACATGTACTGATGCAAAAGCCCCTGTTGTACCATGACCTGAAATTTTCGCTCATTGTTCCCCCCTGCATTCTCGTACTTCCTGCGATTATCTTCAGGAACCATATCTAAAACCATGATATCAAGCAATCCATCATTGTCAAAATCTGCCATGTCATTGCCCATGGAAAAATGAGAAATATGTTTTGTCGCCTCTTTTATAACCTGCCGAAAGGTTTTATCCCCATTATTTAAATAGAGATAGTCATATTCAAAAAAATCATTGCTTACAAAAAAATCTTCCCATCCATCATTGTTGATATCTCCTACTGCAGCCCCATGAGCGAAACCTACTTTTGAACTATATAATCCTGCTTTTTTTGTGACATCAGTGAAATAACCATTAACATTTTCATAAAGTTTATCCCCCGCATAAGGATCACTTACATTTCTTAATTGTGTTGCATGACCACTATTGAGCCTTGTAGAAACCTGGTTTGCGATATAAACATCCAAGTCACCATCTTTATCATAATCAAAGAAAACTGCATTCACTCCATAGCCTTGATTATCCAATCCAAATTCTTTCGCTTTTTCGGTGAACGTTCCATCTTGATTATTAATAAATAATAGATTGGCTCTGTCTTCTGGGGCCTCCATCCCTGACTTGCTTACATAGATGTCTAAATATCCGTCTGCATTGATATCCACCATACACGTTCCTGTATACCAACCTCTGCCCATTCTATCAAGCTTTGCGGAAACAGTGATATCGTCAAATTTTAAGTTCCCCTTGTTTTTGTAAAGTCTTGCTGGAACCTGATTACCCGTAAAAAAAACATCCGGAAGTCCATCATTGTCAATATCGCCAATAGAAACACCTCCTCCACTGTAAAAATCAGGATAGGATATGATGTTCATTTCATGGGTTTCGTTTAAAGCATTGCTGAAGTCAATCCCGGTTTGCTTTGAAGACAACAACTTAAACTTTGTCTCCTTGCTTCCAAACTTGTCACAGGATGTACATACAATGACTACCATCAAGCCAGTTACTATGCTCCCAACCTTCAATCCCATAGAAATAAAAATAAAACAGTTGAATTTTGAAGATGCTAATATAGTTGTATCGCCAGAAACATAAAAAATAGATTTCTAGTTGCGAGATATAAAAATTACTAAAGAATTCTGACTATTCAATTTTTCAAGAAAAACTCATATTATTAAGACAACTATAAACCACTTCGGCACTTACACTGCTGTTTATTATCAGAATAGGGTAATGGTTAACTCTCAAAATACATCATTTATTATATCCTAATGATATATCTCCCACGGCTATTTATATTTGTTGGTTAAGAGCAGCGGTTAACATCAATGTCAAGCTATTTCTTTTGCATTTTAAAAGATTAACCAAGAATGACATAACAATATGAAAATTAAAACAGCTATTGTCACAGGGGGTGGGTGGGATTGGGACTTGCCATCGCAAAACGATTCACAGAAAAAGGGATGCACGTTGTCATTGTTGGAAGGAATGCTCAAAGATTATCGGAGGCATGTGCAGCGCTAGGCGAAAAATTATCCTATGAAGTTTGTGATCTATCGGATTTATCTACTATCCCTGAGTTGATCAATACCATTGAAAAGAAATAACGCATTGATATATTGGTAAATAATGCTGGGATACATCTAAAAAAAGCACTTATCGATGTCTCTGACGAAGAGTATCAACAAGTCATCTTAACCAATCAAAAAAGTGTTTTTTCCATATCGAGGGAGGTGGCAAAACATATGATTGATCAGGGTTCAGGTGTGATTTTAAATATTAGCTTGATGGCATCACAATATGGTATTCCGAATGTCATCGCTTATACGGCTGCAAAATCGGCTATTGAAGGCATGAGTAGAGCAATGGCAGTAGAGCTATCCCCAATTGGGATACGGGTGAATTGTATTGCTCCCGGTTTTATATTCACGGATATGTCATCAAAAGCATTGAATAATGATCCTGAAAGAAAAGCCAAAGTATTAGGTCGCATTCCGCTTGGAAAACTTGGCATGCCGGAAGATGTAGCAAATGCTGCATATTTTTTATGTTCTGATGACGCCAGCTTTATTACAGGTGCGGTATTGCCAGTAGATGGTGGCAATTCCATTGGTTTTTGAGTATATACTTACTCCTCTTTGCTTTTATTAATGGGATTAGCATCCAAGACCCACATCCCTCTACCATGTGTAGCAGCAATAATCATATTGTCTCTGGGATGAATCTTCAAATCGTGAACATAGGCAAATGGCAAATCACCTAAGACTGAATATGTTTTCCCCCCATCCGTAGTTATGTATACTCCCGCATCCGTTCCTACATATAAAATGTTTTCATCCTTTGGGTCTTCCCGAATCACATTCACAGGACCAACAGGTATATTTGATGAAATATCCGCCCATGTTTTTCCAAAGTCATTAGATTTCCAAATATATACCTGAAAATCATCATCTCTTCTGCCAGTCTGGGTCACATAAACAGTCGCCATATCAAATTTTGAAGGTGTAATTCTGGAAATCCATCGTTGCGGTATTTCTTTAGATTTGAGCTCCTCCCATTGCTTTCCTCCATCTTTGGTGTACCATAGTTTACCATCATCTGTTCCTGCGTAAAGCACGCCAAAACGCAAAGGTGACTCATCAAAGGCTGAAATTGTTTGAAAATTAATATCACCCACTTTCTTCGGGCTATTATTCGTAAGATCGGGACTAATTTTTTCCCAGGTACTTCCCTGATCTCTCGACATCATTACTGATTGCATGCAATGGTAAACAATATCAGGATTATGTGATGATAATAATGTTGGGGCTACCCATTGCCCTCGCAACCTTGGTTCTTCCGGCAAGGGATTGGGCAGCAACCTGCTAATTTCCTCCCAATTAAAATTGTCTATCTTTCCTTTTGCTAATCCACCATAAAATATGCTCCCATAAATCGTGTTGTTATCTCTTGGATCTATGGCGTGCGCACAACCCTCTGCTCCCACGGTTGGCAAGAATTTTACCGGCGTTATTTTATCTCTTCCGCTGGTCAAATCAACTGGACCAATAAAACTATGGTGGTCTTGAATGGAGCCGACAACTCTAAACGGTTCCGAATAATCGAAAGAAATGTTATAAAACTGGGCTAATGGCAATTCCTCTATTGGTTCCCGCCAGTTTGCTCCCTGATCATAGGAAATTGATAATCCACCATCCTGTACATTTAGCAAATAATTAGGGTTATTTGGATCTATCCATAATCCATGGTGATCAGCATGCATCTCTTTGATGGCCGTGAAAGTCTTGCCCCCATCCACTGATTTATTTAAATATAATCCAAGTGTCCAAAGAATATCCGGATTTTTTGGATCTACGCGTATCTGACCAAAAACCCACCCATAGGTGCCGGAATGATTCATCATATATTTTTTTGAATCTTCGGTCAATCCACTTACCTGAGTCCATGATGCTCCTGCATCATCACTTCTGTATACCGTAGCGCCTTTTATAATATCCGTCTTTTGCCGACCATACGCATCCAAGTCTCCCTCCTTGGCCTTCTCAGCTATTTCATAATTATCCAATAACAAATACACCATGTTTGGCTCCTCCTTGCATACATCGATTCCAATTCTTCCTCGGTGATTTGGAGCTGGCAGTCCATTATTTATCTCGGACCAGGTTTTCCCGCCATCAACTGATTTCCAAACACCGCAATGCCTTGTATCTTCGTTAGTCCTGGGATCACTCCATTTCAAACGAGTTCTTTCCCACGAGGTGCAATAGAGTATTTGTGGATCGGTAGGATGCATCACGAAATCAAAAACGCCTGAATTCTCATCTATATACAATATCTTTTCCCATGACTTCCCTCCATCAATAGTCTTATACAAACCGCGATCTGTATTTGATGTCCACTCATGCCCTGTCGCCGCAACATATACAACCTCAGAATTTGAATAATCTACAACAACTCTACCTATCGTATATGTATTTTCCAAGCCCATATTCTCCCAACTTTTTCCTCCATCCAACGTCTTATACACGCCGCATCCAGCGTTAGAGCTTCTGAAGATATTTGCTTCGCCAGTTCCAACCCAAACTACTTCCGGATTTGATGGATCAATTGCGATGTCACCAATCGACGCAGTAGCCTGATCATCGAACACTGGTTCAAATGTCACCCCTTCATTAGTTGATTTCCACACTCCCCCGGTAGCAGAACCAATCCAGATGGTATAGTTACTCCCCCTCGGTGATATTCCTTCTACATCAGTACATCTGCCACTAATATTAGTGGGGCCAACATACTGCCAGTGAAGCTTCGAATAGGTTGTATCTGCTTCCATTTCTTGATGCTTTTTAAACATATCAAGCCGGTCTATTCCGGAAAGAACCGGTTTCTTTTGTCCGAATGAAATCAGGGTAAAAAAAAGAATGTGTGCCGCAAGTATTACTCTCAATACATAAAATAAATTCATCGGTGCAAAAAATTACATTTATTATAATTCTATAGAAACAAAAATAAACTACCGCGGGGCATGTATACGAAAAGATTTATTTTATTGCGTTTTCCCCTTCCAATCATCGGTTCTGAATGGAGAGGCCGGTAGTCCGTTTTTATTATAAAGATTACATGCTGGATTGATGGCCCATCCATACCGCACTGCCACAGGTTCTTTTACTTTATCACTGGAAACAAATACTTCTCCTCCAACAATTTGTGCATCTGCCCAATAAAATTTCTTGTCTTTTCCAGCTATCTGAAAACCTGTCAACTTATCCCCTTTTACCATTAATCCTTTCCCGATATGGTCAAACGCAATCTCTATATCTGATTTATTGATCTCCATGGATTTATACAATGGCCCTGAAAAAACCAATTCTTGATGGTAAGCAATCCTCTTTGCTGCCAATGCCAGTCGATGAGCAACATCCTGTTTATTCCTTGGATGGATGTCAAACATTTCTCCAATATCAATGGTGACGGCCATGCCTGTATTTGGCAATCGAAGTGCCATCGTCTGTGCTTCCCTAAGCTCTGCCCAGTCGTCTTCCTGTGGCTGCTCAGGTATATCCATATAGTTAGCCAGTTGAACAAATAGAAATGGAAAATAATCCATTCCCCATCGAATCCTCCAATCTTCAATCATAGACTGGAACAAGGACCTATATTGATATGCCCGGCTGGCATTGCTCTCACCCTGGTACCAAATCACACCTTTTATACCAAATGGTATAATTGGATTTACCATCCCATTAAACAAACTCATTGGGTAGTTTTGATACCCAATGATATCTGGGAATGCTGGTTCTAAACCCGTCATATATTTCCAGGGACCTGCAAGGCTTTCTAATACAGCTCCATTAGGGGCATAAAGCTTCATCCTATCTTCCGGCCCTTGGAAATTTGGCGTTCCCCATCGGTGCAACAATCTCACAGCAATTACATTTTTACCAGCTTTTACCAGCTTGGCGGGAACTGTAAATTCTGAAAAATTCGGAGACCCTGCCTTCCCAAGTTCTTGCTCGTTGAAATAAATTGTTGAGCTATTATCAATTCTACCCAGGTCAAAACGAATTTCTTTTCCTTTAAATTCTTTTGGGATTTCGATCACTTTTCTCATCCAAACAACACCATCCAGCTGTTCTTCCCAGTTTGGTGCAACTACCACAGGCCAATCATTGGAGTTGTAATTAATTTTATGAACTCCTACCTCCAGACCATTGAATGAATTATCAATGATATCATTTTTTTTCAGTCCTCTCTGATTATTAGCTTCAATATCATTTTCCCAATTGGGTCCATCATCCAGCTCAATCACCCTGTCCTTGAAATCCGGTAAGGACCTTAGCATTTCAGCGCTGGTCCACGCTTCAGCAACCGTTCCTCCCCAATTGCAATTGATCAGTCCAATCGGAACGTTTAGATCTTTATGCAATTCTCTACCAAAAAAATAAG
>Ga0316192_10004083_pt1 | contig 10607 bp, 7 predicted proteins | sample MerIslwburrow_MG_FD_204931 | JGI IMG/M metagenome (GOLD analysis project Ga0316192, IMG submission 204931) | Coastal sediment microbial communities from Maine, United States - Merrow Island worm burrow | ecosystem: Environmental > Aquatic > Marine > Coastal > Sediment | place: USA: Maine...
AGAGGCGCTACTGGCCTATTTCATTTTAGTGACGGAAAAGCGGCCCGTGGAAAAAGCTGAACTTGATGATCTAATCGAAAAATGGCTTGAAACCGGATGGAACTGCAAAATTAATTTTGAAATCGATGACGCCATAAAAAAACTGGTGCGCCTTGAACTGGTCACCCGCAACGGCAATGTCCTTCAATGTCGGCCTCTGGCAGAAGCCAAACGGCGTCTGGACCACATTTGGGACAATTATTTTAAATACAACTCGGAGGATTACCAATGAAAGCCTATGAAAAACTCGGCGCCTTTTATCTTGGCAAATACTTTGATATGGCCTCACAGCAGCTTAAAGACGACCTGCTGCTGTATGATTCCAAAGATCTCAACACCCATGCCGTGATCATCGGCATGACCGGCAGCGGCAAAACAGGACTTGGTATCTCCCTGCTGGAAGAAGCGTTGATTGACAACATCCCCGTCATCGCCATCGACCCCAAAGGGGACCTTCCCAATCTGCTGCTCAGCTTCCCGCAACTGCAGCCCGGCGATTTTCGGCCCTGGATCAACGAGCAGGATGCGCTCAATGCCGGCCTGACCCCGGACCAGTTCGCCGCCAAACAGGCTGACTTGTGGCGCAAGGGTCTGGCAAGCTGGGACCAGGAACCCGAACGCATCGCCCGGCTGAAAGCCAGTGCTGATTTTGCGGTCTACACCCCGGGCAGCAACGCCGGGCAGCCGGTGAGCGTGCTGCGAAATTTCGCGCCCCCGACCGCGGACATCATGGCCGAAAAAGATCTGCTGCGCGACCGGATCCAAAGTACGGTCACCGCCCTGCTGGCCCTGCTGGGCATCGAAGCCGATCCCATCACCAGCCGGGAGCATATCCTGCTGTCAAATATAATTGAATCTTCATGGGCGGCAGGTAAAGCCCTGGACCTGGCGGGGATGATCCGCGCCATCCAGTCGCCGCCCTTTGAACGCATCGGCATTATGGATCTGGAGGCCTTTTACCCGCCCAAGGATCGTTTTCAACTGGCCATGCGCCTGAACAACCTGCTGGCCGCGCCGGGCTTTGAGGCATGGCTGGAGGGTGAACCCCTCAACATCAACCGCATGCTCTACACCGACCAGGGACGTCCCCGGGCCTCGATTTTTTCCATCAGCCACCTCTCGGATGCCGAACGGATGTTTTTTGTTGCGGTGCTCCTAAATGAAATTTTAGCCTGGATGCGCACCCAGCAGGGGACCACCAGCTTAAGGGCCATTTTGTACATGGACGAAATCTTCGGCTACTTCCCGCCGGTGAAAAACCCGCCCTCCAAGGCCCCGCTGCTAACCTTGCTCAAACAGGCCCGCGCTTTCGGGCTCGGCGTTGTGCTGTCCACCCAGAATCCGGTGGATCTGGATTACAAAGGCCTGTCCAATGCGGGAACCTGGTTCATCGGGCGCCTGCAAACCGACCGCGACAAATCCAGGGTGTTGGAAGGACTGGAAGGTGCGGCCGCCGGCACCGGATTTGACAGGGGCAGCATGGAAGAGGTTCTGGCCGGCCTGGGTCAGCGCGTATTCCTGTTGAACAACGTTCATGAAAACGCGCCGGTTACTTTCCAGACCCGCTGGGCTTTATCCTACCTGCGCGGCCCCATGACCCGTGAACAGATTAAAATGCTGACGGCCGATCGCAAAACCACTCCAGCCCCTGCGGCCGTGGCCGCCTCGGCGGCAGCGCAGGCTGCACCGTCGCAACCAGGCGCCCCACCGGCACCGCCGATCAGCAAGCCTCCGGTGATACCGCCGGGGATTAAGTCTTTTTATGTGCCGGCCTCTGGCGCCGGCCAGGGACTGGAGTATTTCCCGGCCCTGGCGGGCTGGATCGATGTCCACTATTCCAGTACCAAGTATAAATTGTCTGTTTCGGAAACTGCGGCATTGGCGGCTATGTTTGAGGAAGGGCCGGTGGTGGTCGACTGGGATGCGGCCGAAGAACTCAACCTGGATCCGGCGGACCTGGAAACCGAGCCCCTGGCAGGTCCCGGCTTTGGTGAGTTGCCGGCCGCTGCTAAAAATGCCAAGGCCTATGCCAAATGGAACAAGGATTTGATGCGCTGGGTTCGCCAGAATCGACCGCTGCTCGTCTATCGTTCCCAACAGTACAAACTGTCCAGCGACCCACAGGAAGCCAAGGCCGATTTTATGGCCCGCCTGGCCCAAGCCGCGCGCGAAGGCCGGGATCTGCAAGTCGAAAAGCTGCGTCGCAAATACAGCTCCAAATTCAATACCCTCAACAACCGCCTGATGCGCGCCGAGCAAACGGTTATGCGGGAAAAAGAGCAATCCCAGTCCAGCAAAGTTCAAACCGCGATTTCATTCGGCACCGCAATCCTGGGCGCGTTCATGGGCCGCAAAGCTGTCAGCGTCGGCTCTGCCGGCCGTTTTGGTACCGCCATGCGCTCGGCCAGCCGCATCCGCAAAGAATCCATGGATGTCAACCGTGCCAAGGAAACCTTTGAAGCGACCAAACTGCAGCTGGAGGAGCTTGACCAGCGTTTGCAGGAGGACATCGAGCGTATAGAAGCTGATTTCATCCCGGATGAAGATAGTATTCAGGAGGTGCTCGTCAAGCCAAAAAGCAGTGATATGACCCTGGAGTTTTTCGGGTTGGTCTGGCTGCCCTATCGCCGGGATGCACGGGGCCAACTGTCCCCGGATTGGACCTAGTTCCCCATTGAGCGTGCAACGCTCAATGGGGCGTTATTAGTTATTGGTTAATAGTTATTAGAAATCGGTGATGGACAGGAAATTAAAATAGCAGTTTTTCCATCGACACCATTAACCAATAACTTATAACAAATAACTGCCAATTGGTTTTTGGCAGGATAGTGGTAGATGTTGAATTCAACAAAGAAGCCAATGGACTAGGCTAACAGACTCTTGCCAATTGGCTCTAACCACACCTCCCCGCCGAAGGTCTCTGATAATTGATGTGAAAGGGCCTCCAGGTCCGGCTGATCCCGGGTTTCCACCACCAGATCGTAATCATCCAAAATTATCAGCTTACCGTGCTGCCGGATGATTTCGGTGACCCTGGCAACATCGGCCGTCACCCAGCCCTTCATGCGGCTTAGCAGTTCGTCACCCTTAAAGGACCGTTCGATCATCAGATCGACTTGACGCTGTTTGGCTTCCCACCCGATGGTGGCCGGCTTTTTGACCACCGGCCGCACCGGGTCGTGCACCGCAGCGCATTTAAACCACAGCATTGCTCTTTCCATAGTATCTCCTAATTGACCTGCAAGTTGTTAGAAAATTATAATAGGACGCTGGATGTGTCAAGGCCAAGAGATGGGATCGACAGTGTCAAAATCAGACTTTGTTCTTTTTCTGGATTCCCGCCTGCCAGACTGGGTCGCAATTCAAATTCTTATGGCATTTTTTATCAATGTCTTATAAATTACGTAAAATATATTACAATAGGAGACGATTATGGATATTTTTACCGCGATGCAACAACGCCGCAGCGCCCGGGCTTACCTTGACAAGCCCGTTGCCCGCGCCGAAATAGAAGAAATCTTTAAATACGCCGGCCAGGCCCCGTCGGCCATCAATCTGCAGCCCTGGGAATATGTGGTGGTTTACGGCCAGGAAAAGGATCGTTTGATTCGACGCCTGCTCAAAGCTCATGCCGAACGCCAAGTCCCCTGCGGCCCCGGCACCTCCACCCGGCCGCCGGAAATATTCACCCGCCGCAGCCGCCAGGCCTCGGATGTCATGGCGCCCCCGGTGGCTACAACGGGCCAGACCCTGAACCGCTTCGTTGAAGAGGGCAGCTGCTCCTTTTATGGAGCGCCCATAGCCATTATTGTCACCATCGACAGGCTGTTTCCTAAATTGCGCTATCTTGATCTGGGCCTGAGCATATCCTATTTGCTTCTGGCCGCTGAAGCCAGGGGGATAGGGACCTGCCCCATCGGGTTGATCACGGCCTATGCCACTGATATCGCTGATTTTCTTAGCATTCCTGACAATAAAGAAATCGTGCTGGGCATTGCTTTAGGGTATGCAGATGAGTCCTCACCGATAAATAATTTTAAAACCGCAAGGGCGGTTCAAACCGAAATCCTGACCTGGTATGAATAAGGGCGGGTTATGGGTTACGAGGTCCGGGTTGGGGTATCGGCAAAGCGCAAAGCATAAAAATTTATGATTTACTTGATTTGACAACCGCCAATAATGATATCTGTAATTTTAGCGGAAATTAGATTTTCTCTCATGATATCTTAAGTTTTGGTTCGGTAAAATTTCATCCGATTTCAGCCCAATCTACAAAATCCCAAAATTTCATATTGCGTCAGCACATCCAACAAATTTTTGATCTCTCCAAATTTTATCTTTAGGCACGCAATCTAAATTTTTAAATCATACATTTTTCGTTGTATTTTAATATGAAATCAAAAAAACGATGAAATTTTTCATTAAGATTGAATACTTGAACAATATTCACAGTTTCATTAAATCAAATTTTAAAAAGCTATTCGGGTGTGACCTTTTTAAGGAGCTCAATATTTTCGATAACTTTTCCAACTCCAATTACCACAGATGACAATGGATCTTCGATTACGGAAACCGGAACTCCATTTTCCTTACTGAGGAGTTTATCAAGATTTTTTAACAGCGCACCGCCGCCAGTTAATACCATCCCTTTTTCAATAATATCTACAGAAAGCTCTGGTGGAATTCGTTCCAACACTGCTTTAACTGTTTCTATAATAGCATCGATCTGCTCAGAAATGGCTATTCGGATTTCCTCAGAATCAATTGTCAATATTTTAGGGATACCCGTTGCTAGATCTCGTCCCTTAACTTCAATCTGTTCAAGCTTCTTATGTTCAGGGTATGCATTTCCGATTGAAATTTTAATATCCTCAGCTGTTCTCTCTCCGATTAGAAGGTTATAGTTTCTTCTCACATATTGAACAATAGAAGTATCCATCTGATCCCCGGCAACACGAATAGTTCTGCTGTAAACAACACCCGCCAGGGAAATGATGGCAACCTCGGTCGTCCCACCACCTATATCAACTACCATATTGCATGTGGGCTCTGTTACAGGCAATCCTGCTCCGAGAGCAGCTGCCATAGATTCATGAATTAAAAACACTTCACGCGCTCCTGCCGCCTTGGCAGCTTCAACCACAGCACGCTTTTCAACCTGGGTAATGCCGGAGGGCACTGCAATTATAATCCTTGGCCTTGCAAGTAGCCGTCTGTTGTGAACCTTGCGAATGAAGTGGCGTAACATTGCTCCAGTGACTTCAAAATCAGCAATCACGCCATCACGCATTGGGCGTATAACTTTTATATGGCCAGGGGCCTTGCCTAACATGTTTTTTGCCTCAAGACCTACAGCTAAAATCCGAGCCTTCGATCTATTGCCTGTGTGGATTGCTACAACTGACGGCTCGTTGATTACAACGCCCCTGTCTTTAACATAAACGAGGGTGTTTGCAGTTCCAAGATCAATGGCCAAATCACTGGAAAATAGCCTCATTATTGTATTAAAAATAAAATTCATAAATCCCTGCTAATTTTTCCTTCGAAAAAGTTGGTGCGATTTAAAGTTCATTCACACATAGGCGGAGCTGATAACTCGGATAATTCGTCATAAAGTTGACATATGCAATCTTGTATATCGCAATTCATATTATAAATCAATGGGTTACAATTCTAAAGATATGGCATGTTTTATGCTTAATTTTACTATCGTTTTCCAAATTATAGAATTTAGATTTTCTCGATCTGTTTCTGAACAATACCGATATGATTGCTTTCAGAGTAATAATATAATGAAATTAACTGTTAGAACCTGTGCTGGTTTTGCCGTGCATCCGGCCATTTTATTTTTAATTACCATTTGTCAGTTCCTGCTGCTAACAACAGATTCTTATGGGATTTCTGCGGGTGAACTTCGACACTTTGAAAAATCCATCATTGATTACCGTCAGCATCTCAATCCTCGATTTAAGAAGACCGCGCGAAATTGCACAAGATACATCATCGTCCACACTTCGGAATGCGATTTAAAAACCACCCTCAAAATTGTTTCACGAGGCAAACAGGATAATTACAGGTGGGTTTCAAGAGGAGGGCACACACATTTTGTGATCGGCCGTAACGGTCACCCTTATCGCATTTTAGACAATAAATTTAGAGCCAATCATGCCGGGCTCAGTATGTGGAACGGAGAAACTAATATAAATCGAAGCTCGGTTGGGATCGAGTTAGTCGGTTATCATAATGGAGAGATCCCGGTCAGTCAGTATAAGTCGGTTCGATTGTTAATTGATATTCTAAAAGATTTTTACCGCTTAGACAACAATGCAGTGCTCACTCACAGCCAAGTAGCGTTTGCAAAACCTAACCAAAAAACACCTTTTAACCACCGTGGCAGAAAGCATTGTGCGCGAAACTTTGATCGTATACGTGCTGGTGTTGGTCTCACTTGGCCCTATGACCCGGATGTGAAGGCCGGGCGTTTAAAGCCCGATACGGAGTTAGCCACTATATTTTATGCTAATAGACTGCAATCATTACAAAAGCCAATTTCAACCGTGATTGACCATAATAGTACTATCTGGGCAATTGCAGGCAAGGAATATGATAGCCCAAACACATTATACAAGCTTCCGAACGGCTGGATCATATCGGGAAATAGGATTGACAGTAAGATAGGATGGGATCGCATGCCAAAAGGAACGAAGATATTTTTATATTAGAGAGCTTTAATTTAAGCATTCAGTAAAGATTTTTTCAGTAAGATGTAATTGTTTTTTAACAAAATTTTGGGACAAATTATGCAACGGAAAATTGAATCATTTATTAATGAACTAAGATCGAATAAAAAAATATTCGCCTTTGATAAAGGCGCCACCAAACAGGCACTGGTATTACGGCTGTTATCTTTACTCGGTTGGGACATCTTCGATGTGGAGGAGGTTTGCCCGGATTATTCCGTTAATTCCCATAGTGTCGCTTATGCGCTAGAAGTAAAAAATTCGTATAAGGTTTTCATTGAAGTAAAAAGAGTACAAAAAAACTTGGATAACTACCAAAAAGGTTTAATCGACTTTGCCTCCCAGGAAGGTGTGAATCTTTCCATATTAACAAATGGTCTAATTTGGTGGTTTTATCTAAATTCAGCCCAAGGGGACTGGCAAAAAAAATGGTTTCTCTCGATAGACTTTTTAAAGCAAAAGCCAGATCACATTGCGACTCAATTAATAGGCATACTTACTAAAGATAAAATTTCAAAGGGCCAGGCCTTAAAGACTGCAAAAGTTCTCCACGAGGAGAAGAATCAAAAAATTGCGGCGGATTTTATTCCTCAAGCCTGGAATCAAATAATTGCTCAGCCCAATAAGATATTTGTGGAGTTATTGAGCGATACCACTGAGAAGCTATGTGGTCATAAGATCGAATCTTCCAGAATCGAAAAATATTTGAAAAAACATCTTGATAAGTTGCTTATTGAAAATATTTCTGAAACAAGTGTGGCACCCCCTTCTAAAATTAAAAAGACTCATAAAATAAAAGAAGCGACCATCTCAAAGGATTCTTTGACTGCAAAAGCCGAAATGATACAAGAGCCAGAAACCTACGAAGGAAAAGTAGTAAAATCATATGAATTTAATGACAATACTTATAAAATTGATAAATGGGAAGAAGTGCTTACAACGCTATGTGACCTTCTCGTCGTGAAGCATGAAAAAGATTTCGAGAAGGTGTTATGGGTATCTGGAGGAGATAAAACCTTTTTTTCTCGCAACTGGGATCAGTTGAGTATACCAGCGGAAATTGAACAAACAGAGATATACGTTGAAACCAAATTGACTCCTGACGAGATTGTGAAAACTGCAAAAGCGCTTTTAGCCGAATTTGGTTATTCACAGGATCAGCTTAGAATAAATATAGAATAAGCTCACGGGTAAAACGAAATCAAGATAGAACTAAGTCAAAGATACATTATATTTGAATTCCTTCCAAAGTCGACTTCAAACATACACAATCAAGGTTAAAGAAGAAAATATTCACCCAATTACTACAAATATGTTTTATTAAGATCGTCAAAAGTTTAACACTATTACTTATTTTTTTGGCTAAAGACTGTGACTCCCCTAAATCTAATTTTAATATAACTCTGTATTTATTAGAAATAATTAAAATATCACCAGTTTGCATGATTTTTGCTTAATAAAATGTATGAACCAATAAATAAGGCAAATTATTATTACTAAGAGCTTTAACACCAATCTATTGTGACCAAAAAGAGGAAAGTCATGTCCAAAAAAATCACATTCTCTGTTTTAGGTCTGCTGTTAGTACTGTTTTCAGGTTGCGTATCTCAAAATAAGTATAGGGGGCTAGAGACTGAACTCAAAAATGTTCAAACTCAAATGAACGAGGATGATGTCGCATTTAAAAATCTTCAGATTCAAAACGAAAAATTGTTAAATGAAAACCTACAACTTTTAGAGGAAATTGAAGATTTGAAGCTCGAATTGGACAAAGATAATATGGCTGTTTCGCCAACCGATAGCGATAATCCTAAACAAAATAACATTACGAATGAATTGAACAGTCCATATTCTATATTGCTATCGAGCTGTCGGCTTAAAGAAAGCGTTCAGATGGCGCTCGCTAAATACAGGAAAATGAATATTGAGCCCTTCGTTGTAAAAGTTGATCTTGGTGAAATTGGCATCTGGTGGAGAATTTATGCAGGGCACTATAAAAACCGCGAAATAGCAAATATGGAAAAAAGCAAGTTTAGCCTTACTGATAATATTGTCCTAAAAAGATCCAGTGCATACCACATGGATGGTGATATTATTGAAAATGAAGCAGATAACAAAAAACCGCTTATAGTGAAAAAAACATATTGATCATGCATATGCCGCATTATGAATGCCGCTATCCCAAAAGTAGCTGAACCCCTTCCCATCAATTTAGTATACAATTATTTCTATAACTCTTTTTCAGCTATTGCATATTAGGTATATGCAACCCACACTTCGACTGAATTGTGGATTGCGGCTATGAAGGGACAATAGCAAATTATTGCATATATCTTCTGGTAATCTTAAATATTTTCAAACCTCAAAATTGAAGATCTCTCCAACATATTCAAACTCTGGAAGGATCCTGAAACGTTCTGATATCATATTGTCAATCGAAATTCTAACTCGCTTTCCAATTCTGTCAACTGGGTGGTCAACTAGTCAAATAGACAAAAATCCTTCACCCTATTCAACTTATCAACTATTCAACGAATCAACTATTTAACTACCCCTGGGCCGGGTGCACTGATCGACCAGGTACAAAATAGACCGGTAGTCAATGCCGCTGTGAGTCGTCAGGCCGATTTCGCAGGTACGGCTGGTGGAATAACCGGTGTTGACTTCCGGGGGGAGCTGTTTTTTCAGGCGGCGCAGTCCAAAAGCGTTTAACTCGGGCACCGTAAATCCCCGGTCGCCGGCAAAACCGCAGCAAATCACATCAGGCGTAACCACTTTTTCCGCGCACATCTCGGCCAGCCGGCGAAAATCAGCTTCCAGGCCCATTTTCTTGGCGCTGCACACCGTGTGGATGGCAATGGTTTCCGGAACTTTTTCGAATTCAATCCGGTCTGCAAGAAACTTTAACGTAAACTCAATGGGCTCAAACAGCTGGAGGCGGGAGTCCAGGGTTTCCTTCATATGATACAGACAGGGGCTCATATCGCACAGGATCGGGATACGGCCGTTGTCGGATACTTTTAGCAGGGCATCTCCGAGCTCAGCGGCCTTGGCGGCGGCGGACTCACTCAATCCTTTGCTGGCAAAGGGCATGCCGCAGCACAGTTTATCCGTGGCAGCCGGATAAATGATGCTGTAGCCGGCCTTTTTGAGCAGAGATTCGGTAACCTTGTTCAAAGATCGTTCCGGCGAGCCTGCGGCCGGCCCCATACTGCGGTTGATGCAGGCCGGAAAATAAACGACTTTATCCGCCTGAACCGAACCATATGCATGCCAGGATGATGCCGCCCGGCCTGTGGGCATCGCCGGGGTCCACAACGGCAATCGATCTCCGGAAAGAGAACGCAGCCAGGTGGTAAGGGCCGTCAATCGCCGGGTTCCCACCAGGCTGTGCATCCAGTCGAGCAAATTGAGCCCGAATCGGGTAAAGGCAGTAACCGTGTCCATCCGTTTGGCCACCTGGGCCCCGATCTGCCGGGCGGCGGGCGATAACTGGTCATGGCGCAGGGCTTTGATGAGCTTGCCCGTGTCGATCTCCACCGGGCAGGTCAGCGCACACAGCCCGTCGGTGGCGCAGGTCTGATCCCCGTAGTAGACGTACTCTTTTTTCAGCTCCGCCAGCCGTGCCGGGTCTTGGCCCGAAGCGGCCAGGCGGGTCATTTCGCGGTAGATAACAATCCGCTGGCGGGCCGACAGGGTCAATTCGTGGGACATGCAGCTGCGTTCACAGAACCCGCATTCGGTACAGGTGTCCACCAACTCGTGGGCCTGGGGCATGGGTTTGATATTTTTGGCGTGGGCCTCGGGGTCGTCGTTGACGATCACGCC
>Ga0316192_10004085_pt1 | contig 10603 bp, 9 predicted proteins | sample MerIslwburrow_MG_FD_204931 | JGI IMG/M metagenome (GOLD analysis project Ga0316192, IMG submission 204931) | Coastal sediment microbial communities from Maine, United States - Merrow Island worm burrow | ecosystem: Environmental > Aquatic > Marine > Coastal > Sediment | place: USA: Maine...
CAGCTCATCCAGTGAAACAACGTGGCTGTCGTAATGCACCTGTAAGGATCGAATGCCCGGAGTTAACTCCAGCACACCATCATGCTGGTTTTCCTGCAGCCGGAGCATTAAAGCATGTACACGAAAACGCAGTTCTATATCCAGTTTCAGCTCACCGAACTCTACCAGTAAATATTTATCCCCGGCTGGACGGTAGACAACCTCTACACCATGCAGCTGTTTTTCAGTTGATTTATAAATTGGTGTTGTAATGGCCGCCGGCGGGACCTCTCTCTGGCTGTTTTCCAGTGTCTTTATCGAGATAAGTTGAGCCTTTTCTACAGCAACAGCATCATCAATAGCTACCGGGATAAATTTAATTTTATCGCCGGCCTTCAGCTGACCGAGTTTCCATAAGTCTGCTGTAATGACGGTAGCTGGGCAGACAAATCCACCTAGCGAAGGACCATCAGGTCCTAAAATCACGGGCATATCACCAGTAAAATCTACTGCTCCTATCGCATAGGCATTATCATGAATGTTAGAAGGGTGCATGCCTGCCTCACCTCCATCACTTCTTGCCCACTCCGGCTTAGGACCAACCAGCCGGACACCGGTACGACTGGAGTTGTAATGAACTTCCCAGTCGGCGGCGAAAAACATATCTATATCTTTACCAGTGAAAAAATCAGGGGCGCCGTGTGGCCCGTAGATTACCCGCAGCTGCCATGTGTGATCGATAGCGGGAATCAAGTTAGCCGGTAAAGTGTTTTCGTCTGATTTCTCTTTTACAGGGTTAAAATGCAACACGTCGCCTGCGCGTAATGCGCGGCCTGCATGGCCGCCAAACTGCCCCAGCGTGAAGGTTGACCTTGAGCCAAGGTATTGAGGACACTGAATTCCTTCTTTGATAGACAGGTAGGCCCTTGCCCCGGCAGCAACCGCTTTACCAATGTTCAAGGTTTGACCCGCTTTTACATCAATGACCCGCCAGAATTCTATTGCTGTGTCATCCAGGTGAACATCCATCTCAGCACCGCTTAATGCGATCTGGGTGTCATTATTAAAATGTAAGCTTGGGCCGTTCAGTGTTATTTCGAGTCCTGCAGCATTTGCTCGATTCCCCAGTAAGCGATTACCAAGATTAAACGAATACTGATCAAATGGGCCGGAAGGCGGCACACCTATGTCCCAGTAACCAGTACGACCGGGATAATCCTGTATAGTCGTCATGGTTCCTGAACTGATAACGTCAATAGAATATGGATGAGCAGTAAAACTATTCAGATAACGTGTAAATATTTCACCTTTTTTAAAAATCTCGGTGTTTAAAATTTCACGTACGTAATCAATATTGGTTTCAATGCCATACAGGGTTGTTTCAGCCAGCGCGCTATCCAGTTTCTCGATGGCGCTATCCCTGTTGTCGGATGTAACAATAACTTTAGCCAGCATTGGATCAAACAATGGAGATACTTCTATTCCAGTTTCCAGCCAGTGGTCGACACGAAGATGGTCAGCAACAGGAAAACCAACATCACTTAACAAACCTGCGCTGGGCTGAAAGTCTTTATTTGGATTTTCTGCATAAATACGGGCTTCTATCGCATGCCCTTTTTCCTGCAGGCCTGCTGCGAGCAGCTCAAGGTCATCCAGTTCATTTGCAGCGAGCCTGGTCATCCACTCGACCAGGTCAATATTGTAGACCTGTTCGGTTACACCATGCTCGACCTGCAGGCGCGTATTTACTTCAAGGAAGTAAAACTGGTCAGTATTCTGATCATAAACAAACTCTACTGTACCGGCATTGCGATAGTTAACCGCTTTAGCAAGCTGTTCTGCTGTTTGATGTAAAGCCGTTCTTACATCAGAAGGAATATTCGGTGCCGGTGTTTCTTCAAGTACTTTTTGATTTCGCCGCTGTGTAGAACAGTCACGTTCACCGATAGCTATAGCCTTGCCATGACCATCACCAAACACCTGTACTTCTATATGCCGTGCATACTCAATATACTTTTCAATGAACACACCACTATTAGAGAAATTGTTCTCACTTAAACGCCGTACTGAATCAAAGGCTTTCTCAAGCTCCTGCTGATTCCAGCAAAGCTGCATACCAATGCCGCCACCACCAGCTGTACTTTTCAGCATTATCGGGTAACCAATATCACTGGCCTGTGCAACAGCTTCGTTAATACTATCGAGCAACCCCGTACCCGGCAGTAATGGTATGGCATTTTCTTCCGCGAGCTGGCGCGCGGTATGCTTTAATCCAAACGATTGCATCTGCCCGGTGGTCGGACCAATAAATGCGATACCGTTGTCTTCACAACGTTTGACGAAATCGGGGTTCTCACTTAAAAAACCGTATCCGGGATGGACGGCCTCAGCACCACTCTTTTTAATGATGTCGAAGAGTTTATCCTGGTCGAGGTAGGTTTCTGCTGCACGACCTTGACCGAGTGAATAACTTTCATCGGCATGCTGCACATGCAGAGAGTCAACATCTGCTTCGTTGTAAACACTAACAGACTGACAACCCATCTGTTTTAACGTACGGATTATTCGGGTAGCAATAGCACCACGATTGGCAATAAGAACTTTAGTAAACATAGGCGATTCATTGTTCAGTGCAGGCCGTCCCGCGGTTATACAATGTTCGACCGGGTCGTCCCGGTGATAGACAACTAATCCCAGACCAGAACTTCGATAGGTGTCGGGTTATAGGCATTACACGGGTTATTCAGCTGGGGACAATTTGATATCAGCACAATGACATCCATTAATGCCTGCATCTCCACGTATTTTCCCGCATCAGAAATACCGTCCTCAAAAGTCAGCTGTCCGTCTGCTGTCACCGGCACATTCATGAAGAAATTGATGTTATGTGTGATATCGCGTTTTCCTATGCCGAACTCTTCGTGTTCAGCAACGGCAAGCATCCAGCTGTCTCTACAGGCATGCATGCACTTTTTCTCCAGCGCATAGCGTACAGTATTGCTTTCTGTTGCGCAGGCACCTCCCAGGGTGTCGTGACGGCCGCAGGTGTCGGCAACAATTTCCAGCATTTCATTACATTGTGTAGAGAGTAATTTCGATCCGGCGGTCAGGTAAATATTGCCCTGCTCTCTTATCGTGTCAATGGCGCTGTAACGCTCAGCAGGATCGTCGGCATTGTAAAAAAGTGTGTCAGCTGCCTGGTTGCCTTCGAGGTCGAGAATTCTAAACGTCTGTCCGCGTTTAACAACATGAATAAAGTAATCGCCTGCCAGTACAGTTTTCCGGAAACTCGCCTGGCCTGGATCGAGTGTGCTTTCCTGTATCATCGGCAGTGACACCCCAGGTTATATAGTTCAGTATTTTTAAATCCGCGCTGATTTTCTTCACGTGAATTTCTGCATAGATCATCTTTTGATGGCCTGGCTGCCTCCATCAACTGGTAGGTCACCGGCTTTTTCGGATATTCAGCGGCGGGGTTCATAGGGTGCGGGCAGGTATGAAATACCACCAGGGTATCCATCTCGAATCGCAGTTCGATATAGTCGCCTGCCTTGCTGTTATCTTCAACGAAGTACATGTTGCCGACATCATCGACCTCCACTTTACTGAAAAGATTCAGATTGGCGGCCATATCACGCTGGTTCATTCCGTACTTGGCCATTTCGACAAGGAAGCTGTCGTGCCCATTCAGATACCAGTCATTGTGAAAGTCCTGGTAATTGTGTTCACCCCATTTTTTTCTTACGCCCTGGCTATTGCTATTGCCACCAACCGTATCATGCCAACCGACACTGTCATCGGTGATTGAGCAGAAAATTCGTCCCATATCGGAATACAGGCAATGACCTTTACCTAGTTTGAAGGTGTGCTGGCATTTCAGGGTATCGGGGGCGTTATAGCGCTCCAGGTGATCAGTAGGATTGAAGAACAACATGCCTGCATTGGCACCGCCCTCCCTGTCCACCAGGCGCAAAATCATGCCTTGTCGCATTAGCATCGACCAGTGAGCACCACCGGGAATGGTATCTTCGTAGAGTACTTCTCTGGGATTCTTCGGTTTTCGACTCATTAGACTCTCGCCATTATAAAATATTATTTAAAATTGTGTTTATGCAAAACATCACTAGAACAGATGGCTGTAACGTTCGATCTCCCAGGCCGATATCGCCTGGTGATAGGCATTCCATTCCTCTCGCTTATATTTAATAAATTCATCACGAAGTTCCTCGCCCAGCGCCTCGGTGACAAAAGGATCATCCGCAAAGGCATCTACTGCTTCGAGGAGGTTCTTGGGAAGAAACTCGATACCACGATCAGCCCTTTCTTCTTCAGATAATTCATACAGATTGTCTTCCTGCGGACTACCGGGATCAATAGCTTCTTTTATTCCTTCCAATCCTGCCGCCAGTGCAAGCGTTGCAGCAAGGTAGGGATTAACAGCTCCATCGGCATTTCGTGACTCGAAGCGGCCGCCGGCCATCGGCACACGAATTGAATTAGTACGATTATTAGAGCCGAATGAATTAAATACCGGCGCCCAGGTGAAATAAGGCATATCTCCCTGCCGCACCAGGCGTTTGTAACTGTTTACCGTTGGTGCAAAAGCAGCACACAGGGCCTTGCCATGCTTCAGTACACCGCCGATAAACTGGTAACCAAGCTCTGTCAGGCCGAGGCCCTTAGGATCATCTTTCGGATCGCAGGCGAAAAGATTCTCACCGGTGTCAAGGTCATATAGAGACATATTAAAGTGGGCACCGTTGCCTGTTTTATCTGCAAAAGGCTTGGGCATGAAAGTCGCCACCAGGCCTTCCTCCTTGGCATATTCCTTTGCCATCAGCCGCAGGAAGGTATAGCGGTCACAACTGGTCAGGGCATCGGCATACATAAAATCAAATTCATACTGGCCGTTAGCATCTTCGTGATCAAAGGAGTACAGGTCCCATCCCAGGTCATTAATGGTGGTAGCCATTTTATCGAGCCAGCTGAACTGATCTAGAAACCCACGGGCGTCATAACAGGGCTTGGTCAGCCTATCATCAGGATTGGGTACCGACATAGAACCATCTTCGTTTTGCTTCAACACGAAAAGCTCAGCCTCGATGCCAAGATTGAAACCAAAACCCATTTCTGCCGCCTTTTCCTGCATTGACTTCAGTGCAACACGGGTGTTTAGTCTATAGGGTTCACCATGAAAGGTGTTATCTGCCGGCATCCATGCGACTTCAGGCTGCCAGGGAAGCTGGATGATGTGATCGAGGTCCGGCACTGATGCAATTTCATCGTCATTTGGCTGCTGGCCCAGGCCATCAAGGGCATAGCCGGTATAAAGCTCGGAACCATGAGCCATATGCCCAAGATGATCAATCGGTACAACCTTGCCTTTTGGAATACCGTGAATATCGACGTAGGCACCAAGGCAGTATTTGACACCTTTAGACTTTAGTTCTGACTGTATCTGCCTGATTTCTTCGTTACTTTTCAATAATCTATACCGTTATGCAAAACTTACTTTTTCACTATATGAATGAGGTAATGGCGACTGTTCCTGCATACCCTTACGAACCAGGGCGCTCAGGTCTTCTACCATCCACCCAAACAGCTGCTGGCCCTTTGCCTTACTTGCCAGGCTGGGTTTTCCTGTTACGCCATTGCGGCTGGTGCGATTAACCGGATGTGAAAACACACAGTCTTCCGTGCGGTCAGGATCATCACTGTCAGCAATGCGTTCCTCACGTACCATACCCGGACTCAAGGCCATCATCAGCGATGTCTCGGCTTCATTGGCATGCCAGTCCTCTGCATCGTGGAAGTGTCGTTCACGCACACGCTCACTGATTGAGGCGGAGTTGATCACGGCAACCATAAAGCCGTCATGCTCGGCACGCAGCATCTCAAGTGCGCAGCGCAGAGGTGCAGAATTGGTGACATGGGTATTGATAATAAAAAAACGTTTAAAGCCCGAGGCAAAGACCCAGTCACCAATATCTTTAACGATATCGATCATGGTTTTCGGCTGCAGTGCCAGGGTCCCCGGCCAGCGTTGTGAATGGCCAATAGAGCAGCCGTAAGGCAATACCGGTAATAGTGCTGCATCGGTTTCCTCTGCAACGGAATGACACAGGTGGCGAGCAATCTCCGCATCCATACCACATCCCATGTGCGGACCGTGCTGTTCAGTGGCACCAACAGGAAGCAACGCTGTATCCATACCCTGTGCAGGCAATCGTCCAATTTCTTCCCATGTCATCTGGTACCAGTCGTTGAGCATCAGAACACACTCTGCACATCATCATTGACGGGCACCATTCGCACCATGTTGAGGTGATCACTGTTCATCTCGTCTTCTTCTGCTGGCGGATGAATCAATTCCTCCAGTCTTTTCTTGGTAGCTAGAAATTCGGGACTAAGCAACTGATCAGGAGAGCGAGGCTGCGGCACGGGAACTTCAATGAGTTCCTGCACTTCGCCGGGGTGTGCTTTCAGCACCAGTATTCGGTCAGCGAGATAGATCGCTTCGTCGAGGTCATGAGTAATAAACAGGATAGTGATATCGATGTTCTGCCAGATATCCATCAGGTAGGACTGCATCTTTGCACGCGTCTGCGCGTCGAGGGCACCAAACGGTTCATCCATCAACAGAATGCGCGGCTGGTTGGCCAGTGCCCTTGCTATCGCTACACGCTGTTTCATACCACCGGACAGCTGGTGCGGATAGCTGTCGACAAAACTGGTAAGTCCAACCAGGTCGATCCACTGGCGGGCATCTTCTTCTGCGACCTGCTTGCTATGACCTGCCTGCTCAAGCCCAAACATGACATTCTTTTTCACCGTCAGCCAGGGGAAAAGTGTATAGCCCTGAAAGACCATACCGCGATCTGGCCCGGGACCATGAACTTCTTTTCCATCCAGCAACATCCTGCCTGAACTCGGCGTTTCAAGCCCGGCAAGTATTCGAATCAGCGTCGACTTGCCGCAGCCGGAGGGGCCGATAACGCAGACAAATTCTCGCTTGTGCGTTTGGAAGTTAATGTCCTTAAGTGCCGTCACTGACCCGCCGGGAGTCTCGAATTCCTTGCCCAGGCCTTGCACCTCAAGTGTGACAGGACGTTGCTTGAGACGCTTAAAGCGGTCACGAACAGCATCGTCCTGCTCGAGATAACTTGGCAATTCCAGCGTGTGTTTCATAGTGTACTCATCCTATACATGTACTTTCATCAGGCATTAGCAGCCTGTCGCTGCCAGGGAAAGATTCGGCGTCCCAACCAGGCCAGAAAAAGATCAGTGGTAATACCGATGATGCCGATGATCATAATGGCGGCAAACACGTTATCGAAATTCTTGTAGCGGGCCTGCTGGGTAATAAACCAGGTGATGCCTGAACTGGTCCCGATCAGTTCTGCAACAATCAGGTAGGTCCACGCCCAGCCAAGCAGGATTCGCATATCGCGATAAAGATCAGGCAGGATGCCCGGAACAACGACCTTGAACAGCAGCGATTTGTTCTTTGCTCCCAGTGTCTGGGCGGCTTCAAGCAATGATGGATCCAGCTTACGTGCCGTGTTTGCTACAATCAGTACTTGCTGAAAAAAAGTACCGATAAAAATAATCGCAATCTTGGGTGCATGATGGATGCCCAGTATAGCTACTGCCAGTGCGCCAAACGCAGGAGCAGGCAGATAGCGAAAAAATTCTATAAATGGTTCAGATAGCCGAGAGAAAAAATCATAGGTGCCGGCCAGTATGCCTATCGGTACACCGAACAATGAAGACAGAAAGAATCCCCAGAAAATGACCTGGATACTGTCCCACAGGCTTTCATGCAGCCACTTCTCTGAACGTCGTTTTGGTTCAGTGGTAAAAGCAGTATAAAAGGACACAGCGACTTCATGCGGAGCCGGCAGGTATATCGGGTTTGCCGGTGTGCCCTGTGGCACGGCCCCTTCTCCTGCCGCTTCAATTTTTCCTGTTTCCTCTACAAATAATTCCTTGTCAACAAGCATTCCCTGTTTGAAATAGGTCACGGCACCCGGATCGTCAATTTCTACCTTCGGGTGCCACAACCAGGGGATATAACTAACCAGGCACCAGAGCAGCAGGGGCAGCATGAAACTCATTACGCTGACAAATAAACGTGGTTTAGGCCTTAGTTCCTTGCGTACCGCAAACCATGACATTTTTGCTTGAGTGCTCATAACCCCTGCTTTTCCAGTGCTTGATTGAGTTAAAGTTGCTTTATCTGTGAAGATATTTCATTTACGATTACTTCATCAATGAAGGGTCAATGTAGTCATCGACAGGTTGTGGTTTCTCATAAACCTTGTTGGCAACGTTAAAGTCATCAGCAATTTTTGTAGAACCGTAGAGTGATTTGAATCCATCGCCTTTGACCATGAACTTGTTTGCTTCTTCACGGGTGAGGATTTTAGTTCCCTTGAGAAAAGGCTTGTATGTCTCCGCATCAAGACCTACACGTGATGCCATAATCTTAACTGCATCATCAGCCGTAGCAGGGTCATTCAGATAGTCTACAGCGCGGTACCATACCTTGATGACTTTCAACCAGTCGTCACGGCGGGCATCAAGGCTGGATGGAGAAACACATAACAGGTCATAGATCAGGCCGGGTTCATCGGCGCTGGTATAGATAGGCTTTGAGCCGGGCACCAGGTCAAGGGCCTGACCTGAACTGGGCTGCCAGGCAACAATCGCATCGACTTCACCCGAAGCCAGAACCTGTGGTGTCTCATTGGTCGGTGCGTTAACCAGTTCAACATCGGCTTCAGTCATTCCATTCTTTTCAAGTGCATTCAATAGCAGAAGGTGACTGACAAAACCTATCTCAACACCGACCTTCTTACCTTTCAAATCTTTAATTGAATTGATACCAGGCTTACCAATGACCATGTCATTGCCGTTGCTATAGTCGTTCATCAGAATCATGACACTCTTGGCGCCGGTTGAACCGGTCACCAGGGCATCACCATTTGTCATGCCAACAGCGTCTAGCTTGCCGGCTGCAAAGGCGTCCATCGAAGCAACGTAATCGAACCATTCGAACTTAACGTCAACGCCTTCTTCCTTGAACCATCCTTTTTCAATGGCGATTTCCCAGGCTGCCCAACCGGGCCAGTCACTGTAACCAATCTTCAGTGGTTCTGCGGCAAAAGCAGCAGAACTAAAAAATGCACCAGCCAGAAACGTGGCCAGTAATTTAGTAAAAAGTGATTTCATTTTAAGTTTCCCCTTAGGATAAATATTACGAATTAACCAAATAGTAATACTCCTAAGGCAAATTGCATGCCAACCAGGAAATGCCCCGATATATTTAGCTTTGCTGCGATCTGTCGCAGTCAGTATAGGAAAATAGAGGCACGGAATCGTGCGTCACGCACCCGCGTGGTGCGCGCATAAAAGTATTAAAGCAAAAAATTGTGATTATCACGGTGAAACTACTGCGCATACACAGATGGCATCCGAATTGCATTGTCATTTGTAGAATGAAAAACCAGCAAAACAAAAGAAGCGGCAGATAAATTGAAACTACAGATATATAAAACACTCTGGGGCCACACCGGCACGTTGGAGCTGGCACTAAGCCAGGCGAACCAGGCAGGGTTTGATGGAATTGAAGGTCCTGCACCGGAAACCGTTACCGATGCCCTGCAGATGAAAAATCAACTCAGTGATTCGGGACTTGGCTACATTGCAGAAATTACAACTGCCGGCACCTATGTACCTGATCGCCGTGCGAGTTTGCAGCAGCATGTTGACAGCTTCGCGCTAAAACTCGAGAACAGCATGCGGCTTGATCCAGTATTCATCACCTGTCTCGGCGGTTGCGATGCCTGGGAGGAAGATAAGAACATTGCGTTTTTCAACACTGCCATGGAGCTGGCAGAATCTGCGGGCGTTACTGTAAGTTTCGAAACACACCGCAGCCGTGCGTTTTTCAACCCCTGGGTAACCGATCGTATAGTAAAGCAGTTGCCGCAGATAAAACTGACCTGTGACTATAGTCATTGGTGTGTAGTTTGTGAACGGTTGATGGATAGCGAACTCGACGTCCTTGAAAGACTCTCCTCCCATGCACTCCATATCCATGCACGGGTAGGCTATGAGCAGGGACCCCAGGTGCCGCATCCAGCTGCACCAGAGTATCAATATGCACTGCGAGCACATCAGTCCTGGTGGGAAATGATCTGGCAGCAACAGGTAAAGTGTGAAAGGTCGCTGACAACGATGACCCCCGAATTCGGTCCTGATGGCTACCTGCAGGAACACCCGTACAGCCGCGAACCCGTCGGCGACCTGTGGGAAATCAACCGCTGGATGGCAAATGAAGAACGTCGGCATTTTAATGCTTATATGACAGAAAAATTTGCATGGGTCTAAAAGTTTCGTTCCTGAAAAGAATGCAGATCGAATCATTCAGTTTTACAACAGGGCAAGGCATACCCTTAGATGCGTACTTGCGGAGTATGTCTATGCTTTTTTCTTACCCATTGCTGTCCCGCAAAAATATATCAATTGTTGTGAAGGCGCTGACTATTAATCGGCTTGCTGTGAAAAAATATTAAATCACTCCGTCCCCTTTTATCTATTTTACTTGAGCCTTTTTATT
>Ga0316192_10004086_pt1 | contig 10600 bp, 9 predicted proteins | sample MerIslwburrow_MG_FD_204931 | JGI IMG/M metagenome (GOLD analysis project Ga0316192, IMG submission 204931) | Coastal sediment microbial communities from Maine, United States - Merrow Island worm burrow | ecosystem: Environmental > Aquatic > Marine > Coastal > Sediment | place: USA: Maine...
GTGTGCCTTGCACCGGTAAAGTCGATGTTATCCACATTTTACACGCCTTTGAAAAAGGGGCGGACGGCGTCTATGTGGTCGGATGCATGGAAGGAGAATGTCACTTTAACAACGGGAACCTGAGAGCCCGCAAGCGCGTGGAACAGGCCCAAACCATTCTGGAAACCATCGGCATCGGGGGGCAGAGGGCCCGCATGTATAACCTTGCATCAAGCGAGGGCCCGCTGTTTGCCAAATTTGCCTCGGAGATGGTTGAAGATATCCGGCAGATGGGCCCCAACCCCATTAAACTGGCTAAAAATAAAGCCGCATGAAAACTGGGTTTGCCTGTTATCCGGTTTGCCGGTTGAGTAAAACCATCAGCTTCACCAACCAACGGGCTAAACAGGCCAACGGGCACAACTGAAAAATCTTAACGAATAAGAGAGGTTGTACCATATGATTGTTGCCGATAAAAAACCGATCGAAGAAATCATTGAGGAAATCAAGGACAGAGAGAGAATTCTGATTCTGGGTTGCAACGAGTGTGTCACGGTTTGCGAAGCCGGGGGCAAAAAGGAAGTCGGCGTTCTGTCTTCGGCCCTGAGGATGTATTTCCTCAATCAGGGACGCGAAGTCAAAATTGATGAAGTCACTCTGGAACGGCAGTGCGATCATGAATATCTGGAAGAAATCCGTGATAGCATTGACCAGTATGATGCCGTTGTGTCCCTGGCCTGCGGCGTCGGCGTCCAGTTCATGGCCGAAAAATACCGTACCACACCGGTTTATCCCGGAGTGAATACCTGCTTTCTGGGAGCCACCGAAGAACGCGGGCTGTGGACAGAACGGTGCCAAGCCTGCGGCAGCTGCCTGCTGGCTACCACCGGCGGGATTTGCCCGATCTCCCGCTGCGCCAAACGGTTACTCAACGGGCCTTGCGGAGGATCCACCACCGGCAAATGCGAAATCAATCAGGATATTGACTGTGCCTGGCAATTGATTGTCGACCGTCTTAAGGCGCTTGAAAAATTAGATGAATATGAGAAACTTGCGCCGATCAAAGACTGGTCCACTGACAGGGCCGGGGGACCCCGCAAAGTAAAAAGGGAGGATGTGCAGTAATGGAATTGAAAACAGCGAGTAAACTTGAGAAAATTCTGGCCGCCGGACACCATGCCGTTACATCCGAATGCGGCCCTCCCCGTGGCAGCGATCCGGAAGCGATCATCAAAAAAGCCGATCTGATCAAAGACCATGTGGATGCCATTAATATCACCGACAATCAGACATCGGTGACCCGCATGTGCAGTCTGGCTGCCTGTATTCGTCTGAAACTCATGGGGCTTGAACCTGTGCTGCAGATGGTCACCCGGGACCGCAACCGTATCGCACTGCAATCTGACATTCTGGGTGCGGCGTCCTATGATATTAACAATGTTTTATGCCTGTCCGGCGACCACCAGAGCTTCGGTGACTGCGCCCAGGGGCAAAATGTTCATGATCTGGACTCCATGCAGCTGATTCAGGCCGTTCGTTTTATGCGCGATGAGGGAAAATTTCTCGGCGGCGATGAAATCAAACGACCGCCGCAGATGTTTGTGGGGGCGGCCGCCAACCCGTTTGCGGACCCGTTTGAAATTCGGGTGCCGCGTCTGGCAAAAAAAATAGCAGCCGGCGTGGAGTTCATTCAAACCCAGTGTATTTACAACCTCGACAAATTTGAGGAATGGATGAAACTGGTCCGCGACCGGGGACTGCACGAAAAAGTTTACATTCTTGCCGGGTTGACCCCCATGAAAAATGTCGGCATGGCCAGGTATATGAAAAAAAGGGTCCCCGGCATGGATGTACCGGACGAAATCATTAAGCGGCTGGCCGACACGCCTAAGGAAAAACAGGCTGAAGAAGGCATCAAAATCTGTATTGAATCAATAGAGCGACTCAAAGAGGTCGAAGGCGTGGCCGGTTTCCACATCATGGCCATCGAATGGGAAGAAAAGGTGCCGGGGATTGTGGAAGCTGCCGGCCTTTATCCCCGACCGCAAGTTGATTGAGTGGCAGTGTCGTCATTCGAACATCTTGAATTTAAATTGTAGAAATTCCGATACACTGTGCTCACGCAAGGTTTCAAACCCAAAGGAGGCTTAAATGAGTGAGAAAAAAAGGATCCTCGTGGTGGATGACGAACCTGATTTCGCCGGCATCGTCCAGCAAAATTTGGAAAAAGAGGGCTTCGAAGTCGAGGTCGCCTACGACGGCGAAGAGGGACTTGAAAAAGTGCGGGCCAATCCGCCGGACGCAATTGTGCTGGATGTCATGATGCCCGGCAAGGATGGTTACCAGGTCTGCTCCGAATTAAAAGCAAATGATCGTTATGCGGATATTCCCATCATCCTGCTGACGGCCGTGGCCTCCCATGTAACCTCCACCCGCTATTCTCATAGAGACGGTATGAGCACGGAAGCTGATGATTATCTTGCCAAACCGGCCTCCGCTGAACAGATCACCGAAAGCATCAAAGGGCTGTTGGATATGTAAAAAAGGCAGATGAAAGTATTTTGTATTTTAAGTGATGAACGGGTATATGGTTCGAAATCACCCGCCATGTTTTCCAGGGTCCTCCAACGTATCGGTATGCAGGGGGTTTACGTACCGTTTAAAATAGACCCGGAACACGTCGGTCAGGCACTGCAAAGTCTCAGGGTCCTGCACATTGCCGGCGCGAACGTCACCGTCCCATATAAGGAAAAAGTCATCCCTTACCTGGATGAACTATCTGAGGGAGCAAATATTATCGGCGCCATCAACACCATCGTGTGCACCGGTGATACCCTCAAAGGTTACAACACCAATGCCATCGGTTTCATGGATGCTTTAAACGATGCTGAATTTGAGACTGCCGGGAAATCAGCCCTGGTTTTCGGAACCGGCGGTGGGGCCAAGGCGGTGGTGTTCATGTTAAACTGGCTGCGGGCCGGTGCCATTCGGGTGGCCGGTCGCAACCCGGAGAAAACAGCAGAAGTTGCGAATCGATTCGAGGGCGAAGCGTGTTCAATTGACGAACTCCTGGAACAGCCGGTGGCGGCAGACATTGTGGTCAATGCAACGTCGGTTTCCAGTCCCCTGGAAGCTCCGCAATTGGCGGCTCTGATCCAAAAACTGCAGGTGTCGGGCTGTCAGCTGGTAATCGATCTAAACTACGGCCGTAGCCAGAATTTTTGGCAGGATATGGCCCGGCGCAACGGCATCCGGTTCATGGACGGTCTACCGGCCTTAGCCTATCAAGCCAGGCGGACCCTTGCTCTATGGACCAAAGTACAGGTTGCACCGGAGGAATTTTTAAACGCCCTGAAGGAAACATAGAACCCCAATGGCGTCAAAACTCTATTAGGCGTTATTATTAGACTTTGTGTTTTTGTTTTCCTCGTTTTAAACATTTGAACATTAGAATTTCGGATTTTCCATGGATCCGCTGTTTTCTCCCCGGATCGGTAGGACCTTTTCGGAGTTAAGATTATGTGAAAATCGTTACTCAGCCGGCCTCTGCGGTTTCTTTTAGCGGCAAAGTCACCATAAAGACACTGCCGCTGCCCGGCGTACTTTCCACATCGATAAACCCTCCCAGGGAATCCACAAGTCCTTTTACGATGGGCAACCCTAGCCCTGTTCCGGTTATAAACCTGGTATTTTCATCTTTTACCCGGTAAAATCTTTCAAATATTTTATCCAGATGCCGAGCCTCGATCCCGAAACCGTTATCAATTACACTCACCCGTATGCTTATTCCCACAAGCTCCACCTTGACCCTGATTTCCCCTCCGGGCTGAGTGTAGTGCAGGGCATTGGTGATCAGATTCCCATAGATACTCTCTAAAGCCAGCGGATCAGCCGTAAGCGGGGGAAGCGAATTTTCGGGAAAATCCAGAATAAGAGACTGGTTTTTGCCGGCCGCCTTGCTTGCGAGAAAATCGACGATGCCTTTTAATAACTCATCGACCTTCACCGACATGGGGTCTTGGGTAATCATGCCCGCCTCGATGCGCGACAAATCGAGCAAATCGCCGATAAGGGAAATCAGTCCATGGGTTTTCTCTTTGGCCCGCATGAGTATCTGCGGATCAACCTTGGATGATTCTGCCACCATCTCGCCCAGCACATGGACCAACTGTTCATGAATGGTGGAAAGCGGCGACCGAAGTTCGTGGGACACTTTGGCCACGAATTCAGATTTCATGCGATCAATAATTTTGATATTCGTGATATCCACAAAGGTTACCACCGCGCCAAGACACTGATTGCGTTCGCCCAGAACCGGTCGACCCCGCGCCTGGAGAAATTTTTCATCGGATATCGAAAGTTCATAAGTGGGAATATCCTCATAGTCCACATGCCGGCCCTGGGAGATTTCCCTAATAAGATTGCAAAGCTCGCTGTCAGCAATGTATTCCTCAATCTGCTTGCCGGCCTCGGTATCCGGTTCCAGATCAAGGTGGTGTAAAAAAGCCGGGTTCATCAGAACGACCTGCCCCTGTGAGTTGATCACCCCCACACCGTTGGGAAGGGATTCCAGAATGGTGTGCAGACGGCTTTTCTCCGTATCGAGGTCCGATAGGGTTCGATTGCGTTCAAGTTCCAAATTGCGGGCATCCCGGGTGAGCCGCAGCTTTTCAGCCGCCCGATTGACCACGATACGCAACTGCTCGGGTTCAAAGGGTTTGGCAATAAAATCATAGGCTCCCTGTTTCATTGCCTCAATAGCCGTCTCTACTGTCGCAAAACCAGTAATCACGATGACCAGTATCGGTTCATCAAAATCCGGGATCCGGGAAAGAACTTCCATTCCATCCATTCCCGGCATCTTCAGGTCCAGCAATACAATTGGGATAGCTTGCCGAGCCAGGATTTCCAGGGCTTCCGCTCCCGTGGCTGCTTTCAGGATTTCAAATCCGAGCCGGGAGAGGATTCGTTCGCATCCGTCCCGTATATTTTGTTCATCATCGACAATCAATACCTGAATGATCTCATCAGTTTTCGGCACCTTGATCTCCTTCATTTTCTCCGTTAGCGATGGGAAGGACGATGTTAAATACAGCCCCGCCGCCGGAACTGTTGCGTACGGTAATACGGCCCCCATGATTTTCAACAATCCCGTAGGCCAGACTGAGTCCCAGACCGGTCCCCTGGCCTTCCTCTTTGGTCGTATAAAACGGGTCAAATATGTGGGGTATAACGTCTTCGGGGACCCCGGGACCGGTGTCTGATATCTCGATACCAATCTGTTCTTTAACGGCCACCTTAAAAGTCTCTATCCGCAGCTTGCCTTTGCCGTCCATGGCCTGGGCGGCGTTGAGGATAATGTTCATAAACAGATGATTCAGCTGCTGGACATCAGCCTGCACCGGCGGCAGAAAATCCCCAAATCTTTTTTCGATCTCGATATTTTGAAACAAACTCTGGTTTTCGAGGAGAAACAGGGTCCTGGATATCACCCCGTTAATGTCGTGGGGCCGCATGAGGTGGCGGGTTTGCCGCGTGAATTCCAGTAATTCCTTGACCGTATCCCGGCATCTTTCGGCATCTTTGAGAATCCGGCCCAAATCCTGCCGCGCCCCTTCTTCCAGCTCATATTCTTCCAGCGCCAGCTTGGCATATAGTGTGATTCCGCCCAGGGGATTATTTATCTGGTGGGCGACTCCGGCAGCCAATTTCCCGAGCGAGGCCATCTTTTCCGACTGCAGGAGCTGTAGTTGAGTTTTTTCCAGCTCCGCATCGATCCGCAGTCTGTCACGCAGATCATGAAAAAAACCGATGGTGGCAACTTCGCGATCATCTTCATAAATAATGGAGGCATAAAGGCTAATGGGAATACGTTCACCGTTTTTGGCCAACGCGTCCGTGTGGTATGTTTTCAGCTTTCCCTTGCCGCCATATTCCTCGCTGCGCAGTTTGCGCATGACTTCCCTGGCGTTGTCATCGGGATACACATCGCGGATGTTCAGACTGTTTAATGCTTCTTCCACGGTGTAACCAAAAACCTCGGCTGCCGAATCATTGAAAATGAGGATTTTGCCATTTCTGTCCGCGGCAATCACACAGTCCACCGCACTGTGAATCAGATTGCTCAAAAAAGCGTTGGTTCGCCGCAGCTTTTCTTCCAGGGCATATAGCGCCGGAAAATCAAAATCCAACATCACAAAAGCTTCGATATCATCTCCGCCCAAAATAGGATAAGAGTATAAACATGGAATCTTGCCCCGATATGAGGTAGGATGATAGCCTGGACTTAAAGCCGGCTGACGCTTGCGCCCCACTTCGCGGGTGGGGCACTCGTCGCAGGGAGAATTGCGGCTGTAAAGAATTTTGTAGCATTTTTGGCCGACGACATCCACCTCCTGCACGTCATCGGCTTGCCCTCTGATGGCCAGTATCTCAAATTGCGGCGAAACCACCAGCATCCTCCGGTTGAAGGCCTCGATCGCTCGCAAAATAATTTCTTTGGGGTTGGTCGTGTTCATAAAAACATCCTTGCGTAGTGCGGATTTTTTTCGGACAGAGCTTAATCACAAAAAGGTTTGTTTGCCGTTAATCTGGGAAAATACGCCAAAAGTTTAAAAATTGCAAGTAACTATCCATTCCCGCCTGGGTACCGGCAAAGTATACTCCAACCGACTTAAAAAATAACAATTAACTATTTAAATAACGTGGTCCTGCCATTCCTATCGGGCAAAAGGGACTTGAAACCGGCAGAGCCCCATGATAACGTCATAGCAGCAGATCGAATCCCATTGGAGTCCATCTATTCTATTAAATAAGGAGAAGCTCGTGCCGGAAAAAACGCCTTCCATTACCAACATTGCTCTGGTGGGCGGCGGAGAATTTTGCAGGGAAATTCTCGAAAAAACTACCTTTGTATATGAGCAGGAAGGGGTCTATGCGCCCATTTTAGCGGTGGCGGATCCCGATCCCGAGAGCCCGGGAATTAAACTGGCGGATGAACTGGGCCTGTTGACCTTCAATGATTGTCGCAAGTTATACGATCCGCGCTATAGCATCCATTTAATTATCATGCTGACCCCCGAGCAGAAGATTTTTGATGAGGTTCTGCGCACCCGCCCTCCCCGCATCCGTCTGCTTTCCTACAATGTATTTAAAATTTTCTGGAAGGCTATCGGCCTGGAAGAGGGTAAGCTGCGGGAGCGAACCGAGGAGATGGAAACAATCCTGAATGGAATTCAGGATTTCATCATGGTCATTACCCCCCGGATGGAAATTATCGAGGTCAACGACGCATTTCTTTCCAAAATGCACTACACCCGCAAAGATGTTATCGGCAAGAAATGCTACGAAGTCTATCACAAAATAGAGTATCCCTGTAATGGCGGACAAACCGACTGTCCCCTGCGGGAGGTCGTCAGCAACAAAAGACAGATTCGCAAAATCCAGACCCGCCTGATGCCGGATGGTGAAAAGCGCTATTATGAAGTCCAAATTTATCCGATCTGGGAAAAGGACGGCAAAATTCACAAGTTCATTCATATCAGCCGGGACATCACCCAGCACAAAAAAGAAGAAGCGGAAATCACCCACCGCCTCGAACAGATGGTTGAAGACCGCACCCGCCAGGTAAAGGAAACCCACGAGAAACTCCTGCACCAGGACAAGATGTCCTCTTTGGGCAAGCTGTCGGCGTCGGTGGTGCATGAAATCAACAATCCGATTGCCGGTATCTTGAATCTTATCATGCTGATGCAACGAATTGTTGCCGAAGACACCCTCGGCCGGAACGAAATCGAACAGTTTCAGCACTACCTGAGTCTCATGGAAACCGAAACCCGACGAACCAGCCGCATCGTTTCAAACCTGCTGGCATTTTCGCGCCAGTCCAAGATGGAACCGAAGCGGTTGAACCTGAATCGTCTCATCGAACAAACCTTGTTTTTAAATTCAAACCTGCTTAAAATGGACGGAGTCAAGGTCGAGACCCAGCTGGATCCCGATCTGCCGGACCTGCTGGGTTCTGAAGACCAGCTTCAGCAAGTCTTCATGAACCTGGTGTCCAATGCCAGTGAAGCCATGGGCGGCGGCCGTGGCGGCGTACTGACCATCGAGACCCGGCATTTACTGAGTGAAGACAGGCTGCAGATCAACTTTAAGGACACCGGCTGCGGTATCCCCGAGGAAAATTACCCCAAACTGTTCGAACCGTTTTTCACTACAAAGAAAAAAGGCAAGGGTGTGGGTCTCGGTCTATCCGTCGCTTACGGAATTATCCAGGAACACCAGGGATCCATTTACGTCACATCAAAGGTGGGGCAAGGCACCGCTTTTCAGGTTAAGCTCCCCTTGAAATCCGCTATCGATCGGCACCACAAATGAAAAGGTGTCAGGTGTCAGCCCAGCTGCTGGCCTGAAAAATGGATGATTCTGTGTTCGGACGTCGAATTTTGAGTTTTAATCTGACACCTGAAACCCGACACCTGAAACCTAAAAATCACAGAACAATTACGAAATTAAAATTTACCTACAGGTGATTCCATGAAACAAGTAATTACCAATCCACCAGCAGGAGATCTCCATGAGCAGCGCGAAAATACTGATCGTCGATGATGAATTGATCATGCGGGAGTCCCTCGCCGGATGGCTGCAAAGAGATGGGCATACCGTGGACACCGCACCCAGCGGGGAAGCGGCCCTGGAAAAATTAAAAGAGGCCCGCTTCGACATTATGCTGGTGGACATCAAGATGGAAGGCATCAGCGGCCTAGATGTTTTGCAGCATGTCAATGAAAATGATCCGGATGTGGCCATCGTCATGATCACGGCCTACGGCTCCATCCCCACCGCTATCGAAGCCATGAAGAACGGCGCTTATGACTACATGCTCAAACCCTTTGACCCCAATGAACTGGGGGTGCTGGTCGATAAAATAATCAAACACCAGGACCAGGAGCGCGAGATGCTCTTTTTGCGGGAGGAGCACAAGGAACGTACCCGGTTCGAGAGCATGATCGGCCAGTCCAAACCCATGCAGGAGGTTTTTGATCTCATCTGTGATGTGGCCCCCATGGAATCCACGGTCTTGATTACCGGAGAAACCGGCACCGGCAAAGGATTGGCCGCCAAGGCCATCCACACAAACAGTCCGCGCGGTAACGGTCCTTTTGTCATGGTAAATTGCGGCGCCATCCCCGAGCACCTGATGGAAAGCGAATTGTTCGGCCATCAGAAAGGCGCTTTTACGGACGCCAAGGAGACTAAAAAGGGGCGATTGGAGCTGGCCCACGACGGCACGCTCTTTCTGGATGAGATCGGGGAAATCAACATGCGCATGCAAATCGATCTGCTGCGGGTGCTGGAAGACCGTGTTTTTTATCGCGTGGGCGGCACCCAGCCCATAGAAGCGGATTTCAGGGTGATTGCGGCTACCAATCGAAACCTGGAAAAAGCGATTAAAGACGGCAGTTTTCGTGAAGACCTCTTTTACCGGCTCAATGTGATCTCTATCAAAATGCCGCCCCTGAATAAGCGTAAAGAAGACATTCCCCTGCTGGCGGAACATTTTCTTCAACGCTTTATTCAGGAGACGAATAAACGTATCGATAAAATCGACCGGGAAGCCATGGACGAGCTCATGCTCTATGACTGGCCGGGTAATGTGCGCGAACTTGAAAATGCCATCGAAAGGGCCGTGGTGGTCGCCAAGGAACGTAAAATACTTCCTGAGCATTTGCCCATTTTCTGTCACGAACCCCTGCACACCCCCAGAAACAATAGCTTGCAAGAAGTAGAAAAAGCCCACATCCGGCAGATACTGACGGATAATGCCTGGAATATCGCCCGCTGTGCCAAAATTCTGGACATTGACCGATCTACCCTTTACAGTAAAATCAAACGCTACGATCTTCAAAAGACAGCTTGACTTCCCAATCTGAACATAGCATTCTGATTTCGCCGGTTGGAGAGTTGAGTGCCGAACTGCTTGAGGCCGTGGCCGGAGAAATCGAGCAAGTGTTCGGTTTTTCAACCGAAACAAACCCAATTCTGCAGGATCTTTCTTTCGCGCTGGATGAAAACCGCAATCAATACCACTCGACGGCGATCCTGGATCGGCTGGCCGCCAATATCCCCCCCCATACCATCAGGGTGCTGGCCATCGCCCAGGTCGATCTGTTCATACCCATTTTAACCCATGTCTACGGTGAAGCCCAGCTCGGGGGCGCCGCCTGTATTGTCTCAACGCTCCGGTTGAATGAGGGGCGTTCGGGGATCAACATCCCCCCCAAGTACATCGATCGAATCGTAAAAGAGGCCATCCACGAACTGGGCCATACCTTCAATCTACGCCATTGCCCGGAGCACACCTGCATCATGCATTACTGCCGCAATGAAGAAGATGTCGACCGCAAATCCGATCAGCTTTGCCGCTACTGCATCATTATGTTGGATGATGAAATTAAAAGATTGGAAAAGATTTAACCAGAAACCCTTGAAGCGTGAACCTTGAACGGCTATGAACCGACTATTGCCAGATGGGTTCACGCTTGTCCAGATAAGCGCGTTTGGCTTCCTGGGCATCCGGGCTGAATTGAGCGCGTTGCTGCAGTTCGAAGTAATATTG
>Ga0316192_10004087_pt1 | contig 10599 bp, 11 predicted proteins | sample MerIslwburrow_MG_FD_204931 | JGI IMG/M metagenome (GOLD analysis project Ga0316192, IMG submission 204931) | Coastal sediment microbial communities from Maine, United States - Merrow Island worm burrow | ecosystem: Environmental > Aquatic > Marine > Coastal > Sediment | place: USA: Maine...
GCTTGCCGACCGGGTCGAAAGGCACGAACTTGGTCACCTGGTAGCCGTCCAGGGTCTTGGGGTCTTTCACGCCGCCGCTCACCACCTTGTCGATGGCGTCCTCGCTGCCCTTCTCGGAGGCCAGGGCGCCGGCCAGGATCAGCTCATCGGCCGTTTTCGCGTTGAACAGAATCGGGTCACCGAGGGAAAGGATGTTCTTGGTGAGGGTCCCGGTCTTGTCCGAGCAGAGGATATCGACCCCGGCCAGCTCTTCGATGGCCTCGAGCCGGGAGACGATGGCCTTCTTCCTCGCCAGGGTCTGGGCGCCCAGGGAGTTGGTGACCGTCATCACCGTCGGCATCGCCACCGGGATGGAGGCGATCAGCAGCACCAGCACCATGCGTGCGATGTCCGCCAGCGCGGACCATTCCCAGGGATGTTTCACCACGATGTCCTGATAGAGCTCGAAGCCCACCAGGATGACGCAGAGGGTCACCGAGGTGATGATAAGAAAGTTACCAATTTGGGCCGTGGCCTGCTGGGAATGAGAGGCCCCGCCGCCGGCGCTCGCCACCAGGCTGGCGGTGCGGCCGAAGAAGGTATTGTTGCCGGTGCCGATCACCACCGCGCTCATCTCGCCCTTCTTGGCGATACTGCCGGAATACCCCTCGTCACCGACCTTCTTGCTGACTGGGAGGGACTCGCCGGTCAGCGCGGCCTGGTCGATGCTGATGTAATCCCCGTCAATGAAGCGCACGTCGGCGGGCACGACCTCGCCCAGCTTGATCCGCAGTACGTCTCCGGGGACGACCTCGGCGGCGTCGATGGACAAGAACTTCCCATCGCGCAAGGCCGTGGCCTTGGGGGCCAGGCCCGCCTTCAATGCGGCCAGGGCATCGGACGCCTTGCGCTCCTGCCAGAAGCCCGAGATGGCGTTGTAGAAGAGCAGCACCAGGATGATGCTGAGATCCGCCCAATGCCCCATCAGGAGCGACAGCACCGCGGCGGCCTCGATCATCCAGGCGATCGGCCCCCAGAAAAAGAGCAGAAACTTCTCCAGGTCGCTGGCTTCCTTGTCGACCAGCTCGTTGCGGCCGTATTTGTCGAGGCGCTGATGCGCCTCACCCGTGGTCAGCCCCTTGGCGGAGGCCCCGAGTTTTTCATAGACCGTGTCGAGACTCGCCTTCTCCAGATCGTCCGCAGACGCTGGGTTTGCAGTCGTTGTTTGATCACTTGTCGCCGCAGTTGTAGACATGTCTGTACTCCAGTGCAATTAGGATATTGAAGGATCTCAACCCGACACGCCAACGCGGACCCTGACGATGGTCGGTTACTCATGAGCGATAAATGTAGCAGAGAATCCGCGGGGGTCACATGGGCCACACGGCCCATATCATGGCCCATTTTTAACGGGTCGGAGGTACTCGAGAATGGCTTTCATCTACTTCCGACCCTTCCTTATCGGCCATCGCCTTTTCGGGGCCTGCATCGTCCTGCCGGCATAAGGACACCAGCAGCTTTTCTATGCGTACGGCATGGCTGTTGATGGTCTCCAGCAGTTCATCCTTGCTTTTCAGCTCGTGCCAGAGTTCCCGCAGGGGTTCGACGTCAATCTTGCGGCAGGATCTGTGCAGGGCGAACAGTCGCTGCGTGGCCGGATACTTTGCTGGATGCTGCCGAAATTCATAGACTGCTCCTGACCCCGACCCTTTACCGGTTTAGCTTAATAAAAGCCTGAAAGTCCTCTGACTCTCTCAATATCTTTCGCGCTGCCGCGATGAGGCGATCGACCTGCTCATCGCTGAGGTTAAAGTTGGTGCCGATGCCATTGAGGAAGTTGCGCTCGTCATCATCCTTGACATGATTAAAGCTGACATCGACGAAGTGAAAAGTGACCGGCCGCGCCGCGGTCGAGTGATCCTTGACCCAGGTTTCAAAAGTATCGCGTACGAGCTGAATGGTGTCCTCGCTGTAGCGGCTGATCTGGTCCGCGCTCACGCTGCCGATGACCTCGAACAACGAAGGCGCATAGCGTTCCAGAATCCAGTCTGATTTATGTTTCGCATACGCATTCACCGAAATAATCAGGATATGGCGTGCCTCCCAATGCAGCTGATCGCGGGCGGCGGCCGCAGGATCATCGGCGATACTCAGGGTATCGTAGAAGGCGCGCATACCCAGGTTATCGGAGATACCGCCGTCGACCAGGTGCAACCAGGGTCGTTTGTTGCGATCCTGGAGGTCCAGAATATCGCGCGCCGCGATTTTCCGCCGCGAGAGCGCCTCGTCCCTGAGGGCCTCGGCCACCCACGCGGGTGGCTGATAGCCACAGCGCCCGGCATAGTTCTCCAGGGTGATGGGCGAGAAGATCACCGGTACCGCCGACGAGGCGGCGACCGCGTGTGACACGGGGTAGGCGCTGAAGTCGGCGCAGAGCACATCGAAGGTATCCTGAACGAAGGGCATGCGTTCTCCCGAGGCCAGGTCGGTGGCGTTGATAACGATCAGGGGCCTATCCGCTTGCTGCAGCTTTGCGAAGGTTGCAGCGTCGAACAGTTCCTCGTCGTAATACTTGGCTGCCAGGTCCGATCGACCATAGGCACGACTCATTAATCGCGCCCAGTTCAGCGGATTGAACATTTTCCGAAACAGGATGCCTTCCACGTCCTTGCGCAGAAAACGCGCCTCGAAGTCAGTAAAGATCTGCTCGCCGTGCAGCCCGTAATAAGCCGCGGTGAAACTGCCGCCCGACACCGAGGAGATCATGTCGATCTCATGCAGTAGCGGACGGGAACCCTGTGCCGTCCTGATTTCGGTGGCGGCGAGTTCCTGCAGCGCACCGTAGGCAAAGGCAGAGGCGCGCGTACCGCCGCCGGAGAAGGACACCAGCACCGCAAGATCCGCAGAGCGGTCGCCTTTCAGTTGCTTGCCCGCGCGATGATCCATCGCTGGAGACCATTGCGTCAGTGGCTTGTCAACGGCGCTGCGGTAAGTACAAGCGGCATTCAGCATGAGCAGGCCGGCAAGACACAGGCGCACCGCGTCAGCCGCGAAACGCTGTTCTTTTTTTGTGCACCTTTGTCCATTGATGTTCAAAGCACGCCCCTGTTATCTGGACCGCATCGCAGTGTCGATCTCATCAACAACACGCTGCTGCACGTAACTGAAGAAGGGATTGTGGCGCAGGCGCATGAGTTGGCCTAAGGGCGCGGTAAGGAGGTGGCTCTCGCCGCGCGGCTGCAGCGCACCGAGCGGCGACTCGGTGGCCGCCGGAATAAAGGGCTTGAGCCGGTGCAAACGGTTCACGTCGAATATAACCAGTTCACTGCCTGACGCCGGTAGATCTTGTCCCGGAGTTCATCAAACAGCTGCGCTTCCCGATCGAGGTAATCCTGCAGCGTGCTTTGCGGTGTCGCGTCCTGTGCCGTGAACTCGCTGTCCAGCGCCGAGTGCCAGACCTGCAGCTCAAGCATGTTGCGCGACTCGAACGCCCAGGCAAGTAATGCCGTCAACACAAGCAGCGCGGCCAGCACGAGGGTTTTCACAATCCCGCCGAACACGCGCTTCATAGACTCACATTGTCACCTCGACCCGGGACACCGGCTGCCCCGGGTCTGACTATCGGTTGCAGGTGATCATTTACCTTCAGATTTCTCGTGGCGATCGTACAGATAGCCACCCGCACCACCGACTGCGGCACCCAAGGCAGCACCGGCCATTGGCCTACCAACCGCCAATTCACCGACAAGAGCACCGGCGGCGGCACCAATCCCTGCACCCGACAGTGTGCGTTGTTCACCTGAACTCATATTCGCACAGCCCGTATGACCAATCACCAGACAACAGGCCAATACCAGATTACGTATCTTCATCATCGACTCCTTTTAACTGTCTGTCATTGTCCCGAACAGGGCCATTTTTCGGATACGGCACGCATGACGCCCTGCACCGGCGCTTCGCTCTTCAGATGCCGCGCATTACGCTTGGACCAATCCACAACCACGACCACCACCTCTTCGCGGCTGACCGTGGTGGGCGGACAGGTAATGGCAGCGTTGTTCGGCCCCGCCGTGAGTGCAGCGTGGTAGTCCAGGGCCGCATCGATGTAGCCCAGGCAAAAGCCCATCGCAGCGTTGTATAACGGGTCATCGACGCTAACGCTACACAATTCGATCAGGTCTCCCGCGGTCGTGACCTGGTGACCCTGCGGCGCCGCGGCCAGGGTCTGGGTTGCGGCAACGAGTGCCGCCAAAGCGATTACATATCGGATTAACTTCATAACACAACTCCTTCCATTAACATTAGTATTACTATCAAAGCATCGTCATTCACGACGATCCCTTGCATGACTCTACTCTACCAGCTTGATCGACAGACCTTCAGGCGCAAGGGTCAGCTTGACACCCTTCTGGGAAGACGTGAGATGCATGACAACGCCATTGCCGTTCTTCATGGCGGTAGCCGAGCCGCCCACACCCATGGCTTAGTTTACTTAATGTGTAGTTTACTTCGTGTGCCTCGCACCCTTGAGGATAGTACCGATCGACTTCTACGTCATCGGCGAGAACTTTGTCAGGGTTATTCAAAACCGCTTGATAACCTGGGTATCCAGTACAACAGCATAATTGCGGTCAAAGGAACCTTTTACGCGTCCGGCCAGACCATTGTCCTGGTCAAGATTACCGTCACCCTCATCGGCGTAGTTCAGGGTGTTGTGTATCTGAAAGCCTTTCCACTGCCACTCGACACCCGCGCCGACGGCAATGACCCGATCGAGCGGTAAGGCAAGGGTACGTCTGCCGTCGGTCGTAGCTGATGTCACATACGCCCCCCCCACGGAGAATGCCAGGTCGGACCGGTACTGATACCTCAGTCCGGTGGTGAACACATACGTATCTTTGAAGCTTCCGTCCACTGACACTGTAGCGGAGGTCATATCGGAATTGACACTGACATGATTAATGCCGAACGCCGACATATTGATCCACATGGCATCCAGGGTAAACGACCAGTCCTTCGTCAAGTCCTGGTAATAACCCACCTGCACCGACTCCGGCACCTTGAACTTCACGTCAATATGCTGGTCCTTGAGCCCTGAAGCATTCAGCACACCGTCCAGAACCGGACCGATGTTCTGAAACTTCGGCTTACCAGACAGGTCCGGATCGATTTCGGCGCGATAAACCGCTCCGATACGCGCAGTCTTGCTCATCTCATACATCAGCCCCAGCTGCCAGCCAAAACCGACACCGTCTTCTTCGAGCTTGATTCTGCCGTCGTTTGGACCGAAATCGTTGACCCGCGCCTTGATCAAGGAATCGGTATACAGCATTATCGGCCCACCACCGATGGACCACTGATCGTTAAGCTTGTAACCCACCGTGCCGGCCAATGCGACGAAGCCGAGCTGTGTCTCTTCGGCGAGGTAACGCCCGGACCAGCTCTTGCCATATTCATCACCGAAGCCGGAAGGCACGCTCAGCGAGGTACCGACATGCCAGCGGTCATTGATCGGGTGGGCATAATAAAAGGCAGGAATGGCCATTAAGGTGGTGTCGTTATCGGCACTGCCGCCGCTGATATTCGACTCATCCACTTCGAACTTGGATGCGGTAACCGCCAGTGTCGCCTGTACGATCAGCTCCGGCTGATCCAGGCGGGTAATACCGGCCGGACTCGTGAACACAGTGGTCGCATTGCTGGCACGCGCCGTCAAACCCGAGAGCGCGGGACCCAGATCGGCCTGTGCTGCACATGCCGACAGGCCTGCCAGCAACCATCCGGCTCGCAGGATTCGTGTATCAAAAGGCTGGCTCACAATGCACCTTTAATGTTCAGCATTTTTATGTTCAGCATTTCCCTGGTTATCCTTGTTTCAGAAGTTTCAACGTTTTACCAAGCCGTCAGTGACTCTGGCATCCAGCGGACCCGGCGGCCTTTTGTTGCTCAATGCCTGTCATTTTCACTGTCCACGCACTCAGCTGACAGCACCGGCAAGTGCAGTTCGTAAAGCGAATTCAAAATGCCCGACAGCGAGGCCTGATCGGCAAGGCGTCCGACCAGGATGGTTTCCGGCGCCCCATCGAATCCCTGGGTTTCAGTGACCTGCATCCCGCCAATCCGCTCGGACCAACGGGCATCCAGACGCCCGCGAACACAGATTCGGTAAATGGCCGGTCCGTGCATCGTCGGCGCCTTGGGATGATTTTTCTCTGCCATACATTGAGCCTCCTCAATCGCTCCCGGCACTGATGATGGTGGGTTACTCAGGAGGGATTACCGTAGCAGAAAACCCGCGGGGGTCACATGGGCCACACAGCCCATAACACGGCCCATTTTTGCGGAATTCCGGCTAGGCCATGGGATAACCCGTGGCACAAGGCAGGCCACGCATAACCGCTTACAGCAGGATCGACCTCCGCGCCAGGCGGTAGGCGTTCTCCGGTGGCAGGCGGTTGCCGAAGCCATAGGCATCCCCGGAGAACTCGGAATGCGCATGGGTGTCGCCGAAGTAGGCATTGCGCTCGGGGCTAGACCGCATGGCATGGGCGGAGGTAGCGAACAGCAGCAGGGCAGTGGACATGGCCCACCGCAGATCTTTTCGCTAGATGTCTCATTTCGTGATCCTCCCTTTTGGGCTGATGAAAAAATTAGTCCTTCTTCTTAGGGTCCAGTGTCATGTGCCCGGCGTGTGCGCCGAGGATCCTATTTCCGCCGATGCACCGGCAGGCCATCGGCGTTGCCGAGATTGGCAGGTCCGCCGATGCGATTGATCGCGGGCGGACTCCACGTGCCGTCAAGGGCTTCACGTTTCGGGGCGTAGAGACGGAGTGTCAGGTTCCATTGGCCCTGCTTGGGCGCCGGAAGCCAGTTGGCCTGCTTGTCCTTGTCCGGAGAGTCAGCCTGGAAGTACAGGTCGATCGAGCCGTCTTTGTTGTACTTCAGATCCATCCAGCTCGAGAGCGTCGCACGATTGAGTGGATTGGGTACTGTGAAACCATCCTTGTCGTAGAGCGTGAACGACCAGAAGGCCTCGGCCGGGGGCAACTCGTCCTTGTCGAAGTGCATCACATACTGGCTTGCGCCGGCGAGGGGTTTGCCGTTGGCATCGGTCAGGAGTTGAGGGTAGATCGCATCGGCCGGCTGGTTGCAGCCAAGACCTTCCAGCGCGACCGCGGCTCGCCGCAGGTACTGGATGCCGTACGAACCGAAGGTTCCGAGGAGCATCTCCCAGTCGTTGACCTTGGACCCGAGCTTGGTGAACTTGATCTTCATCTGTTTCAAAGCAGCGGGGGGTGCTTTGTCGATCGCCTCGCGGATCGATGAGTCGAGGCTGCGATAGTTGAAGTCCTCGCCCGGCACGATCCCGATGTGCGCCAGACGCGCGAGCTGGCTGAAGTCCGTGGCTTTCGGCGGGTGCAGCTTCATCAGCCTGGCTCCATATTCAAAGAACTGCTGGCCGGACATGTTCTCCACCTGCTTCAGCGGCGGCGTCTTCATGTCGACCGTCGAATCGACCTTGCCGGCGGGGGCCTTCCAGCTCTTGCCCCACTGCGACAGTGGCGTGAGCTTCATGCCGTCCTGGAACTTGTGAACAGCGTCGTAGTCCTTCTCGCCTTCGGTCTTGGTGCGGCCGATGAACCAGATGTACGGCGTCGGCGCATCCACCCGGGTGACGCCCTCGGGCAGCTTGCCTTCCCAGCCCGGCGGGGTGTAAGCATAGTGGCCGGCCTTGGTGCCGGTGGTGCGCCAGCCCGGAGAGGCGAACACATCCGTCCACATGCTCAGCGCCGGCCACAAGTAGTAGCGCCCCTTGCTGTCGGGGATCGACAGGATCAGGGGTTCTTTCGTGAGGTCCAGCCAGAGACTGCTGTACATCGTGTCGAAGTTCGGCCGGACGACCGTCCTGAATGTCAGCGGCGGAAATGCGCGGAAGTGGCCGTAGGTGTTCATGGGTGCGCTGATGCCCTTCCCATCCCACTTCTCGACGTTCGTCATCTGCTTCCGCGTGATGTCCATCAACACCATCGGATACAGGTAGGCGTACGCTTCTGCGGCGATCGTCTGCGGGTCGAGGGGATTGGCAGCGGCCTTCGCCTGTGCCAATGCGGGCTTGATGGCCGTACCGATCGCGATCAAAAACGCGAGCATGACCAAGGTAAACTTCGTTTTTTTCATGACTGTCTCCTCTATTAATATTTATTAACGTTTAACGTTGGTTCTCTTCCATCTGTAGACCTCGACTTGGCTCGCTATCAGAGCTGATGACTGTGGGTTAATTATTGAGGACGACCGTAACAGTGGATCCGCTGGACTCACATTGGCCACATGGCCCATATGACGGCACATTTTTTCGGAATTCCGGCGATGCCAGGGGATAAATCGGAGCGAAGTACCTGGACGCCAGCGCGGTGGCTGATGGCATTCGAATCAATGCAGTGTCATTTAATTTCTACAATTTTCACTGTCGATGCAGTCAGCTGACAGCACCGGCAAGTGCATTTCGTAAAGCGTATTCAAAATGCCCGACAACGCCGCCTGATCGGCAAGGCGTCCGACCAGGATGGTTTCCGGCGCCCCATCGGATCCTTGGATTTCAGTGACCTGCATCCCGCCAATCCGCTCGGACCAACGGGCATCCAGACGCCCGCGAATACAGATTCGGTAAATGGCCGGTCCGTGCATTGTCGGCGTCCTGGTGGGTTGTTTATCTGCCATAGATTGAGTTCCCGTGGTGAGCCGTCAGCACTGGCGATGGCGGGTTAATCATGAGGAATGACCGTAGCAAAGAACCCGAGCAGACCCTATTGGCCACACGGCCCATAACACGGCCCATTTTCGCGGAATTCCGGCGATGCCATGGGATAACCCGTGGCAGGAAAACCGGCTGATAATCGATAAAGTTAAACGAGTTTCCAGAGTAGCCCTTGAGCGCGCGGCATGACATGCCATACCCGCTGAAATCTTCTCAACCGGTATTTAAGGGGTGTTCCGTAGAGACCTTTGTGGTTAAGGTTGCGAAATATCCAGAAGGGTGGGATTGCTCTTCCGGCAGGTCTGCACGTCGCGTGAAAAGTACACAGATACCGTATTCTTTGTGGCTGGGCAGCGTTGCTTCACCGATCATCTGATCGCCATCCCGCTTGGCTTTCACCGTCACACAGAGCAGTTCGCTCTTTTGACCAAACAAAGTCCGCTTTTTTCCAAACTGGTTGAGCTCGATGTGGAATACAGCACCATCATCTTTTGCTTTGTAAGTGCCGAGGGTGTAATGGTTTCTGCCACAGCCCTGAATATGGCCATCTCTGAGAAACATGGCCCCAATCGGTTCCCAGCCATAAACGCCGCCCACTGCGCAGCTCCAGATTCCGTTTAAAGACATGTGTCAACCTCCCACGGATCGTTTTGACCCGATAAATAGAAAAAACCACACCGTAGATAGTTTCGTCGATTCGGGGAAACAGGTCCGGTCATATCATGCCATTTCACCATGCGCTACTACCGCGCCAGCTCTAGCCACTATCCCATCAACGATGCCCTCTCGAGCGATTTATTTAGTCATTATTCCTGTGTATCAGACTGCAACGAACTTTTTCAGACGCCAATTGCGGCATGAACAGGAATTCGCCTGGGACACCGTAGCAAAGAACCCGCGCAGCCCCTATTGGCCACACGGCCCATAACACGGCCCATTTTTGCGGAATTCCGGCGATGCCATGGGATAACCCGTGGCAGAAGGCAGGCCATGCACGAGCGTTTACAGCAAGCCGGATCAGGCGGGTGAGGTCGCGATGGCTGACTGAGGCGTCAGCCCGGGCGGATCATAAAATGAATAGTTGCAGCCTGCGGGCTCAAAAATAGAAATTGACATCTACGCCGGAAAAAATGGCGTCAAACTTGTACTTGCCGTTATAGGCCGCCGTGCCATTGGTGTCACCGCCGGTAAACGGTTCGCTGTTATCTATGGTCCTGTTTTCATTTCTTGCATACATGATCCCCTGTGGCTACCAAAACATCGTACGGGAAGCACTGGGTTACGCATTGTAATCGGGGGCGGCACCTCGTGTGACCTCCACCGCGAGCCCGGTTACGGCAAATATACCTCCGCCCACCATACCGCCGATACCAATGGATAGTGTGGAGCGGTCTCCTGACCGCGATCAGCGAGGTAAACTGACAGGGCGACCAGGTTTGGATTCCGCGCGATGCGGGAGCGACCCCTTGCTCCTCCTTTGAGCCGATCAATCGTCATTACCGGATTTGGACTTGCTGCTGGAGTGCCCCATCATGCGGGCCATGAGGTCCGCGATGTCGATGCGCTCACCGGTCAGCATGCTGGTCAATAATTCGCCTCCCAGCACCTGAGGCGCGATGATCATATCAGGGTGCACACGACGGATGCGATTGAGGTGTTTGGCATCGTTGACTGCCACCACTGTTCTGGCCTTGACGTGCAGCTCCTTGGCCGCGAGTACAACAAACGCGTTCTCGGAATCGTCGTCCAGCAGCGCCAGTATCGCTTTCGCCTGCTCGGCACCCGCTTTACGTAGCGTTTCCAGGTCGCTGCCGTCGCCAATTACAAAATCAACATCCGCATCGGGGAACTGGGTGCTGGTCGGT
>Ga0316192_10004088_pt1 | contig 10598 bp, 11 predicted proteins | sample MerIslwburrow_MG_FD_204931 | JGI IMG/M metagenome (GOLD analysis project Ga0316192, IMG submission 204931) | Coastal sediment microbial communities from Maine, United States - Merrow Island worm burrow | ecosystem: Environmental > Aquatic > Marine > Coastal > Sediment | place: USA: Maine...
ATTTCGTGTTCAGTAATTATTGTGTACCAGTTCTCGCTAATGTCTTCGAGTGTCTTACGCAGCTCGCCGACGAACCAGTCTGCGTTCGGGATGTCGAATTCCACCCCGTCGTCGTCTGTGCCGAGGTACACGGCGTAGATGGAACCGTGACGCATGCTTGCGTCTTCCCAGGGAACGTCCGCCAGTTGCCACGACATGTGAGGGGGAGGTGGTGATGCGGATGACTCAAAATCAAGGGCCGTCAAAATGCGTACCTATTTTGAACCGGACGGCATTCGTGTCCATGACCGTACTGCTGCGGGTAGCCCGACGCTGGTGAGTCTGTCGGTTGCAGGGCTCGGGCGTGGTACTGTGCTCGCTCCGGTCAGCCCCGGTGTCGTCAGGCAGCAAGCCGATCGGGTCGAGATCATAAGGCCCGGCCTGGTCGAGTGGTACGAGAATTCTGCGCAGGGACTCGAACAGGGATTTGCGTTGCCGGAGCGGTTGCAGGGCGAAGCCCCCCTGGTGCTGGCACTGGCCGTTGCAGATGCCACGGCCAGGTTGAAAGGGCAATCGATTGAACTGACCACAGTGGCGGGCAGACGGTTGCGCTATGGCAAGCTCAAGACCATTGATGCCAGCGGTCGGGTTCTGTTCTCCCGATTTGCCGTACCCTCGCCAGATCGGGTACATCTGGTGGACAACGACAGCGGGGCCAGGTATCCGCTGGTGATCGATCCGCTGCTTACAGCGGTGCCAGACACGATTATTGAGTCCAACGCCCTGGATCCGGGTTCATTTGACTCCTCCACGTTTGGTGGCAAAGTTAGCAGTGCGGGCGATGTCAACAACGATGGCTTTGGCGACATCATCCTCGGTGCCCCCGGGTTTCCCGTGCCTGAACCGGGCTTTAGCCCAACCAATGAGGGTGCCTTCGGAATATTCCTGGGAAGCCCGGCGGGCATCGTTGCCACCGACTTCAGCCAGGCCCAGACCCTTGTGCAGGGTGACATTGGGCAAGCGCAATTGGGCTTGAGAGTCTCTGCCGGGGATATCGATAATGATGGCTTCGATGACGTTATCGTGGGGGCGCTTGGTTTCGCCGGAAGCCTGCTACGCGAGGGTGCCGCCTATGTATTCCGGGGCGGTCTGTCGGGTATTGTCGCGAGCAACCTGACAGATGCATCCGTACGGCTGCAGTCGAATCAGTCAGAAGCCGTACGACGACTCAATCGCTATGAACCGGATGTGGCTGGGCTGGGTGATGTCAATAATGATGGCTTCGCGGACATGGCCCTGGGGCTTGGCTTCTTCGACGCGGGGGAACTGAATGAGGGTGCCGTCTTCGTCTACTATGGTGGACCTGCGTCAACAAATCCCAACCAGCCACCGGTTGCAGTCGCCGGTGCCGACCAGGTGGTCGTCGATACCAACAATACCGGGACGGCAAGGTTTACGGTCGATGGCAGTTTGTCGTCCGATCCCGATGGCACCATTGTCAGTTACGCCTGGCGTGAAGGAACGACGCTACTTGGTATAAACCCGGTACTGACGACAACACTGCCGTCAACCGGTAACCATAAGATAATGCTGACGGTGACCGATGATGGTGGTCTTACCCAGAGTGATGCGGTCAACATCCAGATCGAGCCCGCAGCTGCGCTGCCACCGGATTCCGATCAGGATGGTATTCCAGATAACGAAGATAACTGCATCCTCGTGCCCAATGGACCACTTGATCCCGATGCCGGTGGCAATAGCCAGCTGGACACTGATGGCGATGGCTACGGCAACATCTGCGATGCGGATCTCAATGGAGATGTCCAGATTGATCTGAGCGACTTTAGCCTGTTCAGGAGCGCATTCGGCACGGCCAACCCTGATGCGGACTTCGATGGAGACGGCCAGGTGAACCTCAGCGACTTTTCAATCTCAAGAGCGTCGTTTCGAGGCGCACCGGGACCCTCCTGTTGCGCGCCATAAAATAACAGAACAAAACGGCTGCCTTGAGGCGGCCGTTTTGTTCTAGGCTGCAGGTCTTATTTTGGCGTGCACATTGCAATGCTGCCGTGATGGTGAGTGGAAGGATACGCCTGCGTGGTTCAGCCGGTTTTTTCACCTTTTTTAAGGGGGAATCTTCCAGCCACCACCATTCGTTCACAGCTATATTGAAAGCATGAGACAAAGCAGCGAGATAACGATTAACAGTCGCTGGGCCAAGGAGTCGTCCTCGTTTGGTTGGCTCTGAAAGCAGTTTTTCACGACATTCAGTAATATGTGCCGCTGTTACATCGGCAAGGGTGTAGTGACCAATCTGCTCCTTCCACCATTTTATTTGCGCCTTCTGGTTCTCTTGTGCGCTTACAGATTTCTTCGGGAGAGTCTCTATTATGTAACGGTCAGCGAGTTCACTAAAAGTATGCTTGCGGGCTTTTGCCGTTTTGAAGTAACGGTTCTCTTGAATAGCCACCTCTGTTTGCCCTGCCCACTTTTTGGCATCCGTAAGCCTCTTGAATGTGGCCCGTTGCGGAGGAAACCCTTTTAGCCGCACATCTACCCGGTAGGAAATAGAACCATCCTTGTTTGTGCGTTTTCGGATTGAAGCCATACCGACACCAATAAAATCTGATACGACAGGCCACAACAAACAACAAGACATCACAACACACGATATTCAATCCGATGTTATACGTATTTATCTATTTGTTTATAAACTATTATTCAGTTTGATAAACTCATAATGGCGCATTTACGGCGCAGTTTGAATAAAATCAGGCCATGGCTGCAACGACCAGCCACTTGAATAACAGTATAAATCTATGAAAGCCGCCCAAAACAACCGGCTTGGTATTTGACACACTTACCGCCTAATTTGTTGCTATTTGTTGTGGTGATTTGCGCCGCCAGTGCGCCATGACCGAATGTCATGGCGACTGAACAACTGTATGTATTTGATTAAATGGTGGGTCGCGAAGGATTTGAACCTTCGACCATCGGATTAAAAGCCCGAAAAGCAAGACCTATCTAATTGTTTTTTATAACATAATATCGGGACGTCCCTTGCCTAAAATGCAGTACCGTGCATAACAGTGCTGCACTCAGTCCCGCAAAACTCCCGCAGCAGTAATTACCCTATCAACTGGTTTACGTGGCGTTCCTTCTCCAGATACTCCGCTGTGGTTTGCTGAACCAGGGTGTCTTGGGTCTAGTCGGAGGGAGACACGGGAATCAGTCAAAAGCCAGCTTCAGCTTTCTGGCGATCTTCTGCAAGCGCTGGTCGCGTGTCCAGAGCAAGGCTGTATCCGCCAATGCGGCAGAAGCCAGAAGATGGGTATCGATATAACCGACCCCCTGCCCCATCAGTTTATAGCTTTCGATAAAGTGCAACACCTCTTCATAAGAGGCGACCGGCGCCTGGGGAAGATCGTTGAGCAGCCTGAGCACATCATCCCGCTTGCGCAGATTCCCGCAGGCCAGCTCACCAATGACAAAAGGGTGCCCCAGGACCTGGCTGCTGTCGAGCAGATCAATAAGACGCTCGTCTCCAGTACGCAGATGATCGATCCAGACCGAGGTATCAACCAGAGTCATGCTGCCGGATCGGACTGCCGGCGGGGTATCGGTTTCAGTTGTGGTTCGCTGCCCCCCAGCCGTGCCAGCCGGCGGGCGCTCTCTCGTTCGATCAGGGCGCGCAATCCCTCACGCACCAGCGCAACTTTCTCACTCACCCCGGTAATTCGTTGAGCCTCTGCCAGTAATTGGTCATCGATATTCAGTGTGGTTCTCATGAGCAGTTCCCATCGTCAGAAGGCACGATTATAGTCATCGTTTGATGATATATCGGATGCATTGATTGTGCAAGGGTTGTCGCCAGCACGCGCAGCCCGTGTGGCTGTTAATTTGCATCCATATATGACCCACCATTTGCACCGAAAAATATCCCACCAATACAGCTGTAAGTATTTGGTTATAGAACAATGATTCTCGGCAGTGATGGATCAAAGCAGAATGCAAATATCTGCCTCTAATGGCTCAAATATCCGTGCAAATCAACACACCAACAACCCTGCTTTTCCCGGCCGTCCAATTACCCTCTGAAGGATTCCTGTAGCCACATGAAAAGGAAGTTACCATCCACAGGTTGAACTAATGCCATCTGGCGTCGATAATAGTGCCATTAGGCACCACCATTATAGAGGGTATTATTATGACATCAACAACCTCACCCGCCAGAAAGAAAGCCTCATCTCAGCAAGCCGCCACCAAACCTTTTGGCGTATATATGGCCAAGAGTCATATGACTGATGCGAATAAAGTTTTTCTATATGGTCGCAGCCTTGGCCTTAGAGTAAAGAACAGGGATCGATTTATTGCTGAAATCCAAAAGGGCCTGAAAGTTAGCACCTTTGGTCACTTCTCCAAACAAGTCGGCTTACAAGAAAAGGAACTGGCACAATTCACAACTATCTCTACCAGGACTCTCGCACGGAGAAGAGAGGAAGGTCGTTTAAGCGCTGATGAATCAGACCGACTTGTACGATTATCAATGCTTTTTGATGAGACTGTAGATTTGTTTGAAGGAAACCGGAGTCTTGCATCTAAATGGTTCCGCTCACCAAAAAAAGCACTTGGTGGTTTATCCCCTATTGAATATGCAAATACTGAACCGGGTACTCAGGAAGTACGTGACCTAATTGGCAGGATTGAGCATGGCGTGTTCTCGTGAACAACACGGTTTACCGCATTGTTAAAACTAAATGGGTATCTTCAGCTTTTGATGGCGAAGGGGCGAGGAAGTACCCTGGACGGTGGAATAATCGCGGGACCTCAATGATATATACAGCTTCGTCAGAGGCTCTTGCAACATTGGAGATCCTTGTTCACTATGAGTCTGAACAGCTTATTCGCGATCACTTTGTAATCGTTCCTCTAGTTATACCGAGTACTTTCATATTGCAGTTGGGAGATGACCTACCCGACGATTGGGACGCTCAGCCTGCACCCATATCAACAAGAACAATCGGTGATAATTGGATTAAAGATAATGCATCAGCAGCTCTAGCAGTGCCAAGCGTGGTCGTGCCAAGAGAAAAGAATTACTTAATCAACCCAAATCATGCAGATTTTAAGAATATTGGCATTCTTGATCCACAGCCTCTGAATCTTGACTCACGACTCACAAGTTAACTTCACAACGTGCGTATAATTTCTTCAAGAGTGACATTCTACAAGCCCACAGGTTAACCTTCTTGTACACAGTGTTTAGCAGTTCTCAGTAGGGCTTCATCTCTGAGACAGCCAGTTGTGCTTCCCGAAAACTCATATCACACTCAATCAAGCCGCCAACCGTTCATAATGATGATGTAGGCCACCGACTTCTGGAAATTGTACTACCTTTCCAGGCGCTGGCGGCTGCACCGATCGCGATTCAGGACTATCCATCCCCAGCGACAGATGCGTTCGCCAGTGATGATAATAATCAAAATAGCTGGTCAAGATTCGTTTCAGATGACGCTCGTTCAACACCACAACAGGGTCCAGGCAATCTCGCCGGATGCTGCCAATCACACGTTCCACAAAGGCATTCTGCCATGGGCTTCGCGGTGCAGTGAGCATCTCTTCGATGCCCATGCTTTTGACACGCTTCTGGAATTGGTTCCCGTAGATAGCATCGCGATCCCGCAGTAGATACTATGGTGCCGTATCCCACGGAAACGCTTCAATGATCTGCTGACCGGTCCACTGAGCGGTCGGATGCTCCGTGACATTGAAGTGCACAACCCGGAGCTTATCTGCGGACGTTTCGTTGTTCTCTGATACACAGCAAGTTGATGCCGCAGCGCGGCAATCTCGAGTTGCAGGAAGAGTCGTGACCGGATCACGGTAGACACAAGGAGTAACAGGGTGCAGACAATGGGCTTCATGGTTCTGGATCCTCTTCGGCAGCAACAATGACCGAGGGCACCCGATTGACATCACCCCTGAAAAAGTTCAGGAATATCAGTTAGTACGTATTTTCGGGAAGGACAGGCTGGCCTGCCTTGCCGGAACGGGACTTACACCTGCTTGAATCGACGACCTTGCCCGGCCGCACTAACAATTCGCCATGCACAGGATTATTTAGCAACTGTGGTGTCTGATTGCATGGCGGATTCCACTGCCTGGATAAATCGCACGAGATCCTTAGCTCCTTCTGGATGCTCACCAATGACGACTACAATGTATCTACCATGTTCGGTATCGACGATACCACTGTCCGCATGAAAATTGCGCCAGCTACCAGACTTGCGATACATCGTTGCATCCGGATTAACCTCATTCAACCCTTTGACGAATTTGTGCTTGATGGCCGGCTTCGAAAGTATCTCGAGCATCTCTGCTGTATGCTTTGGTGACACCAGTCGGTTGGTGACCAACAGGTAGTAAAACCGCGCCACCTGCATGGCACTGGCCCCGTGGGTAATCTTATTGACCGGGTCAGCTTGCCAGAGCTCACCACCGTACTCCCTGCCGACCCACAAACCACCACCGTACTCAAGGTCGTAGAGACGATATGGGTCCGATTGCAGGATCTCGGCCAGACGCTCAAAACCGACCCGCTTCAGGACAGCTGTAGCATCAGCATTCGATGAGTTGCGAATCATGCGTGTCATCGATGCTCGTAGTTCTTCGTCAATTACCAGGTCACCTCGCTCTGCCGCCACATACGCCCCGAGCAGGATTGCGATCTTAGGGAGACTGGCCGCATAGAGCATGAGGTCACCATTTTCCTCGGCAACACGGGGATGGTACGGGTCGCTGATATCAACAATGACTATGCCAACCTTACCCTCCTTCACGAGTTGCGCGCGTGTCTCTTTGAATTCAGCCTGCACCCTTTCCTTAAGCATAGCCTTGAATTCCGGGTCCATGCTCTCCCGTAACAGAGGGTAATCTGCCTGCTCTGAACAGCCAGATACAAACCATAATGTCATTGTGATAACTACAAAACGTCTTGTTACTCGTGTCAGCATCGGAAAATATCCTTCAGGGTCTATTCAGAGTATTCATCAATAAATCAATCACTATTGTTGATAGTTATTAATTGGGCATCCATCAACGCCACCTTGTTGATTATTAAGTGGTCGCACTTAGTTGAAAATGTCAGCAAGGCGGAATTATATCATTTTTGTGCCTTTCGAATATTCGCTTGTAGCTGCCAAAAACATCGTACGCATTGACTTCGTTGACTTTTTTTCACCGACTATCGTACGGTCCCGGCATGAGAACTATTACCCTCCCCGTCCTGTCCACGCTCCTCGGTCTATTTCGAACCCGCGCCCTCCTACATCTCGAAGTCCTGGCGCTCCGCCAACAACTGGCCATGGTAAACCAATCACCACGCAAACGACTCCGATTTCACTGGTGTCAACGGCTGTTCTGGGTCTGGCTCTACCGTCTGTGGCCTGGTTGCCTGCAGACACTGCAGGTCTTCAAACCAGATACCCTGGTGCGCTGGCATCACAAGGGCTTTCGACTGTACTGGACGTGGAAGTCTCATTGCCGCCAGGGTGGTCGCCCACCTATCGCACCTGAGGTGCGCGAACTTATCAGGTCGATGTCACGAGGCAACGTTGGCTGGGGCGCACCACGAATTCACGGCGAGTTGCAAATGCTCGGCATCCAGGTTTCCCGGGCAACCGTTGCAAAGTATATGTTCAAGCAGGGTAAGCCACCCTCTCAAACATGGCGGACCTTCCTGAACAATCATAGTAAAGACCTGGTATCAGTCGACTTCTTCACTGTGCCTACAGCGACATTTCGAATCTTGTATGTATTGCTCGTGCTCAGACATGAACGGCGTATTGTGTCCACTTCAACGTGACTGAACATCCGACGGCCCAGTGGACTGCGCAGCAGATGATTGAAGCATGCCCATGGGACCCTGCACCCCAATACCTCCTGCGTGATCGCGATAAGACTTATGGTGCAAGCTTCCGACACCGTGTTCACAGCCTCGGCATGCAAGAGGTACTCACCGCCCCGCGCTCACCTTGGCAAAATCCCTACGTTGAACGACTCATCGGTTCAATACGGCGCGAGTGCGTCGATCACATTATCATCTTCAATGAGATGCACCTGAAACACACGCTTCGCGCCTATTTCTCTTACTACCACAAGGCGCGAACACATCTTGCGTTGGACAAACAATGCCCAGAACAAAGACCGGTCGAGCAGCCTGACCTGGGAACGGTCATCGCCTTCCCGCACGTCGGTGATCTCCATCATGAGTACCGCCGCGCGGTCTGAGACACGATCGCAACGCCTCAAAACCGTGTACTGCAGCCTGCTCTGTTAGCCTGCCGCACTTCCGATTGTTCTCATGGCCTCACATCCTGCACACAAGGCCATTTTCTCCTCTTTCGATTAGCGTCATGCCCTGCCCGCTGACTTATAATTTTTGCTAATCTCCACATTGCACGGACCAGTTTCTGAACGCCGGCACCGGATTTGGTTATTGGTAGAGACAGGCACTCCTCTGTATTCGGAGCATGCTAGACTGTACCTAACTCACTGAGTGCGAGTTATTTTTCGTGACATCTGCAACAGCGTATGAACGAAGCACCTGGTATTTGGAAAAGGTGGCACGTATGTTCACGCTGATCGAGGAAGGCTTTGAACCACTTGCCGGACAGCACACACGCGATGAGATCACACAAGCATCATGGGCTCTGTGGGGAGGCGTGCATGGGATATGTGTCCTGGCACTCGCCGGCACCCTCGGCGTCACCGGTGTCGACTCAGTACAAGATCTGACGCAGACACTGATCACTAACTATCTCAAGGGCTTCACCGATAACCGAGTCTTTGCAGTGATGCCCCACAGAAAACTGTGATTGCGAATACACTCCACCGCCACAATAACAACGCAGGTCACCACCCATGGACAAACTGTTCAAACTAACGGGGTTCATTCCGTTCATCCTGGTTATTTTCCTGAACGCCTTTGTCGATCTGGGACACAAGATCCTGATCCAGAATACAGTCTTCAAGATCTATGACGGCCAGACCCAGATCATTCTGACGGCAATCGTGAATGGACTGATATTGCTGCCCTTCGTACTGCTCTTCTCCCCCGCCGGCTATCTTTCTGACAAACATCAGAAACCCTTTATCATGAAAGTCAGTGCAGCGGTTGCCGTCGGTCTGGCACTGCTAATCACCCTTTCCTACTACCTTGGCTGGTTCCACTTTTCCTTCGCCATGACTTTTCTGCTGGCGGTACAAAGCGCCTTTTACTCACCAGCAAAATACGGCTACATCAAGGAACTGACGGGCAAGGAGCAACTGGCCTCCGCTAATGCCGTCGTACAGGCGGTCACCATTGTGGCCATCCTGTTTGGCATCTTCGCTTTCTCGGTATTTTTTGAACGGGGGCTGGCCGGGGTGAACTATGAAAATGAATCACAGTTGCTGCAGGCAATTGCACCGCTTGGCTGGATATTGGTGATTTGTGCATCACTGGAATTGATATTTGCCATGCGACTGCCAGCCCGTGAGGCGGCAGCAGCCGAACGGCACTTTGACGTACAACAATACCGTCAGGGCCTCTACCTGCGGGACAATCTCAACAAGATCCTGGCGAACAGAACCATCTGGCTTTCGATTGTCGGTTTGTCCGCGTTCTGGGGAATATCCCAGGTCGTATTGGCCACCTTCCCGGCCTTTGCCAAGGAGACCCTGGGCGAGAACAACACCGTTGTCATTCAGGGGATACTCGCCTGTTCCGGGTTCGGCATCATCATCGGTTCCCTGCTGGCCGGACAGTCATCGAAGCATCATATCGAAACGGGCCTTGTCCCACTGGGTGCACTGGGTATCGTTACCACGCTCTTTTTCTTGCCACAACTGCACTCACCTGTCCTGCTGGTCATCGATTTTCTGTTGCTGGGTGTCAGTGGCGGGATGTTCATCGTGCCACTCAACGCACTGATCCAGTTCCATGCCCGGGACGATCAACTGGGCACCGTGCTGGCGGGCAACAACTGGGTACAAAACGTGGTCATGCTGGGATTTCTGGGCTTGACCGTTTTATTTGCCATCTTCGGCATCAGCAGTATCGATCTGTTTCATCTATTGACGATCACGGCACTGGCAGGTGCCCTCTATACGATCTACCAACTGCCACAATCGCTGGTGCGTTATGTCATTGCGCAGGTGTTCTCCAGCACCCATCGTATACAGGTACTGGGTTTTAAGAATCTGCCCGGCACCGGTGGTGTACTGATGCTGGGAAATCACATCAGCTGGCTCGACTGGGCAATCATTCAGATCGCCTGCCCCCGGCCAGTACGCTTTGTGATGCACCGGGCAATCTATCAACGCTGGTATCTGAAATGGTTCATGGATTTCTTCGGTGTCATTCCGATTGCTGCCGGCCAGAGTAAAGAGGCACTGCAACAGATCAACGAACTGCTGCGTGCCGGCGAAGTCGTCTGCCTGTTTCCGGAAGGAACCATCAGCCGCAGTGGCCAGCTGGGTGAATTCAAACGTGGCTATGAACGCACCGTCGAAGGTGTAGATGGCATTATTCTGCCGTTCTATATACGTGGCCTCTGGGGCAGCCGCTTCTCACGCTC
>Ga0316192_10004092_pt1 | contig 10591 bp, 9 predicted proteins | sample MerIslwburrow_MG_FD_204931 | JGI IMG/M metagenome (GOLD analysis project Ga0316192, IMG submission 204931) | Coastal sediment microbial communities from Maine, United States - Merrow Island worm burrow | ecosystem: Environmental > Aquatic > Marine > Coastal > Sediment | place: USA: Maine...
GGAGGTGCACCGTTACGCGACCAGACAGCGTCGCTGCAACGCAGTCCTCACATCATTGTCGGCACACCGGGGCGCGTGCACAAACACTTGCGCAGCGGCACTATTAATCTCGAATCTCTGCAAGCGTTCGTACTCGATGAAGCAGACCGAATGCTGGATATGGGGTTCATGGATGAAATTGATGCGATCCTGGCGTACGTTCCGGCGAAGCGGCAAACGCTGTTGTTTAGCGCAACGTATCCCGAGGCGATCGCTGATATCAGCAGGAGAGTGCAGCATGAGCCGCGCACGGTTGATGTTACTGATGACGAACAGCCCGCTCAGATTGTGCAGACATGGTGTTCTGTGACCCGCGAAGATCGAAACACAGAGCTGGTGCGGACATTGCGAGCGTGGGGTGGGGCGCTCAACCTCGTGTTTTGTAACACCAAGGTCGATTGCGCCGACGTTGCCAGGCATCTGCAGTCTGAAAATATTATGGCGATTGCACTACACGGAGATCTCGACCAGGCACAGAGAAACCAGGTCCTGGTGCGTTTCTCAAATCGGAGCGCGAGTGTGCTTATCGCCACTGATGTTGCAGCCCGCGGACTGGACGTGAAAGATATCGATGCAGTCTTCAATTACGAATTGCCGCAGCAACCGGAGGTGTATATTCACCGCATCGGCAGAACCGGGCGTGCCGGGAAAACCGGCATTGCGGTAAGTCTCGTTGAGGAACGCGAGATGTGGCGACTGCAGGAAATTGAGAAGTCGCTCCCGGATTCGCTCATTCAGCAACGCGGCATTCCCGACGCGAGGCGCGGGGACGAAACGCTCGTACCATCGATGACTACAATCCAGATCAGCGGTGGGCGAAAAAACAAATTACGTCCCGGTGATCTGTTGGGTGCTTTAACAGCGCAAGGCGGCATTCCCGGAGACGCAGTTGGCAAGATCGACCTGTTTGATAACGTCAGCTACCTCGCCGTGCAGAATAAACACGTGTCGAAAGCATTACGTCAACTAAGTGATCGGCCAATAAAGGGCAGGAAATACCGCGCACGGGCCAGAACATAGCTGGGGATACTCCGGAACAACGTAATTGTGCTCTTGTCGGTCGCGCTCACCTGGAGAAATGCCAGGCCGGGTGCAAAGCTTACTGGCGAAATATCGTGTGGCGGGTAGAATAGCGCCCCCATACGAAGCGCCCGTAGCTCAGCTGGATAGAGTACTGCCCTCCGAAGGCAGGGGTCACAAGTTCGAATCTTGTCGGGCGCGCCAAATACGAGAACGGGCCCCCTTGCGGGGCCCGTTTTCGTATTCGGTGTGTCGCATCAAGATCGGGCTTTGTTCGACAAAACGCGGTAGCGTTTTGGACGCGCGTAGCGCGCCCCGCAGGGGTCGAAACAGCCCCAAGGCTGTTTCGATCAATCCTGTCGGGCGCGCCATTAAACAAAAAGGTGAAGACCGGTCACATGGTGTACGCCAAATTCTGGATAGGCAGGCAACCATAAGCCACCTAATAATTAGGTGTGATAACCTATTATTTAGGTATAATTACCGAATACTCGGGCAGGAAGAATGGCAGGCGGTAATGATTGAAATCTCTGAACGTCCCCTCGCGGGGCTATTTGGCAGTGAATCGGCCTACCAGGTTCTCATGTATCTCGAGAACTACGAAAATGGGTACGCGTCGCAGATCGCGAAGACGTACGGAACGTCACTGAACCAAATACAGAATCAACTGAATAAATTCGAAGAACTGGGCCTATTAGTCAGCCGTAAAGAGGGAACGGCGCGGGTATTCTATTTCAAGCGAAGCCCGGTAACTGATTCGTTAAGAGTTTTCCTCAGCTCAATGCTCCAGCATCTGCCGAAAAATATTGTCCAAAAATACTACCGTGATCGGCGGCGGCCGCGGCGTCACGGGAAGCGCTAGGCAATGCCATCGATTAGCAAGAAGACAACGCTCATCGAATTGGCAGCGATCGTTTCCGGTGCGCTCGAGAATGCCGGGATAATAGCGACCTTGTCGGGTGGAGCTGCCGTGTCGATTTACACCGACAATCGATATCAATCTGTCGATCTGGACTTCGTCACGACAGCGCTGCTTAAAGACCTGAAGATCGTTCTGGAGCCACTTGGATTTCTGCACTCGGGACGGCCGAGACTGTCAGTATTCGAGCATCCTAACTCCACCTGGTATCTGGAATTTCCGCCGGCGCCTCTGAGCTTTGGTGGGGCATACGTAGATCCGTCGGACTGCGAACTGATCGACACAGGCCTGGGTATCCTCCGAATTATTGCGCCGACGCATTCGATAATGGATCGACTTATCGCTGCTGCTGCGTGGCACGAGCCCCAGTCGCTTGAGCAAGCGTTGCTCGTTGCCGACTCCCAGGCCGGAAAAATCGATTGGCCGGCGCTCAAGGAGTGGGTTATTAGCGAGGGAATTAGCGGCGACAAAGAGGTCATCGAATTCTATAAAAGAATCGGTCGAAGCCACCCGTAGGTTGAGCCTGCCGACTGTGTGAGAATAAAGTCACCCGATCTGAACGGCCAACATCGACATCGAGCCACCGTCAAAGCCCTCCACGGGGAATGTTATGCGATCGCCATCGTGGTGCTGTGCCAATACGTAAATGAGCGGCAGGTAGTGATCGGGTGTGGGCACGGCCATCATCGCATCCGCCCCTTGTTTCCTGTAATTCACCAGCGGTTCGAAATCCGCTGCGAGCATCCGTTCTCTTGCTATGCACTCGAATCTCTCGGCCCATTCGAATGGCTCGACACGGCTGCCGCTCCAGTCATAACGAGGCAGGTTGTGAACGAGATTTCCGCTTCCGACGATCAGCACGTTGTCATCACGCAGTGGGCGCAAGCGCCTCGCCAGTTCGAAATGCCAGGCGGCGTCTTGTGATCGATTCAGACTGAGCTGGATAACCGGAATGTCGGCTTCCGGATAGATATGTCGCAGAACCGTCCAGGTGCCGTGGTCCAGGCCCCACTCGTTATCGAGCGCAACCACGGTCGGTGACAGGAGCTTCGCAACTTCTAGCGCCAGCGCGGGATCTCCCGGTGCCGGGTACTGAATGTCGAACAACGGTTTGGGGAACCCGCCAAAATCGTGGATGGTCCTGGGGCGATCATTGCCGGTGACCAGTGTTTCCGGCAGGTACCAGTGCGCCGATACACACAAAATTGCCCGCGGGCGGGGCAGGTTTTCACCCAGCGATCGCCACCCTCTTGTGTACGTATTGTCGTCCAGCGTGACCATCGGACTGCCATGTCCGACGAACAGGGTGGGCATACGATGGTTACCTGTCATGTTTCACGCCTGGCAGCGAACATCCGGACCCACCGGAACGATCCCCTGCGGATTGAGTGCCTTGACCGAGTAATAGCCAGCCTTTATGTGGTCGGCGTTGACTGTATCTTCAATGCCATCGAGCGAACGAACGCGCGCCGCATACTCGCAAAGCCGCGGCATCTGGGCGATCAGATTGCGATTGCACTTGAAGAGACCGAAGTACGCCAGGTCGAAGCGCACCAGGGTGACGAACAGGCGAATGTCCGATTCGGTTAAGCGATCCCCGAACAGAAATGGCCTTCCATCACCCAATCGTTCCTCGAGTTCGTCAAGCATTGCAAATACCTTTCCGTAAGCTTCCTCGTAGGCCTTCTGGCTGCGGGCGAACCCGGCCTGATAGACGCCGTTGTTGAGGTCCGAATAGAGGCGTTCATTCAGCGCGTCGATGTCCTCGCGCAGATCCGGCGGGTAAAAGTCAAGCGTGGAACCGGTCAGTCCGTCAAATGCCGTATTCAACATGCGAACGATATCTGCCGACTCGTTATTGACGATCACGCATCGCTGCTTATCCCAGAGCACCGGCACAGTCGCACGACCGGAATAATCCGGTTGAACCCGGGTGTATATCTCGTGAAGGTAATCCACCGCGTTGATCGGATCGATATCTGACCCGGGAAAACTCCCGAACCGCCAGCCTTCATCGGTGAGGAAAGGTTCGACGACCGAAACGGAAATAAGGTCCTCCAGGCCTTTCAGCTTTCGCACCATGAGCGTGCGTGAAGCCCAGGGACAAATGAGCGCGACGTAAAGATGGTATCGGCCCGGCTCTGCGGCGAAACCGCCTTCACCCGATGGCCCTGGGCTGCCGTCTGGCGTAATCCAGTTGCGGAATTGGGAGCCCTGCCGAATAAACCGGCCCTCGTTGTCCTGCGACTGAACCGGATCCCACTTCGTTTTCCATTGCCCATTGATTAGCATGATGTACTCCTTGTACCGCAGGCAGGACCGGCTCGAAGCCGGCCCTGCCGTTGCGGATCACGACGCGGCCGCTGTGGCTGCGCGCTTTCCGGATGCGGGAAGTCTTAGCGAAAAAGCGCCGTCGCCAAGCATTGCCTGGACCGCGAGCGCCACCGCCCAGAACGCGGGGAATTCCCACCCACCGCCCTCGTTGGAGAACATCCACCCGGAACTAAAGTGGACCGCAACTGCGCCAAGAAGGATCGGGATCATTGCCAGCGATACATAGCGCGTGAACACTCCAGCGATCAGCGCGAGTCCCCCGATCACCTCGACTCCGATCGTCGCGTAGGCGAGGAAAGCCGGTAGGCCGAGCGATGCGAAGAAGCCTACGGTACCCGCCGGCGTGAAGACCAGTACCTTTAGCAGGCCGTGCGCGAGCGCCATAACGCCAAGTGATACGCGCAGGATAAGTGCGGCATACAGCGTCTGTTTTGTGTCGTTCATTGTTGTACTCCTCTCATCTCGATTGTGTGATTGCGAGGAGTGCAGACTAGCAAGACAACAAATAGATGATAAATATGCTTCATATTGAATGACTATCAATGATATGTTTTTAATATGGATACGATCGACGGAATGCGGACATTCGTGGCGGTGATATCGGAGGGCTCATTCGCCGCTGCGGCACGGCGACTGGACATGTCGCCTCAGCTGGTCAGCAAGTACGTCGCACAACTCGAAGCGAGGCTCGGCGCGCGCTTGCTCAATCGTTCGACCCGGCGGCTTAGCGTCACCGAGGCCGGCCAGGCGTACTTCGAACGATGCCAGTACGTGCTGGACGAAATCAATGAAATGGAAAACGCCGTCGGCGAGGCGACACTTGAAGCCCAGGGGGTGCTTCGAATCAACGCACCTATGAGCTTTGGCGTGCTGCATCTTTCAAAGGCCATTGCTGACTACCAGCGCACGCAGCCGCAAGTGAGCGTCAATCTCACTCTTGACGATCGAACCGTTGACATCGTCAGCGAAGGCTACGACATGGCCATTAGAATTGGCCGACTACCGGAATCATCCCTTATTGCACGCAAGCTGGCGCCTGTAAGATTGGTGGTCTGCGCGGCTCCTCGCTACCTTCGGGAGCGAGGAACGCCGACTTCACCTAGAGACCTGGAGTCTCATGAATGCCTCGGGTACGCGTACTACTCCGAGCAGAATCGGTGGCGCTTCAAGGCGGAGGACGGCGAACAGCATGAAGTGCAAATCAAGGGACGTTTTTCGGCAAACAACGGCGATGCACTCCGCCAGGCCGCAATAGCCGGCACGGGCCTCGTACTGCAACCGACTTTTATCGTCGGCAATGACATTCAAGTCAATGCATTACAGACCGTCCTCGATGCCTACGAAGTTGAACAACTCGGTGTTTATGCCGTGTACCCTCACAGGCAGTACCTGTCCGGCAAGGTCCGCACATTCGTCGATTTTCTCGCTGACTATTTTGGCTCGCCACCTTACTGGGACGAGTGAAGGTCGAGGTTGTTGTCGTTGCCTACAGCGAAATCACAGGACAAAAAATAGCTCGAATTCGGACCCTGTTCTGTGGCCAGTTTTGACGGTGACCGGCGTAATCTGCATTACCAGGGCTCAATCGGCGCCGAGATAGATAGGCTGTTTTCTAGTATGTTTCAGTAAGATACCAATCAAGGCCGATCAAGACCGGTTAAGACATTAGACAGGTTTAGTCCTCCGAAGGCAGGGGTCGTACCGACAGACACACGAAGTGCGCCCCGAAGGAGTGACGAGTGTCAGACAAGATAGAAAAGTACATATGCAGTGAGCAGCACTGCGATCCAGAGTGCGGTCGTACCAATCGTCCAGGCTCGCGCGAAAACGCCAGCGCGTGCGCTCTCCAGTCGTTCGCCAAAGCGTGATTCTGCACGTAACCTCAGCGCCGCAAACGACTGATCGGTCAATTGTCCCAGCTTCGTACCAGCAGCAAGCAGTTGCGCCGAAGCGAATGTCACCACGCGATGCAGGGCGACTCGCCAGAGCCAGTCGGTATCCAGGCTGATGGTCAGCGTGCGCCGCATCAGCGGCAACAACAGGAAGAACGCGAGACCGGAGAACAGCAACAGCTGTAAATAGAAGATAACTTTACTGGCGCTGTAGGCTTTGTACTCCAGCGAGTAGGGCAGGAATTTGTAAAACGCATCGGGGAAAACTCCGATCAGAATGCAAAGCGCGGAAAATAACACCATGGCTGCAGCCATGTTCCAGGGAGCGTCCTTCGGCCGCAGCCCTGAGTCCTTCTGGAAAAACACGAACCATGGAAACTTGATGCCCGCGTGCAGGAAGACGCCCGCCGAGGCGGCTGCGAGGAGCATGTAAACGAATACGAGGTTTTCGTTGGCCGCAGCTTGAGAGATCATCGTCTTGGTCGTGAAGCCGGAGGTCAGCGGGAAGCCGGAGATCGCGAGTGCGCCAATGATGCCGCAGATTGTTGTGAGCGGCATGGTTCGGAACAGGCCGCCGAGATCTGTGCATTTGGACTTGCCGACGCGATAAACCACCACGCCAGCACTCATGAACAACAGCGCTTTATAAATAATATGTGCGAACGCATGCGCGGCGGCGCCGTTTAACGCCAACTGTGTGCCGATACCGATGGCGCACACCATGAAACCAACCTGGTTGACGATTGAATACGCAAGGATGCGGCGTGCATCGTTTTCCAGCAGCGCATACAGGATGCCGTACAGCACCATGTACAGCCCAACGCCAATGAGCACAGGCTCGCCGGGAAACAGCAGGATCAATGCGAGTACGGCGGTCTTTGTCGTGAATGCAGAAAGAAACACGGAGCCTGTCGGGCTGGCCTCAGGATAGGCGTCGGCGAGCCACGCTGATACGGGTGGCGCTGCGGTATTGATGAGAACGCCGATTAGAATCATCCAGGTGGCGAAATCGGTGGCCAGCATTGGTCGAATGTCGACCGAGCCTGTCTGGACCGCGATCCCATCGATCCCCACTTTCAAAATAATGCCGCCCAGAAGATGCATGATTGCGTATCGAATGCCGGCGGCTTTGGAGGAGCTCGTGCCGCCGCACCAGACGACAAGCGTCGAGAAAAGTGCCATCAGCTCCCACCAAACGAACATCGTGATGAGATCCCCGGAAAAGCACACGCCGACAGCACCCGCTGCATACGCCTGGGCCGAGGCGAGTTCGGCGGTCCGCGCCTGGCGGAACGCAAATAGCCCGCCGCCGAAGGCCATGATCGCGAAGATGGTGGCGAAGAGTCGCCGCAGGGCACTGCCTTCGACGGGTTCGATCTGGTAGTCGATAAAGGTATATGTCGCAACAACCCCATCGGGCACCTGCCAAATTGCCCAAAGAGTGGCAAGTGGCGCGGCCAGGATGACGGCTGTGCGCAGATGGCCGCGCGTGAACAGCGTTAGCAACGCGCCGACGAGCAGAATCAATGCGGGTGGCAGGAAGTCAGTCATCGGATGTCTGGTCCTGGTAGTAGTTCTCGTCGCGCTTCAGCACCACTCCGAGCGCCTTTGCCACGAGCACCATGCCGAGGCACGCGAGAAAGCCGTAGACGGCACCGAACCCGAACCACCCGTCGACGCCAAAGTAGCCCTTAACTGGCAGGACGAATTGCGCAAGCACCGTTAGCGCCAACACCACGATAAAAATACGCCACAGCCAGCGAATCGTAGCGGGTCGAACCAACCAGTGGTCTGTCTTCGAGTCTTTCGTCATGGAGTAGCCTGCACGATTTGCGCCTCGAGCAATACAAGTGGACCGTTGAAGAAAAAGAACGCGAGCGTGAGGGCGGCCGTTATTGTCAGTGCCAACACTGCGGCGAACGGTGCCTCGCCATGCTCATTCTGTAGCGTCTTATCTTCAGGCGCGAACCACGCCAAATAAATGATTGGCAGAAAGTACGCGGCGTTAAGGGCCGTACTCAGGACGATGGTAGCAATTGCGATGTAGTTTTCAGCCTGGAATGCGCCGGCCAGGATGTACCACTTCGAGACAAAGCCACCGGTTGGTGGCACACCAATCATACTCAGAGCGCCGATAGTGAATGCCGTCATGGTCCACGGCATGCGGTGGCCGATGCCACGAAGCTGGAAAATCTCGGTCTTCTTCGACGCCGTATAAATGGCTCCGGCCGCAAAGAACAATGTGATCTTGCCGAAAGCATGCGCAACCATGTGAACGGCAGCGCCAATTTCGGCGAGTGGCTTCAGGGTTGCCGCGGCCATTAGCACGAAGGAGAGCTGGCCGATGGTCGAGTACGCAAGCATGCGTTTCAGATTGCTCTGCCGCAGCGCGACTACACTCGCGGCAATGACAGTGAACGCGGTAACGTAGAGAAGCCACCCGCCACTCGGTTCGGCAAACAGAAAATCGATGCCAAATATGTAAACGATCACCTTGGTGACGGTGAACACACCGGCTTTTACGACGGCGACCGCATGCAATAGAGCGCTCACCGGCGTCGGCGCGACCATCGCGGCCGGCAACCATCGGTGCACCGGCATCACGGCAGCCTTGCCGATGCCGAAAACAAACAAGCCCAGCAACAATCCAACCGCAGGCCCTTCGAGCTTGCCTGCAAGAATGCCGCCCGCCGTAAAGGTGCCAGTGCCAGCAACGAAATAGGTCCAGATAATTGCGGGCAGCAATAAACCGATTGAGGTGGTGAGCAGGATGCCGAGATAGGTGCGAGCAGACTGTACTGTCTTCGCATCCCCCTTGTGTGCGACCAGCGGGTAGGTCGATAGCGTCAGCAGCTCGTAGAACAAGAACAAGGTGAACAGGTTGTCGGCAAACGCGATTCCCATCGTTGCGCCAAGCGCTATCGCAAAGAAAATGTAGAAGCGAGTCTGGTGCGACTCTCGATTCCCCCGCATGTAGCCGATGGAATAGATTGAGTTAACGATCCAGAGCAGCGAAGCCAGTGCCGCGAACAGCATGCCAAGTGGCTCAACGCTAAATGCGATCTCGACGCCGGGTAATACCTCGGCGAGGCTTACCGCCGGACGCCCGCCCGCCATGAGCTCCGGGAGCAGACCCCACACCGTCCAGGCAAGTGCGCTGGCCGTCAGTAGCGTGACCCCTTCACGCACATTGTTGCCAATGCGGGCCGCCAGTGCGATGCCAAGCGCGCCGACAAGTGGTAATGCCAGCGCTACCAGAATGGCGGTACTCGAACTCACGGCACGTGCCTCAGCAAGGACTCAGCAGCGCTCGACGCCAGCGTGACAGGCAGTGAGGGCGCCAGGCCGAAGTAGAGGTTTGCAAGCGCCGCAATCCAGGTCACCGTCAGTATTCCGGCGGGGGCTTCACCAGCCGGTGCGGTGTTGACGTTTATGTCGCCGAAGTACGCGGCTTCAAGCACTCGCCAGACGTACGCGAGCGCTATCAATGAGCTGATGACGATAGCAACTATAAGCGCGACACCGATGCTCCCCTCGGCGAACGCCGCGCTTATCAAATACCACTTACTGATAAAACCCGTAGTACCCGGTATGCCGACAAGGCTGAATCCGGCCAACGCAAATGCGCCCATGGTCCAGGGCATGCGCTGTGCAGCGCCGGAGATATTCTCCAGGCGCAGGCCGGAAACGCGCGTCGCGAGGCAGGCAATTGCGAGAAACAATGCTCCCTTGGCGAGCGCGTGATTGAAGATGTGCACCACACTTGCCGTTAAGCCCGCCACGCTGACCAGGCTCGCGCCGAGCAAGATGTAGCCAATCTGCGCGACCGAGGAATAGGCGAACAGACGCTTGAGATTCTTCTCGAACAAAGCGACGCAAGAGGCGATCAGAATCGCGAGCACCGCGAGTGGCATCAGGAAGTACGAAAACTGAACGTCGTGGCCAACGAGGTTGGGCTGAAAGACGAAGAAGTCAAAGCGCAGCAACAGGTACAACGACACCTTGGTCGCGCACGCGGCGAGAAACACGGTTACGACGTTGGGCGCGTAGGTATATGCGTTGGGCAACCACACGTGCAGAGGAAATACCGCCGCCTTCAGGGCCAGGCCAATCGTGATGAAGCCAGCCGCCACCAGGATCGGTTTCTGATCGGCGACCTCGTGAATTCTGAGCTCCATATCGGCGAGATTCAGGGTACCGGTCATCAGGTAGATCAAGCCGATACCGATGAGGTAGAAGGTCGCGCCAATCGTTCCCATCATCAGGTACTTGAAAACAGCCGGCAGTGCGCGCCTGTCCCGACCGCCCGCAATGAGCACGTAACTCGCGAGTGACGAGATTTCCATAAAGACAAAAATATTGAACGCATCCGCGGCGACAGGGATGC
>Ga0316192_10004094_pt1 | contig 10590 bp, 1 predicted proteins | sample MerIslwburrow_MG_FD_204931 | JGI IMG/M metagenome (GOLD analysis project Ga0316192, IMG submission 204931) | Coastal sediment microbial communities from Maine, United States - Merrow Island worm burrow | ecosystem: Environmental > Aquatic > Marine > Coastal > Sediment | place: USA: Maine...
ATCACTGGATCAAACACAATGAGGATCATGCTTTAAATTACAGGAATTGGGCCGAAAAAGCAAAGGCATACGGCCAGGAAGAGGCCGGGGCGCTTCTTGCTGAGGCCGCTGAGATGTCTCTGGCAGTTAATGACAGGTTTCAAAAAACCTTGGCTTTAATTGGAGATGAATAGAAACGCGGCCTGCCAAAGTTTGGAACCCCATGGTCTGTTGATGGTCAATGATGGAAGCGGTGTATGAAGTGTCCGCTGCTATATTATTTGGCTGTGATATTTGGTTTTAAATTTGGATTTTAAGGGAAAATATGAGTTGAAACTTCAGATTTGCACGGTATTATTGAATGATGATTCCCAGAAGTGTAACTATTCAGGCAAGAATCTATTATTTCGCATCTTTCGCAATTTCAGCCCCCAAAATACGCCATCATGACGATAAAATCAACGCGATTATATATGCGCTTTGAATACCGTTTTCTTGAAACCCATCATTCTCTCCGAGGCTTAGGCGCTACGAGCTGCAGGCCACAATTCAATTGTTCCATCATTCCAATCGCACGACCTTGTCGTTAGACTCTGAGGCTCTCGAAGGGAGGCTCCCGACAGGTTGGGACTAAGCCCCTAAGTTGTGTTTTGAATTCTTCAAGCAACCCCTGAAAACCCCATGAACTGATCAAAATTTTCATCCATTGAGTTTCCATAATTGTCCTCACCGGTAAATTTGAATTCAATGTGGGCCGGATCAAGCGTACCATCGCCTGCTGCGTTCTGCCGAACGGTAAAATATACGGTGGCGGTTAATTTGTTCTTATCGTAATAGACATGCTTTGGGAAGGGGGGCAAAGTCACTTCCGTATCAGGGATCGGACGGCCAAAATTGTAGGCCTGGCCGGGACCGCTTTGGGTGGACCGGCCGATCCCCCAGTTGAGCACATTTTCGACGGATTCCCGATCCATTTCTTTGTCAAACTGGAAGTTCATTGTGAATGTTTTTTCCGCATTAGGTGTTGCCAAATATCCATTCAAGGCTGACAGGGGGGTCTTCCAGGGCATGTTGTAGTTGAAACCGCTGGTGGCATGGGCGAACATAAATTTTGGCGGATCCACCTTGTACATGTAGCGGCTGAGGGTATCCGCCAGATCCGGTGCGACCTGCTCGAGGGTGTCCGCCACGCGCTGGGCTTCTTCCATTTCACCCAGATCCGCATAGGCATATCCCAACTCGGCGTAGCCATCATAGAAATTGCCGTCCAATCGGACGGCTTCCTTAAATTGAAGAATGGCATCCTCATAACGGCCCTGTTTGCTGAAATTCAGGCCCAACCCGTAGTTTCCATTCGGTTTATCAGGATCCATGCGCAAAACCGTATTAAATTCTCGGTCTGCTTCTGTATGCCGTCCGACATTCAAATAGGCCTGTCCTAATGCATAATGATTGTCGGAACTCGGCCAGATTTTGACCGCTTTTTCATAGGACTTAACGGCTTCATCATACTGGTCTTCGGAAAAGTGTATATTGCCCAAACTGATATAGATATCATCTCGATTGGGGCTTCTTTTAAGGGCATCTTCATACGCTTTGACGGCGCCGTCGGTATCACCCAGAGCCAGGAAGGCATTTGCCATATAGGTGGATGCATCGGTTGAATAGGATGAGTTCGGTGCTAAACCGACGGATCGGCGAAATTCTTTAATAGCGCCTTCATAATCCTGCCGCATATACAAATCGATACCCTTTGAAAGCGCACCATTGGCCAACGACTCCAGCTGAGCCGGCTGTTGGATCGTAGCTGAGAAAATGTCCGTATTTCCGCTTAAAAATTCCATTGATGTCAGTATATTATAAAAAAATTGATATCAGTTGATATAATTATCGGTAATAGTTCTACCTGACTTTAGGCAAAATTTTCAGCCCGGGTGTCACAAAATTGACCTTAAATTCTCCGGTTGTCGAATACCATCAGGTATGTAATTGAAATAACTATAAATTAAAATTCATCTGAATGTGGCATATAAATTGCTGCCTTAAATCTATCGATCATTTGGATTTTAATGGGAAATTGGTAGTATTTTTTAAAACGCATTACATCGACGATTTGGTAATATCAATAGATCAAATTTTAAAACAGCGATCCTTTCTATGCTCAGCCGATTTTCTTCGAAACCATGCGCAGGGCCATCTAAAAAAGCTTTAAACGCCCTTTGGTATCGTCAAGGGATAGGTAGGCGTTGACCCTGTATTGGGTAGCATCCGGGACGTAGGTGAAGTTATGAGCCAGTCCGATGGAGCGCTTGAATTCTTTGATCGCACCTTCATAGGCCTGTCGCAAGTAACAATCGATTCTCCTGGAAAGGGCACTATACGCTAGCCCCTCAAACTATGCCTGATGTTGGGGGGTTGCACTGTAAACTGCCTCAAAACATCTGGTGTTCTGAAAATTTAACATTATGGTCGTCTCTCTTTTTAATTTTCTCCGTCATAGACACCATCGGCAAAATTTAATTTAGACCTGAGATAATTATCGATCGATATACAGGAAATGATCTTAACTCTGATCTGATATTCAATATTTTTAATAATTGATCAAACATATTCCGTTTTGAAGTTTATGCCATAAAGTTGACATATGTTCATTAGTTCGACTAACAAAAAAATGGATTATTTTATTTTTCTTATATAATATCGGCATGTTAAAAAGTGATATATTTCTTGCTCCAGCTTTTGATGCTTGAAGATATTGGTGGATATAAATGATGAAATGTCGAAGCTCGTAATCTTCCGCATTTATGTGGAAGTTATCGGAGCATCTTTAAAATTGCTAGCACACTAAATGATTTAAGATAGGGGGAGTCAATTGAAGGATCATAAGACAAATTCCGATTTAGAGAAAATAATCCCTCCTGAGATTAAGGAAGATGAATTTTATTTCGATTTGCTGGAGTTGGCTCGAAATGAAATCATTACAACCGTTTTAGAAATCGGCTCTTCAGCAGGTTCTGGAAGCACCGAAGCCCTTGTAAGAGGATTACAGGAAAACCCAAATGCACCGCACCTTTACTGTGTCGAAATATCACGATCACGCCTTAACGAATTAAAAAAGAAGTATGCCAACAATCCCTTTGTGCATTGCTACAACGTTTCATCAGTACCTATCAATAAATTTCCGAATGAAAAGGAAATAGAAAGTTTTTATCGCAGCTATAGAACAAACTTAAATAATTATCCACTTCAAAAAGTGATCGGCTGGCTTCAACAAGATATTGATTATGTAAGGAATACCAGAGTGCCATCTGCCGGTATTCAGATTATAAAGCACGAGCGACGGATAAAATGTTTTGACATGGTGCTCATTGATGGTTCCGAGTTTTCTGGAAAAGCAGATTTGGAAGAAGTCTACGGTTCGAAAATTGTCCTACTTGATGATATCAATTCATATAAAAATTACGAAAACTATAATCGACTGAAAAATGATTCGCACTATCTCCTTTACAAGGAGAATTGGAAACTGAGAAATGGATATGCAATATTTAAAAAAATAACTTCGCAGCATTTAACATACACCTCAGTTAAAAAAATGGTTGAATCGGTCGAAGGATATTTATGTCCCGGCCAGGAAGAGTTTTTATTTAACAAAGTAAAATCACTACCCGACAATGCCGTAATCGTCGAGATTGGGTCATATAAGGGCCGCGCCACGGTGGCAATGGGCTATGCTTGTTTAGGTACCAATAGGAAGATAATTTCTATTGATACCTGGGATGGCAATGACTCAGATTTTCATGAACGAGATTTTTATAACGTTTGGAAGGTAAATATTAAGATAAATAATCTAGAAAAACACGTACTTCCACTGCGAGGCTATTCGCATGAAATATTAAAAAAATGGAGTGATCTAGCGGGCGGTTTAGATATTGATTTCATTTTAATTGATGGATCGCATCAATATGATGATGTATTAGACGATTTTATTCTTTCTTATCCTTTAGTTAAGCATAACGGAACTGTCGCTTTTCATGATGTCGTACATACTTGGCCCGGTCCTGAGCGTGTTTGGAATGAAATCGCTAAGCATGTGTTGACTGATCACCAATATTCTACAAGTTTAGCTTGCGGACGCAAAAAATTAGAGAAGTCGCAATCCTCGGCTATCCATTTCTTTACCATTGTTTTAAACGGAATGCCTTTCATTATGCATCATATCAACGTGCTCAAACAGTTACCTTTTAACTGGCATTGGCACATCGTGGAAGGTGTTGCAGACCTTAAACACGACACTTCTTGGTGTTATCAAAACGGAGGTTGGGTAGAACACTCTGTGCACCATTTAGGTTTGAGCAACGATGGTACTAGTGAATATTTAGACAGTCTTGCCATCGAACACCCCGATCGAATTACTTTGTATCGAAAAAGCGAAGGTGCTTTTTGGGACGGCAAACTTGAAATGGTGAATGCCCCGCTTGGCCGTATTAATGAACCATGCATTTTGTGGCAAGTCGATTCCGATGAACTTTGGACAGCGGAGCAAATTGTAAAAGTAAAACGGATGTTCGAAAAATCTCCTGGGAAGACAGCGGCTTATTTCCACTGTCATTTCTTTGTAGGACCCGACGTTGTCACGATAACTCCGAATTCCTACAGCCACAACAATGCATATGAATGGTTGCGGGTATGGCGATTTGAGCTTGGAATGGAATGGCTCTCCCATGAACCGCCTTGCCTGGCATACCCGCAGGAAAATCAGTGGTTTGATACGGCCAAAATAAATCCTTTCCGTCATGAGGAGACCGCCGCCGAAGGCCTCGTTTTTACACATTACGCATATGCGACCGAAGCCCAGGTACGATTCAAGGAAACTTACTACGGCTACCAAAACGCCGTGTCCCAATGGCGGTCACTTCAAGAAGAGAATCGATTTCCTGTTTATCTTCGCGATTATTTCCGTTGGGTAAAAGATAATACTCAGATCGATCGCGTTGAAAACAGAACCATTGGCCGTAGCGTCAAACCGGTCGAGTGGAAGCTCCCTCGGATTGAAATTCCACGCGATCATTTGGCCACGGAAAAATCACCGGTAGTTATCGACGGCGTCATTTTTCAATTGCAGTCCCAAAGACCCTTAGGGATATCAAGGGTGTGGCGAAGTCTACTTCCTAACCTTCTTAAATTGATGGATGATCGCCCTGTTATATTATTGCGGAGAGGTCCTCACTCGGCAAAAATCTTTGGACTGAGGGAAGTCGAAATCCCTTTGTATCGCTTGGGGTCAGATAATGTATTGGAAGAAGATGACGCAATGCTCAACCGCGTTTGTCGTGAATTAAATTGCGGCGTTTTCTTGAGCACCTATTATACGCGAGCACCAGGATGCCAAAACATGCTGATGGTGCACGATTTGATCCCTGAAGCGATGGGGTTCGATCTTCATCAGCCCGAATGGCGCTCCAAGATCCGTGCTATTGATAACGCGGATTCTTTTGTTGCAGTATCCGATTTTACACGGAAAGACTTGCTCCGGTTCTATCCGCAAATTCCGCCTCAACGGGTTATCACATCTCACAACGGTGTTTCTTCGGATTTTTGCCCTGCCAGTGAAAAAGAGATAACATCTTTCAAATCAACTTTTCAAATCAATCATCCTTATTTTCTTATGGTTGGCAACCGTGACCAATACAAAAACGCAGATGTTTTTTTCAGAGCCTTTACGAATATTGAAGGCCATAAAGATTTGCAGATCCTCGCTGTGGGGGGAGAACCTCATCTCGCTATAGAGGAACAAAGATACTATGGTGATTTTAACCTTCAGGTCATTCCATGGCTGGAAGACGATAACATGCGAATCGCATATTCCGGGGCTCTTGCACTCATATACTTGTCCTCTTATGAGGGTTTCGGATTGCCTCTACTGGAAGCACTTGCGTGTGGTTGCCCTGTGATTACTACAAGATCGGTTGCTATTCCGGAAGTCTGCGGAGAGTCGGCGCTCTACTTAGAGTCCGGGCGAACCGAGGATATACGAGAGGCCGTTAGCCTTGTCCAGGATAGGAATGTTCGAGAAAATCTGAAGAGAACAGGTTCTGCTCGTGCAAAAACTTTCACTTGGGATGCGGCGGCAGAGCGAGTCGTCGATGTCATTAACAACATCGCTATCGAATCCAAACTCGTTAAGACAGTCGATGGGCCTGTTGAAGCCGAGTTGTTCATAAAGGATAAAAACTGCTTAAAGGAATTTCCCAATAGGGAAAACAGGAAAAAAGTCGTCCATACCAATGGGCATCAAGAACCTATAGTTTCCGCTATTGTATCCACTTATAATGCCAAAAAATATATTAAGGGCTGTCTAGAAGATTTGGAAGATCAGACTATTTCCGATGATTTGGAAGTGATCGTCGTCAATAGCGGATCGGAACAGAGCGAAGAGACCATCGTAAAAGAGTTTCAAAAAAAATATACCAACATCAAATATATCCGCACGGGATACCGTGAAAACGTTTATGCAGCTTGGAACCGGGCAATTAAAGCGGCGACTGGAAGATATATTTCGAATGCCAACACGGATGATCGCCATAGAAGGGATGCATTTGAAGTTATGGTTCGGGCACTGGACGAGAATCCAGAAGTCGGGGCTGTTTATGCCAACTCATTGATTACTACGAAAAAAAACGAGACTTTCGATAGAAATTCTGCAAAATATTATTTTCGCAGGCCGAATTACAATCTACGCCAAATGCTGATATTCAATCTTTTGGGGCCACATCCGATGTGGCGACGATCTGTACACGAAACGTTAGGCTACTTTGATCCTTCATTTGAAGTGGCCGGAGATTATGAGTTTTTTATACAGCTGGCATGGCAATTTGGAGCACTGCACATTAGCGAAAATCTCGGTCTTTATAACCAGAGAGAGTCGAGCATAGAGAATAGTAAACGGCAAAAATGTGTTAAAGAAACAATTCAAATTCTAAAACACTACCGTGAGCGTATCCCGCTGGAAGAGATTTACCCTGAATTATCATCAGTATCTGATGCAAGGGCTGCTCGAGCTGCCTGCCTGTTCGACCAAGGCAGCAGTTGTTTATTTGGTGACGTACCTGACATTGAAAATGCCATCCGGTATTTTCAGCAAGCTTTCGATCTGGGTATGGATGCACCTGAACTCAGCTGCAATTTCGCACTGGCACTTTATCTGGATGGACAGCGAAGCAAGGGTATCAAACTTTTGCGACAACAACAGCAGATTTTACCTCAAGCTGCAGCGAATCTTATAATTCTGGAAAATTATCGGGAGTATAATGGCCCTGTCGATATACGTCGATTTACAATCGCCGACATCAAACATCCTGTTGTCGCTACCGCCAGAATTGGACATGGATTAAAACTTAGATCCTCAAGACTGGTTTATACGGGATCGAATGATATTTGCATGAGCGGGCAGGAAATGATCCATCCAATTTCTGACGCTGAAAAAGGCGGTGTGAAAGAAAAAGAGCACAAACCCGCTGTCAGTGTGATTGTTCGAACAACCAACCGGCATGACTTTTTGATTGAATGCTTTAAAAGCATCGCTAATCAAACATTCCGTGATTTAGAGATTGTACTGGTGAATGATGGCGGACCGGATGTCACGCAAGTAATTGAAAATTACAGGAACCGGCTCTGGATTGTTTACAAGCGTCACCTTTCAAACCGAGGGCGAACGGCAGCCTTAAACACCGGCCTGCGATCGGCTGTCGGAAAATATGTCACCTATCTGGACGATGATGACATTTTTTATCCGGAACATATAGAGACCCTGATCACCGAAATGGAAAAGGGTGATTATGCCGTGGCTTACACTGACTCACTGGAAGCCCGACAGCGGCAAACGGAAATTGCTTATGAAATTGTACAACGGCGCCTGGTCTATTCCCAGGATTTTGATCCTGACCTCCTTTTAAAAACCAATTATATTCCCATCCTTAATGTAATGCACCGCCGTGATTGTTTGAACTCAGTCGGACTTTTTGATGAGAGTTTACAGGTTTTGGAAGATTGGGAGTTTTGGATTCGCCTGTCCAGGAAATATTCTTTTATACATATTCCAAAGGTTACGGCGGAATACCGGGTTAGAGATGACAACTCAAATGCGACAACTGCCGAAGGTCATTATTTCCCTCGCTGTCGTCAACGTATCTGGGACAGACACCGAAAGCAGGGTCCGCGTAACAGCCAAAAAGAACCGGCAAAGATGACTTCCCTCGTTATCCTGACATGCAACCAGCTGTCGTTTACCAAGAAGTGTATTGACAGCATTTACAAGCACACCAGCGAGCCGTTCGAGTTTATTGTAGTGGATAATGGTTCAACTGACGGGACGATATCCTATCTTGAAGCACTATCGAAGAAGAGAGAAAATAAAGTTCCTATTAAAATTATTAAAAATAAGAAAAATCTTGGGTTTGCAGCAGGTAACAACCAAGGGATCGCCGCATCTGTTGGAGATTACATCCTTCTAATGAACAATGACATTGTTGTCACCCCCGGTTGGCTCGACAGATTGATTCGATGTGCGGAAAAAGATTCTGCAATCGGCATCGTTGGACCACTTTCTAATTATGTTTCCGGGCTGCAACTTGTAAAAGACGTATCGTATGATACGCAGACGTTAACCGGTCTCACCGAATTTGCAAAACGCCTTGCAGCGGCCAATTCCGGCCGGGTGCAACGTCTTCTCCGCGTTGTCGGATTTTGCATGCTCATTAAACGCGCTGTCATAGAGAAAATCGGTGGGATGGACAGCGCATACGGTCTCGGTAACTTTGAAGACGATGATTTCAGCTTGCGTGCGGCACTGGCAGGGTTTGAATCCTGGATGGTGCTGGATTGCTTTGTCCACCATTTCGGCAGCCGGACATTTATCGGCGAGCAAATCGATTATCGGGAATCACTGCAAAAGAACTGGGAAATTTTTAAGCAAAAATGGGAGCTGCCGGCTGACCTTTCATATGATTCCGGTTACAACCTTTCGCTTTTGGGCATCACTTCATTTGACTCGTCGGTTCATTATATACCGCATCAAAAGGCTGTCCAACTTGAGCCAGCAAACGAAACTTTTCAGAAGAATCTGTACAAGGTAACTTCTTTAAATAAACAAGGAGAAGATCTTTTCGGGAAAGACAATCTCGAAGGAGCATTAGATGTTTTCAAAAAGGCGCTTGAGATAGATCCCTCCAATGCAACAACGCATAACAATCTTGGTGTATTGTACTATACCCAAGGGGATAAAGAAGAAGCGCTTAAATACTACCAGAAGGCGGCAAAGTTTGATCCTGAAAACATTACCTCCCAGAAGAATTTAGCTGATTTTTATTATGCTGAAATGGGCCAGGTGGAAGAGGCAATGCAGATTTATGTGAAGGTTATAAATTCAAATCCGGAAGATATAGAGACCCTTCTTGTCCTGGCCCATATCTGTGTTGCCCTTGAAAAATCCGATGATGCAAAAGATTTTTATAACCGCATATTAAAAATCGAACCTGGGAATAAAGATGCGAGGGAATTTTTTGATAAGCTGGAAAAATGTCAGTTATCGGTTGCAGGTGACCAGACGGATCAGACAAATAATGAAGCAGATTCAAATGGATATCTCGTTTCTTCCATTGTGTCAACTTACACCGCAGAACGTTTCATCCGTGGCTGCCTTGAAGATTTGGAAAACCAAACCATTGCCGATAAAATAGAAATTATCGTCGTTGACAGCGGTTCACAGCAAGACGAAGAAGCAGTAATAAGAGAATTTCAGGAAAAATATTCGAATATCAAGTACTTAAAAACAGACCAACGTGAAACGGTTTATGCAGCTTGGAATCGGGGCATTCAAGCGGCAACAGGTAAATACATTACCAATGCTAATACGGATGACCGGCATCGGAAGGACGCTCTTGAAGTCATGGTCAATATCCTTGAAACACTACCTGAAATTTCCCTGGTTTATGCAGATGTAATCATAACGGAAACCGAAAACGAGACCTTTGAACGCTGTACCCCGGTTGGATATTTTAACTGGCTAAATTTCAACCGGGAAGATTTATTGAATAAGGGATGCTTTATGGGCCCCCAGCCCATGTGGCGAAAAGATGTTCACGATGAATACGGCTATTTCGATGATTCATTTGTAACCGCAGGAGACTATGAATTTTGGCTGCGTATTTCTCAAAGTCGCACATTTATGCATCTTCCGGTTCAGCTGGGGCTGTACTTACGATCTCCGGGCAGTATCGAACATTCAAATCGGGATAAGCAAACAGAAGAAAATCACAAAATTTTAAATATGTACCGAAAGGCTCGATCTTGCGGTAAAATCATTAGACGCATTCAAGTCAGCACATCACCGGGTCATACTGAACCAATGGGTGAAAATATGAAATCTCCTGAGACAATCCATCGAAACATCCAAGCAGATATGGGAATTAAACAACCTGAAGAAACAATCGAAGAACTAGAAAAACTGGCGGCCGCTTTTCCTAAATTTGCGATAGCTGTCAACGACCTAGGGGTCTTGTACTACAACACCGGGAATAGAGAAAAGGCCTTAAAATTTTATGAAAATGCGGTGCG
>Ga0316192_10004099_pt1 | contig 10584 bp, 5 predicted proteins | sample MerIslwburrow_MG_FD_204931 | JGI IMG/M metagenome (GOLD analysis project Ga0316192, IMG submission 204931) | Coastal sediment microbial communities from Maine, United States - Merrow Island worm burrow | ecosystem: Environmental > Aquatic > Marine > Coastal > Sediment | place: USA: Maine...
CGTCCACCATGGCGTCGATTGATCGGCGCAGACCCCGCCGAGCTTCAACGAGAATATCCGTTCCGCCACCGATTACGCGGGCACCACCGTCGTAGCGGCGCAGCAATTCGAGCGCGTCTTCAACCGTTTCCGGTTTGTGGTAGTTACTCCAGCGGCTTGTTGAGTTGGTAGTCATTGCTGCTCTGGATCAGTCGATTCTCGCCCAGATCGCGGGTGCTCTCTCGGCGCAATGGGCGCGAATGGCATCTTCGTCCAGGTGCGGCAGCCGGCCGTCTTCGACGATTACCTGGCCCCGTGCGATCGTCGCTCGTACGCGACTGAAACTCAGTCCGAATAGTAAATGCCCGTAAAACGTATCGGCGTTTAACGGTGTGAATGGCACATAGTCCGGGATGATGATGTCGGCAAGTTGTCCTGCGGCGAGCACGCCGCGAGGCTCGCGGAACAGGCGGTTGCAGATGCTTCGATTGTTTTTCAACAGGATCTCGCAGGCTTCCACGAACGCAATTGTCGGGTCACGGTGATAGGTGCGCTGGTGCAGATACATGGCGCGTGCCTGGGATATCAGGTGCGAGGACATTCCGTCCGTGCCGACCCCGACGGTGACACCGTGTTTGAGCATGTCGAGAATCGGTGCAACGCTGAGGCCATTATTCATGTTCGATTCCGGGGCGTTCACCAGCATGGAATCGGTGGAGCGCAGCAAGTCCAACTCTCGCGACCCGAAATGGATGCCGTGCACGAAGATTGTTTTTGGCCCGGGGATGGCGAAATCGAGAAAGCGATCCATGATTCGGCGCCCGTAGCGGTCCATGGTCAGTTGCACGTCAATTTCATCCTCGGCCGCATGTACGTGGAATCCGGACTCGAGTGAGTTACCGATGTCGCCGCAACGATCGAGTGTTTTCGTGCCGAGTGTCATCAACGCATGCAGGCCAAACATGGCTGCCATCTGTCCGTCATCGGCGTCGCGGCATTTGCGGATGTAGCGTTCGTTCTCTTCGATACCTTCGCCATCGCGGTTACGGTCCGACACTTCGTAACTAAGACAGCCGCTTAAGCCCACGTCTCTAAACGCTCTCTCGATCTGATCGAGACTGCCATCCCAGCAGGACGGTGACGCGTGGTGATCGATAATGGTTGTGCAACCTGCACGGGCGGCATGCATGATCGCCAGCAAAGCAGAGTAGTACACGTCCTCGGAGTTCAGGGCAGAGTCCAGTTTCCACCAGAGGTTCTTGAGGTTTTCCGCGAAATTTTGCGCCGGTGGGCCGGGCGGCGTGAAGCCGCGTGCGAATGTCGAATAGAGATGGTGATGGGTGTTAATCAGCCCCGGCATGATCAGGCTGCCGCGGGCATCAATGGTGCGGTCCGGAAAGTACGTGCCCGGGGCAATCTCACCGACCTCGACAATCTGGTTTTCTTCGATGTAAATACTACCGCCCTCGATGAAGCGATCGTCTTCATCGAGGGTTACCAGGTGTCCATTGGTGATCAGCAGTGAGCTCATCGAACTAGCCTCTTTTCTCCTAGAGTAGACCTCTTGGCAACGCGGGTCGGTCGTGGCTAACCCTTATACTTGGGGCGGTTATCCCGGCCGTGCTGTCGGCAAATACGGCGCTGATTGCTTCAGGCCAGTCAACAGCACAAACATCGCGGCACAGGGCTCAAGCGAAAGCGCGGCCCCATTTTTGGTGCCTTCTGTGTGTTCCGCTTTCTGAACTTCGAAGGTGTCCGGATTCAGGCGAGCCCGAAACGACGGTCCGGTGTAGTCCAGAGTCCCGTTGAGATCGATATGATGCGCTTCGCCCTGCCAGCGCGCGTCCATTGACCAGCAGTCTGCATCCCTGAATACCATGAACGCATTGTCCTGCTGGGTATCGAATTCCTGGCGGTCGAGATACAGGCGCGGTTTGTCGCGGTACGGCGATCCCGCTGTGGGACAGAATGTCGTGCAATTACCACACTCGTTACAGAAATCTGTCAGCACGGCGATCTGAAATGCTTGTGCCACACGGTAGGGTCTGCCGGGAGCAACAGAGATGGCATCCCCATCGAGATGCAGCTCCGGCAAACACAAATCAAAGGGTTCTGTCTGGTAAGTCTGCAACGCAAAGTTCGGACAAACACCGACGCACAGGCTGCAATAGACATCGCAATCCAGACAACGCGACGCTTCTGCACGGGCATGTTGTTCGTCGTAGGTGAGTACTACCTCGTTGAAGTTTTCTCGGTCGTCGAGCGGTGTGTGTGGCGCTGGTGTCCGCCATTCCCGGCGGCTGCGGCGACGCAGCAGCGTTACCGGATCGAAGGGCGTGACCTGCGTCGAGTCTGCGTCGGATAAACGCCGACCGAGCACGCTGTCAGCAATAGCTTTTCCAGCCGCTGCCGCCTTGACGATCGACGACGGACCGTCGTTCGCCACGTCGCCACCGGCGTAGACTCCGGGTAAAGAAGTCTCGAACGTGACAGGGTCGACTTCGATGTATCCACGGTCGTTGATCGCGATTGGCTCTTGATCAAGGAAGTCGAGCAGGGCGTTCTGGCTAATGGCCATGATCAGGGTATCCAGCGGCACTTCAAAATCTTCATCGGCAACCGGGTGTGGAATCCTGCGCCCACTGGCGTCGCGGTCGTCTTTGAAGACCATGCGTCGGCAAACAAGCGTGCTCAACTTGCCGTTGTCAGTTACCAGTCGCTGCGGCTTGCACAGCTCGAGCACGTCGATGCCTTCATCGAGCAGATGCTTCACTTCCTCCCGATCAGCGGGCATCTGATCAATGGTGCGACGGTAGATCAGGCTGACCTTGCTGCCGGATTGACGACGGGCGACGCGCGCACAATCCATAGCCGTATCCCCCGCGCCGACGACGCCGACGCGCGGTCCAAAGTCCGTCTCATGGCCTTCCCGGGCATTGCGGAGAAAGCGCAGGGCGTCAATTACGCCATCGCAGTCCTCACCATCGAGCCCCAGCGTCTTGCTGACCTGCGCCCCGACCATGATGACGATGTGCTCAAAGCCATCACGACGCAGCTGTGGAAGGCTAAAGTCACTCCCCGCCTGCACGCCAAAATGGAATTTCACACCGAGGTCTTGCAGCAACTGGAAGTCCTGGTCAAACACCGCTTGAGGAAGGCGGTATTCGGGAACGGCACCGCTGACCATTCCGCCGGCGTACGCATGCTGTTCAAAGACTTCCACCTGGAGCCCGGCTCGAGCCAGCTCGGATGCAGCCGCCATGCCGCCGGGGCCTGCCCCGATGATCGCGACCCTGGGCCCCAGGGGAGTTGCCTGCTTCTCTTCTGCGGGTCTTTCTTCAAGGTCCATAATGAATCGCTTGATGTCCCGGATTGCCACCGGTTCGTCCAGGTGACTGCGAACACAGGTTTGCTCACATAAGTGATCGCAGACCCGGCCAAGAATGCAGGCAATGGGATTGTCGGCCCTGACTACGCGCAGCGCTTCTGCGTCGTCGCCGTCACGCACGGCACTCATGTATTGCGGTACGTTCTGATTCACCGGGCACTCGTCGACGCAGGGAGCCTTGATGCAGTCGAATAAACCGAGCTCGCGTCCCGTTTTGGTGTGCGATGTGTCAAACGTGCTCTTAATATATTGCGGGTCACGGCGCGTCTGTTCGGCGTAGTGAGCGAGATTGAGCTGAGCAGCCGCCTGTACATTTGCTCGGGCGGCGTCCGATCCTGCTGACTTGAAAATAAACTCTGCAATGCTGGCCGCACCCACTGCGTCGAACGCAGCATCGACATTTTCAAGATATTGAAGCAGGCGCAGGTAACCGCCGGTCTTAAGAAGGTCGGAGCATACCGTGATGGTTTGCATCCCCACACCGAGCAAGTCTGGTGCGTTGAAGCAATTCGCTCCCGCCGAAAACGACATGGGCAGCCTACCGTCGAACTCGTCGGCCAGATCGTGCGCAAGGTTGACCGTGATGGCATGCAGCGGTCGACCGGAGAGATACATCGTTTTCTCCGACTCATCGAAGGTGGAACGCGAGTTTTCAACTTCGAGTGTGTTCGACAGCTTTACACCAAAGTCGAGTCCACACTCACCGGCGACCTTCTTCAAGTTACGCAGCATTGGTACGGCGTCTGAATATTTCAGATCGTGCTCGAACGCTGCGTCCGGTACCACAATGTCCTTGTAGCCCAGATCCTCGTTCAACAGCGCCCGCACGCGTTCGGGGCCAAGCAGAGTGGGATTGCATTTTACGAGCGTGTGCAGATGTCGATCTCGTAACAGGTAGGTACTTATGCTTTCAATCTCTTCAGGTGGACAGCCGTGCATGGTTGAAAGGGTTACGTTGTTGGAGAGGCAATTCGGAATGTTCAGGTCCCGGACTTCGGGAAAAAATCTGGCTAGCTGATCGATAAGGGCCGGCTTGAATTCCGAGCAGTCGTGCATCTGGTTCAGGAACCACTGCATGTTCGGTTGCTGAATCCCCTCGAGGTTGTAGCCGACGCTGAGATTGAACACCACGCCCGGTGCGTCGCCCGGGAAGCCGAGCTTGTGGTGCAGGGCGTGAATCAGTACCCAGGCACGAAGGTATTCGTCGAAGGACTGATAGACCTTCAACTCCTGTGACCACTCTACGTTGTAGCCCTCGTCCTTCATGTCGATACACGGCTTCGGCACATCCAGTACATCGAGGGTTTGTACTGTTTTTAACTCGATGTAGCGCGCGCCACATAGCCATGCTGCCACGATATTCTGGGCCATCTGAGAATGCGGTCCTGCGGCGGGGCCGAACGGTGTTTCCAGGAGATGGCCGAAAGCGCTGGAGCGAAATCGGTCATCTTCAAGGGGAGTGAAGAAGTGCTGCCGGGGAATACCAAAAGCAGAATCATGGGCATCCAGTTCAGAAAATATCCACGCGAACAATTGTTCCGCAGGAATCGGTTGGAACAACTCAGACATTATCATCGGACTCCCGGAGGTCGCATCTGCCAGTTGCTTGACCAACGCGCCGTACAGGTACCACTGCCTATTTCACGCAACTACTTGAATTGAACCGTCGGTGCCCACCAAATGGATATACGTATTTGCCGTCAATATATCCCCAGGCCCGACAAAGGATAGGAAATTCTATCGTGGTAGGGTTCCCACCGTTACCGAGAGCATTGTCCGCAGCAGACTCGCTCCACCGCCAGTTACCGGGTTTAAAACATTGATATCTAAAGTATTAGTGAGAATCTACAATGTTTTGTACCACAAAAAGCCCTACATCATATTTTCGATGACCGGCGTGGAATCAGTCCTGGGCAAGTGAAATATAAGAAACTGACCCACCAATTACAGGTACCGGTGGCCTGACTTGCTTCTCAACAATCTCCCCACAATCCTTACACCTGAATCGAGTCTCAACGACAGGCTTATTGCCCCTGCCGGTCCGAATTAACCGATCTAGATCAGCCATTCCCCAGCGGTCACAGGATATGCAGTACAGAGCAAGCTTATGGTTTTGGTCTCTAAGCTTCTCGATTGTTCCCATGCTGATCATTGGGAGAGATTAGCCCAGTAATCGTCATCCAAGCTATGCACGCTGCACCATCGTTCAAAGTTTGAGCATTCCAAGCATCCCAAACCTGGTCAGCGGCTTCCTGATCAACCAGCATGGCCTCGAATAGATTTCGGCGAACATCCGGCGATAATGCAGTCCCAGTGAATACTTCCTTACTCAATCTCGAAGTCCCGAATGGCTGCAATTCCCCGAAAGCGGCCATTCATATTTTGGTTGATGGATATCGGGGCTGAACGTCCGCTATACGCCCTAAAGCGGCCATTGGGGTAATATCGCAGCGAATGGCCGCTAATTACCCAAAGCGGACGTTCGCACCATTTGCCAATTCGCGCGTTAAAGACAGATACGTTTAGTTGCTGCGCCGTTACGTAAACACCGACGCTGACACACTCGCTGCACTTTCTAACAGAAAAGAAAATAGCTAGCTGTCAGTAAACGGCTGTTGTTGGCCGTTAGTAACCATTCGCACCCTATTCGCTATACTACCGGCTAATGATCTGCGGTCGAAACCGCGCTAGAATTTCGGAATCGCCATTTCAGTTAGAGCCCATTTGGAGACCGTAATGAGAAGTCTATTTGTCGTCCTGTTAGCGTTGCTTTTAGTGCTTCCAACTTCCGCCGATGCAGACGGTCACGAAAAGAAAGCCATCCTGATTACCGGTGCGACCAGTGGAATCGGACGCGCGGCCGCCGAATTGCTGGCCGAGCAGGGTTACTTTGTTTACGCCGGTGCCCGAAAAGAAGCTGACATGGCCGAGCTTAATGCGATCGAAAACATCATGGCGGTGCGCCTTGATGTGACGAAGCAGGACCAAATCGATGCGGCAATTGCGCTGATCGAAAGGGAAGGTCGTGGGCTCTGGGGCCTTGTGAATAACGCAGGTGTTAACGTTGTTGCGCCCCTGGTTGCCGCCAGAGAAGACGAAATTCAGTTCCTCTTTGATGTGAATGTCTTTGGTGTTTACCGAGTAACCAAGGCGTTTGCGCCGCTCGTCATGGCGTCCAAAGGTCGAATCATCAATATCAGTTCCATCTCCGGCATCCTGGCCGGGCCGAACTATGGCATGTACGCCGCGAGCAAGCATGCTGTAGAGGCAATGACGGATTCGCTTGCAACAGAGATGGAGCCGTTCGGCGTCCATGTCGCGGCGGTCAATCCAGGAAACTTTGCGTCCGAGATCGGGCTGACACGCTGTAAGCGCCGTATCGCGAATGCCGATACTGACAACTGGGGCCTGTGGGAAGAGAGTCGCCAGTCATTGCTTGAAAGCTGCAAGAAACGACTTGAGGCGGGTCTTGCCAGCGAAGGCACGCCGCCTCTCGCCGTTGCAAAGGCGATCTCTCGCGCGTTGTTTGAGGAGTCTCCTCGGTACCGATACATGATCGTTCCCGAGCAGTTCGAGGCCGGCCTGACGATTGCGGCCGGTATGGCCGAGTTGCTGCAGTTCAATGGCTCGCATGAGCACAGTTACGATCAGGAAGAGATGCGAAATCTCGTTGATCTCATGTGGCCCTACGGCACCGGCGAAAAGTCGATGGTGTCTGAAAGTGGGTTCGATGCCTTGATGCAGACGCTGGGACCCTGGATCGCGCGAGCGGGTGCTGATAACCAGGAATAGCCAGGCGCACTTCCGGCTAGTCACTTGATGTTGTGCCTATTCATGGGCGATTGCTCAGCAAAATGCCGTTCAGTCTGATTTAGCGTCCGCTTCTAGCCGTAAGCAGCCCCTGGGCTGGTTGTATACTGAGAGGCTGGTAATGACCCAAAGCGGACATCGATAACTCGTGACCGATGCACTGAGTAGTCACTACATGTCGGTCACTGCAACACCAATGAGGCCAAATCCACGGACAAGTAGGGACACAAAGAGACTTTGGCCGCTCGAATGATTCCTAGATCGCCGAGCTGCAGGAGCAACTGCCCATGTCCCTTGAAAGGACAAGAACATAAAAACTATTTCTGGCGTGCATCGGACCCGAAGTCATTCCACGTTCGTCTCCGCAGGCGCGCTTCTGTTAATTGCAATTTCGGCTTGGGCTACGACGCCCGTCGAAGTGGCAAAGCTTATTGCCGAGGATAGCGCTAGTAACGACTTCTTCGGCTTCAGCATCGCGCTCTCCGACGATACTGCGGTGATTGGTGCGTTAAGAGATGACGACAACGGCGTCGATTCTGGCTCGGTCTACGTGTTCACGCGCTTCGGGACCAACTGGAGCCAGCAAACCAAATTCACGGCCGCGGATAGTGGGGCGGGAGACGAGTTTGGCGGCCAAGTTGCGCTCGATGGCGACATCGCAGTGATCGGAGCTAGACATGATGACGATAAGGGCGTCGATTCGGGTTCCGCCTACGTGTTCACGCGCTCCGGGACTGCATGGAGCCACCAAGCGAAACTCACTGCCTCCGATGGTGCAGCCGGTGATGAGTTCGGCTACAGCGTCGCAATCTCGGGTGACACCGCAGTAATTGGAGCCCCACGTGACGACGACAAGAGTGATGACTCGGGTTCGGCCTACGTGTTCACCCGCTCCGGAAGCACGTGGAGCCAGCAGGCCAAGCTCGACGCCACCGATGGCGCGGCAGGCGATGTCTTCGGAATCAGCGTTGCGATCTCAGGCGACACTGTAGTGATCGGCGCCGACCTGGCTGACGAGAAAGGCAGCAATTCAGGTGCAGCGTATGTGTTCAGCCGCTCTGGAAACACCTGGAGCCAGCATGTCAAACTCACCGCTGACGACGGCGCGGCAGGCGACCTGTTCGGCATTCGGGTCACGCTTTCCGGTGACACCGCTGTGATCGGAGCGGCCCGTGACGACGACAAGGGCGACGAATCGGGCGCGGCGTATGTCTTCATACGCTCTGGGATTGAGTGGGTTCAGCAGGCCAAACTCAGCGCCACAGACGGCGTAGCAAACGACCGGTTCGGCACCCGGGTCGCGATCTACGGTAACACCACGGTGATTGGGGCCATCCTGGGTGACGCCACGTCCAATAAATCGGGTTCCGCCTACGTGTTCACGCGCTCCGGAAGCTCGTGGAGCCAGCAGGCCAAGCTTGCCGCCAGCGATGGCGCGGCGGATGACGTCTTCGGCTGGAGCGTCGCGCTTTACGGTGACACCGTGATGATCGGAGCGCCTACATCGATCATCGCGTTGCCCGGCGGAACCGGTTCGGCGTACGTATTCGAAATAAGTCACAACGAGGATATTGACTAGGGTTGAAGCAATGTGGCTGATGTTGATACCCAACAACCGATCGGCAGATGACTGCTTATGGCCGAAAGCAGACGGTCGAGCAATAGCCACTGAGCGGCCGGTATTGGTGAAAGCAGACGTTCAAATAGGATCTTTTTGGAAGTTCATCCCTGAGCGGCCGCTTTACCCCCGAAAGCAGCCATTCGACTGATACGATACCGAACGACCGCTAGTGACTGCGATCTCAAACGGTGAACGCAACACCTAAACTCTAACTATAGAGAAGGAGGTGTTGTTAATGAAGCAGATACCGAGAAGATATTTCACTGATTCCGAGATGTCAGTGGTTTGGGATCGTTGGGAAAAAGGCGACTCGATTAATGAGATTGCCCGTGATCTGGGTCGTTTCCATTCGTCGGTGCAAGGAGCGATGGCGAGAACCGGCGGCATTCGTCCGCCACCGAGACGACGGTCTTGCCTCGCGCTGACACTGGCCGAACGAGAGGAGATCTCACGAGGCATTGTTTCCGGTCATTCGATCCGGGTGATTGCCTCGCAACTTGGCCGAGCGCCTTCAACAGTGAGTCGCGAGATCCAACGTAACGGCGGCCGGCGATGGTACCGCGCCAACAAGGCTGATGAGGCTTCCCGGGAACGCGCACTGCGCCCGAAGATATGTAAACTGGCACAGAACCCTGCGCTAGCCCGTATCGTGGCGACGAAGCTCATAAGCCGATGGTCACCGTGGCAGATCGCAGGTTGGTTAAAGCGCACCTATGCCGAAGATGAGAGCCTTCAGGTGTCACACGAGACGATCTACAAAACGCTGTATATCCAGGCCCGCGGGGCCTTGAAGAAAGAGCTGATCAAGCACTTGAGGCGCAGCCGTGCGATGCGTCGTTCGCAACACCACACGCAGAAGAAGGGCAAGCACGGGCAAATCACGGATGCGATACCGATCAGCGAGCGACCGCCGGAAGTCGAAGATCGTGCAGTGCCTGGCCACTGGGAAGGTGATCTCATCTGTGGCAGTAACAACAGTCAGATCGCAACGCTGGTCGAGCGTCATACGCGCTACGTCATGTTGGTCAGAGTGCCGAGCAAGGATACCAAGACGGTCATCAACGCGTTGATCAGACAAGCACACAAGTTACCGCGGGAACTCTACAAGTCACTGACGTGGGATCGCGGCAAGGAGATGGCGGATCACAAACGCTTCAGCCTGGCGACTGACATCGATGTTTACTTCTGTGATCCGCAGCAACCATGGCAGCGCGGGTCAAACGAAAACACCAATGGCCTCCTGCGACAGTACTTCCCGAAGGGAATGGACTTATCAAACGTTCATCAGAACAAACTGAATGCGGTTGCAAGACAGCTTAACGAACGACCACGAGAAACGTTACAATTCTATTCACCAGCAGAGAAGTTTGCTGAATGTGTTGCGTCGACCGATTGAGATCACAACCCAAAGCGGACATTGGCATGACGGTCGTGCCGTAAGCCAACGAGTGCGGTGATCAACTGGATTGCCAGAGTGTATACGGACCAACTTTCATTAGGCTGAGTGGCATGGCAAAATTTAGCGCCAAACAACTACTCAAAGAGATGCGTCGCCGCCGGGTCTTTCGTACGGCTGGTCTCTATATCGTCTGTGCCTGGGTAGCGGTGCAGATCGCATTGGCCGCATTTCCCGCATTATCGATTTCAGAAACCGCGATCCGTTACGTGTGGGTCGCGGCCTTGCTCGGCTTTCCCCTGGCCGTTTTCTTCGGCTGGCGGTATGACGTCCAGGGCGGACGTGTCGTGCGAACAACGTCTTCACCCCAGGGCGTTCCGTTAGCGTTGA
>Ga0316192_10004100_pt1 | contig 10583 bp, 8 predicted proteins | sample MerIslwburrow_MG_FD_204931 | JGI IMG/M metagenome (GOLD analysis project Ga0316192, IMG submission 204931) | Coastal sediment microbial communities from Maine, United States - Merrow Island worm burrow | ecosystem: Environmental > Aquatic > Marine > Coastal > Sediment | place: USA: Maine...
CGAATAAGGTTGCTGCCAATAAAACCGGCTCCACCGGTTACGATATGCATTCTGATGACCCCCTATGGGATTCGACATACCAGACAGGACACTAGTCGTCCGCATCCGTCATGTGATATTGCGCCCCACAGTACGGGCATTTGGCCTCGCCCGTCGCCTCGATAGGCAGGAAGACCTTGGGGTGCGAGTTCCAAAGATACATGCCTGGCATAGGACAGCTCAACGGCAGGTCCTTGGGCCGAACTCCGTAATTGTGTTGTGCGTTGGCCGGAATCAGATTCTGGTCGACGGTTCCTGCTCTGGCTGCCACGGGATTCCTCTGTATGAAAAGATCGTTTGACCGCAAATTATAGGCGCTGCGACGCGCCTCGGCCATGCTCAATCCAGCCACAGGGTCCAGACCTGCTCGACAAACTCTCGCTCATGACGAAATTCCTCAGCGCCGGCGAGTGGCGCCTGATTGTCGATTACCACGTGATGCTGTCGCAAGCGGTAAGCACGGTAACAGTCCTGGAGCCTTGCCCCCACGCCAGAGTCGAGACAGCCAGCCTCGACCAGGGCGTCGAGTTGCCGGATATTGTCGGTGTAAAAGATGACGTCCGGATGTGCTTTCGCCTCATTGAGCACCAGGTACTGAACCAGGAATTCAATATCCCCGATGCCGCCGACGCCGTTCTTCAGATCGAAGTGCCGTTCGTCACTTCGATCCAGCTCCTTACGCATCCTCGCACGCATCGAAATCACATCCTGGCGCAGGGAGTCTCGCTTCACGCGATCAATCAGCGTGTCTTTGCGAATGCGCTCGAACTCCCTCGCCACTGCAGCACTTCCTGCAACCGCGCGCGCGCGCAGCAGCGCCTGATGTTCCCATGTCCAGGCATGCTCCTCCTGGTAGCGCTCGAATGCCTCGGTGCTGGTGACGAGCAGACCGGAGCGACCGTCGGGTCGCAAGCGGGTATCGATTTCGTACAGACCTCCGGACCCTGTCTGTGTGGTCAGAAAAAGGACCAGGCGCCTGACGAGGCGGGCAAAGAACATCGTATTGTCGAGAGGCCTATCGCCATCCGTCATCCGCGAGTCCCCGTGTGAATCGTGCAGGAAAACGATATCGAGATCCGACCCATATGACAGCTCGAGGCCACCCAGCTTGCCATAGCCGACAATACCGAAACCCGCCTCATACTTTGTGCCGTCGACTGCGTAGCAAGGGACTCCGTGACGCGCCGTCAGGTCCTGCCAGGCAACGCGTAGCGCCTCCTCGAGCACCGTTTCGGCCAGCCAGGTCAGGCCATCGCTGACTTTCATGATCGGCAGGTTACCGGTGAAATCGGCGACCGCGATACGAAACTTGGTAGCAGCTTGATATTGCACAATCGAGTCCATCACCATCTCGCTGTCGCTTGCAGCAAGGGCGGCGAGTCGCTGCCTGAGTTCGACGGCTAAATCAGCCTTGGTTACCGCGATCGAATAGACCTGCGGGTCCAACAGCTCGTCCAGAAGCACCGGTTGGAGTGCAATCTGGTCCGCGATGTACTGGCTCCGTCCGCAGAGGTCGACCAGCCGACTCATTGCCGCCCGGTTTTCATTGAGAAGTGACAGGTAGGCGCTTCGGCGCAAGATCCTCTCGACCACACTCAAAGTGCGTTTCAGTGCGGATAATGGCTCTTCGCACCCGATAACCTCCAGGACAAGCGCGGGCATGAATTTCAGAAGCCGGTCTGTCGCGATCGAATCGATTTGTTGCGTCGCCGCCGCGTTGGCAAACGACACGAGTTGCATCGCCAATTCAGCGCTATTCCGGGTATCCGCGCGTCGCAGCAATTCGCTCCACTCTTCTACCGTACCGGTGGCCTCCCATGCGCGCGCTACCTGCTTGCGCAACGGCGATTCGTCGCTGCCCTCGCGAAAAGCGACCCTCTCGAATTCCAGCGAAATCACCGCACGATGCTGTTCGAGGTCCGACTGCAGGGCACTCCAGTCCGGGTAACCCATCGCCAGGCAGAGTCGCGCCTGATCGGTGGCATCACGCGGAAGATCGTGGGTCTGCTGGTCGCGAATCGCCTGGATAAAATTCTCAATACGACGCAGAAACCGATACGCTTGCTGCAAGCGCTTGGCACTTTGTGCCGACAGGCCGCGACTACCGACGAGATTTGGCAGCACTTTCTGCAATTCGCGGCCCTGCAATGCAGCCTCGCTGCCGCCACGTACCAGCTGCAGCGACTGCACGATGAACTCCGCTTCGCGGATGCCGCCGGGACCCAGTTTCACGTTGTCGATAAGTTCACGGCGCTTGACCTCAGCGGCGATCATCGCGTGCATTTCGCGCAAGGACTCGAACACACCGTAGTCAAGGTATCGTCGATAGACGAAGGGCGTGATCAGGTTGCTGTAGAGCTCGTTTTGCACCTCCGCCTCCGGCTGCGGACCAACAACCCGCGCTTTTACGTAGGCATAACGCTCCCAATTCCGGCCGTGTTGCAGGAGATAGGACTCCAGCGCCGCAAAACTGACGACGGGGGGACCACTGGCGCCGAATGGTCTCAGCCTGGTATCGATACGGAATACGATGCCATCAACCGTTACCTCGTCGATCAGGGCGATGATCAAGCGCGTCAGTCGCCCGAAGTACTCTTGTGCACTCACTGTCTTGGCGCCATCCGTTTCGCCGTCCTGCGTAAACAGGAAGATCAGGTCGATATCCGACGAGAAATTGAGCTCGTTGCCGCCCAGCTTCCCCATCGCGAGGATCACGAGAGACACCGCCTGACCGCTGCTATCACGTACAGAACCAAAACGAGGTTCGAGCGCCCGTGCCGCAGAGCGAGTCGCCACGTCCAGCATCAAATCCGCCAGGCGCGTCAGATGCGCCAGCGTTTCGTCGAGATCCGCCAGGCCAAAGATCTCTCGCCACAGTATGCGCAACAAGGTGCGATTACGAAATCGACGAAGCGCCGACTTAAGTGCATCAATGTGCAATTCGCCGTCCGTGACGACATCCGGCAAGTTCTCAGCGGGCTCATAAGCGTCGGCGAACGACGCAACGTTTTCGACGAACCATTGCCAGTTCTGCAGTATGACTTGGGCACCGAACTCACTGCAGGCAACCAGCCGTACGAGCGCTTCGGCCTCTACGCCCGGCAGCGAGGATAAGCCGTGTTGCTCACGTAGTCGCTCGAACCACTGTTTGACCGGACGCTGCAAATCCACCGGCAACGAATCCGTGGCGGCGGCAATCCTGTTGTCCAGTGTGCTTCCCATGTAGCGCAGTCTATCGAAAAACAGGCGTGACTCCGGCACTATTGGCGGCGTGCCAGACAAACATCTACTCATTGTGTACCACTCGCAATCCGGTACGACGAGCCGAATGGCGGAGGCTGTCATCCGCGGCGCGACACACGAAGACGTTGACAGCGTCGAGGTGCGCGTCAAGACCGCGCTTGATGCCGACGTCGACGATATGCAGTGGGCGGACGCATTCATTCTCGGCACGCCGGAGAATTTTGGTTACATGAGTGGCGCAATGAAGCACTTCCTCGATCGCGTCTACTACCCCTGCGAAGGAAAAATCAACGGTCGTCCCTGGGCTCTCTTTGTCAGGGCAGGCAACGATGGCACTGGGGCTATTTCCAGCATTCGCCGCATACTCGCCGGCCTCGCCGTGCGAGAAGTGCAGGAGCCGGTGCTGATTAAGGGCGAATTTGACGAGGCCAGGCTGGCCGACTGTGAGGAACTGGGATTGACGATGGCCGCCGGACTTGAGGCGGGCGTATTCTAGGTGCCTACAGCGCCGAAGAGCGCGCTTTTGCAGAAAATCCGGCCAACACTTCTGCAAGCGGCACAGGCTTGCCAACAAGATGGCCCTGCGCGAAATCGACACCAAGCTTGGTAATGAGTTTACGTGTCATGTCTGACTCGACGTACTCGGCCACAGTTTGCAGCCCCATCACCTCAGCCACCTGCGTGATGGCGGCAACCATTGATTCGGAGATTCGATTCTCGCTAATGTCGCGGATAAAACTGCCATCGATCTTGAGCGTATCGACGTTAAAGTTTTTCAGATATGCGAAAGAGCTGAGGCCGGCTCCAAAATCGTCAAGTGCTATCGTGCAACCATGGCCCTTCAGCCGATCAATCACCGTCTGCGCCTTGGCGAGGTTTGATACCGCCGCCGATTCAGTAATTTCGAAACACAGCGAGGATGGCAATAAGCCACCGTGTCGAAGCTCTTCCGCGATGAAACTGAAAATATCGTCGTCGCCCAGCGACTGGCCGGACAAATTTATCGAGAAGATCGCGCCGTTGGCCGCGAATGAATCTTTATTGTCGACGAGCGCTGCAATTGACGTGGATACGACCCACCGGTCGATCTGCGGCATCATATGATAGCGCTCCGCTGCAGAAAATAGCGCTTTGGTAGGGACACTGTTCCCGTCCGAATCCGTCATTCGCAACAGGATTTCAAAACGCGGGGTACTCGAGCGGCCTCTGAGGCTGACAATAGGTTGAGCGCAAAGCTCGAACCCTTCGCCGTCCAGGGCTTGCTGTATCTCCGCAACCAACTGCATGTCGTCATAGCGCCGGATAATGCTCTGGTTACCTTCTTCGAAGACCTCTATCCGATCTCTTCCATGATCTTTCGCCGATTCGCAGGCCATTCGTGCCGTTGTAAGTGCGCTGCCATCATCGCCATTGGCTTGAGAAAACTCGGCGATACCGATGCTTGTGGTCACCTGCAAGGACTTGTCGCCCTGCAGGTACCGCATGGCAGACCGTTTCTCACGAATGTCGTTCGCGTACTGAAGCGCTGCTATCGCATCCGCGTGCGTCAACAATATGCAAAACTCGTCACCGGCCAGGCGCGACAGCACTGCGCTGTGCGGCAGGTCTTCCTCCAAAAGTCGTGCAAATCGCATGATTACTTCGTCGCCGGCTTTGCGACTGAAACTATCGTTGACCAATTGCAGGTTATCGAGGTCAACGTAGATTATCTGGTGGCTATCCGTGGCAGATGACAATGCTTTCCAGGATTCGTGTAACTGCGCCTCAAATCCGGATCGATTCATGAGCCCGGTCATCGAATCGAAGGACTGCTCGATGACGTACTCGACTTTGCGAACAACATGCGACATGAAACGTCGGTCGCTGTGCGTAAAATCCTGCTTGTCGACTCGCCCCAGCTGCGCAAGTACGCCCTCCACATTCCCATGCTTGTCCACTAGTGGACTCAGCAGGGCGTGGTAGCCTTGCTCAGCTTTATTCGTCGAGCCTCGTATCGCGGGAATCTCGAACACACGCGGTTGCCGGTGCCCTTCGAGCTTTGGCAGCAATATGTCAACCAAATAACGATCCAGCACTCTCCGGTCAACGTTCTTCCAGCTCGCGTGCGTCGCGCTGATGCGAATGCGCTTTGACGGAATCAGCAATACGCTGTAGTTGATGCCGAGATACCGACCGGACTGCCCGACGAGTTGCGCAAGGCTCGAGTGCCGCCCGGGCGTGCCATGGATTTTTTCGTCGACCTCGTAAACGAGTTTGAGTTCTCTTTCGAACTCTTGCACCTGGCCGTTCAATTGCGCCAACTCGTGAACGACTCGAAGATTCTCGCCAATCAATTCAATCGCGGGCTCGAGGATACTCTTGAGCATGCTCGGATTAAATGAGGCGGACTTGCCAGCGTTCTTTGAAAACACAGAACCCAGGACACCGATGACCTCTCGAGCTTCGTCAAAGACCGGAAGCACCAGGATAGTCCTGGCAGAGGCCAGTGTTCTCTTCAGTGGCTCATCGTCGTCACCGAGCCCTGCGATAAGCTGCCGCGAAAGTTCCCCGACGAAGTTGTCGATCTCAAAATCATCGGCGTCTGCGCTGGTCCAGACACACTGTCGCTCAAGATTGTAGAAACAGAAGCTCTCTGCCCTCGGCACGAGAGAACGCAACAATCCAGCCGCTTTGCTGACGTTTTTCCCTGCTGTTTTGTTGGGCATATTGGCGGGCACTTGCGCTCCACTCCACGGCGAGCGTATCTCAGTGCCTCACGATGCCAGCTATGGCGCCGAGACGCTGTGACATAAGTCTCAGCTGGAACCTGATTCCCTAATTGATTCAGCCAATTACGCGCGTTTCGGACCATATTGGCCGCGTTTCCGCGCGTGCCAGCGATGCATCCCGCGTATTACTGGGCCGCCAACCAGTCGTCATCGGAACCTTCGTTGACGCCTTCAAACAGCGGCGTGCTCAGGTAACGCTCGCCGGTATCCGGCAGCATCGCCAGGATCACGGACCCTTTCGGCGCTTTCTTGGCCACGACAAGTGCCGCCGCAAGCGTCGCGCCACCCGAGATGCCGGTGAATATGCCTTCTGTTGCTGCGAGCTCGCGTGATACCGCAATCGATTCATCGTCGGTCACCGGCACAAGGTCATCGAACACTTCGCGATTAAGAACCTCGGGGATGAAGTCTGGCGTCCAGCCCTGAATCTTATGTGGACTCCATTCTTTTCCAGCGAGCAACTGCGCGCCCACCGGTTCGGTTGCGACGATTTTGACGCCAGGCCTGGCTACTTTGAGTACCTCGCCCACGCCGGTCATCGTGCCACCGGTCCCATAGCCACTGACCCAGTAGTCGAGCCGCCTGCCCGCGAAGTCCCTGAGTATTTCGGGGCCCGTCGTATGCCGGTGAAATTCCGGGTTGGCCGGATTTTCAAACTGCCGAGCGAGAAACCAACCGTGCTTCTCGGCCAGTTCCTCAGCCTTCTTGACCATGCCGCTGCCGCGCTCCGCTGCTGGTGTCAGTATCACTTTCGCGCCCAGTCCCCGCATGATCTTGCGCCGCTCGATCGAAAAGGAGTCGGCCATCGTCGCAACGAACTGGTGACCTTTGGCGGCACAGACCATGGCCAATGCGATGCCGGTATTGCCGGAGGTCGCTTCAATGACCGTCTGCCCGGGTTTCAGGGTCCCGCGGTTTTCGGCATCCGTAATAATCGCGTAGGCAAGGCGATCCTTGACAGACGCCATCGGATTGAACGACTCGACCTTCACATACATCTCGACATGATCCGGCCCCATGCGATTGAGGCGCACAACAGGTGTATTGCCGATGGTTTCCAGAATATTGTTATAGATCATCTTATTTTCCTTCGTTCTTCGATCCTGACACTTTTTTTAGCACAAATTTGACTCGTTTGCGTGCCGAGAATACCCGCAGCATCCGCCCCGACCGACATAAATCTGTTATATGTGGACGGCGAAAGTCAAAAAAGCAGTGAAACACGACGACGTATCCTTAGGTCTCATATCGAAATATCAAGCGGCAAGCTCACCAATGAAACTTCAACAATTAAAATACCTGCTCGCAATTTCGGACAATGGCCTGAATATCACCGCGGCGGCGGAGCGGCTTTACACGTCGCAGCCGGGTGTCAGTAAACAGCTGAAATTACTCGAAGAGGAGCTCGGATTACAGTTGTTTACGCGCAAAGGCAAAAGCCTGGACGGCGTGACGGCCGCGGGTGAGCAGGTTATCGATCGTGCGCGGATAATAATGCAGGAGGTGGAGAATATTCGTAGTCTCGCCTCCGATTACTTTGAAGAAGAAGAAGGCTCGTTGTCTATCGCGACCACGCACACGCAGGCGCGCTATGTCTTGCCAGATATTGTCCGCAAGTTTCGCGAGCGTTTCCCGAATGTAGGCCTCAATCTGCACCAGGGAACCTCCGAACAAATTGCGGACATGGTCGCCGCAAAAAACATCGATTTCGCAATCGCGACCGGTTCCAGGGAGCTGTTCTCTGATCTGCTTCTGGTTCCGAGCTACCATTGGGACCGTTCGATAATCGTCCCGAAAGGGCACGAACTCACTAAACTGGACGACAAACTCACCTTGCACGAGCTTGCGAAATACCCACTCGTCACATACGTCTTCAGTTTCGGCGGGCAAAGCTCGCTGAAGACTGCATTTGCTGACGAAGGACTCGAGCCGAATGTCGTTTTCACGGCGCGGGACGCCGACGTCATCAAAACTTATGTTCGTATGGGGATGGGTGTTGGAATTGTTGCAAGCATGGCTGCCGACTGTTCGGACAAGAAGGACCTGGTGGTCATCGACGCAGAGGGCCTGTTTCCGCGCAGTACGACCTGGATAGGATTTCGAAAGGACTCAGTGTTGCGCCGCTACATGGTCGAGTTTGTGCAGTTGTTTGCGCCGCACGTTTCGTCCAGGCACATCGGGGATATTCGACGGGCGACGTCTCAGGAGGCGGTGGACAATTTATTTCGTGATACCAGGCTTCCACTTCGCGGCGGCTGCGCTGACGGTGTCACCGAGGCCGCGTAACCGATTTATCAGAATCCGGTCAGTAAATCCGAATGCCACCGTGGCGTTTTCGGCTGCTGCGATCGATCCACCACAAGCCAACCAAAAAACCACCAATCAGGCAAACGCCGATTGCCGCTGCCACCCAGGTCAAAGGCAGGCTGCCTTTGTAGCGTTCTTTCATTCCCTGGATGCTCGCGTTCTCTTTTTTTAGGTCTGAGATTTCAGCATCCGCAACGGTAAGCTTCGATGTAAGGTCCGCGACATCGTCCTTGAGACCCTGAATCGTTGCCGCAGGACCGGCAAACGCTCGTTTCGTTTCTTCCAGTTCGGCAATCAAGGCGTCTCGCTCTGCGGCAGTTTGCGCGACAATGAGCCTGGCCGGCTTCTCGTCGACAAGGTAGGCCGCTTTGACATAGCCGCGCGCACCGTCGGGTAGCCGCACGTTGGCGTAGTTGCGGTCCCTGGAAATAATCTCGAGTTCCTGGCCGCTCTCAAGCATACGAAAAGCGCGATCACTCGTGTCTTCCGCCTGGTGCAGACCCAAGCGCAGCTTGTCCGTGATATACGCGGTCTCGGCGGCCGCAATCATCGGCAGTAGTGCAATAACCACAATTACCAAGCGCATCTTGATTCTCCGTTAGTCGCCGCGAGTGTACTACAAGGCAAGTGAATTGCGATGTGGCCTATTGTTCATAAAGCCAGCGCAGCAGCGTCTCTTGCACTTCTTTGCCGGGGCCACGATGGACGTCTTTGTGATTCTGCATCGCAACGACGGCCAGACGGCGGCCGGACCTCGTCTGGAGATAACCGGCAACCGCGGAAACATCGTCCATGGATCCGGTCTTCAGGTGCGCCGTGCCGATCAGCGAAGTGCCCTTGAAGCGTCGCGATAGCGTGCCATCGAGGCCGGCAATCGACATCGACGCGAGATACTCGGGCATGTACGGCTGCCGCCACGCAAACCGTAACAACAAGCCCATATCCGCCGCCGCTATGCGCGCGTTGCGTGACAATCCCGCGCCGTTTTCGATCGCGCATAAACATGAGTCCAGGCCATTCTCGGTCAGCCAGTTGGCGATAACCTGCCGGCCACCCTCCTCGGTACCCGGTAGTCCCTTCACTTCGGCCGACAGCGTATAGAGCAGTTGTCGTGCCATCACGTTATTGCTGTGCTTATTGACCCGGGCGATCATGTCGCTGAGCGGCAGGGACGCAAATGACACGATCGGCTCGGCGTCGGCATCGATAACCGCGTTGGCTATCACGTTTTTCCATCCACCATCGAACGTGCCACCCGACTGGTCCCACAGCTCCTGGAAAAGCCCGTAGACAAACTCGTTGTTGGAAAGCGCCGCGCGATCCATCGCATATCGCTTGCATCCGGTCGGGAATTTTCCGGAGAATGTAACTTCATCAACCGGTTCGTTGGTGGTGATGGTGATGCCGCGCTGATAGCCGCGACAAGATCCTGGCGCAAGATCCAGCCGGTTCCGTATACTAATATTATGGAGCGCCGGGTCCAGCGTGACCTTCACCGTATCGGATTCGTGATCGGCCTCGAACCAGTACCGCACAACCTTGAAATTCATGAGCAGCGCATTCGGCGCGACGTTGTAAGCACGCAGGGGTTGTTTGTCGAACGCGGCGGGGTCGTAATCGCCGACATCGAAGTAGCTGTCGTCGATTAGCAGATCGCCACTGATTTCACGTATCCCCGCGAGCCGAATATTACGAAGCAACTGCCAGACGCGCTCCGTGACAAGAAACGGATCACCGTAACCTTTGATTAGCAGGTCACCATCGAGACGCTCGCCGTCCATTTTTCCAAGCGCGAACACCTCGGTCTTCCAGCGATATGCCGGACCAAGAATATCGAGGGACACGAGCGTTGTAAGAAGCTTGATCGTCGACGCCGGATTTCGCGGCTCGCCCTCCAGCCACTGCAAAACGACGTCACCCGTTTCCATGTCTTCGACGTAAATGCTGAGCGAGTCGTAGGGCAGCTCGCGAAGGTTCATGATGCTCTGGACGGCCAGCGGCAGTACCTTGTCTTCGCTGTGCGCCGCCCCCGCAGCGACTATCGACAACGCGATGAACAAAAACGTACGCCTCATCAATGCTGACGCTTTGTGTCCGGAGTCAATTTGTATCATTAGTTTCCAGTGTTGGCAGATGTCGCGCGAGCGCGCGACTGGCCGTGCGATGAATCGCCCAGGTCAACAAGACGATCGCCGCAATACCGGCCGCCGCGATCCAGTAGCCGAG
>Ga0316192_10004101_pt1 | contig 10582 bp, 4 predicted proteins | sample MerIslwburrow_MG_FD_204931 | JGI IMG/M metagenome (GOLD analysis project Ga0316192, IMG submission 204931) | Coastal sediment microbial communities from Maine, United States - Merrow Island worm burrow | ecosystem: Environmental > Aquatic > Marine > Coastal > Sediment | place: USA: Maine...
AGGAAAGCACCTGCGTGGACAGCGGGTTCAACGCCGAAGGAACCTGCACCATGAAGTACAATCCGAAAGTCAACGAAACCCTGGCCGGATCGCCGAAGGTGGCCAACCTTCACCCCTTCCAGGACGAGGAAAGCATCCAGGGGATGCTTGAGATCCTGTATCGGCTCGCGGAATGCTTCAGGGCGATAAGCGGATTTGATGCGGTCAGTTTCCAGCCGCCTTCGGGAACCCTGTCCGAGTTTACCGAGTGTCTGATGATTGCCGCCTATCACAAAAACAGGGGCAACCATCACAAAACCGATCTGATTGTGCCTTACACATCCCACGGCACCAATGCCGTTGCCGCCAAGATGGCGGGGTTTAATGTGATCACCATCGACCAGACGGAAGACGGTAATCTCGATCTCGAGGCCCTGAAATTCGCCGTCACCGATCAAACGGCCGGTATGATTCAGACCAACCCGACCTCCCTGAGCATCTTTGATACCAATCTATTGAGCATGGCGGACATGATCCATGAGGTCGGCGGCGTTTTCGCTTACGATGCGGCCAACACCAATTCCATCATGGGACGTGCCAAGCCCCGGGATTTAAAGTTCGATCTGGTGCATTACAACCTGCACAAGGCTTTTTCAAGCCCCCACGGCGGATACGGCCCCGGCATGGGTGTGGTGGTGGTGTCCGATGAACTGGCCCCTTTCCTGCCTTCGCCGGTCGTGGCCGCCGACGGGCAACGCTATTACCTCGACTACGATCGACCCCTGAGCATCGGCCGAGTAAAGCAGTTTTACGGTAACGTACCGAATGCGGTGCGGGCCTATGCCTGGATACTGGCCATGGGCCCTGCGGGCATCGCCAAGGCCACCGATATTGCGGTATTAAACAACAACTATCTCTGCCACAAATTGAAACAGATACGAGGCATCACCGTGCCCCTGGCCGAAGGCCGCAACCGCATGGAGGAGACGGTCTTCAGCCTGAAGCAGATGTTGGACGAAACCGGGGTCGACGCCCACCATTTCGCCTTGCGCGTGGCCGACTACGGCCCCAACAGCACCTTTACCCTCGGCTATCCACCTTACGTGGAAGAGCCGTGGGTGATTGAACCTACGGAAAGCCAGGATAAGGACGAAATCGACAATTTCATCGAAATTGTGCGTGCTGTCGCCAAAGAGGCCTACGAAAATCCGCAGGTGATTCTCAAAGGGCCACAAAACTGCGCCGTGGGAGAAATTGACATGGCCGCCTCCGAAGACCCCAAAACCATGGCCCTGACCTGGCGGATGTACCGAAAAAAGGGGCTTACGTTTTAGGTCCATCACGGGTTTTTCTGACGACATGTTGTATAGAAGTGAAGGTTTCAGGTGTCGGTGTTCAGCCCGCCCTGGTGCGATATGACGGATTCTTACAGTTCACTGCAAGAGATCCCGATAATGTCTTATCCTCCAGATTTATTCAAAGTTAGGTCTGGGCCAGGGGTTTCAGCAATTAAAAAATTTCAAATAACAAAATACAAATACCAAACAAATCACAATGACCGAAATTCAAAATTCCAAACAATTGGTTTTTGATCTTATTTGAGAATTGGACATTGTAATTTGGAATTTATTTGCCCAATCTTAAGATCAGGTGGTGCTTGTAATTTGTTATTTCCAGTTTATCCGGATTTAGACGCTTATCGAGTTTTTTCTAAGAACGTGTTGTAAGATGCGATTTGAGGTTTCAGGAGTCAGCCCCGCCGCCGGCCAAAAAAACGGCCGGTCAAATCGAAAAAGAAACTTTGACAATGAAGTTTCATACAAGGTTTCAATAGTCACTAGTCATTGCCGGCCTGTTCGGATCAGGTGCTATTACAAACATCATGAATGTCAACCGCAAAAAAGTGGGCCTCATCGTCAATCCGGTAGCCGGTATGGGGGGTCGCGTGGGGCTCAAAGGAAGCGACGGCGAGGAGACCCTCCGTCGGGCCCGGCAACTTGGCGCAACACCCACCGCACCCGGTCGGGTGCTGGAGACACTTTTGGCCCTGGCGTCTCTTGTGGGTCAAATCGAGATAATTACTTATCCTGCTGAAATGGGCGAAGCAGAAGCCTGCCAGGCCGGATTCGAACCCCGAGTCATCGGGCAAATCATCCCGGACAGGACAACGGCGGAAGACACCCGCCGGGCCGGTGCGCAAATGGCTGACCTGGGGGTGGATCTGCTGCTATTCGCCGGCGGCGACGGCACCGCCCGCGATGTCTATGAGGCCATCGGCCTCTGCATACCGGCCCTCGGTATACCTGCAGGTGTCAAAATCCACTCCGGAGTCTATGCCACCACCCCGGGCCGGGCCGCACAGCTTGCCGCAATGGTTTTAAACGGACAGGTCAAGGCATTCGGCGAACTCGAGGTCATGGATATCGATGAAGAGGCCTTTCGTCGGGGACGGGTGTCAGCCCGACTTTACGGTTATCTGAAAGTTCCCCTCGAACGACGCTTTACCCAGGGAGCCAAGGCGGCTTCTTCCAATAGTGCCAACGAGGCGGCCGCCAGAAAATCCATCGCCGATCAGATTGTTGAAACCATGAATGTCGGCTGCCTGTATATCATCGGCTCGGGTACGACTCCCCGGGCGATAATGGAGCGACTGGGTTTGCAAAACACCCTGCTGGGCATCGATGCGGTCAAGGACGGCAAGCTGACAGCGGTGGATTTGAATGAATCCCAACTGTTGAAACTGATGGATGATCATAAAACACGGATCATCGTCACCCCCATCGGGGGGCAGGGTTACGTATTCGGTCGCGGAAATCAGCAGTTGAGCCCAGAAGTCATCAGGAAGGCCGGTATTGAAAACATTATCGTGGCTGCGACCCCCGCCAAACTTGCCTCTCTGCAGCGCAGACCGCTTCTGGTGGACACCGGAGATAAATCGGTGGACAACATGCTGCGGGGATACGTGCGGGTGGTGACCGGGTATAGGGAAGAAATGGTGTATAGGATTTCATAGAATTTGATAATGGCCACAGACTCACACAGAAAAACACAGACATAACAAAAAGTTCATTAACCATAGACTCATTCCGACCCATGGCGCAAAGGCGTAACCGAATGCAAATGCGATTTCACCACACCACTCTCGAAATAAATGTGTAAGGTCCTAAATAAAGTTGTGAAACGCATTTCATAGTTTTTTTCTGCTTGGACTATCTTTCACTACCCCCTGCCAATTTCAGCAAACAAAATTGAGCAATATTAACACACCATTGCTTCAAAGATACTAAAATATCCATGCCCTGCAAGGCTGTTGGTACCTTTTTTGCTCTTACACTTCTGCTCTTTAAGTAAAAAAAAATCAACCACTAAGACACGAAGGCTCAAATAAAAGGAAAACCTAGGTTGAGTGGTTTGGGGTTACGCCCTTCGGGATTCGACCCCACACGCAGGTTTCAACACTCCGGGTTGAAATGCTCCAGACAGATCATATTACAGGAATACGGCTTTTACCTGGTGGGAGCGGCTTCCAGCCGCGAATATCTCAGTAGCACCATACTGCCATGGTTTATCGCGGCTGGAAGCCGCTCCCACAAAGGTAGACAACCCAGTTAAACCAAATCGCTGTAGTAATAATTTGCGTTATTAAATTACCAGCGCGCTTGCTGCTCGTCAGAAGCTACTTTTCCCGAGCGTAGTTTCGGAAAAAGCCTAGTGTCTTAGTGGCTGAATTATGATTAAATTTTAATGGGGAGTACTCCGATGACAGTAATTTCTTTGAGATCCGATAAACCGATGAAAAAAGATACCAGCTGCATCAATATCTGCACTTGCGCGCATTACCTCAAAAGTGTTTTAGCGGAGATACCGTGTGGCAGGCTCTTTCGCGAAATTATCGGAAATCGGATATTTTTTGTCACTGATGAAAGCACAGGGAGACTCATATCGGTGACCCCTGATTATCTGCTGGAACCCGGCAACTGGATTTCAAATGATCTGCTGAACAGGGTCTATCAAAACACCATTTCGATTTTAGAAGATCCGGATGCCATTTACAAAGCCGGCAAAAATATCTTTAAAACCGCCGTGGGATCCCAGGTTTTTTTAATGCGTCTGGCCGGCGTTCAAACCATCATCAACCGACTACCCAAAGAAAATGCCAAATTCAACGCCAACCGCTCAATAAAAATCGTTGAGAATCGAAATGGTTATGCCGTGGTGAGAATATACTGGAAGGACGATCCGGCCGTCACCAAGCTCTTTTGTGACATGAACAGGGGGGTTTATGAGGGCCTCGGAAAACTTACGGGCAACCCCGCTACAGTTTTAGAGAAGACGTGCCAGTTTACAGGCGATGCTTTTTGTGAATATCACATCAAATGGAAGGCCAAACCAATTTATTCCCGGCTCATGGATCTGATTCGCGTCCGACTGTCACAAGAAATTATCGATGAACTTGAACGCCGAATTGAAGAGGTCAACACCATTCGTCTGAGACAGGAAAGAATCATCGAGCTCAGAACCAAAGATCTTCAGGAACAGAAACGAGAGGTTGTCAAAGCTCACTGCTTCCTGGCAAGATATGTACCGCCCCAGTTGGCAAAGAAAATACTGGCCGGAGATGTTGCACCGGTGCGGGATCACCACCGCAGGAAATTGGTGATGTTTTTTTCCGACATCAAGGATTTCACCAGGACCACCGATGCAATGGAACCCGAAGACATGGCGGAATTGTTAAATGACTATTTTTCCTGCATGAATGACATTATTCAAAAATATGAAGGAACCCTTGCCAACATTACCGGTGATGCGCTGTTTGTTTTTTTCGGCGCACCGGATAGAACCGACGACAGAGATCATGCCCTGCGATGTGTACGGATGGCCATGGAAATGCAGCTAAAAATGCAGGAACTGCAAAAAAAGTGGTTCAGCGAAGGCATTGAATATCCTTTACACATAAGATGCGGCATCAATACGGGTATGGCCACGGTTGGCAGCTTCGGTTCCGGGCAAAGAAGCGACTACAGCGCCATGGGCATGCAGGTCAACCTGGCTTCCAGACTGGAAACGGCCTGCGAGCCGGGAGGCATCCTCATCAGTCATTCCACTTGGGCCTTGACAAACGATCAAATTGACTGCCGGCCAAAAGAAGCCATAGAAGTGAAGGGATTTTCGCGGCCACTCAGGGCCTATGAAGTCAACCTGGGGACAAACAACGGGAGAGAAGCAGCGACCTCAGGTGCTTGAACAGGGCTGTGTCATCTAAAAAGATACCTGTCTGGATTTATGTAATTTATTTACTTTATTGCGACCCGCACCTCGTTGGCAACCTTTGCAAGTTCAGCATATTCACCTTCCAGATCATCGAAAGCAAACGAGTTTAGGAACTGGCGACCCCATAGCAGAGTGCGGTCGGTCTCTGTAAGGTCGGCTTCCTCACAGAGGGCGCTCCAGTTTTCTCCGATTGTAGAAATTTGGTTCGCCACGATCGCCACCGCTTCTTTTTCCACAAGCAGGAAATGGTGTGCAGCTTTCAGGCATGCTGATATCCGGCTCATACGGTTGTCGCCTGAAATCAACATCGCCTGTGAGGCCTCATTGCCGGATCGCGCTTGTGGACAGATGTCATAGGCGGGGGTCAGCGTCAGCATCCGCCCATCCCAAAACCCGGCATGGTTGCGTGCGTGGTCGTCCGTATTGCCGGACAGGATATTGAAAACCAGACGGGAAAACAGTTCTCTCAGCGTCGTGGAGGCATTTGTGAATTTATGACGAATAATTTCGGCCAGATCTTGATAGCTGGCATAGCGGGCCATCATCTCATCCAGGCCCAAAAGCGTGAGTGCAGAAACCATGCTTTTGCGTTGCCATCCATGTCCTGTGTGGATGCGGTCGAAACGCTCGATGAGCAGAACATCCCTGTTGGAAGATTTGGTCAGCAAAACCAAGGCGACGTTGAGTCCCACAAGATCGGCAAGGCGCATAGAAATGAATTCCGCCTTTAAAACGTTAAATAAATCTGTTGAAGATGAAAACTTAGCGATATACTTGGTGTCGCCGTCTTCGATCAGCGCTTTCGGACGTGCGCCACCAATGGAACTGCCATGGTACAGCGCCTGATCTAGTTCCGCTGTTAGCGGTATTCCTTTTTCTACCCGTTCGGCGGATTGCTGCAGTTCGTCCAAAGTGACATTCACCGAGAAACGCGGAATATATTGAAAGGCCGATAGCTGAAAATCGAGCGCACCGATCCGGTCCGTGCCGGATTCGAGCAGGTAGGTCAACTCATCAAGTCGGGCAATGTCTGCATCAGCGCTTTTCAGCCCAAGCTTTTTGTTGATAAGCACGCGACGTCCCCACGCATCCGGTGAGGCATCCCGGATACAGCCCGGCATGCTAAAGCCTGGCAGTAAGGGCAAGGCACCTGCTTTCAGGGGTAGTTCAGTGTCATAGATGGAAATCGCATTTTTGCGTTCCAGGTAGCTTTTGCCGTAGTTGAAGACCAGCTTGTCTCCATCTGCGGTCAGTTTTCCTGCAACAACCGGTTTAGTTGCTCCCGGCAACCAAATCCAGACGAATGCTTCGCTGTATCCGCTCTCATTAGAAATCATCGGTGATAACCTTCTTGGTGGAGTGGATATGTTTTGGGAGCAGGGCGATCTTGTCATCGGCTTGCCTGATCCTTGCGGTCAGGGATGACTCGTCGGCGTCGAAGAGTTTGATGCCGACAAGAGTTGCCACCTCGAAAACAACTCCGACTTGGCACTTGAGATTACCTTTCTCGATGCGTTGAAGTAAGCCACGAGAAATGCCTGCTCGATCAGCCAGATCCTTTGCCGTCATTTTGCGCTCCTTACGCGCAATCTTTATTAATTTTCCGAGCAGAGCTGCGGCATGGCCGGTGATGCGGGAGTAGGTGCGTGTGGCTTTTTTTGGCATATTTTACCTAAAATGATTTATGAATAGCCCATATTATTAAAATATGGTTTAATAATGGCTCATATTATACAACCACCGTCTGTTCGTCAAGGATAAAAAGATGCGTTTAAGAAAAAGGCAGCGTGCTGAAATGGTTGGCTTTCTTTTAGACTATCCTTTTTGGTGTCAAAAACGTCCCCTTAAGCCTAAAAAACAGTACTATTTTTAGCATATATCCGTGACTGTCAGGCTTTCGCCGTGGTCTGACCCCAATTCCTTGTTATTCTTGACAACGAATTTCGAGTAACTAACTTATTGAGGTTGTCTAAAAACAAATTTCGTAAAATGCTGGAAAAATAGGTCTTTTTTTTGGAAATTATCGGCAGTGGTGAAGCCTCTTCGGAGCATAGGTTTCAGGCCGGTTCTCGCTTTTTTGCGCTCTTATGAAACTACATGTGAGCAATATTTCACCGCAAAGATCTCAGAGGTAATTATAAGATAACTAACTATCTGAATTTGAATAAGATTTTTGGATAATTCAAAAGAAACGATATTTTCTGTTTAAATAGCCTCTGCGAGCTCAGCGTTCTCTGCGGTTAGCTAAATTATTACCATTGGCAAAGTTTCTTATTCGATTATTCATAGTTTCTTTTAATAAACAGCGACACACTGAGCATTAACGAGATATTGTTCCCCATTATTCGAACTTCCAAGGCCTTAAGATTCTCCCCGGAACGAGATTGCCAGCATCGGCACTGCACGTTGCTTGATCCGCTCTCTTAAGGCGAATCCTAATACCTCAAATGAATTCTTCATCCAAAATATACCTCAGAACAACGACCTTGTTTTTTTTGATTCTGTTTTTGACTGCTCCCCTGTCTGCATCGGCCAAGCAGCTTAAAAAAGAAGGCGCCCCGGCTCCAATAGCGACCGCCGATTTGTATACGATCACTCAAAGTGAGATTGAGAGTTACATCGAGCTTGCCGAAAGTTCACAAGAATTGTCCCCGTCTCAAAAAAAGCAAGTCATGGATTGGTTAAAAGGAGCCATTCGCTATCGCGAACTTGCCGATGAATATCGTGAAGAGACCGATCGGTTTAACGCCTGGGTTGAAACGGCACCCGACCGGATTGCCTATATTAAAACGATCCTTAAAAAACCGTTGCCATCTGCTGAAACACCGGTCGCCGAAGCCGAAAAATTAACCCTTTCCGATCTCGAAAAAGAGATTCATCTCGGCCAGGCCGATCTAATCCAAGCCAAAACAAATTTAAAATCCTGGCAGGATCAACTCAACTACCTGGCGTTGCTGCCCCAAGAGATCCGGACCCTTATTTCCGCATCCAACAAACGATCGGAAGAAATCAGGCGGGTATTGCGCCTCAAAAAACCCGGAGATGATATCTATCTGATAAGAATCAGCCGGTTTGCGGTCCTTGAATCCGAACAGGGCAAGAATCGTGCGTTTAATCGGCTGGTCGAGCTGCAACTGGCCGGTTCCGCGTCCATCATAGAACTTTGTCATGCAGAACGCAATTTGGCCAAACGGCAGATCTTACAGATTGAAAACAAATTAAAACCCTTGTGGGAGCTCAAGCAGGCAAGACTCCGTCAAGCGGTGGAGGCGCTTCAAAAAGATGCCAAAGACGCCCAAAAACAAATGGGTGTAGTGCCGGAAGCCCTCCAAAAGCAGTTTGATTTGAGCTTCCAACTGGGAGAGGAATTGGACCGCCTCGTTAAAACGGACTTTGAACTCGGGAAACGAATTAAAGACCGGCTACAGCGGTTGGAAAAGTTGATCGAGGAATTTAGCCGCGCGGTTGAAAAGACCGATGCAACTATCTATTCGAAGTCTGTCGGGATGTGGCTGCGAGAAAAGCATCAAAATTTACCTGAATTAGAAGATTTGAGACAGAGGTTGAAGCTGCGGCGCAACAAGATCGATGAACTGCAGGCGAACCGGCTCGAGGTCGTCAATCAACTCAATCAGCTCGTACAAATCGAACCTGAGAAACGCCGCATAATGGCTACACTCAAATCGAAGCCTCAGGAAAAGCAGGCTGTGATCAGTGATGAAATCGACCGAATCCTGCACACCAGACGCGATTTACTTGAAGCCTTATTAACACGATATGAGCGCTCACTGGATGCATATCGGCAGCTGGGTTTTATCGGTCAGCAGATTTCAATCAAGGTCAAAGAATACAAAGACTATTTAGAGCAAGAGCTGCTGTGGCTTCAGGATTCAGAAATTGTCGGCGTGAGAGAATTGATGAATCTGCCGGAAGCCATCAGCTGGCTCACGGATCGCCAGAAATGGGGCCGGGTGGTTGAAAATGTGCAAGCCGCCTATCGGCAACAAACCGTGTGGTGGGTGATCGTCTTACTCGGCGGGACGCTATTGCTGGCCAGCCGGCGCTGGAGGTATCGACAACTGGTTTTATTATCAAAGAATGTCGGCCACACGAAGAATGACTCCATTTTTCTGACCTTGCGTGGGCTTTTTCTGACATTGATTCTGGCGGCCGATATCCCGGTTGTGATGGGATTTGTGGGCTACCAATTGACCCTTGTTTCCGAATCACAAGAATTCAGCACGGCAATTGGAAAAGGGTTGATCAATGCGGCTGTCAAACTGATGCAGATACGCTTTTTGCTTCAACTGTTTCGCGAAAATGGCCTGGCGCAACTGCATTTCGGTTGGCAGCCCGAAATCGGCGCTGCATTGCATCGGACTTTGCTCTGGCTGTTGTGGCTGGTGGTCCCATCGGCATTTCTATATGCATCCCTTGAAGAGTCGGCCATTATTGATCATTCCGATTCACTGGGTCGATTGGCTTATATGACGATGATGGTCAGTGGAGGTCTGTTTACGGCATGGCTCCTGCGGCGATCCGGTGCATTGTTTACGACGTTAAAACAACAGGCTTCTAAAAGCTTGATTGTACGAACCTGGCTGATATGGCATGTGCTGGCAACCGGTACACTCTTTTGCCTGGGAGGGATTGCGGCCTTCGGTTACTACTACACCGCTTTGATTCTCGATCAGCCCGTGCAGAGAACCATCATTTTAGGACTGGTACTGATTATCACAAGCAATATTCTTGTTCGCTGGCTGCTTATCAGGCGGCGGCGTATGGAGTATGATCAGTTTCTCAAACAACAAGAAGCACAGATGCAGGCGGTGGAGGGGGCGCAAGCGGATACGGCCGACGAAATGGCCGGTGCTGACGGCGGAGCCGTTGCGGTGCAGCCTCCGAAGATTGATTACAGTAAGACTGAAGATCAGTATATGGCACTGCTGCGTTTTATTACTTTTATTGCGGCCAGTATCGGACTTTGGTTGATATGGGCCGAAGGCTTACCCGTACTGAATACGCTCCAAAATTTTGAAATATGGAGCTATAGTGTTGGTTCCGGGGACGAGATAAGAACGGTTGTGGTTACCCTAGAAGACCTGCTGATCAGCATTATCGTTGCAACTACAATGGTGGTTTCAGCACTGAATTTACCGGGTATACTGGAAGTTACTATTTTCAGCCGGCTGAAACCGGATATCGGGACGCGGAATTTTATTGTGACCCTATCACGCTTCATCGTCATCGGCACCGCCGTCTTTGTTGCATTTCAAATCATTGGACTACACTGGTCCAAACTCCAGTGGTTGATCGCCGCACTGGGTGTCGG
>Ga0316192_10004103_pt1 | contig 10580 bp, 11 predicted proteins | sample MerIslwburrow_MG_FD_204931 | JGI IMG/M metagenome (GOLD analysis project Ga0316192, IMG submission 204931) | Coastal sediment microbial communities from Maine, United States - Merrow Island worm burrow | ecosystem: Environmental > Aquatic > Marine > Coastal > Sediment | place: USA: Maine...
GACGTGCGGGCGAGCGATGACGTGGCTCGAAATGACCTCGCCAACCTTCTCGGCCCCGCGGACGCCGGACTCCACAGCAGCCTTCACCGCTGCGACGTCGCCGCGGACCACCGCAGTGACGTAACCACCACCCGTTGATTGATACGAGACCAAGTCGACCTTGGCCGCCTTCACCATCGCATCGGCGGCCTCGACCATCGCTGCGAAACTCCTGCATTCGATCATGCCAAGTGCATCAGCCATCACTGGCTCCCTTCATCTTCTGTGTTTGATTGCGATCATGCGCGACGCGATGTTGTATCACTCCCGGCCATCCAGGGCTTCGAGCGCCGCCACCGCGGCACGCCAGCCGACATCGATGTCCTGTTCTTCGCCCCCGAGGTACACCCTGCCCATGGCCCCGGCCGCACGCACCTCAAGGACATTGATGTTGGCGGCCTTCTCGGCCTCGTTCGCAGCGAGTGCTGCGTACGCAGCCGGTTCGCACTCGAGCACGTACAGCGTCTGTCCGGGCACGATCATTTGCCCGTGACGCATCCGGTTGATGAGCTGGGCATGGTGGTCGTCGATCCGACGGATGATCTGACTCGACAGGATCTTCGGCTTGAGTCGGTCAGTCTCGGTGAGGCCGACGGCATCGAGGATCGCGGCGCCAGCGGCTCTCGTCTCGGCTTGGTCCGGGGAGTGGATCTCGAGCAAACCGTAGTAGCGCTCGATGATCTGCATGCCCGGTTTCACGTTGGTTGCCTTCAACGCCACGTCGGTCAACCGGTTGATCTCGATTCCGGGTGACACTTCGATGTACAGCGACGCGTCACCGGCAAGCGGGAGGAATCCCTGGGCGACCGTTCCAAGGAACGCGGCGTACTGGGGTTGGAGGCTGTCCAAGAACGCAAGCGTCCGGATCTCAATAGTTGTCGTCACCATTCTCTCCTTGTGCACTGACGATCTGGACGCCGGCCGACGCACCGATGCGGGTAGCACCAGCAGCAATCATGTCTTCGACGTCGGATTTGGTTCGGACTCCGCCGGAGGCCTTGACCCCCATGTTCGGGCCGACGGCTTCGCGCATGAGGGCGACGTCGTAGACGGTGGCGCCACCGCCACCGAACCCGGTGGAGGTCTTCACGAAGTCTGCTTTGGCCTGCTTGGCCAGGGTCGAGGCGATGACCTTCTCCTCGTCGGTCAACAGCGAGGTTTCGAGGATGACCTTGACGATCGCGCCGGCCTCGTGGGCAGAATCGACCACCTTTTCGATGTCGGTGAGCACCGTGGCCTGATCGCCCGACTTGAGCGCCCCGACGTTGATGACCATGTCGACCTCGCGGGCCCCGTCGCGGATTGCTCTGCGCGCCTCCATGGCTTTGATTTCTGGGGTCGTCGCACCCAGCGGGAATCCGATGACCGAACAGACCTTCACATCGGTGCCGCGGAGATGCGTGGCGGCCCGCTTCACCCAGGTCGGGTTCACACAGACAGAGGCGAACCTGTACTGATCGGCCTCATCGCACAGTTGGTCGACGTCATCGGCGGTGGTTTCCGGCTTGAGCGCCGTGTGGTCGATGTACTTCGCCAAGTCGAGCGGCACCAGCGACGCGTCACCGTGGAACGCGACTCGGTCCGCCCCGTTGGTCACAACATCGCGAACGCCCTCGGGCGTATCGCAGCGGTCGAGCTGGCCGGCGAGCGTGCGCAGCACCTCCTTGGTGATGAGGTCGATGAGCAGCTCGCGGTCCAACGGTTGGTCAGTCATGCGTCGGTCCTGACGTACGTGTCCTCGATTTCGCGGATGAGTGCGACCCGCCGCGCATGACGATCGCCGCCCCAGGGGGTAGCAAGCCACTCCTGCACGATCTGCCAGGCCAGCGCCTCGCCGGTGAGACCAGCGCCGAGCGTGAGAACGTTGGCTCGGTTGTGTTCCCGGCTGTTCCGGGCCGTCGACAGGTCGTAGCACGCCGCCGCACGGACGCCCGGAACCTTGTTGGCAACCATGGCCGAGCCAATACCAGCGCCGTCCACCATGATCCCAACCGTGCATTTGCCCGTCGCCACGCGCCGGGCAACGGCATGTGCGAAGTCGGGGTAGTCGCATGCCTCGCTGCTGTGGGTGCCACGATCGTCGACGGCCCACCCTGCGTCGACGAGCTTGGCCATCAGGGCCTCCTTGAGCTCGAACCCACCATGATCAGCCCCGATCGCGATGCACTCGCCCTCACCGATCTGCGCGTGGGCCTGAATCGCCGAATCGACGGCGGGCCCCGGTTCATCGAGCACGCCGACGAGTACGCGCTCGACCAGCGCTCGTACTTCGCTCTCCAACTCGGATCGTTCCACACCCATGACTCCACCTATCTGGTCACACCCGATCATACGTACTCCTCGGACACCGGTGTCACGTCGCTTCGGAGGTGCGCGTTCCGATCACCCGTCCGCGACGGTCGTGATCGTCGTGGAAGTGCTCGATGTCGAACTGTTGTTGAGTCCGGCACCGTCGTCGTGCTCGTTGTGCTGGTCGTCGTCGATGACGTCGTGCTGGTCGTCGACGATGAAGATGTCGTTGTTGCCGGCGGCAACGTCGACGTGGACGTCGTTGTCGTCGCGGGGCAGCGTGCTGGTCGGCGATGGAGGCGGCAACGCCGTCGGCGGAGGTGCGACTGCCCACGGAGAGTTGAAAACGACGGGTCGATATCTGTCCGGTCGCGACCACGCATCGCGCAACATGTTGCGGGCGCGAACCGAGGTCGGTGTATCACACCTGGTAGATGTGGTCAGGATGGGGAGATTCGAACTCCAGGCCTCCTGCTCCCAAATCTGACAAATGGCAATATCGGCGAATACCGGCTCCTACCGGATCGTGTCAGATTGTGCCATCTAACAGGGGCGATGCGTGGACAGGCTGACACTGGTCGGACAGCGCGACACGGCGCGGTGCACCTCGGATTGATACATCTCTGATACATCGGTCGCTGACCGACAACCTTCTGCACGCGCGGTCCGACCGCATCCTGCCAAAGCGCAAACGACGAGATCATGCGATGGGCTGATCGGGCTTCGACCTCCCGCAGTTCGCATGAGTGTGGCACGAGTCGGGTCGTTCGCGGCGGTGATTGCGATCGGCTGTGAGTCGCACGATGACCGATCGGGAGTGCCGTTCCGAGTTGGTGCTCCTGCCGGTTCGGTTGGACGATGTTTGCGGGTTCAGCAGAACGGTGGGATGGTGTTTGCCAGGCCAGCGAACTGAGGAGCGACAGCATGAGCGATCGGAATCCATACGGGGGCAAGGGCGGCGGCGGGATCAGCCTGCCCGACTACTACCGGCCGTGGCCTGCGATCACGAATCGGAACATGTTCCTGCCCGGTACGGAGATCCTGCCCGAACACGAGATGCGGGTGACGTTCCTCGGAAGCTCGCCGTGGCCGCCGAACGACCTCCAGAAGGGCACCTCGATGCTGGTGGAGTTGGGCAACGGCACCAATCAGCCGCGCCGGTTCTTCTTCGACCTGGGCAACGGCAGCGTCGGCCACGCGATCGCGATGCAGGTGCCGGCGGCGCTGATCAACGACATCTTCATCAGCCATCTCCACGCCGATCACTTCGCCGACCTGCCATACATGTACCCGTTCCGAGCATTCTCCGGCGGATTCGAGGCGTTGCGCGTGTATGGGCCGTCGGGTCGGACACCCGAGCTCGGGACGGCCGCGATGGTCGAGAACATGCGCAAGATGAATCGGTGGCACGAGGAGAACTTCGACTCCTGCCCGATCGGTGACGGCTTCGAGATCGAGGTCCACGAATTCGACTGGACCGAACGGAACGGCATCTGTTACGACCAGGATGGCGTGAAGGTGCGTCACTGGCCGCGGTCTCATGTCAAGGACGGTGCGTCCGCCTACCGCCTGGACTGGGAGGACGCAGGGCTGTCGTTCGTCTGGACGGGCGACGGTCGACCGGACGAGTTGTCGGTCGAGTACGGCGCCGGCGCGGATCTGTTCGTCACTGAGGGCACGATCGACACGCCGTGGCTGACTGGGTTGAAGGTCGGTGCTCCCGCGGAGTTGTGGGAGTACACGATGGACATCTACCACACGCCGTATTACGCGGCGGGCTACATGTTCGAGCAGGCGCAGCCTCGGATGGCGGCGGTCTGCCATTTCGAGTGGAGTGACGATCAGCTGATGGCGGAGTCGGTCGCCGAGATCCGCTCGCACTGGGGAGGATTGTTCATGTTCGGGTTGGACCTGAACGTGATCAACATCACCAAGGACGCCATCTGGTCCCGTCAGGCGGTCGTCTCCAACGGGGCCGCGCCGGCGTCGATGGACCCGCGCTGGTTCGTGCCGTCGGGTGAGGCGCTGCCGGAGTCGATCGACTTCCCGACGCCGCGCTTGCCGCGCGAGGAACAGCAGGAGCAGTTCCTCCGCGACCTCGAGATCGACCCTGCCCTCTACTACCCCGACGACGTCTTCCGCGAACCCACCCAAACGTGGCCCGGCATCACCATCAAGCCGTCGGAGATGCTCGCCCAGCGAGGCATCGAGCTCGACCCCGACTGGCGCAAGACCTGACCCATGCCCGACCCCGGGCCGATCCTCGCGCCAGCACCACGCACTGATCCGATCGCCGTGACCGGCCGCCCGCCGGTTCCGGTCACCCTGCTCACCGGGTTCCTCGGCGCCGGCAAGACCACGCTGCTCAACCACATCCTCAGTGGTGACCACGGCCTCCGAGTCGGGGTGCTGGTGAACGACTTCGGGGCGATCAATATCGACGCCGCTCTCGTGCAGAGTGTCGAGGAGAACACGATCAGCCTGACCAACGGCTGTGTCTGTTGCGAGATCCGTGACGATCTCGTCACCTCACTCGAAGATCTGCTGACGCGCAGCGATGCTGTCGACTACGTGATCCTCGAAGCCAGCGGCGTAGCCGATCCGGCGGGCATCGTGATGACGTTCCTTGACGACCGTTACCGAGAGCTCTTGCGGCTCGACAGCATCACCTGCCTCATCGACGCCGAGGGCGTCTTCCGAGACGACGACAACGATCAGCTCAACTCTCTCAAGCTGAGACAGATCGCCTTCGCCGACCTCGTCGTGCTCAACAAGACCGACCTCGTCACCGCCGACCACATCGACGTGATCCGGGACTGGATCGGCCTCCACCTCAAGCGCATCCGCATCGTCGAGACGACCCACGCCGACGCCCCACTCGAGGTGCTGCTCGGAGTCGGACGATTCAACCAGGGGACGGTTCCGGCTGACGGAGCGCCGACGACCGATGTCGTCTTCGATCGCTGGAGCTACCGCACCGACGCCTTGTTCTCTGCCGATCGACTTCGCCAGATGGTCAAGCGGGACTTGCCCGCCTCGGTCCTTCGGTGCAAAGGCATCGTGCTGACATCCGATCAGCCCGAGCCACTCGCCCTCCAGGCCGTCGGCCGCCGCGTCGACCTCATCAGTCTCGATCCGGCTCCCAAGGGATGGAACGGGACGAGCGAGATCGTCGCCATCGGACAAGACATCGACCCCACTCAACTCGACGTGCTCTTCGAGAGCTGCCTCGCCGCTCGCCAGTAGCGACCTCCGAGCGAGAACGCACGAGGCCGGCCCGCATGACGGGCCCCATTCGACTCACTCATTCCACGAGCCTCAGCGCCGTTCCCCTACTGGCCCGAAGGCGAGCCAGATTATCAAGGCGCCGAACCTGGGGAATCGGCTCCCACGCGGCCGCGAGATCGCCGACCTCCAGACGAGGGTCGAACTGGTCGAGGCATCGTGCCGCGTCAGCCTCGTTCACGGCAAGATATGGTCGGGATGGGGAGATTCGAACTCCCGGCCTCCTGCTCCCAAAGCAGGCGCGCTAACCAAGCTGCGCTACATCCCGGATCTGGCTGACCATGCTACTGACGCTCGGCGCTGAGCGTCGGCGCTCACAGCGCGATCGGCCCAGCCATCGACGTCGGCGGCGGATGCCAGCCCCGCGGGCCGACCGAGAGACCAGCGTCGCTGAACGCCGTCGCAAGTTGACGGATGTGAATGTCCATTCGACGACCCACCGAGTCACGGTTCGTGATCGCCGCGATGACATCTAGGTAGGCCGCCCGAAACGACCCGTTGTGCCCGGCCACCGGGCCGGCGAGCACGTGGGCGAGTTCGTGAGCGGCGGTGGCGATCGTGGTTTGGTCGGCCGCGATGGTGATCGTTGCCGGATCGCCGGCTGGGCCACAGCGGGTGCTCGATGATCGCGCATCGGATCGCGCCCGCCGCAGAACCACGTGCGGGCCGGTCCACCAGGGCCCTGTGACGACGGCGCTCACCGCAGCGTCGACGTCGTCGAGCGCAATGACCGACTCGAGGTCCGTGCCGTCGAATGCGGCCAGTTCGGCCGCGTACACCGCAGCTCGCTCGTGATCGATCACCATCAGCCGCGACCCAACGCTCGACGACCGCTGAGGCGGGCTCGCCCGACATCCGCCCGGTCCGCTGCGGCGACGCCTGCGTGCCAGCCCGTCGCCTGTGCTGCACCAGGGGCGCGTGCGGTTCGTACCCGGCCGAACTCACTTCTCGCGAACTCGTCCACCCGCTCGCTGCGTTCCTGGAGGATCAACGCCATGTCCGGCCGGCCGCTCGACTCCGCCGCATCGGTGCCGTCCTCGATGGTTCGACGGGTGTCGGCCAGCAGCTGACCGATCCGATCGGCGTACCCGAACAGGAACGAACGCCGGAAACGCTGCGTCGCTGCTCCGGTCGAACGTCGCTCAGACGACATCTGGCTGGCCGCCTGAGTATGCAACGAGTGATACATCACCTCGACCACTTCGAGATCGGAGGCGAATCCGGCCACGTAGGCCACCGTGCCGTTGGGGGTCGAGCCGAACACGACCTTGGCATCGTGTGTTGCAGCCACGGCCATCAACAGCGCCAGACGACCCCGCACATAGGCGCCCCGACCAAGTGCGACTTGTCGCACGACCAGGTCGTCCCCGGCCCCCGGATCGAGGATCCGTTCCGGGTCGATCCGATGACGAGCGACGAGCTCGGCGGCCTTGCGCGCAAACGCGTCGGCTTCATGTGGATTGGTCGTCGCAGCTGCCTTGTCCATGAGCTTCCGGACCCGCAACAGGACGGTAGGGTGAGTGCCCTCAGACGTGGGGGCGTCGCCAACGACACCCGTCACGCCACATCCAGGTTTGTACAGTCGGCCACACGGTGAACCACATGGTGAGCGTAGGAGCATGAACCAGATTCAGCAGAGCACTCCAGCCGCCGAGCTGACCGAGCACATCGATGGTCGCACGCTCCGCCGCACCCGAAACCGGGATGCGGTGATCACCGCACTGCTCGCGATGATCCGCGAGGGTGACCTCCACCCGGCCGCGACGGAAATCGCCGACCGCGCCGGCGTCTCGCACCGTTCCATCTTCCGCTACTTCGATGACCTGGACGATCTCGTCCGCACCGCGATCGACCGGGCACTCATGGACGCCGGCCCGTTGAGCGGCATTCCCGACATCGGCATCGGCACATTCCAGACACGGGTCGAGGCACTCGTCGACGCCCGCCTTGCGCTGTTCGAGCACGTCGATGGCGCGATGCAACTCGCTCGAATGCGCGCCCACTCGATCCCTTCGATCGACGAGGAGATCGCCGCGATCGCCCAGGTCTTCCGGGATCAGGTGGCCGTGCACTTCGCCAGCGAACTCGAGGGCCACGACGCATCCACCCGAGAACACGTCGTCGATGCCGTCGTCGTGCTCACGAGCTACGACTCCTTCACGATCCACATCCGGCTCCTCCATCACGACATCGATCGCATTCGCGAGGGCTGGAACACGGCGTTGCGAGCCTTGCTCGACTCCTGAGGTCTGTGGCCGTCGCCCGATAAGGTGTCGGCTCTTGCGGACGTAGTTCAACGGCTAGAACCTCAGCCTTCCAAGCTGATGATGCGGGTTCGATTCCCGTCGTCCGCTCCACGCGAACATCCTGGTCAGGAGTGAATTTCTGGCCGGGACTCGTGTAACGCCGAGCCCCGGAAACGGCCGTCGTGCCTACACGTGCCTACAAGTTGGCACCGAGCACGAGGAGCCGACCATGGCCCGAGCCCGTTCCTTCGGCAACATCCGCAAGCTGCCCAGCGGCCGCTACCAAGCGCGCTACTGGCACCTCGGCAAGCAAGTCGCCGCCGACCAGACCTTCCCGAACAAGACCGACGCCAGGCGCTGGCTCGCCACCGTTGAGGCCGACATGATCCGGGGCGTCTGGGTCGATCCCGAGGCCGGTCGAATCCCATTCGGCAAGTACGCCGAGCGCTGGGTGGCGGAACGCCCGGTGCGCCCGCGGACGCGCGAGATCTACGAGGGCCAGCTCCGCCACATCGTCGGCGTGTTCGCCGGCGTGCACCTCTGCGACGTTCACCCGGTCGAGGTCAGAACCTGGCACGGTCGGCTCTCCGCAAGCGGACTGCACCACAACACGGTGGCGAAGATCTATCGGCTGTTCCGTTCGATCATGACGACCGCCGTCGACGACGGTCTAATTGCCAGGAACCCCGTCCGCATCAAGCGAGCATCGGCCGAGCGGATGATCGAGCGCCCGCTGCTCACGTGGGACGACGTGCGAGCGCTCGCAGGGGCGATCCACCCGAGGTTCGAGTGCCTGGTGTGGACGGCAGCCGCGAGCGGTCTGCGCTTCGGTGAGCTCGCCGGCCTCACGATCGAGCACGTCAACCTCGACCGCCGGGAGTTGCGAGTGATGCAAGCGCTCCACGACATCAAGGGCCACGGCCCGACGCTCGGCCCACCGAAGACCGAGAGCGCCGTGCGGACCGTGCCGGTCGCCGAGTCGATCGCGGTTCGGCTGACGGCTCACATCGAGGAGTACATCGAGGACGTCGGGCCGGGCGCGCTCGTGTTCACGTCACTCCGCGGCGGGCCGCTGCTGAACACCTACTTCGCTCCGCAGTGGTCGAAGGCGAGGGACGCTGTCGGCCTCAGCCACGTCCGCTTCCACGACCTCCGCCATCTCGCCGGCACCGAGGCCGCCACTGCGGGGGCCTCGCTCCGAGAGGTCATGTCGATCATGGGCCACGCGTCGAGCGCCGCCAGCCTCCGCTACCTCAAGACCACCGAGTACCGCAGCCGCGAGATCGCCGACGCGATCGGCCGACGGATGGAGAGCTGACTCACTGCTGCGACTGGCGACGAGCGTGTTCGAGTCGCCGATCGAACTCCTCCTCGTAGCGGCGGCGTACGCGCTCCCGATTCGGCTCCTGCAAGCGCATGGTCTGCTTCGCTTCGACGTCGCGCTCCCACTCGGCGAGCTGCTCGACGAGCCAGGCGATGCCCGCCGGATCGTGCAAGTTCATCCTGCCGAGCGCTCGTTCGTACTTCTGGGCAAGAATCCACCGACTCAGCACCAGGTCGTCGTAGCGCTCCTCGAGGTCGACCAGTTCCACACGCAATGCGGCGATGATCCCCTCGCAATCCGTATGGTCGGCGACTGGCTCGTTAATGACCTCGGGCCACGGCGCCTGACTCGCTGCGTCAGCCGGTGAGACGACCGGCATGGGCGCACCGACACCTCGACCGTCGGCAGCGCGTGAACCCTTCGTCGCTCGCTGCGAGGCCGCTTCTCGCTCGGCCCGCTGCGCTGCGCGAGCCGCCCGCATCCGTTCAGCGTCCGACGCCCACTTCCGCGGCCGTCCGGGGTTCTGCTTCTGCTCTCCCATCTGAGGCTCCTCTCCGTTGGAACCCAGACTCCATTTCCCACTTCCCGGAAATCCTCCCAATCGTGTTCCCGAGTTCCCGGAAATCCTCCCAACTGGCATCTCCGGTTCCCGGAAACCCTCCCGAATGCCGTCCACGCGCCTGACGCCACCGCTCGAGCAGTATCGAGCGCTCGGCGGTGCCCATAGGGCCGGGTCCCGGATCGATCTCAGGCCCGTCGCGGCGTCGCGATTATCGAGCACTGCACTTGGGCCGAAGTGTTGCGCTGGTCGCGATGCTCTGCGGGTGGTCATTCCCGCTGACGTTGACCGGCGAATCCGGTTGTGGGGCGCGTCGGGATGAGAGGCCCGGCCTCTGAGACGGTGAGCCAGGCGCGGTTCGACGGGTCAGGCGGGCCCGGGTCCGGCGGCAATCTCGAGCACGAAGACTCGAATCTCGCGGTGGTCAGCGCGTGCTCGGTAGTTCCGATATCCGGGGTAGATCATCGATGCTGTTTCGAACGTTGCATCGGTCTCCGCGTCAGTTGCCCGCCGCGCTGTCACTGGCACTTCGGTGTCGCCGTATCCGAGTGTTGCGGTCGGATCGGATTCCAAGTTGTACACCCATCCGGGGGTGTGTTCCTGCCCGAAATTTGATCCGATGACGGCGACGTCGTCACCGGATGGGATCCCAAGCAGCGGCATAGTGCGGGGATCACCCGACTTTCGTCCGGTCGTGGTGAGCATGACGACTGGCAGGCCGGCCAGGAGCGACGGAACAGTGATGCGACCCTTGCTCACTTTGAACAGCGGCTTATCAATGCCATACAGGAACTTCGAGAACAACCACGCGCCGGGCTTGGAGGCAACGATGTGCTGT
>Ga0316192_10004106_pt1 | contig 10574 bp, 7 predicted proteins | sample MerIslwburrow_MG_FD_204931 | JGI IMG/M metagenome (GOLD analysis project Ga0316192, IMG submission 204931) | Coastal sediment microbial communities from Maine, United States - Merrow Island worm burrow | ecosystem: Environmental > Aquatic > Marine > Coastal > Sediment | place: USA: Maine...
ACACGCGGTATCGAGCTCGTGATGCCGATCGCTTTCGACGCGGCGACGCTCGACGTGACCGCCGCGGTCGAGCACGTCGCCGAGACGGGCCCGGTTGCCGTGATCGGGTACTGCTTCGGTGGCAGCGTCGCCTGGATCGCCGCGTGCGACCTCCCGATCGCCGCTGCGGTCGGCTACTACGGCGGCCAGATCCACGGCATGATCGACCGCGAGCCGCAGGCACCGATCATGCTCCACTTCGGCGAGCTCGATCACGGGATCCCGCTCGATCAGGTGAGCGCCATCGCCGAGGCGCATCAGGACGTCCCCGTCTACGTCTACGAGGGAGCCGACCACGGGTTCAACTGCGACGCGCGGGCGACGCATGACGCGCGGTCGGCGGCGATCGCCCTCGGTCGGACCCTCGAGTTCCTCGCCGACAACGGTGTGACTCCGTGACCGCGCGATGACGACGGTCGGCGTCCTCCATCCCGGTGCGATGGGCACCACGGTCGCGGCGGCCTGCACGGCCGAGGTGATCTGGTGTTTCGCAGGCCGCTCGCCGGAGTCGGTCAGCCGGGCGACCTCGGCGGGGCTCGCAGCGGCCGCCACCCTCGAGGAGCTGGTTCGACGCAGCGACGTGATCGTGTCGGTCTGCCCGCCCGACGCCGCGGTCGAGGTCGCCGACGACGTGGCCACCCTCGGGTTCGAAGGGGTCTACGTCGACACGAACGCGATCGCTCCGGCCACGTCACGATCGATCGCCGACCGATTTCCGCGTTTCGTCGACGGCGGCATCATCGGACCACCTGCGACGACACCGGGCACGACGCGGATGTACCTGTCCGGCGACCACGCCGGCGACACCGCGAGCCTCTGGGAGGGATCACTGCTGGACGTACGCACGATCGAAGGCGGCCCGGGCGCCGCATCGGCGTTGAAGGTCGCGTACGCCACCTGGACCAAGGCATCGTCGGCGATGCTGCTCGCGGTGCGGGCGATGGCCCGAGCAGAGGGCGTCGAGGAAGCACTGCTCGACGAGTGGGCGATCTCGCAGCCGGGCACGAGGGAGCGGTCCGAGGCGACCGCCCGGATGACCGCGCCAAAGGCCTGGCGTTTCGACGGCGAGATGGCCGAGATCGCCGCGGCCTTCGCCTCCAACAGCCTGCCGACCGGCTTCGGCGAGGCGGCTCGCGAGGTCTATGGGCGGATCGCCGGCTTCAAGGGCGTCGACGATGCGACCCTCGACGCGGTGCTCCAGGCATTGAACGATCCGACAACCGCCTGACCCTCCCGGGGGGACACGGAGACGGACCGGAAGGACCTGGCCCGCGCGGGCTCACTGCTTGTGGAGCACCTTCTCGCGGAACACGCGGGGGCTGTAGGCGGTGAGCACGACGTCGCTGTGAGCACGCACCGATGCCGAGCGCGGGAACCCGAGGAACGGCCCGAGCTCGCCGAAGTACTGATCCGGTCCGAGGCGGTTGAGCTGCTCCTCGCCACCATCGGCGAGCACGCGAATCACGTCGACTTCGCCGGACTGCACGACGTACACCAACTCCGAAGGGTCACCCTGTTCGAAGATCGACTCGCCGGCCGCGTAGGTCACCTCGTGGGTGGCCACCTCGTCGTGGCCACCCACGGGCACCATCTGCACGATGCGGTCGGCGATCGGCACGAGCCGCGAGTCGTGCGTCGACACCACGATCATCCGCCCGTCGTCGCGCAGCCCTTGGAGCACGCGAATGATCGCCTCGGCCTGGATGTGGTCGAGGTTCGCCGTCGGTTCATCGGCGAGGAGCAGCGGCGGGTTGTGGCCGAGCCCGCGGGCGACAGCGACTCGCTGCTGCTGTCCCCCGGACAGCTTGCTCGGCAGATGGTGGCCGCGATCCGCCAACCCGACCTGTTCGAGCAGTTCGTCCGCGCGGGCGAACGACTCGTGGCGGCCGTGGCCGGTGAGCACGAGTGGGATCGCGATGTTCTCGCGAGCGTTCAGTGACGGGATGAGGTTGAACGCCTGGAACACGAACCCGATGTCGTCACGCCGGTACGCGTCGAGTTCCTTGCCGCGCATCGCCGTGACGTCGACATCACCGAGTTGGATCTTGCCCGAGGTCGGAGTGAGGATCCCGCCGAGACACGACAGCAGTGTCGTCTTGCCACACCCCGACGGGCCGAGCAAGACGACGAGTTCGCCCGCCTGCGCTTGGAACGACAGCCCGTCGAGCGGGCGGATCGCGTAGCCGTCGTGGACGAACTCGACGACGAGGTCACTGACCATGAGTGGTCCGACGGTCATGCCCCTGCTCCTGAGAACGCCTGAGACGGGTCGGATCGCAAGACCTTGCGCATTCCGGCCGCGCCAGCCACGAGTGCCATGACGACAGCGAGCAACGGGAGCTGCCAGAACGCCCGCGCCGGCACGCGAACCTCGAGCGGGAACTGCGGCGCGAGGAAGAGTTGGATGACCGCAGCCACGGCCACGGCAGCGAGCGCCACCAGGACCGCTTGGATGGCGAGACTGCCGAGCAACGACGAGTTCGGTGCCCCGACCGCTTTGAGGACGGCGAAGTCTCGCTGTCGGTCGAGCGCAGAGAGGTAGACGACCGCGCCGACGATGATTCCGGCGACGATCCAGAGCAGCACCCGCACGAGATCGATCGAGGCGATCGCCCCTTCCAGCGGTTCGAGGACATCATCGGCAACCTCGTCGGACGTCATCACCTTGGATCCTGGAGGGACTGCCCCGACCTCGCCGTCGACGAGCACCGCGCTGATCACGTCGTTGGTCCGGAACACGAGATCCTGCGCGTCGGGCAACGTCATGAAGACCACGGGGATGCCGGCGAGCAACGTGGTGTTCTTCGTCTCGCCGACCACCGTGAACGGCACGCCGGCGACCGTGACTTCCTGGCCGACTTCGAGACCCGCCGTCGCGTCCGCAACGAGTTCCCCGGTCGATTCAGCAGCACGACCCTCCGAAGTCTCTGGGCTCCCGAGCCCACCGGTTTCATGGCCGACCAGGATCACCTCGTCGGCCTTCCCGTCGCCCACCACACTCGAGCGGGACACGACCACCGCTGACTTCGTCGTCGCTTCGACTGCATCGATCGCCTCGGCTGGAGCGGCCGACGACGCCGTGAACGGCCCCGAGATGCCCTCCGGTACGACCCAAGCATCGGCACCGAACACCTCGACCGTGTCGAAGGGTTCGAGATTGAACTGTTCGACGAGACCCGTCATCACGAACAGCAGGGCGAACACCACGGCGCCGAGGAGCGTGACGACGATGAACCTCGTCTTGCGGTAGACGAGGTCGCGGAAGGTCAACAGGACCATTCACTGGCTCCCAACTCGGGTCGGGCCGCCGCCCAGTCGTCGATCGTCGGTTTCGAGGCCTCGTACCCTGCGTCGGCGACCTCTCGGGAGCGGTCGAACTCGAGGAGTCCCACACCGGGAAGATGGAGGGTCAGCAACAGGTCGATCGACCCGTCGGCCATCGAGGCCTTCTGGTTACGAACAGCACCGGTCAGCAGGCTGCGCAGCAACACCGACGTCACACTCGGGTACACAGATTTGCCTCGACGCAGCGAGGCGCCGAGTGCCTGGAAGCCAGACACCGACATGCCGTAGTCGGCCCTGGCTCTCGGTCCCTGGTCCGGCGCAACATCGACAGCGATGATCGTCTCGACGGTGCTGTTGTCGCGCATCATCTCGAAGGGCAGGTTGTTCAGGACGCCGCCGTCGACGAGGAGATCGCCGTCGTACGGGACCGGCGGGAGAACGCCCGGTATCGCCACGCTCGCCCGGATCGCCAGCGCTGTCGGCCCTCGGCGGTGCACTTCGAGACGTGATTTCGTGATGTTCGTCGACACGCAATAGAACGGCAACCAGAGGTCCTCGATGTCCCACGAGCCGAACTGCTCATCGATGTTGCGCGTGATGCGACCGCCCTTGACGAGCGACACGATCGGCAACGTGTAGTCGAGCAGTCGATCGAACTGCTGCTCCGCGAGCTCCATCAGCGTGTCGCCCTCGTGACCCAACGCGATCGCCGCCGCGACCACGGTGCCCATCGAGCAACCGGCGACTTCGTCGACCGGGATGCCTCGCTCGCGCAGCGCACGCAACGCACCGAGGTGAGCGAAGCCGCGCGCTCCCCCACCGCTGAGCACGAGGCCGTAGCCGTGGCCGCTCGCCAGCCGAGCGAGGCGAGCAAGGTCGGCTGAGGACCCGGCTCGGACGTGGACGACGTCGTCAACCGTCCACGAACGTGTCAGCTCGGCGGTGTGGCGCGGACGTTCGGTCGACGCCGGATGCATGACCCCGAGCATCGTGGCGACGTGACTCGCACCATCGAGGGTGGCGAAGATGTCCGAGATCATCGCCCGCTCGGCGGCATCGGGACTCGGTGAGCACACCACGACGACGCGGTCAGCTTGCCGGAGCGCCCGGCGCGTCCACGAGGTCATCTCCCTGTCGGTCTGCAGCACGACGTGGTCGTTGCCGACGTCCGCTTCGTGCATGAACTCTGCGAGACGGGGCACACCGACGTTGTCGGTCGCTGCCTGAGAGATCGCGGTGCGGTTGAGGGTCCGGTCGACGCGGTCGCTCGAGAGATGCTTGGCCGTGCCGAACCGGGCGATCTCCTCGACCATGCCCGACACAACGGCATCGGCATCGGCTGGCGCCGTGACCGCGACGGTGAGCGACGCCGCGCGATCGAATCGACGCTTGGTCGGCTTGCGCAGTCGGGTGAGAATTCCTCTCGTGACGTTCAGCATCATCGCCGGTGAGGTGACGACGAGCTCCTCGAACGTCGTGGTCGTGAACGAAGCGAGCGTGGTGTCGCGCACGGCTCGGACCGTTGCCGACCTCGGGGCACGGTCGATCAGACCCAGCTCGCCGACGACTTCTCCGCGACCGACCTCCGCGACGAGCTGCTCCTCGCCGTCGTCGTTCTCGGCCAGGACCATCAACCGTCCCCCGACGACGAAGTAGGCAGCGTCGGCTTCGTCGCCTTGACGGAAGAGCACCTCGCCCGCCTCGAGCCGCCGCCAGTCCACTCGGTCGACGACCTCTTGGACCAACGCCTGGTCGGAACTCCCCATCAGCTCGGCGACCATCGTGGCGACATTCGTCCGGTCGACACGCTCGCGTGCCTGATCCGAAACGCTGTCAGCCATTTCGGGATTCCCGTTGAGCCACGCTTCGAAGTCCGGGCGCTCGATCTCGAGCACCTCGACTGGCCCTCGGGCGCGCAACGTCGCCGTCCGACGTCCACCCGCAACGACGGTCACCTCACCGATCACCTGTCCCGCTTCGATCGTTCCGACCGTCACCTCACCTTGCGGCGTCGACTTCGAAGCGGTCACGGTGCCAGACAGGATGAAGTAGACGTTGTCGGCAGTGTCTCCCTGCTCGACGAGGACGTCACCGTCGACCAGCGACACCGAGCGGGCCGAGGAGGCGAAACTCTCGATCAACGTCGCTGCGATGGTCACCGATCCCCCTCCCCGTGTCGTCGCTCGGCCCTCGATGCGTTCTGGATGACAGTAGCCATCTCATGCTTTCGATGGTGAACCCCGTCGAGTCACATCGGCCGAATCCCCGAGGCCTCGCGACCGACGGGATTCACGAGTCGCCCATTCAACGGTGTGTTGCGAGCCGATCGGCGATCCCGTCCATCAGCGCCGACGGTGCCGAGCCCGATTCCTCGAGGACCGACAGGAACGTGGAACCAGGGATCCGCCACAGCGTGGCATCGTCGACGACGGTGACCGTCGCAGTCCGCGGTCGCTCGTCGAGCAGTCCGATCTCGCCGAACCAGTCGGGCGCGGCGAGGCGGCCGACCGCTCTGCCCTCGACCGACACCATGAGCGAACCTCGGACGGCGACGTACAGGTCGTCTGGATGCTCGCCCTCACGCACGATGACCGTCCCTGTCGGCGCAGCTTCCTCCTCGATCTCGGCGGCAAGGCGCTCCAGTGACGGCTCCGATGCCCCCTCGAAGATCCCGAGTGCCGCAAGTGTCCGCACTCTCGGTTCGAGTTCACGCTGGCGGGCGGCGGCCAGTCGACCGATGACGACGAGCGGGCGGATTGCGAGGGCCCCGACGACCAGCAACAGCCCGGCGACGACGACGAGCGCGCCCTCGATACCGAAGAGCGCGATCAAGAGCGGCGCACTCACGGCCCCGACCAGCTTGCCCGTGTTCGATGCACCGTTGATCGCGCCGAAGACACGGCCGAGCAATGCGGGAGGTGTGACTCGCTGCACCATGACGACGATCACCACTTCGAACACGACCATTCCCACCCCGACCAAGATCAGCACGGCGCACGCCCACATGATCTCGCTGATCGCGGCGAGTGCTGCCGTGGGAAGCGCCGTCAGAGCGAGGGAAGCGAGGATCGGGCGAACCGGACTGCGCGAATCCGCGGCGCGAGCGGCCAGCGGCATCGCCACCAACGCGCCGAGCCCGATTGCGCCGCCGAGGAGCCCGATGTCGTCCACGGGCGCGTCGAGCAGGTCACGGACGACGTAGACGTGCAGCACCATCTCCGCGCCACGAACGAGGTACATGATCCCGATCAGGCTCACGAGCGGCGCGAGTTCGCTGATCGAGCGCACTGCGCTGAACCCGTCGACGAAGGATCCGAGCAGCCCGATGCGGCGGGACCCCTGCGACGAGGCTGTGTCGTCTCGCCGATGCCGCCGCGGGATGTTCCGAACCGACAGGAGGACGAGGCCGGAGAGGGCATACGTCACACCATTCACGCCGAACCCAGCTGTCGGAGACCAGGTTGCGACCAGAACTCCGAGGAGCGGACCGACGAAGGTCATCACCTGACGAACCGTGCTGAGCACTGCGTTGGCAACTGCGAGGTGCCGTTCACCCGCGATCGCCGGAACGATCGCGGACAACGCGGGACGAGTGGGCGACGCGATCGAATAGGAGAGGAACACGATGACGAGGATCGGCATCGCGGGTACATCCGCCGACACCAGCACTGCGAGACCGGCCATCAGCCCACCGCGCAGGAACTCGATCGTGACCAGCAGGGCGCGGACGTTGCTGCGATCGACGAGCGAACCCGCCGGCAGGCTGAACAGCGCCCGCGGCGCGAGCCGGGCGATGACGGCGAGCGTCAACCACAACCCGAATCGAGGCTGGTCAGCGAGGTAGACGACCAGAGCGACCCAGAAGATCCCGTCGCCGGCGCCCGAGATGACCTCGGCGCCGTAGAGCTTCCGAAGACCGCCATTGCCCAACGAAGCGGCAAGCCCGCTGCGTTCCTGAGTCGGGCTGTCGCTCATTGAACCGTCGAGTCTGGCATCGCCCCAGCGGGCATGAACACACGGGGACCGAGAGGGCGCCCTTCCCAGCGCGCTGCATCGCACCATCTGCACACCACGGCCTGCACACCACGGCGTGGCACCTTGGGTCTGACCCCTGACGTAACGCCGGTAGGTTCGGCCGGGATGAGCGACACGGGGACACAGCGACCGGGTTCGATCTTGGGGACACGGGTGCTGCGCACCGAGGACCCGGGGCTGTTGACGGGGAGTCGCAGGTACCTCGCCGACCTCGACCTGCCCGGCAAACTGCACGCCGTGTTCGCCCGGTCGGACGTCGCCCACGGGATCATCGACGCGATCCACACCGAGGACGCCGAGTCCATGCCGGGTGTCGTCGAGATCCTGACCTTCGACACGCTCGGCGTGGCGCCGCACCATGGTTTCGCCACGGTGCATCCCGACTTCGCACGGCCGCCGTTGGCGGACGACCGGGTGCGCTTCGTCGGTGAACCGATCGCCGTCGTGCTCGCCGAGACGTTCGAGCAGGGCGAGGATGCTGCCGAGATGGTGTGGGCCGACATCGACCCGCTGCCCGTGTACGTCGACGCCGAGGATGCCCTCGCCGAAGGGGCCGAGGAGATCTTCCCCGGCCACGGATCGAACGAGGCGACGGTCATCGTCGACAAGCCCCGCACCGACTTGTCCGCCGCCGAGGTCGTCGTCCGTGGCCGCTACGTCAACCAGCGCATGGCTGTCGTACCGATGGAACCGGACTGTTGTGCCGCCGAGATCGACGAGCATGGCCGCCTCACGTTCTGGGCATCGACCCAGATGCCGCACGGGCTGCACGGCCAGCTGGCCGGCGCGCTCGGGATGGAGCCAGCTGAGATCCGCGTCGTCACACCGCAGGTCGGGGGTGGGTTCGGCGGCAAGGCCGGCATCCACGCCGAGTACAGCGTCGTCGCGGCGGCCGCCCGTCGAACCGGGCGACCCGTCGTCTGGGTTCCTCCCCGAAGCGACGACATGAAGGCGCTCCCCCAGAGCCGCGGGCAGATCCAGTACGCGGAACTCGGCTGCACGGCTGACGGCGAGTTCACCGGTTTGAAGGTCCGCCTGGTCGGCGACGCCGGCGGCTACCCGACCATCGGGGCGTTCCTGCCGGGCGGTACGAGGCGGATGGCGCAGGGCACCTATGCGTTTCCGACGATCGAGTTCGACGTCGCCGTGGCCATCACGAACACGACGCCGATGGGCGCATACCGCGGCGCCGGACGTCCGGAAGCCACCGCACTACTCGAGCGCCTCGTGGACCAGGCCGCACTGGAACTCGACATCGACCCGATCGAGCTCCGCCGGCGCAACTTCCTCGGCGACGACGCGTTCCCGTTCCGCACGCTCACCGGCAACGTCTACGACTCGGGCCGCTACAACTTCCCGCTCGATCGGGCGGCCGAGGCGGTCGGCTACGAGGAGCTGCGAGCGGAACAGGCCCGCCGCCGCGAAGCCGGTGATGAGGTCATGCTCGGGATCGGCGTCGCCGCCTACGTCGAGATCACCGCTGGCGGCGGCAGCGAGGAGTTCAGCGCGATCGAGGTGCACGACGACGGGACGGTGACGATCTATGCCGGCACCCAGTCGCATGGCCAGGGCCACCAGACCGCGTACGCGATGCTCGTCGCCGACCAGACCGGTATCCCGGTCGAGCACATCACGCTCGTCGACGGCGACACCGACCGGGTGCGAACCGGCGGCGGGACTGGCGGGTCGCGTTCGTTGCAGCTCGGAGGCTCCGCGGTTCGAGGTGCGACCGAGGTGATGGTCGACAAGGCGAAGCAACTCGCCGCGCGGCTGCTCGAAGCCGACGAGGCCGACATCGTCGTCGACACGGCGAGCGGCACGATCGGTGTCGCCGGCGTACCGGCCCAAGCGCTCACGTGGAGCGACCTGGCCGCGAAGGCCAAGGAGGTCGGCGAACAGCTCGACGGCGAGTTCGACTTCCATCAGGAGGGGGCGACGTTCCCGTTCGGAGCCCACATCGCCGTCGTCGAGATCGATGCCGGCACCGGCAAGGTACGACTCGTCCGCCACGTCGCCGTCGACGACTGCGGCACCGTCCTCGCGCCGCTCCTGGTCGAGGGCCAGCAGCACGGCGGCATCGCGGCCGGAGTTGGCCAGGCACTCTACGAAGAGGTGCGGTTCGACAGCGATGGCAATCCGGTCACGTCGAACCTGGCGGACTACGGCATCCCATCCGCCGCCGAGTTGCCGTCGTTCGAGGTCCATTCGACCGAGACGCCCACGCCGCTCAACCCACTCGGCGCGAAGGGCATCGGTGAAGCCGCAACGATCGGCGCGACGCCCGCCGTGCAGAACGCCGTGATCGACGCAGTCGCTCACCTCGGCGTGCGTCACATCGACCTCCCGTGCACTCCGGAGCGGGTGTGGCGAACGATCCGCGATGCGCAAGCCGGCTCACTTCCCGACCCTTGGCGCGAACCGCCCGCCGTGTTCGCCCGCCTGCGAACCGTTGCCGCAGCGCCCACCGAAGAGGATGCTGCCGGAGCAGCCGCCGCCGACGGCATCTGAGTGTTGCGGCGGGTGTCTGACACCATGTGTCACACTCGGCGGCATGGATGAGCTCTGGTTGATCGGTCGGATCCTGTACTGCTCAGTGTTCATCGGGGCGGGCATCGGTCAACTGGTCGATCTCGACGGATCGGTTCGCTCTGCAACGGCGAAGGGCATCGGCCCCGCCAGGGCGGGCGTGGTCGTCTCCGGCGTCGCGTTCATCGTGGGGGGACTGTCCATCGTGTTCGGCATCTGGGGCGACCTCGGCGCATTGCTGCTGATCATCACCCTGATCCCGCTGACGTTCCTGATGCACAGGTTCTGGGCCGAGCGCGACCCGGATGCCCGGCAGACCGAGCTGTCCATGTTCATGAAGAACATCTCACTGATCGGCGGCGCCGTGCTGCTCTTCGCGTGGTTCGCCCGCGACACCTTCGGCTTCGGACTCCCCTACACGATCACCGACGGCGCGTTCAGCTTCCGCTGACCCTGTCCGGGTTCGCCCGACAGAAGGTCTCGATCGTCAGCTCGGACGCGGTCACGTCGGCGGCCGTGCCGAACGTCGGCACCGCTGCGGTTGTGCTGATGGCCGCGGTGGTCGGCACCGTGACGACGGTGTCAGACACCGTCGTCACGCCACGATCGTCACCGACAGTCGACGCAACGGACGTCGGCGGGGACCTCACCATCGACGAGTGTCGTGAGGACGTCGACGAGGCGGACCC
>Ga0316192_10004107_pt1 | contig 10573 bp, 8 predicted proteins | sample MerIslwburrow_MG_FD_204931 | JGI IMG/M metagenome (GOLD analysis project Ga0316192, IMG submission 204931) | Coastal sediment microbial communities from Maine, United States - Merrow Island worm burrow | ecosystem: Environmental > Aquatic > Marine > Coastal > Sediment | place: USA: Maine...
CCCCTGCCCCACATAACCGCCACGTCATCGGTGGCGGTTCCGCCTTCGACGACGCCTTGGAGGGGTTCCTCACCGCCGGCTCGCTCGCTCGCTCTGCCAGCGCTGTCGACCCACCAGCAGGTCGTGGCGATACGCTCGTCGAGTCCGTGCACTGCCGCAACGAGCAAGCCGTCCCGCCACGGCACTGCAAGCCGGGCGATGCCTGGGCCGAGCATCGCCACGCTCCGCCAGCTGGTCCCGTTATTGCTTTCCCAAACGGAGGCCTGAGCAGCGTCGCCGTTCGAGCTCGCCGCTTGCCCGAATCCGACCAAACGATCCGAAACAGCGACGATTCCATCGATCGCACCGGGCGGGTCCAGCGTCAGCATGTCACGCGTCCACTCTCCGTCGGCGGCCTGGACGTCGGCGGCAACGAGTGGGGTGATCACCGCCATGTCCTCGACCGTGGGATGGGGTTCCGGTGGCTCCGGATCGCTCTCCCGCTTGGACCGGCGCCGGACGCCGACAAGGAGGACCCCACCGAGAATCAGGGCGGCAAGAGCAATCGGCACCCAGAGCAGGTCGCGCGCTTCGACGGAACCGTCAGATAGCGTTTCTGTCCCGACGGGTAGGTCGGAGCCCTCCTGCATCGTCGTGGCGCTCGACTCATCGTTGGGGTCACCGCCGGTTCTGGGAGCCGCTAGGACGCTCCCAGCCGTCGCTGGTTCCTCGACGGCACTCTCACTGCTCATCGGTGGTTCCGCGAGCGAGGTGCTCGGGGTTTCCTCTTGCGTGACCGTCGGAGCGGTGGTGAAAGCGCCCGCAGCTGTTGTTGTTGTGGCGGTGGTTGTGGCTGTTGCTGCCGTGGTGGTCGTGGCCGCCGTAGTGGTCGTCGCTACGGTGGTGGTCGTGGCTGCCGTCGTGGTCGTGGCTGCCGTCGTAGTCGTGGCTGCCGTCGTAGTCGTGGTTGCCGTCGTAGTCGTGGCTGCCGTCGTGGTCGTGGCCACGGTGGTGGTCGTGGCCACGGTGGTGGTCGTCGGCGTCCCGACAACGGTGAAGGTCGTGGATGCACTGTCGTCCATCCCCCCGATGGTCCGAGCTGTCACTGAATGCGGCCCGATCGCGGCATCGGCAGGCACGTTCCCCGAGTACCTGAAGGTTCCGTCGGCGCCGACTCGGACCCTGCCGTTGAGTCTTGCGCCGTCCCAGAGGACCCTGACGCGCGCTCCGGCCGTGAAATCACTCCCGATGACCTCGAAAGATGCACCGGGCTGGGCTGAATCCGGGCTCACCACGATGGTGGGCGAAGCCTGAAAGAAGAGCAGGCTCAGCACGAGTAGAAGCCACTGCATGGTGTTCTATCGGCGTCAAGACGGCGAGACTGGATTCCTCTCTCCGACGCTGCGAGCAAGAAGCGTCACGACAGGTCGAGGCATGGGCGCGAGGAACTCTTGAACGGACGCTTCCCCTGGAAAGCGTCATTCCGGGACGCTCTCGCGGACACCGGCGCGTTGAGCAAGAAGCGTCGTTCCAGGTGAACCAATCCGGCAGAAGACGAGGGCGCAGAGCACCCCCATACGCCGAACATATTGAATCGACACACCCAGCCCGATATGGGCGGGCTGTTCGGATCTCTAGGTCTCCGGTTTCCCTGGTTCCCAACCGCCTTCGCCGGGACCCACAAGCAACCCTCGTCCGTCAGTTCAGGACCTATGAGAAGACCGAGGAGATCCACCGACCAACGAGGTATGACGCAGCAATCACCACTGCAGCCACCACCAAATGCTCCGCCACGACCGGTCCCGCCTTAACGCCCTGCGAACGCGCCAAGTTCCAACTCAGCAACGACAGTGCAAGGGCACCCCAGAGAATCGACACTACAACGGCGGCATCGAGATCGAGGAGAATCACCGGTACGGCGAACGTCAGGGCCATTCCCAACTTCGAACCGAACGTGGCGACGGTCGCAATCCAGACCTCACGTTGACTGTGAACACCCTCCGCCTCTTCCGAAACATGAATGCCAAGTGCGTCGGACAGGGAGTCCGCCACTGCAATGGTGAAGATCCCACCTAGGACAGCGATCCGCGAGCTAGTGCCAGCCGAAAGGCCCACAAGAAGGCCGAGAGTCGTGATGACACCAGAGGTAAGCCCGAACGAGATCCCAACCCTGACCGAATGATCAACCGGCACGCCAGCACCTCCTCGATGTGACGCCATCATCGCGAACTCAGCGTCACCGCCCATTCTCACCGAGTAGCCGCCAAAGCCAAACTCGGACGGCGACCCATGGCCCTGCAAGGTGGGGCCATTCCGCCCGACTGCCCGCCCACAACGGCACCCATAGGCGCTTAGGTTGTCGGTTCTGCGGTTCGCTAGATCGGGCCGGTCTTTCGTTATTCCTCAGACTCCCAGGCCGCTTCTGCTTCGCGCTCCATAACTTCGAGCCGGTCGTAGTAGTCGGGGAACTCCCGCAGGTGGGCGAGGGCGATCTTCGCCGTGATCACCGGATCGTCACCGGTCACGTCTAGATCGGGAAACCGCTTCCCGTGTTCCGATTCGACGTTCATCCCCGTCGCAACGTCCTCAACGGTGTACCGCTCGTTCGAGATATCGATGCCCGCCAGTTCGAGAGCTTCGCTCGCATCATTGGCATTGAACACGCATGTTCTCCTTCTCGCTATGTCAGATCGTAGCCAACGCCCCGCAAGCCATCGTCTCCCCGCCATGCGTGGATCTGATACCTCATCCCGCCCATATCGGCTGCACATATGCACGCTTGGCCCAAAATGCGCCCGATTAGGTCATCCAATCGACTCCGACGCTTCGGACCGAAAGCGTCGCGACTCGCGAAGCGCGGTGCAAAGCGGCACTGAGATCGTCTTGGGTGTGGACGGAGAGACTTGGGCTCCCTACGAGCCGTGCATATTGACCGGTGCGTGCCACACAGCCAACATCATCCCTCCCAGCCGGCTATGGAGCAACTGGCTCTGTGACTTTGGTCCCTTGATGGTGCCCCGATTCGGGTGTCTGATTGGATGTGGAGTGGTCCGTCTCGCGACTGCCCGGAGGGAGGTGGAGATGTTCGAGATCGGAAAGCCGGACCTGACTCCTGAGGCGAGGGAGGGTCTACCTGGCAGTTTCGCTGAGCTAGCTACGGGCGTTACTCACTACGAATTGGGCGGAGAGCCCAACGCACCCTGTGTGGTTCTGATTCATGGCAATGCGGCACCATACGTTTCGTGGGACAACACGATTGAGGATCTGGTCGGCGCCGGGTTGCGGGTGCTCCGCTATGACGTGATCGGCCACGGCTTCTCGGATAGGCCTCGTCTGCGCACCTACGACAGAGCCCTCTACGTCAAGCAACTGGCCGAACTTGTCGACCATCTCGAGATTCCCTACCCGATCTCCGTGGTGGGAACGTCGCAGGGTGGAAGTATCGGCGCCTGCTTCACAGCGGAGAATCCGGGGAAGGTGGAGAGACTCGCCTTCCTAGCTCCGTTGTTCGACGACTTCGTGGGTTCAGACGGCGTCATGCCCAAGATCATGTCCACCCGGTTCCTAGGGGAGCTTGTTCTTCAGCTGGCGGGAGACTCCAAGTTCTCCGACCTTTCAGGCCGCATATCGGTTCCTGACAAGAAAGCGACTCTCGAGAGGGAGGTTGCCAAGCAGCTGCAGTTCCGGGGAAAGCGGAGAGCAATGCTTGCCAACTGGAGAGGCGACAGCTTCACCAACCCAGCGGCCGTCTATGCCGATGTGAAGGCTCAGGGCATTCCGATGCTGCTCCTATGGGGAAGCCAAGACGAACTGCTGCTTGAGGATTCGATGCAGAGGTTGCGGGATCTGCTTCCCGACCTCGAATACCACGAGATCGACGGGGCGTCGCATCTGGCGCACTACGAATACCCGGAACGCGTCAACCCGATCCTGATCGAGTTCCTGACCCGGCCGAAGGCAGAGGAGGTCCCCATCAGAGCCGCCGGTTGAACCACAGCAGCACATAGGCCCACCGAAATCAAAGGGGAGCCCAAATGACGGCTGAGACGAGCGAACCGACCGCGCAGGCACCCACACGTCCGTTCTCGAATCGGCAGATAGACAAACTGGTCTCCAAGTTCGACCGGACACTGAGGAGGTCTGATGGATTCGTTGTCGACTGGTTCGGGGAGGAGGAAGCGGCGGCGATCAGACAGGAGGTGCTTGACGAGTACCGACGTCTCATTCCCGAGGTTCCCTACATCGGAGGACGTCGCAACATGTACTCGCGGACCCTGATGGGAACGCCGCAGCCGCTGGCGTTGCACCGAGTTGTGACCCGACACGGTGGCACAGTCTCGGATACCGGTGAGTTCCTCCACCGGTGGATGAGAGAAAGGTTGGAGCGGATTCCGCGCGTGCTCCGACATTTGATGGGGAGGTACCGCTTCAGCAGAGTGAAGATCCGACAGTACGAACGAACGGCTCGGCGGTCGCAGAAACGCCGGTACGCGGGTGATTGGGTTCTGGAGGCCGTCGACGCTGATGGTGAGGCCTTCGACACGGGCTTCGACATCACCGAATGCGGCATCGCCAAGTTCCTCCACGACCAAGACGCCGACGAACTCACTCCGTACATCTGTGACCTCGACCATCTCCTGGCAGAAGCCATGGGGTACGGACTCGAGCGAACGCGAACACTGTCCTGGGGCTGCGACCGGTGCGACTTCCGCCTCACCAAGGACGGTGAGACATCTGCTCCCTGGCCTCCCCAATTCATCGAGGCGACCTGTGGCGAACCGGCGACCAAAGACAGCGGTACGACGACCTGAGCCTGGACCGTTGGAGACAGCGCAACGCCCAAGGTTCGTCGACTGGCGAGGAGAGAACCCCATGAGGCGGATGTTCGTCGCGAGTTTGCTCACCGAAACCAACACGTTCTCCCCGATCCCAACGGGTCCGAATGTGTGGAGCAGTTCGGTGCTGGTGCATCGCGGCGACCCCCCGGATCAAGCTCCACCTGCGATACAAGGCGCGCGAGCGGTGCTCGGGAGCCTCGCCGCCGATCGGGGCTGGGAGATAGCCGAAGGCCTCTTCGCCATGGCCCAGCCGGCCGGGCTCACTCCTCAAGCCTGCTACGAGTCGCTTCGGGACGAACTCTTATGCGACCTGCGGGCAGCTCTTCCCGTGGACGGAGTCCTGCTGATACTTCACGGAGCGATGGTCGCCGACGGCTACGACGACTGCGAGGGAGACATCCTGAGCCACGTGCGCAAGCTGGCAGGGCCGGACGTCCCAGTGGGTGCGGAGCTCGACCTGCACTGCCACATCACCACACAGATGGTCGAACAGGCTGACGTGCTGGTTGGCTACAAGGAATACCCCCACGTCGACATCCTGCAGCGCATGATCGAACTCTTCACGATCCTCGCCGATGCCGCGGAGGGCAAGATCCAACCGGTCATCTCGACCTTCCAAGCCAGGATGGTCGGGCTCTTTCACACCACCAGTCAGCCAATGCGTGGCCTGGTGGACGAGTTCATCGAGCTCGAACAGGAAGATGGCATCCTCAACGTCTGGCTCGCCCACGGCTTCCCCTACAGCGACGTGCCCAATCTCGGGGCGACCATGGTCGTCGTGACCAACGATGACGCCGCGCGAGGATCGCACATCGCCGAGCAACTCGGACGCACCTTCTTCTCGCTACGCGACCAAGTCTCCTCGGCACCCCAGACACTAGACACCTGCCTCACGCAGGCCGCCGCCGCGCCGACAGGGCCGGTGACTATCGGCGACACGGCAGACAACGCCGGGGGCGGCGCCCCCAGCGACTCGACCTTCTTCCTGGCCGAGATGATCAAACGCGGCATCGAGAACGCTGCGGTCGGTCCGCTCTGGGACCCCGTCGCCGTTCAGATCTGTAAGGACGGCGGACTGGGCGCCCGGCTCAACCTTCGCATCGGCGGCAAGCTCGGACCCAGCTCGGGTGATCCGGTAGACGTTGACGCCACCGTGATCGGTCTCTCGGACGACCTGGCGAACGCCCTCAACGACATGGACGCTCCCCTCGGGGCAGCGGCTGGCATCAAGGTGCATCTGGACGACGAGGCGAGCACCGATCCAGACCGGGGCATTGACATCGTGCTCACCGACGCACGTGGTCAAGGCTTTGCCCCGACAATCTTCTCCGGTGTCGGCATCGACCCGGAGACCAAGAAGATCCTGGTCGTGAAGTCGACGCAACACTTTCACGCCAGTTTCTCCCCGATCAGCGCGCAGGTGCTCTACGCCGGTGACCTAGGAGCGCTACCCGGAGACATGAAGGCAATCCCATATGCGCGCGCCGATACGAGTCGGCTGTGGCCCTTCGTCGAGGATCCGTTCGCCAAGGCACTGAGTGAAGTGGCCGATTGATGAACGAAGAAGGTGTGCTATGAGCACGAAACCCCTCAGCAACGGTGTCTATCAGATAGGCAGCGGGATGGTGAACTCCTATGTCATCGATGGCGATGAGGGCGTGACCCTGGTGGATACGCTGGTCCCCAATCGAGAAGGTGTCATCACTGAGAGCCTGAAAGAGATCGGCCGCACCCTCGCCGATGTCAGAGCGATCCTGCTCACCCACTCTCACAACGACCATTCGGGAAGCGCTGCGACCATCAAGGCGGCTTCAGGGGCCCACGTCTACGCAGCCGAGGCGGACACACCTGCGATTCAGGGAACTGTGAAGCCGCCGAACCCTCCTGCCCCCTGGTACTACTGGCCGTTGTTCGGGTTGGCGGTCTTCTTTCCGGACGCTCCGCCGGTAGATGTGGACCACTTCGTCTCTGAAAGCCCAAGTGAACTGCTTCCGGGGGATCTTCGTGCCATCGACACGGCTGGACACACACCGGGACATACCTCCTACCTTCTGGATCGGGATGGTGGACTTCTTCTGGTGGGGGAGGCGGCCTGGTCTACTAAGGACGGCAGGGTGAAGCGCGGCTACGTAAACCGGTCCACGCCGGAAGTCGATGGCAGTCTGCGCCATCTCGCCGAATTCGAGTTCGAGATCGCAGCTTTCTGCCACTCGCAACCGATCCGCACGCAAGCGTCAGGAGCCTTCCGCAGATTCGCCGAGTCCCTCTCCTCATGAAAGTGGCCAACCGGCAGGTAGTGCCGTCCGATGCATCTCGGCGAGCGGTGTGGAACGCCGACGTTCTTCTAGGGACCGTGGCGACGTCTACGCGGATAGTCGCTCGGCAGGCTCTGCGATGTGCAGTAGGAGGGCATGCTCTGTTTCGTGCCATCTCACGACACGAACCAGCAAGGGGGAAAGGAGAGCCATGACCTCATCGACGGGCACCACTTCCGGGTCATCCACGCTGAAGCTGCGGCCGTCTAGCTCAACAACACCTTTGCCAGCGGCCTGCAGATTGCGCAACCAGTCGGTCTCGGTGCCGTAGGGCATCGGGACGATGATGGTGTTCTCCGACTTGTGGGCTGTCAATGGCGTCTTGTAGGCCTTTCCCGATCGTCTGCCGACGTGATGAAGCAACGCTGAATTCGCTGACCGTCCTGCGAAGAAGCGGACCCACACCGGATTGGTCACGTGCTTGTGGTACCACGTCAGCCACTCCATCACCCGGGGGTCCCGGCTCTTGAACGCCCACTGCATCAACACCGTCTCGAAGATCTGCTCGATGACGATGATGCCGACGACCACTGCCAACACCTTGACGAGTCTGCGCATACCAGCCTCCTACGGTTGCCTCACCCATCATCGTCACAACCGACACTCACATCGGAAGGGGAGAAGGTCCCTACGCGCACGTATCGACACCCACCAGGACCCCTCGGACTCTGCACCCATCACAGCCCTCCTGCCGCTACCACGCACCACAAGCCCAATGTCTTGCACGCCGTGTTCGCGGCTACCCCACCAATGTCTCACACGAAACGACGGACCGCAACAAGCAGCACCGCCCGCCCATGTCGGCTATGAACTCAACCTGTGCAAGCCACCGCAAGAACCTCCGATTGACGCTTCGAACCGGAAGCGTCGCGATCCGCCGTGGCAATCTCAGCAGGATCTCCCGAACCTGCGCTTCCGGCAAAGAGCGTCACCCTGTGGTGGTAGCCAAGGCGTTCGGGTTATGAGTCCGCTGCTCCAACCGGCTGAGTCACTGGCCCCGCGACGTCCCGGGACAGCGTACGCGCTCGCGCGGGGACCGCACCGGTCGCGGTGTCGCGGCGAGCCGACGCCTACGCGGGAATGGCGAGGTCGCGACGCCGGAACGCCGCCACGGCGATCGCCACGAATGCGAGGGTCGAGGCGAGGAGGAGCGCGATCGGCGTGATGGCGAGCGCCTCGGCAGGGACGGCGGGCATGTGCATGAAGGGGGACAGGTTGATGGCGGCCTGAGGGAGCTTGAGCATCTCGCCCAACTGCCCAACCACAAGGCTGATGGCGAGGGCGGCCCATCCGATCGCTGGCGCGAATCGGGGAGCGAGAGCGAAGGCGGCCAACACGAAGGCGCCAAGGGCGAGCGCTGGGGGTAGCTGAGTGAGCGCGGCCCCCGTCTGGCCAAGGCCCCCGGCGAGATCGCCTCCCGCCGCGACATAGCCGAGCGTTGCCGCGAGGCCCATCGCCCCGATCACCGCCGCCGTGCCGAGCCCCGCGATGACTCCGTGGCTCGCGAGCCACCTCCCACGGTCGACGGACGTCGCGAGTACGGGCTCGAGCCGCCCGGACACTTCCTCCGCGCGCATGCGCAGCAGGGCCTGAATGGTGTATCCGGCGGCAGCCACGCCAAGGAAGCCCATCATGAACGCCGCGAGGACGTCGACGAGGTCCGCCCCTGGAAACTGCTGCTGCAGCATCTCGGTCAACTGTGGGCTCACGTTCTCGAAGTCGTCAGCGGTGGTTCCTACGGCGCCAAACGTGCCACCCATGATCACCATTCCCACGGTCCACGCCAGGAGCGGAGCCCGTTGGAGGCGCCACGCCAGTCCCCAGGGGCTCAACAACCTGGGAGAGGCCGAGGCCGGACCGGGGCGCTCGCGCATGAGTCCTGCGCCAAGGTCTCTGCCTGCGGACAGCCGATAGGCGAGGCCGACGACGAGCACGGCGAAGCCGAAGAACAGCGCCCCAATGGCCCAGTTGTCCTGGTAGAAGGGCCGCATCTGCTGACCCCAACCGATGGGTGACAGCCACGACGGCCACGAACTGACGAGCTCGACCCCGTTCGGCGCGACGGTGCCGAACGCATCACCGACCGCACGGAGCAGGAAGGCAACCCCGAGAGCGAGCCCCACAAGGCCGTTCGCCCCCCGCTGCGTGACCGACGCCTGAGCGGCCACCGCGGCGACGCTTGCGAACGCCAGGCCCACGCCGGCGAGCGAGACTCCCGCCGCGAGCGAGCCACCGAAGGGGAGTCCGTATGCGACAAGGACGAGCGTCGCGGCAAGCGCGATGACCGCATTGGCCACCGCTGCAACGATGAGTGCCGCGCTCAGGCGCGCGTGACGGCCAACGACGCTCGATTCGATCAGCTCGGCGCGCCCGGTCTCTTCGTCGAGCCGGGTGTGGCGGACGACGGCCTGCGCGCTCATCAGGGCGACGAAAATCGCGAGGACGAGGTATGACTCGACGATCGACATCGCCCCGAGGCTCGTGCCGGAGGCCGGTCCGTCGGCAAACCTGGACATGATGTTGTCCGCGCTGAATGCGGCACCAGCCGCCCTCTGCGCCGCATCCTGATAGATGGAGGTCTCGGCGGCGATCACCGCCGCGATGAGCCCGCAGATCGCAACGATCCAGACGGGGAGACGCACGCGATCCCGTCGGAGCGCGAGCCGGACCAGGCGGGGGGTTCCAGTCCATGCAGTCACGACCGCCCCCCGTTCCCGTTCCCGTTCCCGTTCTTGGAGAGGCTCGCGAGTTCATCCCCATAGTGGCGGAGAAACAAGTCCTCAAGGGTGGGAGGTGTGCAGGTGAGCATGAGGATCTCGAAGCCAGCGAGGTGCGTGATCAGATCACCGAGAAGCTGCCCGTCCACCTCGAAGGCGGCCCCGTCGGCGTCAGTCTCAAGGTCGTACACCCCGGTCCTGCCCTGAAGCCCGGCGATGGGGCGGGTCGTGTGGATATGGACCGACGTCCGCGTGAGGTGGCGCATCTGGTCGAGGGTGCCCGTTTCGACGATCTTCCCCCTGCGGATGATGCTGACGCGATCGCAGAGCGCCTCGGCCTCGGCCAGAATGTGGCTCGAAAGGAGCGCGGTCCTCCCCTGCCCCACCCTTTCCTTCACCACGTCCTGGAACACGGTCTCCATGAGCGGGTCGAGACCGGAGGTCGGCTCGTCGAGGAGATACAGCTCGACGTCGGAGGCGAACGCCGCGATGATCGCGACCTTCTGCCGATTGCCTTTGGAGTAGCTTGAGCATCGCTTGCGCGGGTCGAGCTGGAAGCGCTCGATCATCTCGTCGCGGAGCCGACGGTCGAGCCCACCCCGAAGGCTGGCGAGGAGGTCGATCGCCTCTCCCCCGGAAAGGTTCGGCCAGAGGTTGACGTCTCCCGGGACGTAGGCGAGGCGCCGATGGAGCGCGACGGCGTCGCTCCATGGGTCGCCGCCGA
>Ga0316192_10004108_pt1 | contig 10573 bp, 12 predicted proteins | sample MerIslwburrow_MG_FD_204931 | JGI IMG/M metagenome (GOLD analysis project Ga0316192, IMG submission 204931) | Coastal sediment microbial communities from Maine, United States - Merrow Island worm burrow | ecosystem: Environmental > Aquatic > Marine > Coastal > Sediment | place: USA: Maine...
TCCTGCGTCCGATGATGCCCGCGTCGGATGATGCCCGCGTCGGATGATGCCCGCGTCGGATGATGCCCGCGTCGGATGAGGCATAATCAGTACACGTTTGAGGGCGGCGAAGGGCAGATGCAGGACCTGGCGCAGGGCCTGGTGCGAACTCGCCGGGGCCGGATGTATGCCCGGCTGTTTCTGCTGATGCTGGCCCTGCCCGTGGTGGTTATCGGTCTGTTCGCCCTATTAGGAGTCGACTAGTACCTCACCGCTGGTTGCACCGGGCTCGTTCCTCATTGCTGTTGTCGGTTCTTCGTGCTCGTGTCGGGCTGACCCCTGATTCCGGTGGCGGTGTCGTCGTTGGTTGGTTTCGTTGTGGATGATTGCGGTGGTGATCCATGAGAGGTCCTGGAGTCGGCCTCCGTTGATGGGTTCGAGCCGGGTTCGCCTCAGGGGGACGGGTTGGTCGGTGTCCGGGTCGGGGTGTTCTTGGGGGTACCAGTAGAGGGCGTTGACACTCCCGCGGGAGTGTTCGATGGTGGCGAGGTCTCCGTCGGGGGTTCTGAATCTGAACCATCCCCCTGCTTTGGATTCGCCGGTTGGGACTGGTTCGACGGTCCAGCAGCCCTGATGATCGGCAACGGAACCAGCGTCGTTGGCTGCTTGGTTGTGGAGGAGGTCGTGGTGGAACCAGCAGAGCAGAACAAGGTTGCTCAAGTCGGTTGGTCCTCCGTGTTGCCAGTGAATGACGTGGTGGGCTTGCAGACTACGGGTAGAGCCACAGCCGGGGAACCGGCAGATGCCGTGGTCGCGGAGTTCGAGGGCAGTCCGTATTTTTGTTGGGATGACTCGGGAGCGACGGCCGATTGAGAGTGGCCCGTCGTACTCGTCGACCACGGTCATGTTGATTCGACAATCACAGAGCAGGCGGGCAACCGTTGATCGAAGACCACCTCGACTGTCAGTAGACCCATCTACTTGCGGTCGCGGCGGCTCTGACTCCGGCGCCGGCGCCGGCTTCGGTGATGGCGATTGCGGCTCTTCGGCTCCGGACTGCGGTGGTGCCTCATGTCGCGGCACTTGCGGCGGCTCATCGTCGGGTTGAGGTGGCGGCTGTTGCCCCTCGGTGTCGGGCATCGGTTGCGGCTGCCCCTGTTCGTCGGTGGCGGTGCTGGACTGTGGCTTGGCGGTGTCGGAGGGGGTCGGTTCTTCGTCGTCAGCGTTGAGGGTGTCGATGGGGATGGTGAGCATGACGGTGGTTTCGGTGCCGCCGTCGGTGATGACGGTGGCGAGGGCTCTGGCCCGTAGGGCGGGGTAGCCGCCGTGGTGGTCGATGGCTTGGCGGCGGGTGAGTTCCTTGCCTTGGGTCATGTCGGTGATGAGTTCGTTGACTTTGCTGTCGATGGCGGCGACGACCATGGCCATGGTGTCGTCGGCCAGACAGACCCTCAGGGTTGAGGTGCCGTCGCTATTGGAGCGGGAAGCGGCGAACTGTTTCGCCAACAACAACGCATCCTCCGAGGGAGAAGTGTCGTCCGAGGGCGACACATCATCCTGGTCGGCGGGTGGTCGGGCGTTGGCGACACCGCCGCAGATCTGGTCGAGTTGGGACGCGGTGGAGGAGCGGGCGATGTCGAGAAGGTCGGGTTCGGAGTCCGGAGTGGCAGCCCGGGTGATGGCCCGAACCTTGGAGTAGGAGAGCTCACCGTTGACGAACGCGGTCTGAGTGAGGGGTAGGTCTTGCAGGGCCCGGGCCACCCGCACGCGCTCGCGTCCGGCAGTGAGGGACATACCGCACTTGTTGTTCAGCCATTCAGCGGCTGATCGACAGCCCCAGGTCTCCCACCCAGCCCGGCGGTCATAGGCCCCAAGCCAGGTGAGCCACCGGGCCTCGCCCGCGGCCAAATGGGCTGCCAGTGTCATCAGCCCGTACTCCAACCGTTCAAGAGCCACCAGGTCGAGATCACCAAGATCACCACCCCAACCCCCGGCCTGCCCGGGCTCCGCGTGGTCGCTCGGCATTCCAGAGTTGCTTGACCGACCGGGCTGACCGACGCCTACTGGTCCTGATCCCCCGACGTCCACATCACCGGACACTCCCGCGGGAGTGTCGCTCACCTTCTCGGACGCTCCCGCGGGAGTGTCGTCGACCCCAATCGGGATGCCCCGGTCAAGAAGAACAGCGTCGCAACCGTCCATCACCGTCATCGCCATGTCACCTTCCCCATCGCTGAAGAACCAAGCATCTCACGCGCCTGTGACAGTGAAGCTGCCCGCAGACCGGAGGACCCAGCGGCGAAGACCTACCGCTGGAGTGCGAGGCGGTTGACGGTGCCCAGGAGGCGCTCAACCTCGGCTCGGGAGTTGTAGTGGCTGGCTGAGGCCCGGACGCAGTTTTCGATGCCCAGGGGTACCAGGACCCCGGCCGAGTAGTAGTCACGCTTGCGGGCGTGGGTGCGGACGCCGTCGTTGTTGAGTTCGTCGACCACGGTGAGGCTGTCGACTCCGTCGATGGTGAACGACACCATGCCTGAGCGGTGTTCGGAGTTGTCGGGGCCGATCACGGTCACCGCGTCGAGTTTGCCCAGTCCGTCCAGGCCGCCGGTGCCCCACATCATGGCGTCGACCAGATCCTGCTCCTGGCGGCGGATGGCCTTGGCCGCCAACTCGATCTGCTCCCTGGGGGACGATGCTTCCGGTGCCACCTCGGCCCCCAGCCACTCGAGGTAGCGGACGATCTCGGAGAAGGCGGCGTAGGCCGACGCGTCGCGGGTGCCCAGTTCCCACACATGGGGCGGGGCGCCGTCGAGTTGATCATGCGGAGCGGTGGCCAGGCGGTCCGACACCCAGGCCACGCCGAAGTTGTGGCGGGAGAACAGCTTGTAGCCACTCACCACGTAGCCGTCGATGCCGTAGTCGTCGACGTCGACGCGGCCGTGGGCAGCGTGTTGGATGCCGTCGACGATGATGAAACACTCCGGCGCCACTCGGCGGATCTCGGCGGCGATGGCGGCCACATCGACGTGCATGCCGGTGACCGGGCTGGCGTGGATGATGGTGGCCACTGCCGTGTCGGGGGTGAGGGCTGGGGTGTACTGATCGACGCCGACCACGGAGGTTGTGATGTCGAAGGGCACCTGGACGTAGTCGTACCCTGCGACCTTGGCCCAACGACGACAGGCACTGAAGGTGGCCGGATGTTCGAGGTGGCTGCCGACGATGCGGGTCCCGCCGGAGGTCTCGTTCGAGGCGTCGCTGGAGACCCCGCTGGAGTTGGAGGCCAGGGTGGCGTTGCGGATCAGGCGGCCCAGGAGTTCGGTGCCGGTCTCACCAATGAACACCTCACCGGTGGTGGTCCCCAGCAGCAGCTTCATGTCGGCCCGACCCTGGGCGATGACGTCCATCATGGCCGCCGAGGCCACGTTGGCCCGACCTTGATTGTCGGGCACCGCCATCAGCTCGGCCGTGCGGGCCACCGCCGCTTTCAGCGTGAGCGACCCGCCAGCGTTCTCGAAGTAGGCCCGGGGACCTTCAAAGGGGCATCGATCAACATGGTGAAAGCGGTCGCGTACGGCGGCCAGCATCTGGGGTGAGAACGTCATGGGCCCCAGTCTCGCCCCGTCAAGGCCCCGTGCCGAGTTTGAGGCTCTGAGTTCTCGGTACTGAGTTCTCACCACTGAGTTCTCAGCGCCGGCGTCAGCGGGCCGAGTTCAGCGTCGTGAACTGAGAGCGGCGAACTCAGGCCACGAGGATGGCCACGGCGGTGGCGGCGATGACGACGACACCGAAGATCATCTGCTGGATCCCGATCACGGCCGGGCGCTTGGGTGGGCGGCGAACCGCAACCACATTGATCAGGCCCAGCAAGGCGAGCGCCACCGGGGCGGCCAGGGGAACGAGGTCGGCCGTCCACGCCGCGGTTGCCACTGCAACCGCCACCACCTGGGCCCCGTCGCTGACCCACAACGGGGCCGGGCGCGATCGGGTCCGCATGATCTGGGTTCGTACGTGGGGGATGGCGGCCAGTGTGCGGGCTCCGATCACGACCCACAGGCCCCAGGCCAGGGACGGGTCGGCGCCGTCGGCCAGAGCGATGGCGGTTGCCACCGCCCCGATCCCCACCGATCCGGCCAGTTCGGGGATCAGGCGCCGGCTCTTGCTGCGCATGTCGTACCACAGCTCAATCGCGATCAACGGGGCGGCAAAGGCCAACGGCACCCAGAAGCCGCTCTCGGCGGCGACGGCCACGTAGAGGCCAAGCGCAGCCAGAATCGCCAACTCCCCGGCCGCCACCATGGCCGCCAATCGGGTCCGGGCCAGGCGACGGTGGCGCCACTGGTCGACCAGGACCAGCTTCACCGGCGTGCGGGCCACGAAGGCCATCATGGCCCCGACCCCCAGGGCCAGTCCGGGCCATGACCAGGCAACGATCAGGCCGAGCAGCGCCGGTTCGGCGGTGAGGCTCCAGCCGCCGTGCTCGGTTGGCATCGCCACCGACCGCACCGACACCGACTCGGTCTCCCGCGCCGGGTCGGAGGTTGAACCCGCTGGGGCCGGTCGGGGAGCGTTCATGCCGGCACCTCTGGTTCGGCCGTCTCCGCTCACGCCGCCACCGGCGTTTCAGGCTCAGGTGGGCGGGGAACTTCTTGTCGCATGATGTGAGACTACGGGCTCGGCGGCGGGGTGGTCAGCTTTCCGGACGCTCGGGCAACGGGGTGGCCTCGGTCCAGTGGTCGGGGCGTATGCCGAAGGCCTCTATGAAGCGTTGCCAGCCCGAGGCCACCGACAACGCCGAAGCCAGTTCCAGGATCTGGCCCTTGTCGAAGTGGCGGTCGAGTTCGGCCATCAGTTCAGGCTCGACGGTTGGGGTACCGGTTCCGGTGAGCACGTCAACCAGGCGCAACGCCGCCAGCTGGGCCGGGGGCAACACGGTGGCTTCGGCCAGATCGCCTGCGGCCTCGGTCGCTTCGGCCTCGGTCAGTCCTTTGCGCATCAACGATGCGCTGCGGGCCAGGCTTCAATGCACGCACTGGTTGCGCACCGCCAGGCGGATTCGACTCAGCTCAACGAGCTTGGGGTCGAGGCTGGAGCGGTCGGTGTAGATGAAACCGACCCAGTCGAGGAACTGCTTCAACACCTCAGGTTTCTGGGCCAGGGTGAGGAACAGGTTGTCGTCGGTGTAGGCCTTGTCGAACCAGACATCAAGGCGGTGTCGGGCTTCGTCGTCGAGGGTCTCGGGGTCGGCTTTGGGCAGCAGGCCGTGATCGTTCGCCATGGGGCGACGCTACTCGGCTCACTGGTTGACGGTCAGGTTGGCGCCGCTGATGGTGTCGGCCAACGTTCTTGGCGAGCACGAAGAACTGCAGGTCAGCGGCCCCGATCCTCTCACCTTGTCCGAAGGTAGCGGTCTTCCCGGGGCTGACAGTCCGCTTTCGGCCGACGGCATCCAACGCGGCCTGATCGACACCCGGGGTGGATAGGCGGTCGGCAGCGCATCAACTTCTGGGGCAATTCCTGTCTGGTGCACGAGATCGGCTCGTCTACGGGGATCCGACGGCGCCTCCCGTTCCGCCACCGCCACCGCCGGTTACGGCGCCTCCGGTCGGGCCCGGCGCTTGGGTTGTTCATGATGTCGTTGCCGGGCCCACCGAAGGCTCTGCCGTCAGCGAAGGTATGAATCGTCAGGAAGTCGTCACCGGGCCCGCCGAACAACCGGCCCGTGCTGTTGTCCTGGGCGGAAACGTAATCGTCACCGGGGCCCCGAACAGGCGTTGGATGCTGCCGGGGCTCCCCCGGTTGTGTCCGCCCGCGGCCAGGTTGTCGTCTGGCATCCGACGGTGGTCGGGATGTTGCCTTTCGAGGTACCGAGCTGGCACCCGGCCAGATCCTGGTTGACGCCGTCCATTCGGTGCTCGCTTTCTGAGTCGGACTGTCTGAGGCGGGGGACGCCCGAACCCGTGGCTCCAGGCGGCCGACGTCCCGGAGCGAATCGGCTAGTCCCTTTTGGTCGATCGCGGTACGTTGCCGGTTGGGTGTTCGTGGCGGGCGAGCACGCGGTCGAGTCGTTGGCGGATCCAGTCGGTGAGTTCGCCGTTGCCGTCGATGGCCCAGGTCATCTGGGCGCCGGCCGCCGTGGTGTAGAGATCGTCGGCCAGTAGCTCGGCTGAACCGGTGAAGCGGTCAGCGGCCTGGGTCAGGAGTTCGGTCAGGCCGCGTCGGATCTCAGCGCTAGTTCTGGCCGCGGCCGCTGCGAGCTGGGGGTCGGTGAGATCCCGCTGGAGGAAAGCGAGATTGTTGGCCACCGAGGCTCGATCGGTCAGATGCGCCATCAAACCGAGCAGGGACTCGACGGCAGCCTCGGCTGGATCGTCGTAGCGGCGGCGCGCCGAATCGAAGACTTTGTGGGCGCTGTCAGCCGCGTGCTCGGCGAAGGCCACGAGCAGGGCGTGCTTGGAGCCGAAGCGGTGGGTGAGGGCCGAAGCGGTCAGCCCGGTTTGGCCTGCGATGGTGGCCAGGGTGGCGCCGTCCGGGCCGTGGGCGGTGACGGTCCGGGCCACGGCGTCGAAGATGTCGGCATCGCTTGCCCGTCGGGGTCGGCCTGCCATGAATCTCCTCGTCGTCACATTACTGCATGAGCCTACAGTAATCTGACGGGATGGACTTCTCGCCTGACCTGACGGACCGTGTTGCCCTTGTTGCCGGTGGGACCCGAGGCGCAGGCCGGGCAACGGCCGTTGAGCTGGGCGCGGCCGGGGCCACCGTGTATGTGACTGGCCGTACCACTGAGGCGTCCGCCTCGCCGATGGGCCGACCGGAGACGATCGAGGAAACGGCACGGCGGGTCGACGCCGCTGGTGGCACGGGCATCGCCATCAGAGTCGACCACAGCGTGTCCGACGAGGTCCAGGAGCTGGCGGCAACGATCAAACGTCAGCACGGGCGCCTCGATGTGGTGGTCAATGACATCTGGGGCGGGGATGATTCGGTTGAGTGGGAGGGGCCGTTCTGGGAACACGATCTCGACCAGGCGCTGGCCTTGTTCCGTCAGGCGATCAACACCCATGTCATCACCAGTTGGCACACGGCTCCGCTGCTGACCGAGAGCGCCGATGGCCTGCTGGTGGAGGTCACCGACGGGGTGTCCAGCCGTTACCGGGGGAGCTTCTTCTACGACCTGGTGAAGTCGACCGTGATCAGACTCGCCGTTGGCCAGGCCGAGGACTTCCGCAGCCATGGCGTGGCGGTGGTGGCCGTGAGCCCCGGTTTCCTGCGTTCCGAGGCGATGCTGGAACGGTTCGAGGTGACCGAACAAACGTGGCGTGATGCCGTTGCCGCCGACCCCCACTTCGCCTACTCCGAAACCCCGCACTACCTCGGCCGCACCATTGCCGCCATCGCCGCCGATCCCGACAAAATGGCCCTGACCGGTACGGCGACCGCCACCTGGGAGCAGTTCGAGCGCTACGGCCTCACCGACCTGGACGGCACCCAACCGAACTGGGGCGACCACGCCCGCACCTCCCTGGGGATCGAGCCGTAGCGACTCGTGGGAGACGGGCGCCCGTAGGTCAGCTGGTGCGCAGGGCGTCGGTGGGGGAGAGCCGTGCGGCACGGATGGCGGGGTAGAGGCCGGCGCCTGCTCCGATGAGCAGGGCTGCACCGACGCCACCGGCGATGGCTATGGGCGGGATGATGGCTTCCCAACCCCGGAGTCGGGCGTAGACGGCGGTGGCCAGCACACCAAGGGCCACCCCACCGACCCCGCCCACCCCGGCCAAGAGCAGCGCCTCGCCCAGGAACTGTAGGGAGACGTGTTTCTTGGTGGCGCCGAGGGCCCGTCGCAGTCCGATTTCGGCCCGGCGTTCGAGCACGGAGATGACCATGACGTTGGCGATGCCGACGCCACCCACCAACAGGGCAACCGCTCCCAGCCCGAGGAAGAGGGCGGTGAGGGCGTCGCCTGCGGCTTCGCGGGCCTCGAGGGCGTCGGTCGGGCGCTCGACTTCGACCTCTTCGGGGTTCTGGGGGTTCGCCGTTGGGGCCAGTACGGCGTTGACGGTGTCGACCTGGGCCGGATCAACCCGCACCAGAATGCTGGTCGGCACGTTGTCGTCGCCAAGGTAGGTGGCGGCGGCGGCGAGGCTGACCAGGGCCGCCCGATCGAGGTTGGGGCTGAGCTCAAACTCGTTCAGGACCCCGGTCACGGTGAACCACTGATCGTCGATCAGGACCTGCTGGGTGCCGGTGACCTCGTGGATGCCGAGCCGTTCCGCCGCGATGGAACCCAAGACGGTGGTTGGATAGCCGGCCGTGGCTTCGTTGAGCCAGACCCCGTCGGCCACACTGCCGGCCAGGGTCTCGACCAAGCTCAGATCGACGGCTTGCACGGTGATGCCGTTCGTCTGGCCGTCGGGCACGTAATCGGTGCGGTAGACGTTGGCCCCTTCGACGGCGCTGATGGTGGTGGTCACCTCGACCGGGCCGATCCGGGAGATCATCTCGGCCGCGTTGGCCGGGAGTTCGCCGCTGCCAGCGCCGATCCCGCCCCCCGCCTGCACCGTCAACAGGTTGGTGCCGAGCGAGTCGAGCTGGGCCAACAGTTCAGACTTGGACGACTCGGAGAGTCCGAGCACGCCGACCATGGCGGCGATGCCGATCATGATGCCCAACGCCGACAGAGCGGTACGCATCCTGCGGGTTCGCATGCCGACGGTTGCGGTGCGGGCCATATCGATGGGGTTGACCCGGCTCGGTATCAGCTTGGTCGCCGTCTGGTCGGCCGGGAGGTCGGGGGAGAGGGTGGTGGTCATGGTGCAGTCCTGGTGTCGTAGTCGATTCGGCCGTCGCGGATACCGACCGAGCGGGGGAACAGGGCGGCGATATCGGGGTTGTGGGTGATGACGACAATGGTCGCCCCCGCCCCGTTGAGGGCCTGGATGAGTTCGACGATGGCGTCGCTGCTTTTTGAGTCGAGATTGCCGGTTGGTTCGTCGGCCAGGATGATGGAGGGGTCGCCGAGGATGGCTCGGGCCACCGCCACCCGCTGCCGTTCGCCGCCCGACAGTTTGTTGGCTTCGTGGCCGACCCGGTGGGATAGTCCGACCCTGGTCAGGGCTTCGTGCGCCAGCTCTCGGCGCACCGAGAGGGTGCCGCCGCTGTAGAGGGCACCGTCGGCCACATTGTCGAGGGCGGTGTAGCCGTTGAGAAGGTGGAACTGTTGGAACACGAACCCGATGTGGCGGGCCCGCAACCCCGACAGGTCGGCGTCGGACAGTTCCGACACCTGGTGACCGGCCACGGTTACCTCACCCGAGGTTGGCCGGTCCAGGGTGCCCATGATGTGCAGCAGGGTCGACTTGCCCGAACCGGAAGGGCCGACGATGGCCAGCAGCTCACCTCGGTCCACGGCGAAGCTGACCCCGTCGAGGGCCCGCACCGGCGGGGTCGACGGGTACTCCTTGACGACATCGTCGAACGCCAGGACCGGGCCGACGCCGTTGGATCGACCGCCGCGGTCGTTCAGGTGCGGGTTCAGGTGCGGGTTCAGATTGAGCGGGGCGGTCATGGCAGCGTCACCACGTCGCCCTCGGACAGGCCGTTGCCGGTTACGGCCACCAGGCCGTTTGCGAAGAATCCCGGTTCGACCGGGACCAGTTGGTAGCCGCCGGCCACCGCAACCTCGACGGCATAGCCGCCCTCGGTCAACGCCACCAGCGACGTAACCGGCACCGCCAGCACCCCGGTTTCGCGGTCGCCGGCCACGTTGACGGTGACCGGGGCCTCGTCAAGGCCGCCGGCTGCCGTCGGATCGTCGAGTTCGACAATGGCCTCGAACAGGGTTTCACCGTCGGGATTGACGGTGGCCGTTGTTGACACACTGGCCACGGTGGCCGGGGCGTTGTCGAAGCCGGGCAGGACCACCGTCACCGGGTCGCCGATCTCGATCAGGCCCTGATCGACCGCCGGGACCTCCACCCGCACGACCTGTTGGGCCGAGGAGATGGCCAGCACGGGGGCTCCCGCGTTCACGGCGGTGCCGGTGGCGGCCAGCTGATCGCCGACCCGGATCGAGCCGGGCAGGAAGACTACATCACCGAGGTTGACGACCCCGTCCGGGTGCTGCCCGATGCTGGTCTGCCACGCCCTGATCGCTTCGCTGGTGGCGGCGCTGAACGTCCCGTCGACAGTCAGGTCGCCTGTGGCGTCGTAACCCAGGTCGGCCAGCGCCTGTTCAAGCTGCTCGACATCGGGTCCCGACAACGCAGACCCGGTGGCCAACGTGGCGACGGGGGTTCCTGGGGCCAGGGTCTGGCCGGTGTCGACGCTGAGGTCGACGATCTGGGACGGACCGGGGATAAAGATGATCTCGCCGATTTCGAACTCACCGTCGACCTCGACCCCGAGGTCTTCCTGCCAAACCTGTACCGCCAGGCTGGTGTAGTACGTGAACTCGCCGTCGACCCCGAGCTCGCCCTCAAAGTCGAAACCGAGATGGGCCTGCGCTTCCTCCAGTTGCAGTACATCGGGGCCAGTCAGGTTTGGTGAGGCGTACTAAAGGTTCAGGTAGGCGGGGGTGCTGCCGTACAACGCA
>Ga0316192_10004109_pt1 | contig 10572 bp, 6 predicted proteins | sample MerIslwburrow_MG_FD_204931 | JGI IMG/M metagenome (GOLD analysis project Ga0316192, IMG submission 204931) | Coastal sediment microbial communities from Maine, United States - Merrow Island worm burrow | ecosystem: Environmental > Aquatic > Marine > Coastal > Sediment | place: USA: Maine...
TTCGACAACCGCTGCCACCTCTCGGGCAAATTCCAGGGTATCCACCCGTTCCCAGTTCAGGTCTCTTTCCTTGGCATAAAATAAGATATCCTCAATCATTTTGCGGATACGACCCACCATCAGTTTCACAACTTCCCAACCTTCGGTGATCCGCTCCGGATTATTTTTTGACAAACCCGAATCCAGCAAATACATACCGCTGTCTAAACCGGTTAACAGACCCTTAATCCCATGAGATATAGATCCTATCATTAAGCCCAATGATGATAAGTGGCTTTGCAACTCGGTTTTCTCGCGTATAAGCTGTTCGAGGTTTTCGGTATATGCGCGTAACTTCTTGCGGGTAATGATCCTATCCTGAGCCCGTTTGAGTGCGATCTCTAGAGCATCAACATTAATTGGTTTCGTGATAAAATCTGTGGCTTCATATTTAAGACTTTTAATCGCTAAATCCATATCCCCATGGCCGGTGATCATAATAACTTCGGTTTCCGGATTTTCATGTTTGATCTTTTGCAGCAGCTCGATACCATCAATGCCGGGCATTTTTATATCAGTCAGAACTATCGGCGGCTGGATTTCCTTAAAGAGGCGCAAAGCTTCCGCGCCATTTTCGGCTTCGAAAATATGGTATCCTAAATCCGCTAGGGGTAAGACAAGCACCTCACGGATATCTTTTTCATCATCGACGAGCAGTATTTTCTGTTTCATCGCTTGTTTCCTACAAAGGAATTTTTAAAACAAAGCAGGCGCCCTCCGGCTTGTTAGGTATTACCTTGATACTGCCACCGCAATCTTTCACGATCCCATAGCTGATGGATAACCCCAGCCCCGTCCCTTTGCCGACTTCTTTAGTCGTGAAAAAAGGTTCAAATATTTTATCTGCAATAGATTCCGGGACCCCCTTGCCGGTATCACAGACCTCACAGATAACGTTGCGCGCATCACAGGTTGTTTTTAAAACAATCTTCTTTTCACCTGCTTTCGGCGCTTGATGATCCCATTTATCCTCAATCGCGTCTCTGGCATTCAATAAAAGGTTGATAAACACCTGCTCCAGGCGACTGGGATTCGCATTGATCTTCGGCAATTTCTTATCGATATACCAGATGACTTCAATCCCTCTTACCTTAAGCTGTTGGCTGAAAATCTCGAAAGCCTTTTCGAGAATGTCGTTGACCTGGACTTTTTCAAAATCCATTTCAGATTTACGAGCAAATTGCCGCATATGGTTAATTATTTTTGTCGCTCGGTCCACATTACTGTCTATCTTTGTCAGGATGTTGAACAAGATTTCCGCCTCGATCGGCTCGTTTTTATTTATTTTTTTTATGGAAAAACTGCTGGCGGTTTTAATCACCGAAAGTGGCTGGTTGAGCTCGTGGGCAACTCCGGTCGCCATCTCTCCTAAGGTTGCCATCTTGCTGGCCTGGATTAACTGCTGCTCGGTTTCGAGCCTTTTGGTAATATCACTGGTGGTTACCAGAAGTACTTTTCTGCCCGGGTACTCTGACGGTGAAACTCTAATATTCACAAAAAGAGGGGATCCTTTTTGGTTTAATTGCCTGGCCTGGGTGATCTCCTTCGATGTCCTTAGGATGGCGGCATATCGATCCCGTTCATCCTCCGGGAACAGATCTAAAAAAGGTGTGTTCGTGATGTCGTATTTCATAAAACCGTAAACCGCTTCGACACTATCGTTGCAGTCGATGATTGTGAGATTTTCAAAATCCAGCACGAAAACCGGATTCGGAATATTGTTGAAGATTTCATGGTACTTTTTTTCAGACTTCTCCAATTTTTCTTCCAGCTGTTTACGCTGGGAAATATCCAGGCTAATTTCCATGGCCGCAACGATATCGCCTTGACTGTTTTTGATCGGAGATGTTCTGACAATCCAATGAGCAGGCGAACCATCTTTGTTCACACCGCTCTCCTCGCCATAGTGGGGGAGGCCATCGGCAAATGTTTTTTCCACCGGGCAATTGGGGCACTTCTCATCCCGCCCTTTATAGGCGTGATAGCAGAAATCACCCCACTCGGGATCAAAGCTTTCGGCAAATTCGGAGTTATATCGTAACAGCTTAAAATTTTTATCCTGGACCGTAATGAGGCAGGGCACCTGCTCAAACATTACCTGGTATTCGTCCTTTTGTTTCTTCAGCTCGGCCCGCTTTTCTCCAATCTCCTTGCTCATCTGGTTGATCGCTGTTGCCAGCTGTCCCATTTCATCGTCCTGGTCCACGGCTACTTTGCCGGGATACACCTCTCTGGCAATTTGCCGGGTACCATCAATTAATTTGCGAATCGGTTGATTGACAAATCTCAACACAAAAAGGAAGATAATGGTGGAAGTCACCAGAAATACAATTCCGGCCAGCCCGATAATCCCTTTTTCAGCTGTAAGGATTTCTTTATCGGTATCTGCCAGAGATACCACCACATCCAGCGCACCAAGGATTTTTTTGCCCTCCGGATGAATATGACAAGCATCGGTTGCGCACCCCGGCGCATTACAAATGGGGCTGATGATTCCAAGCAAACGATAGCCTTGGGGGGAAGCAAATATACGGATTCTTTCCTTCAGGCCCAGTTCGAAAAGCGGTGGATCGGTATTATGGCAAATGTCACATGCCTCTGCTTTGATATTGGTGGTTTGATCAATCTCAGACAAATGATTGGAAAATTTAATTTCCCCGTCCTTATTGTAAATCCGAATGGTTTCAATTTCCTCTTGTTTGCCGATGTTGGTGATGATCTGGTTGATGTCATCTCTGGAGTTTGACATCATGGCATAGTGGGTGCCCAGTTTGATGGTATTGGTTAACCGATCGGTTCCCACCACGATATTTTTCAACAGCTTTTTTTCTTGATAATTGATGTTAAAGTAAGCCCAAGTGGAAATGGTAACCAACAAGGTCAGGCCGACGGTTAAAATCAGCTTGGAAGCCAAACTGCGGCGAATATTTTGAATTGGTTTGAATGTCATTGTCTTCATCCGAATGAATGTCTTTAATAGTAATTATTTGGCACCCGCCAAATCGGGATTTCCGCTGCGCTCCATCCGGCTTGTCCAGATCAGATCCATTTAGGCTGCAAATTGCAATTTAGAGGCAAGCTTCTCGCGAAAGCCCTCGGTAATGGACAGGTTCAAATCAAACCGCAGATCCTTCTCGGACAACCCCAGGGCAAGTCCGATAAGCTGGGGAAGATAAAGAACTGTCATGCGCAGGTCTTCGTTTTGCATGCGGCTGATCTTATGCTGGTAGGCCTCCAGGTTCATCTGGCACATGGGGCAAACGGTGACGATGGCGTCAGCCCCTTTAGCCTTTTGCAGGATGGCCGCCACGAGCTCCAGGCCTACATCCATCTCTGTATTCATGTGAGAGGCTCCGCAACACTTTCCGCCCATGTTCCAGGGGTGCACTTGTGCACCGATAGCTTCGATCAAGGGTTCCATTGAGCGCGGGTCTTCAGGATCATCAAAAACCACATAGGGTCTCAGGCACTGACAGCCATAATACGGTGCAATCCGAAAACCCGTAAAGGCCCTTTTTAACTTATGACGAATGCTTTCCGGCCCTATATCGTTGACGATGACCTCAAGAAGATGCCGCACATGAAGCCGACCGCTGATTTGCAGCTGATCCTCATTTAAAATGGAGTTTACTTTCTTTAAAATTTCAGGTTCACTTTTTATCTTTTCCGCTACTTTTTTTAAATTTAGATAACAGGCACTGCACGGGACCAGTATATCCGTAACATCATCCGTTTTTTCCGCAATGGCTATATTACGTGCCGGAAGCGCCAGGGATAAAAGATAGCTTGTCGCATCGGCCGCACTGGCTCCACAACACGTCCAGTCTTCGATTTCCACTAATTCCGCACCCACCGACGCCATCAGCGCTCGGGTGGATAGATTGTATTCCAACGCCGATGCCTCCAGTGAGCAGCCGGGATAGTACAGATATTTCATAACCGCTCCTCCAGTGCCTCGACGTTACGGAAAATCGACTCCAGAGGACGCTCCCGCCTTATGGGCGGCAGCATTGAAACCTTGCCTCTAAACATGAGCTTGATCCCCAGTGAGGTAAACCGCAGAGGAATCAACGGATTTTTTAAACCAGCAAAATACATTGTCATAAACTCCATCTCATTAACCCGCCCGTGACGCCGCACGCTTTGGATAAAACTTTTGTAAAACCCAACACTGTGCTTGTAGCGGGGAAGGTTTTGTTTAGCAGCGATTTGTTTGAGGGCCTCCATGGCCTCGGTCAGGGGAAGCCCTCTGGGACACCTTAAGGTGCAATAATAGCAGGCCGAACACAGCGCAAATGTTTTACTCTGAAAGATCTCTTCGGTTTGATCCATCAACACCATGCGCCATAACTTCCGCGGCGTATGATCCATGGCAAATTCGTTGGGGCAGGAGCCGGTGCAGGTACCGCATTGGATGCAGGCCCGGACCATTTCCTGAACAGGGGCCAAATTAACGGAAGCTTGAACTGTTTGGTTACTTCTTTTTAAATTTCTTGTTAGATTCATATAAAAGTCCTTTGGGTTGAGCTCTGAAATTGTTTCCGGTCCCACGAATAACAAATAGCGATTAACGAATGACTTAACCAATCGCTGCATCAATCATTTCAAACATCTGCTGTTCTTGAAAACCCTCCAAAATTGATGCGCTGTTGGGGCAAACTGCCGCGCAGGAGCCGCACCCCTGGCACATTACCGGATTTACCAGTACGTTTTCATTATCAAAATCTAGCGTGCGAGCGCCGTATGGACAGGCATCGATGCATCGTTCACACAGACTGCACAGACTGTGGTGGACGGTGGCCACAACTTTTCCCGACCTTAAGCGTTCGCGGGAAAGTATTCTCAAGGCTCTTGCGGCGGCGGCTTCGGCGGTGGCGATCGCTTCGGGTATGTTGCGGGGCGAATGGGCCAGGCCACATGCAAAAATGCCCTCTTTCAAGGCGTCAACCGGCCGCCACTTGGATTCGGCCTCCTGGAAAAACCCGTCCTGATCAACCTTCGCGCCAAAGGTTTGGGCCAGATCCTGCGGCAGGACGGGGACCACACCCGTGGCTAAAACCACAAGATCGGCCTTAATTTGAACCTGCTGGCCGATGATCGGCTCCCAAACCGTCACGCTCAGGCTTTCCTGGTCGGATTGGACCCGGGGTTTTGCATCAACCTGATACTGGATAAAGATTACACCGGCCTTGCGGGCTCGGGTGTAATAGGTCTCGGTAAATCCGTAAGCCATTATGTCCCGATAGAGAATGTATACGGCCAGCTCGGGATTTTTTCCCTTGAGATCCAGGGCATGTTTTAGCGAGTTGGCGCAACACACCCGGCTGCAATAATTGCGCGGTTCCTCGCGGGAGTCCACACATTGGACCATCACCACCGATGTCAATGCCGCCGGATCGATTTTATCGTCAACCAGCTTTTGTTCTAATTCTTTCTGGGTGATGATGGCTGGATGGGCACCATATCCATAAGAAGAGGTTAGCGCTTCCGTCCCGCCGGTGGCCAAAATAGTCACACCATGCTCCAGGGTTTGCACCGAATGTTGCGGGCCCTCCAAGGTGGTCAAAAAACTTCCTACCTGGCCAACCGAACTGATAACCTGTGACTGGATATGAACGTCGATCCTGGGATGCCTTTCAACCAGAAGACAGGTGTCCGCCATGAGTGTCTGTATTGAGTGCCCTTCCAGGGTGCGCTGTAACCAGTTAAGATTTCCTCCCAACTGTTCGGCCTTTTCTACAAGATCCACCTGAAAGCCGTGATCGGCAATCGCCAGCGCTGCCGTCATGCCGGCAATACCGCCACCGATAACCAACGCGCTTTGAATGACCGCAATGGCGGCAACCCCGCCGGGGCGGGGTTCAACCCACTTCAGTTTGGCAATCCCCGTTTGTAGCGTAGACACAAGATTACCAGTTGCAGAATCCTTGCTTTTAAATTCCGCATTCCGCCTTCCCCATTCCGAATTTACATCAACTACTTCCATCAGGGCAGGATTTATACCCACCTGCCGGCCGAGTTCCTGGAGTTTGCGTTGATAGACATAGGGCAGGCAAGCGCCAATCAGGAGCCGGTTCGGTTTGTTGGTCTGCACCAGTTCCACCAGCTGCTCCCACCCGACGGCCGTACAGATTTGTTCCAGAAATTCAACCTGTTTAACCAGGGGGTTGGTTTTAAGTCGTTGAACAATTTCTGTCGGGTCATCAAATCCTGAAAGTTTGTCCCCGCAGGTACAAACAACCGCCAGAATTCTGGGGATCTCACGTGCCGCATCGGATATGGGTGGGGCCGCTTGCGGCTCCAAGGCCAGACTGCCCCCGCTGGAATGAATCACCTGGGATGCCGTTAAGGCCGCCGCCGAGGCCTGGGTCACCGAGTCACCAATGTCCTTGAGGCCCGCAAATGATCCGCCCAGCAAGATTCCACTGCGGCTGGTTCGCGTCAGGGAAAAGGGGGTGGTGCTTCCAAATCCCCATGGATTCAGCTCCAGCCCCAACATTTCGGTCAAATCAGAAGTGCCCTCGGCCGGACGCTGGCCGACGGTGAGCACCACCATGTCAAATTGGGCTTGCACAGATTTTCCAGAAATATCCACAGTGCGGATAATCATATCACCGCTGTCTGCATCCTGTTCGATGGAATGGACCCGGCTCCTTTCGAATCGCACACCATGAAGGGTTTCGGCCCGGTCCCGGTAGCGTTGAAAAGTTTTGCCAAATGTTCGCATATCCATATAAAAAATGGTCGTTTCCAAATCTTTGTATGTTTTTTCTTTAGCGATCAGGGCTTCCTTGATGGCAACCATGCAGCATATGTTTGAGCAAAAGTCGGCTTCTATTTGTATATCTCGAGACCCTACACATTGGATCCAGGCCACTTTATGAACGGGTTTGCCATCCAACGGGCGCACCAGTCGTCCCGCATGGGGGCCGGTGCCGCTTAACAAGCGTTCAAACTCTAAACTGGTGACGACATTGGGATACACCCCGTAGCCAAATGTGTTTTTCCCGGAAGCCGGATTAAAAAAATCAGTGCCTCCGCATAGCACGATGGCGCCAATTTCTATTTGCTGCCCTTCAGTTGCCGCTAAATCCTGATAGATTTTCAGGACCATCGGCACCATGGTTTCAGGATCAAAAGGTTTTATCAGATACTCCAGCGCGCCGACTTTCATGGCTTCAACTGCTGTTTCGACTGTGGCATAGGCGGTCATCATGATCACATTTAAATCCGGCCAACTCTCTTTGGCCTTTTGAAGGACCTCAACACCATCCATGCCCGGCATCTTAATATCCAGCAGCATTAATTGATATGTTTGCCGGGTTAGCTGTTCCAGCGCTTCCGGGCCGGATGCCGCCATATCGACTGAAAAACCTTCCTCTGCAAGCCATTCCTTGAGGGAATCGCGCACGATGAGTTCGTCATCGACCACCAAAATGTGAAATCCCCCGCGTTCCTGCGCCGGCAGTTGAATGGCCCGGGTTGGACAAATCTCTACACAGGCGCCGCAACTGGTACAGGCGGCCAGGTCAATCACATATGGGTTGGGGATGGCATGGGGAACCGGCAGGTAAATGGCTTTACGGTTGGTCAATCCGGCATTGAAATCATCCGGGACTTCCACCGGGCAGACGTCTACGCATTCGCCGCAGCCGATGCACCGGTCCGCGTCCACCCAGTTCGGATGTTGCTTGAGCATGACCTGAAAGTGGCCGGGTTCGCCGGCAACCGAAGCAATTTCCGTAGAAAGAAGAATTTCGATGTTTGCGTGAAACAGCCCTTTGCGAAGACAGTACTGGGAGCTTGCGTCCCGATCGACCAGGGGCAGCATTTTACACATCCCGCAGCGATCGGTGGGAAACTGGTAGTCAAGCTGGCTTAAAATTCCTCCCAGGTGGGGAGAGCGGTCAATCAACGTAACGCCATAGCCGAATTCCGCCAGATCCAGTGCGGCCCGGATACCGCCGATACCAGCCCCTACGACCAGAGCTTTGCCGATTTTACGGTTCATACGTTCCTCCCCGTGGTTCTGTGCTTCTAATGAAACCTTGCTTGAAAAAAGTGGCGTTGTTCTTTACTATAAATGCCTAAATTGCCTAAAATGCCTAAAATTAAGGATGTTAATCATCTTATGCTTTCCAATTGGCAATGAATTCATTCCAAATTCCGCAGTCCCCATTCCAACTTCCACATTCTGGATGCTGTCCTCTGCGTGCCGCGGCGAAGCCGTCAGGCGTAGACGGGTCCTCTGTTTATCAAGCACCGTAGACAGCTACGGCCTTTAGATCCTCCCGCAAATATTCCCGTTCATTTTCTCCGAGCACACCAAGTGCCAGGCAGATAACGGTCCACAGATGTACCACCCCATAACCGGCGCCGTAGTGCTCGCTGAGCTCATGAATTTGGGCATGGCAGTTGTGACAACCTGCAATGCAATAGTCCGCTCCGGTAATTTGAATTTGATTGTCTTTCAACCGGCCGAATTCCAGCCGGGCTTCCTTGTATCCGGACTGAAGAAAACCGCCCCCGCCGCCGCAACAGTAATTATTGGAACGGTTGGGATGCATCTCGACAAAATTTTCTTCGCCCACCACGGTTTTGACCACAAAGCGTAGATCTTCGGCAATGGAGTCTCCGTAGCTTTTGCGCACGATTTGACAGGGATCCTGAACTGTGAACTTGATTTTCAGATCCTTGTTCCAGTCGGAATTCACGTTTAGTTTCCCTTCCCGAATCCATTGGGCGTAGTATTCGTAAATGTTTTTGACCTCAAATTTGTGAGAAATGTCGAATTTTTTCAGTCCTGCCAGGACTGAAAAGGTGACATGCCCTCATTCCGTATTAAGAAATACCTTACAGCCCAGATCATCGGCCTGGTTTGCAGTGGTCTGGACGATGTGTTTCCAGGCATCATTGTCGGCCAGGAACATACAATAATTTTCTCCGCCCCAGCCTTTGCTGCCGTATGTCCAGTCAGCTCCGACAAGGTGCAGAATCTTCCACAAAGGAACCATCTCATCTGGTTCGGTTACCGGCTCCCGGGAGTTCTGATTTAAAAAGAAATAGGCGCCCTGCTTGTCGACCGGCGCCTGCATTTCCGCGAAATCCGGCTGGGCCTCGCGGTACTCCTCGAGAACATCTTCCACTACGAATGTAAAATCTTCCGGTGATGCCCCCATAGCACTGCAGCTATCATTTCTCAGAGCCATATCACAGGATCCTAAAATCCCCTTGGGGCGTTCTTCTCTGGGCCAGCTTGCCCGGACGTGGTAAACCAGCTGGGGGATATCAATTTTCATGGGACACACATAGATGCAGCGCTGGCACATGGTGCACATCCAGGGCCAATCCGATTTTAAAATCTCGTCGTCCATACCGAGGGCGGCCATACGTAGAAATTTTCTGGGGTCCAACCCGTCGAGGCCGGTGGCCGGGCACCCGGAGGAGCAGGCCCCGCAGGTCAGACAGAGATTCAGATTACCTCCCTCGGGAAGAATCTCCATGACCTTGTCCATAAAGCTGCTTTTCTTTTTAGCACCTATCTTAATAATTTCCTGGGACACGGTTACCTCCTTAGCTAAATTCTTATCTGGGGAGATTAAAATATTCCCACCCATAAACTTAAATCTTGATCTCGATTTCCCCCGTCACGCTATGCCCTTCGCTTTTCCATTCCGCATTCCGCATTCCGACTTCCGCATTCCGTCTTCAAATCCCTACCACCTCAGCAAATTCGTCCTCACGAAACACTGACAGCGGCGGTTCTTCTTCAAGGTTCCTGCCTGCTTCGTAGTCAAAGGCCTTCTGGGTATCCTGTGCAATGGTGCGAAACAGCTCCATGACCGGGATATCATTCGGGCAGGCATTGGAGCACTGGCCGCAGCCCACACAGGCCGTGCTCATATGTGCCAATCTGGTTAGGTGGTAGAAAAGCGTGTCTGTCGGCATTTTAATAATCCCTTTGCGGTTAGCCCACCGCAAATACTGAGACGGATCATGATTGAAAACATCGGTGACAAAAACGCACTCCTTGCAGTAACAAACCGGGCAAGCCACCCGACAGTTGTAGCAGTTGACGCAAGTGGCAAAGTAGGTGGACATTTTTTCCAGACTATCGGTAGCCTCGCGCGTCCCGGCAAACATTTCATCGCGGTACTGTGTGCGCTGTTTAATTACGGCGTCAATGGCATCCTGACGGGCCCGGGGCGCATCGGTTGCCGAAACACTCATCTGCTTTAGGATATGATCTCCGGCCTCGGTTTGTGACTGAACCAGTAAAGAGTGGCTGATATCCATCCCGTGTAAGCCGATTTGGATATCAGCATTTTCAGCCACCGGATATTCACAGGCCTTGCAGGCCGGCGCCAGATCAAGGCCACCAGTTTCCGTGCTTTTGCCGCCCAACACGCTCTCATAGAACGCGACCGTCGATTCGGCTGCTTTCTGCTCCGCCAGTTGAAAATAATCTTTGTTTTGGAAGGCACCCAGACAGTCCATGCCAATCAGGATCACTTCGTCCGTGCGCCCCTGTTT
>Ga0316192_10004114_pt1 | contig 10568 bp, 11 predicted proteins | sample MerIslwburrow_MG_FD_204931 | JGI IMG/M metagenome (GOLD analysis project Ga0316192, IMG submission 204931) | Coastal sediment microbial communities from Maine, United States - Merrow Island worm burrow | ecosystem: Environmental > Aquatic > Marine > Coastal > Sediment | place: USA: Maine...
ATATCCGAATGCTTACAACGCTCCTTCGGCCTGGATGATGATAGTCCGCTATATGTGAAATTAAGATCGGTTTATACACATCAGCCAAATCCAGATAGACTGCGCATAAAAACTTTTCAAAAAGAAGGCAAACGACGCTCATGAGTTCAGCTATCATAAGTCTATTATCTGGATTAGGGGGTATGTTCGGATGGGGAATATACGATTTTTTCGCGGGGGTCTATTCCAAGAAAATAGGTCCTTATAAAACGTTCTTCTGGTCGCAATTGGCAGGTCTATTTTTTACCCTTCTGCTTATTTCAGTATTTACGATTACCCTTAACATCTCCGTTTTGACAGTCATTTTGCTCCCAATCGCTGCCCTATTTTATACTACTGGATACTTGTTATTTATGAAAGGTTTTGAGATTGGTAACATTCGGTAGTTACCATAACGATGGCCATTATATTTTTAAAAGACAAAGTCTCGAAACTTCAGGGCTTTGGAATTATTACAACTATTTGTGGCATAATTGCAACCGACTTTTAAAATTTCACCCGGTTTTTGCTACTGACAAGTTAGGACTGAAACCTGAGATATACTCCAACTTATCATCATAAACTTCGATAATTTTCGAATGGTAAGGAAAAAAACGGGCTCAGGCCTTGATCAGTGATTAATAGTTGACGACGATGTCTCCGATTGGATATAAAAAACGCATTCGCTTTGTCTGTGGGTTTCTGTCCTCTGTGATTTGAGTCATAAAATCTATAGTAGCATCCGTTAACCCTTCGGTGTGGTTGGGGTAAATGAACGATAGCGGGTTTTTGTCCGCAATAAATTAAAAGTTTTTGAAATTCTTCGATATCCAAAAGAAATCTGCAAAAATTTCAGTAATTTTTCGATTGCAGAGTATGGCAAGGTATCTTTTCCCAGCATCCCCATGTACCCACCTTTTTAATTACTACATTGTAGCACTTTTAAACTATTTCTTGACAATTACAACGACTTCGTGTAGAAATATAGAAAAATTATTAACCAACCATCTCATGTTGTTCGGAAGCGCAACGCTGAATATCCCCTCATTTGACTCTTGATCTCATTCGGAATCCCATTCTGAGCTGAGTCTCATCTAGATTCGAAATTCTCCTGCTGTTAGCTATATTAAAAAATCAGTCACTTTTAACCCTTAACCTTCGTGGAGAAAGCCATGACCGGACTTATCCAGAAGGTACTTGAATGAAAACCTCCGGGGGTTTTTATAACCTTTGGAGGCTTTTTCATTTTCTTGAAAATGCAAAAGTCCTTTTCAACGCTGGCGACACTAATGGAGCATGTGATCGGTTAATGGCTGCATATAGAAAATGCGATGGACAGTCACCCCCACCAGACTTTGTTGAAGGTCCTTCTGCTGAACAACTGGGGGTAATGATCGAGGATTTTATAACATACCTTACCGACAATGATGGCTAACGTTACTTGCATTGAAGAATGGTCATTCAGGATGATTACTTTCAACACATTAAAGAGGCCGGCTTTGATATTATTAGTATGCCCATTACATTATAGTTAGAAAGAGAGGATAAAATGAGCAATAAATGCATTTCGATTATGGTTTTATTTGCTTTCCTTCATTATTTGGTGGCAGGGTGTGTCAAAACAACTATGGTTCAACAGGAGAAATTAAATGTCGAATCGACGGAATGCTGTGTCCACGCTGTGATTCTAAAGACAGGAGAAAAATATGTATTTGAAATGCCTGGCGGTCGCTATAATGTTGTACCGCATCTGCTAACTGGCACACTAAATGATGGCAGAAAGTTGTTTCTTGATCTTGGTGACGAAAACATAAAAGAAATACGAATTTCAACAGGGCAGACAATTTCGAGAGTCGATCTTGCTAAAAATCCTGATCAAAGGATTTCTGAAATAATGGTTGATGGAAATATCTACACCTTTGATCAAAATGGCGGCAGACTTAATGCCGAAGTGGAGACGATACATGGAATAATTAAATCCGGCGATGAGATCGATGTGCCGATGGAGGATATCCTCCATGTAAAAGTTAAGCGCTGGGACGCTGGTCGGACAACCGCATTAGTAGTGGGTATAGTAGTGGGTGTAATTGTCGCTGCGGTTGTTGCAATCGCCAAAGCAAAAAGTTCAGCGGGCAATATTAACCTTTAATCTACCAAATGAAGATTTCCAGGAGAAAATACATGAGAATTGTGATGGCCGTTTTTTTGCTTAGAACATATCTGTCCTTTTTAAATCCATGTATCTCTCCAACAAAGCTGGAATTTTGTAAGCCTAAAAAACTTGTGATATCCAAGATCGCTGCTTGGAAGGCTGAAATATAGATTTCTGTATCCGAAACGGTTGTACTCTTGAATTTGTCAAAATAGCCATAACATATCTGAATATTAACGTATTTTCACATACTGGCAAGAAAATCTAACATCGAGAATCTGACAAAATTAGAGGCAAATTTAGAGCATATCATCAATTTTATCGAGGTTACGAGGGTCGCAATATATCGCAAGTTGATTTCAACATGGGATACTGTAACCACAATTTTTTGACTTCAAAAGATTACTGCCAACTCACTATTAAAAAAATACGGAGTGTTTCATGGCCGACATTTTTATCAGCTACGCGAGTGAGGATCGATCAAGAGCTGAAACAATTGCAAAAGCCCTCGAAGATCAAGGTTGGTCAGTATGGTGGGATAGGACTATCCCGCCAGGAAAAACATTTGACCAAGTGATTGAAGAGGCCATAACCACCGCAAGTTGTGTAGTTGTACTGTGGTCAAAAAAATCGATAAAGTCAGACTGGGTTAAAGAAGAATCAACCATAGGCAAAAAGCGTAAGATCCTTGTACCTGCCAAGATTGAGTCGATAGAGCCTCCTATTGGATTTAGTATGATTCAAACAGCAGATCTCACAGACTGGAAAGCAGAAACAAGCCATGCAGGATTTCAAAAATTATTAAGTGCAATCTCAGATTTGGTAGTGCATCCGCCATTAGACGCACAGCCTGAAGATAGAAAACCTTCTCTCTTGAGGAGAATGCTTTTATTATATTTACCAGGGTCGCGTAAAGGCTGGATTCTGCATGTTCCCTTTTATATTCTATTTGGGTTAATAATATTACTTTGGTTCGTAGTGCTTATGGCAGCAGTAATTAATAAATACGATCCTCCTCCGCGTTACGATATTCCAATGCTTACTTTTATTTTCATATCAGTACTTGCTTTTATTTTACTTATATCGCTGCAACGGTTTGCTTCCGAGGTAGGTCACATAGAATCCAAAGAAGAATAACCGTTGTATTACGGAATGACTTGTAAATCCTATCGTTTCTGTTACTAAAATTTTAACCTAAAGACGTAAATAGCCTCGATAACAGACTTACGATTGAATCCGGCAGTTAAGCAGGGACTAGGTATCAGAACCCTAAACCGTCAGGAAGACTACTTAACCAGCGTGACGAATATAATACAAAGAAGGGAGGGTCATTATGATAAATTATCGATATGTAATTTTATTCGCTTTTTTCATTGGACTTGCGCTGGCTCAGGTAACTCGGGCGGAAAATAATTTTAACGAAGTTGTGAAGGGTATTGACCAGATCGCAGCTAGCATCGAGAATATTAACCAAATCATTAATGTCGTTAATGAAGGCGAAGCATACTTAAAAAAAAATTATCCTATCGCGAAAGAAGATGTAGTAGCGATGATAATTGAAATGCGTAATACTCTTCATGCTTTATCCTTCGCCTCTAGAATTATAACAGACTTTGCATTTATAATGGATAAACAACAATTTACCCATGAGCTTGAAGAGTTCAGGGAGAATCTCCTGAAAAAAAAAGCTTTGATCTCTAATTTATCAGATCAACTTGATTTGTTGAGAGGTCACTGCAGCACGATACATAAACATGAAGAAAATATAAAAACTAAAACGAAAGTACCCTGGTTCTTTAAAATATTTGGTATTAGATCTAGAAATGAGAATGATGAACTCTATAAATCTCTCCAATATATATATGATGCAGAAATTCAACATCATATAGTAGCAACTGGAATGAGCAATATAATAGATCTAGCCTTAAAAGATATCCAAGAAGCTTTAGGTGGTCCTGGTGGATGGGAACCAGATAAAGTTCCTGAAGCAAAAAAGTTGCTTAGGGAATATTCAGAAGAATTTTGGCGTATAGTATCAAAATCAAATGAAATGCAAAAAAGCATAAATAATCTTGTTATCCATTTAAACTAAAAACTGCAATTTACCACGGTGTCAAAAACTAACACGAAATGATGTACCTTTGATGAACCAGGCGTCCTGATCTTTTTACTGACCTTTTGATTTACTGCTATCTACATGATATTAAATAAGTAACTCACGTAATATGATATCCAAATGATATCTTATAATGAGTACTCGTCATTAAACATCTCACTTCACCTATTTACGCCTCAAAATTCCGGTGCAGATGTCTCCGATATTTTGAGCCTTTAAGCTATCACGATTCCTTCTCTAATCTGGTACCATTTCTGTTAATATTCTGGCAATCAAACGGTTTTTCACAACGACAAAAGTATGAATCAAACGAAATGTTACTATGGGGGTTTTCCGTCAAGCACAGGAATAAAAAAGTGTCGCATCTTGATTAGTGAATAAATGTACCTAAAGACGGGAAATGACCAAAATTGCAGGATAGAAGGTGGTAAACGGATTAGATTATTTCAGGACTGTTTCAAGCGCCTGCGGCAACTGATCCAGTTTGACTGAAACCGGTGAAACATCGAATTCTTTCAGAACCGGTGGATACTTCAGGCCGCTGCCGGTCACAATGACCACCACCCGGGAGCCGGACGGTATCTTTTTATTATTTACGGCCTCAATTAACCCGGCCAGTGCGGTAGCCGAAGCCGGCTGGGCAAAAATTCCCTCTTGCGACAGAAGCCGCATGGCCGTTAAAATGCTCTCATTATTGACTTTCAGAATGATCCGCTCCAATAAAAATATGATAGAGCAAAGCGATACAATAAATCCGCAATCCCTCGGGGGCGTAGGCCATTATGGCCCCTCCGGGCCGGAGGCCAAAATCCAAAATCTAAAATTAACTCAACATGCTAATTTGACGAAAAAATGGGATGAAAGTTAAAAGCACGCTATGTGTCACTCTCACCACCCCGCCTTAAAGCCTTACCTGTCCTTTTTCCAGTATGACGTTACCGTCCAACTCGATGGTCGCCTCCCACATGAGAAGGTCGTAGTGAATAGCGGCCTTTACGTTCCCACCCAGGGTAATGTTGGTGCCGATACCGATATGAACGCTGCCGTAGACGCCCTCGTCCTCGAGCATAACGCCCTGCATGATGCACTTCGGATTGAGCCCCACACCCAGCTCGGCCACATTATAGACTTGGCCATCATTGCGACTTTTGAGATCGTCTGCCAGTATTTTCGCCTGATGCCCGCCTTGGATGTCCGTGATCATTCCTTTTTCCACGGTGGCGGTTACCGGCTCGGTTAATACACCGATGTCGATATAGGGGATGCTGGCGTCTGCAACAATAACCCCTTCGGCGCTTCCCTCGGTGGGTGAGAAATTGGCCTCGACATTGGGTGCCGGCGACATTTGACCCGGCTCAACAATGCAGAACAGCGCATTGCCCGGACGGCCTTCTTTGCGCATCGTCAAATGGGTTCCAGCCGTGCTGGTCAGCACCGCCTCATTACTCTTTTCAAATGCCCTGGCAAATTTCAGGCACATTTCCTTGGTCTCGTGGAAATCGGCATCCAGCCCGCCTTTAATGAGCATATGTTCCCGGTAGTCCGTCAGGGCAATGATGCGGCTGCCGGCCTCGCACGCCTCTTTAACCGCCCGGGTATGTGTAATGGAATATGTAACCGGGGTGAAAATGACATCCGCTTTTTTCATGGCCTCTGCAATCGGTGGCGGCGGTTCCTGGCCGTGCCCGCTGCGCGGCAAGATAGTACCGATCATCACCTCCGCCCCGACATGGTATGCCGCTGCAGCCACAGCCTCTGCAATCGTCATCATCATAAAATCCGTCACTATTAAAACATTTTCATGGGATTTGACCCCGGCACAAACTTCGACCAGGGTTTTGGCGCCTTTGCTCATCAGTATGCTTTTCATATACTCTCCTTATGCAGGGTTCAGAAATTCAGTATTTTCCGCAATTGAGGTGGTACCTGGATTTTGCACGAGTCGGAGGCTTTCATAGGCAAGGCGTCTAAGGGTGACGTCGTAGATCTTTACTTCGAATCCTTAGCAACGCAGCATATGAAAGCCTCCGGCTCGCCTAACGGGTGAAAATTATTGAAATTAAATCCGTCGTCATCTTTTTTACCCCTTTGGTACTATTCTTTATTTGCAAAATTACCATAACCTTTTGTGATTAAATATCATTTACACTATTCATTAATTTTCATGCAATATTCAGGTTGTAAATTTATAAAGACTTATATACAAGTTGTCAACATTACCGCCTGGGGTACCGTCAAAGTGACGTCTAAATCCCAAATCTCAAGCACCAAATTACAAATAACTCTCAAATTTCAATATTCAATGACCAAAACATTCATCAGCGTTGTATCGCATAGCTTTCAGGGAGGATAATTTTGAAAAATTCAGTCAATCCACTGCTGTTTACACCCGGCCCGGTGAGCATATCCCCCAGGGTTTTGGCGGCCGGCAGTCAACCGATGATCCATCACCGAACACCCGAGTTTCATGTCATCCTGGAAAACGTTATCGAGAAAATGAAGCAATTATTCGGCACCACGGATGATGTCCTTCTGGTGCATTCCACCGGCAGGGGCGCCATGGAAGGTGCGCTGCGCAATATGTTTTCACCGGGAGAGAAGGTACTATGCCTCTGCAACGGAAAATTCGGTCACATGTTTGCGGATGTTGCCGAAGCCTGTGATCTGGAGGTTCAGCGCATTTTTACGGAATGGCTGACTCCGGTGATAGCGGAACAGATTGATGACGTACTCCACCAAGACCCGGCCATAAAAGGCGTCACGGTCATTCATAACGATACTTCAACCGCGGTGATTAATCCCATCGCGGAAATCGGCAATATCGTCCGCCGGCATGAGCGCCTTTTGCTGGTAGACTGCATCAGTTCACTGGGAGCTATGGAGTTCAAGATGGAGGACTGGCAGGTCGATGCCGCCATTACCGCCTCCCAGAAGGGTCTGATGACACCCACCGGTATCAGTTTTGTGGCGATTAATCAGAGAGGCTGGACTGCTGTTGAAAAGGCCACCAAACCCGGCTACTATGTTAATTTTAAAAATATTAAAAAATTTTATGAAGAAAAACATGAAACGCCCGGCTCGACGCCGGTTTCTTTAGTCGCCTCCGTCAATGAGGCCCTGGAAATGCTCTTTGAAGAAGGCCTGCCAAATGTCTATTTGCGACACGAGATCCTATCACAGGCAATTCGCAGCAGCGTGCAAGCCATGGGATTGACGCTGCTGCCGGAAGGCAATGTCGTCCGATCCCGTACCGTCACGTTGGTCAAGTCCCCGGAGGGCGTCAAGCCATCTTTAATCAGAGAGATGGCCAAAGAGAAATACGGCATTTTGATTGCCTCCGGACTGGGCAATTTTAAAGAATCGGCCTTCCGAATCGGACACCTGGGAATGATGACGCCCCGTGAGGCCTTGCTGGTCACCGCTGTTTTGGAACTTATCCTTTTCGAACTGGGGGTTGTCGAAAAACCGGGTAGCGGATTGGAAGCATTGCATGCCTGCCTGAAAGAATCTGTGTAAAGAATTTGGTCGGTCTCATAGGATTCTGTTTTAAGTCGTCCCTGGGAGGTCTTAAGCAATCGACCGCAGGAGTATTGGAGTCATGGAATAATGGAAAGAACCTTTCGGGGCACAATTGGGTGGTCAAAATAATTTGCACACTTTTGGCAGGACTTGTTGTCGCCAAATGAAATTAGCCGAGCAATTGATTAAACCACTATATCGTCTAAAACGATCTTTATACGCTGGAATCATGATTACACCCAACACTCCAATACTCCAGCACTCCAATAATCCGGCATTATTTTATCGGTCAGAATCCGGCGGATAGCAAGGAATTAACCCTGACCAACAGGTTATCAATATCGCAGTAACCTCATTCGAACCATGAGTCAAACCATCGCCGAAAAAATAATCAGCTCCCACTGCGGGCAGGCGGCATATGCCGGTCAGACAGTGGTTGCCTCCATTGATCTGGCCATGGCCACCGATGGCTCAGGTCCACTGACCATCGAACTTTTTCATCAACACGCAGTTACCTTTTCTTTTTGCTCAATCAACTTATTCAACCCTCTCAACTCAATCAACCATTTACAACCACAACTCTTTTGATCCTCCCTATACCTTCCATTGAGAGATGTCTTACCTGAATCTTGCATGAAAATTAATGAGAAGTTTGAAGAATATTTAAAAACAATAGATTGCAAGGTTTTTAGCAGTAAAGCAAAATACCTAATTGGTAAAAAGGATGATAGCCGATCTATCTCATTAATTTTCACCCTTCGGGCGAGCCGGAGGCTTTCATCTGCTGCGTTATTAAGGGCTCGAAGTAACAGTCTACGACTTCGCCCTTAAATGCCTTGCATATGAAAGCCTCCGACACGCGCAAAATCCAGGTCTTAATCTATGCGCTATGCCCCATGCTCTATACCCCTTTTGCCCCGCAACCCGCAACTCGTACCCAGTCACCCATCCGCAATCCCAAATCTAAGATCTAAGATCCAAAATCACCCCAGTCCCTTATTCTTCAACATCTCATCCAAACCCGGTCGGGTCGTCACACCAGCTTCAATTTCCGCCAGTCTTTTTTCTTCTCTGACGATAACTGCATTAACTTTATCGACAATACCTGCTGCATGCCCCTGCGGAACCACAACGACGCCGTCATCATCGGCCACAATAATATCACCGGGATCTACCATTTGCCCCCCGCATTGGATCGGGTAATTTATTTCGCCCGGACCTTCTTTCAGGGGACCGTTGGGATTAATGCCGGCCGCAAAGGTTGGAAACCCGGATTTTCTGATCTCCGCCGCATCTCGCACGCAGCCGTCCACGATCATGCCTGCCAGCCCTAGCTTAATCGCCGTCGATACCATCAGAAACCCCAGCAAAGCCCAGGAGTGATCGCCGCCGCCATCGATGACCATTACGTCACCGGGTTTTACCAGGGTCAGCGCCTTGTGAATCATCAAATTGTCTATGGGAGGAACCTTAACCGTCAAGGCGGGTCCCACCAGCTTCATCCCCTGGGAAAGCCCTTTAATCCGCGAATCCATCGCGGCCGTCCTTCCCAGACAATCCCCGACATTTCCGGTGAGACATCCGGTCTGATCCATAAGACCTTTAAATGCATCAATCAGATGCAGCTCAGACCGCTTGAAATCGCTTCGATACCGAAATCCCGGTTTTCCAATTTCTTTGATACCCATTTTGTTTTTCTCCCTGATTGTGAGGCCAACCCAAAATTTCTGATGAGTTCATTATTGTTTGGACATATTTTCACCGCCCGTCCCGCGACCGGCGGGACTCAAGACGCAGAGAACGCAGAGAGGTTTTAATTTTAACTTTCTGCTTAGAGGGCAGAAAGTTAAAAAAATACCCTTCGGATACTATAGTGGCATGTTACATTCACTCGGTCACATAGAAGGAACTTTCTGTGTTTTAGGCGGATTGCCCTTTATGTTTGCCGGAGGCTGACCGGCTAAGATATTTAGCTGATCGGTCATCCAGGCCTATATGGCGGGGCCTCTAAACGGCAAACATAAAACAACTATCCTCCGCGCTCTCTGCGGCTCTGCGGTGAAAAAGTCTTTTAATTCTGCATGGCAGGCGTGTTTTCGTCACTAAAAAAGTGACGATCCTTCCTCCTTAAAGCGACCGATGATAATCAGAAGCGGTACAATCGCAGAAACAATCAGGATGGAAGCAAAGGCCGACGCCATCCCCATGTCGTCGGAGAGAATGCCCTGGAACATCTCCACCGTCATCGTCGACCAGCCGGGGGTTTGCAGGACGATCGTGGAACTCAACTCAGAAATGGTCGTCACCCAGGTCAGGATTGCGCCAGCGATGATGCCACCGGCCATCAGTCGGATCGTAATCTTAAAGAACGTCTTCATGGGATTGACCCCCAGCGAGATACTGGCCTCTTCCATCGAGGGATCCAGCTGATAAAGAATCGATGAGCTGGAACGGGCGATAAACGGCATTTTTCGAATAATGTAAGACAGCGCCAGAATCATCCAGGTGCCGGTCAACACGAGAAATCCGGTATTAAACATCACGATCAGGGCGATACCCAATACGGTGCCGGCAATGGTAAACGGCAGCATAATGGCAAAATCGAGCCCATCGCCGATCATGGATCGGCGACGAGTGAGAATGTAGCCGGCCGGTACCCCGATCACAACGGATACCATGGTCGCCACGGTTGCCAGAAAATAGCTGTTAAAAATCGGCCGGGCCATGTGGCCAAAGGCATAGCTGTAATTCTGCAGGCTGAAA
>Ga0316192_10004116_pt1 | contig 10567 bp, 9 predicted proteins | sample MerIslwburrow_MG_FD_204931 | JGI IMG/M metagenome (GOLD analysis project Ga0316192, IMG submission 204931) | Coastal sediment microbial communities from Maine, United States - Merrow Island worm burrow | ecosystem: Environmental > Aquatic > Marine > Coastal > Sediment | place: USA: Maine...
GTGCAGACAGTTCAACGTTATGTGGCGCATGCCATGCCGGGCGATGTGCGGTCACCACCGAATATACCTTTTCCGAAGCTAACTATAGATCCTGACGGGCAGGCGAAAATATTAGATGCATTAGGCCTGGATCTGGAAAAACCGGTAGTATGTATGATGCCCGGCGCCGAGTACGGCCCCGCAAAGCAATGGCCGATAGAATATTATAAAAAGCTGGCCGAGTTGCTGGTCGAGGCCGGCTGGCAGATCTGGGTGCTCGGTTCTGATAAAGACAAAGCCGCCGGTGATGAAATTGCTGGCGATAACGATGTTCATAACCTGTGTGGCAGAACACAGCTTGTCGATACCGTCGATCTACTCGCCTGTGCGAAGTCAGTAGTCAGCAATGACTCCGGACTGATGCATGTTGCTGCAGCCGTCGGTGTAAATATCAACGTGATATATGGTTCATCGACACCTGAATATACACCGCCATTGACCACTGAGGATAAGAAAAATATTTTTTACCTGGGGCTGGATTGCAGTCCCTGTTTTAAACGGGTATGTCCTCTTGGTCATACAAATTGTCTATTAGGAATAAGCTATAAAGATGTTTTTAACAAAATATGTGAACACGATTAAAGCAGAGCCATTGACCTTTTCGATGGGTGCTGGCGTGTTGATGCTTGCCGTTATGGGGACGTCTGTCAGGCATGTCTCTAGCGCGGTATTTGCGATACTTTTTCTGATGAGCCTCGTTGTCATAAAAGACTGGTTCAAGGTGTTCGCTTCACTTTCGAGGCTGGAAAAATTTTTCCTTGCAGCGTTTTTCCTGTACACATTGTCCGGCCTGCTGTCTTTTTATAATGTTGATGATGTCGACAAATACTACAGACTGCTCGAGCGCTTTCTCAGGTTCTCACTTGTCGTTCCTGTATACCTGCTATTGATCAGGAATGGAAAGTCGATATTAAACTACCTGTATGCCGGCTCGATAATCTCAGGGCCCTTCCTCGCAGCGATTGCTATAAATCATTATATCGAACACCCTGATGTGCCCGCGCAGGGTTATTATCACCATATCATCTTTGGCCAGCTCGCGATGTTAAACGTCGGTATCATGCTGTCTTTGTTGTTGACCAGGAACATGCAGAGAAAATACCAGCTGTTGATCATCGCGTCTATGCTATGCGGGGTGGTGACGGCCGTGATGTCACAGGCCAGGGGCGTGTGGCTGGTTTTTCCTGCCTACGTGCTGATAGCAATCTACTACATCGTCAAAGACAAACGCTTAAGCGCCCGGTTGCTTGTTGGCATACTGATTTCGGTCGTGCTTCTGGCGCTACTTACTCCGATAGGTGAGCTGATCAAAAACAGGACCGATGCGGCAGTAACAGAGATAAGCAGTTTTTATAATGACGACCAATATGTGTCTTCCGTAGGTACGCGACTGGCGATGTGGGATATCGCCATTCAAGTGTGGCAGGAAACCCCGCTCCTGGGCACTGGCCCGGGAGATTTCGACGACGAGATACAGGCGTTGCAGGAAAAGGGGGAGTACGTCGGTATGCCTGTTCACAACAGCGTGCATAATATCTATATTCAGGCCCTGGTCGGTGCCGGGCTATTTGGTCTTATCACCATGTTGCTGGCCGTGATAGTGATGCCGATGACGGTGTTTGTTAACCGTCATGTCACCGATAGAGAAGGCAGGCTCGCCGGAACTATAACCATCGTATCGTTTGCCATATACGGATTCTCTGAGTCGTGGACGCTGCGCCTGTCGTCTATATCGATATTCCTGGTGTTTACGGTAGTGATTGCATCACATATACATATCGCCGACTCAGAACATAGACGATAATCGATAGCCATAGAAATAAACTCATACAGTTATGTTATTCAATTCCTACGAGTTTATCTTCCTGTTCTTGCCGATAACCTTGTTGGTATACCTCGGGATTGGTAAATATGGTTCTCGCCGGATCGCTCTTGTCTGGCTGATTGCAGCATCACTTTATTTCTACGCTTGGTGGAACCCGGCCTATCTTGGCCTGATACTGGGTTCGATGTTTTTTAATTACTCGGTAGGGTTGGCGCTGACGAAAAAAGATAGTGTTTCGTTCAAAAGGTATGTGTTGATCGCAGGCATCGTCGCCAACCTATCGCTTCTCGCCTATTACAAGTATGCTAATTTCTTCGTCGATAATATAAACCGGGTGTTGTCAGTGGACTGGAACCTGGGCAATATAATATTGCCTCTGGCTATCTCATTTTTCACATTCCAGCAGATAACCTACCTGGTTGATGCGTACCGTGGTGAAACAAAAGAATATAATTTTTTACACTATGCCTTATTTGTTACATTCTTCCCCCAGTTGATTGCAGGTCCGATCGTGCATCACCGTGAGATGATGCCACAATTTGCAAACAGAGATTTCGGGCGGATAAACTACAGTTACATTGGGATTGGACTATCGATCTTCTTTTTAGGGTTATTTAAAAAAGTGGTTATCGCAGATTCTTTATCCCCCTATGTCGCAGAGACTTTTTCTAGCGTATCGAGCGGTACATTATTGAGCTTTTTCGTAGCGTGGAAAGGTGTGCTGGCCTATACCTTCCAGCTGTATTTTGATTTTTCTGGTTATTCGGATATGGCGATAGGTCTGGCTTTTCTGTTCGGTATCAGCCTGCCGTTAAATTTCAATTCACCCTACAAAGCGACGAGCATCATAGAGTTCTGGCAGCGTTGGCATATTACTCTCTCAAGGTTTCTTAAGGATTATCTGTATATACCTATGGGTGGTAACAGGAAAGGTGAGCCGAGGCGGTATCTTAATCTGATGATAACAATGTTGCTGGGCGGCCTATGGCATGGCGCAGGATGGACTTTTATCGTGTGGGGTGGCTTGCATGGAATATACCTGGTGTTAAACCATGCGTGGCGGAGGATCAAAGCAGGATTTGACATTACGACCGGTAATAATATTTTAGTGCGCTCAACTTCACGGATGGTTACCTTTATTGCGATTGCTGTCGCCTGGGTATATTTCAGAGCTGATAGCCTGGAGTCGGCCAATGTTATGGTCAGGAGCCTGACAGGTCAGGGAGGAGTAATCTGGCCAGAAGAGGCTATCGGGCAATTAGGCTATCTTGCTGATGTGTTTGCTTCCTGGGGTATGCGTTTTCAGTATGTGAATCATTTTAATGGCTTTGAGAATCTGTTTGGTATGATGTTCATGTTGATGGTGGTATGGTTTCTGCCTAACCTACAGCAATTATTTTACCGTTACCCAGCTGTACTATGTTCACCAGAAAGTAGCAGGATCTTATGGCAGCCAGACAGGAAGTGGCTCTTTATTACTATTGTTGCAGCAGTTATATCGATACTTAAGCTTGGTCAAGTATCTGAGTTCCTGTATTTTCAGTTCTGATACAGGGTAAATGGCGAGATGAAACGTTACACTTTTAGCCTCATATTGGGCATCGGTATCATCCTGTTAAGCGTGTCCTTTGTAAACTGGCTGATCAATCCGTATGATATTTTTGAGTCACCAGATATCGATGGAATAAACTCGTATAAAAGTGAGGTCGGAAGACATACGCGGCTAAGCAGGGTTTATCAGGTTAACAGGGTAGAGCCTGAAGTTATCTTACTGGCTTCTTCACGAGGGCTGGTGGTTCCCGAATCATTACTTTCTCTCGATGGACTTCAAGGTCTGAATCTGTCGTTACCCAGTGCGTCTACGTATGAGTTACTGAGGATGATGCAGCATGCAAACGCAGTGCGACCACTAAAAAAGGCGGTACTGGCTTTGGACGAATCGTTCTCCGGAATGAAACAACCTGGTTTTGTAGAAAGCAGGTTATCTGTTCATTCTGATAATATGTTGAATAAAGATGCGTGGCTTCAGGAGTTTAGAGACAGGTTTCAGAGTTTACTGAGTTTCGATGCATTACGTTCCAGTATCCGCACGATAACAAATCAGAAAGAAGATCCTGAATCCGGGAATTCAGAGCGCTACCATGCTGAGAGGGTACGCAATGCAGGTGGTCACAGGCAGATGTTTAGAAATATGGAAGCAAGTCTATTTTCAGATTTTAAAGGTAATGAAGATAAATGTAATGCGGTGGATGAAAGGAGCGAACCAGGGGAGTCAGAATATTTTATCTATTTTAAAAAAATCGTTGAGCTGGCCTATCGCGACAAGATAGACTTATATATCTATTTTTCGCCGATTCATGCGCGTCTCTATGAAGCAGAATGCATGCTGGGTATGCGCGGTGCATATAGCAGTATGAAAAGACAGGTCGTTACTACTGTTGAAACTATTGCACATCAATATGGAGTTGATCCTTATCCCGTGTGGGATTTCTCCGGATATAATGAGGTGACGACTGAAAATGTTCCGGAAATAAATAACACCGATGAGATTATGACCTGGTACTGGGAGGGCTCTCATTATACGAAGGAGACATCAAATGAAATATTCAACAGGATTTTTGACAACGAGGGTTATCTGGCTGGATTTGGTACTCGAATAACGACGAATAATATCGATGCACATCTTGTTGATATCGATATGCAGCGGCTTATCTACCTGCGTTCACATCAGGATGATATTGCTGAATTACATGAGTTGTTCAGAGAATCTCGATTGGTGCACTAAATGAAAGTATTATATATAAACAGGAATAAATTCGACTATCTGCAGGATCTTGTCTATACCGGCATGGTGAAAATGTTGGGCCCTTCTAGTGTTATCGAGTTGCCATGGAATAACAAATTTCATATAAATTTCAAAAATTATCCAAAAAATATCGGTTTATATAAAGGCGCTCTATTAACGTCAATATTCAACCGGTTTTCTGCGAAAGAATTCTCAATGGTCATAGTGGCGTCATGCCATCCTGATACGCTGAAAACATACCTGGATATAGTGAGTGATCTGCCTTCCTCAGTTGTTACCGTTTTTCTTGATGGTGGTGACTGGCCTGAAGTCGCTGGTGATCTCGACAGGCTGGGCGGAAAAGATCTATACGAAGAAATTTTATCGATAAGGCCGTTTGATCATATCTTTAAAAGAGAGTACCTGATCGATCATTCATATGATGATAACGTGCATCCACTGCCATTTGCTTTTAATTTCGACCGGTTGCCGAAGATAAGCGGTGAGAAAAAATATGATGTGGCATTCTGGGCTGTGGAGTCTGACCCGATCAGGACCGCAGCTCTGGATATGATACAGGACAGGTTTGATTGTAAAGATAATGGCAGTGTAAAAAACCAGGTGATGAAGAAGTACAAACGCAAAGGCAGTTTTTATTTGCAGGAACTTGCCCGCTGTAAGGTATCTTTAAATTTTCGAGGAGCAGGCTGGGACACGCTGAGATACTGGGAAGTGCCTGCATTGGCTGGATTTATGATCTCTCAAAAGCCGGGTATCCTGATAGAAAATAACTTTGTAGACAATAAAGAGATCATATTCTGTAATGAAGATTTGTCTGATCTGCTGGAGCTTTGCCAGTATTACCTGAAGAATGAAGAAAAAAGAGAGGAGATAGGAAAGAGGGCGCTGGCAAAAATGAAAGATCATCATACGGATATCAATCGAGCAAAAGAAATTTTAACTACATGCGGATTATCTTGATGTGCTGTACGAGATTAATTGTCGTAATGTATCAGGCCTTTAGTGCATGCGCAGTTAGCAGATAATTCTGTTCATGAAAACCTGTTGTTTTTTAAAGTTGGTTTATCGGATATGACTGCTCTCATCGATCATTAGCTGTCACATGAGGGTGAAAGAGAAGAAATATCTGATGCTGCAAGAGATTATTTGATTAAAACACATGCACATATACAGCGTGCGGAGTATTTCCTTGATAAGATGTAAAAGTGCTAAGAATATATCCGCACTGAACATTTACAATCTGTAACCGTAATGAACAACTGGAACCGTACCTGTGAATATAGTTAATATCGCCTACGTTTTTGATGACAACTATCGAAAACTTTTTAGAAATTAGTGATCATCTGCCTGACAATATTCCGCTTATCTATCTCGATGGTGGCGATTTCCCCGAAGTCGGTGGTGATGCGACCCGTCTCGGATTTGAATCTCTTTATGATTCGGTAGCCAGTAATTTCAGCTTTACTCATATATTCAAGCGCGAGTACCTGATCGATAAAACATACCCTTAAATGTTCATCCCTTTCCGATGGCATTTAAACCACAGAAGATCGATTTTCCAGTCGACAAAAAATATGACGTTACCTGCTGGTGTGTTGAGTCTGATCCTATAAGAACACAGGCTCTGTCTATCCTGGAGAATCGTTACGATTGCAGGGCAAATGGAACTACGCTGGGTCAGACATTTAGAAAATACAAACGTAAGGGGCTGGGTTATCTTAGAGAACTGGGCAGCAGCCGTATCTCCTGTAACTTTCGCGGTGTAGGCTGGGACACTTTAAGATACTGGGAAATCCCGGCTGTGCAGTCATTGATGGTGAGCCAGAAACCTGGGATTGTTATTCCGAATAATTTTATTCACGGTGAACATGTCGTGTTTTGTAAAGATGACTTGTCTGACCTGACTGATCTGATTGATTATTACTTGTTACATGATGATGAGACTAAAGAAATTTCTGAATCTGCGCAAACGTTTTTGATGAATCATCATACAAGCATTCAGCGGGCAGAATATTTTCTCGAGATAGTTTCAAGCAAGTAGACGTCAGTTGCTAGACGCCTACATAACTCTCGCTGAGTAGTTTTGTATATTCGTTCTCCAGATAACGGGTAACGATATCCTCCTGAAATAAATCGCAAGCTCTATGGCGGGCGTTATTTCCAAGTTCTGCCAATTTTTCTGGATTATTCATCAGTTCAAGCATGTGATTGAGGTATGCAGTCATATCATTTCGCGGACAAACATAACCGACTACGCCATGGTGAGCGGTTGACTCCAGTAGTTCCGCCTGGGCATTATCGATCTGGCTCAGATGAGAAATTACCGGCTTGCCGTGAATCATTGCCTCGGCGATGTTCATGCCAAATGTCTCACCATCGATACGGTAATGAAGCAGGAGATCGATCGAATTATAAAAGTGAGAGATAGTTGACTCACTGGTGGTGGCATCGATTAATATTATCCGGTCATTGTTTTCTGCTGCATCACGCATGATTCTGGAGCCCGCCAGAACCAGCAGGTATGCGTTTTCATTTTTTATTTTACTGAAGACTTCCAGGATAAAATCATCATCCATCAGGTCCGGCCTGGAAATTCTTCCAAATAGGAATACATCTTCAGGTATTTGCAAGGTTTTTCGAATAGACTCAGAATTGGCCGGTTTTTTAATCGGGTTATATAAAACGGCGCCTTTGTTACCGCTCCACGAAGACTTCTGCAATAACCAGTGACTGACGAAATAAGCTTTTTTTAGTCGCTTAAAGTAGTGCTCGGATGCAGGGTAACCAAATATATTTGTTTCAATACATACACGGCTGTCTGGTACCTGATTAATCAGGTCATCAAAAAATGGCTCCCATTTGCCGCGATTGAAATGGACGATATCGGGAGATACTGTGTTAATGATTTTTTCAAATTCTTTGGCATTGCCTTCGAAGATATTCTTCTGGCCAATCGTTTGTACGAAATCGCTTAAGCGTGCACGGCTGTGGATATACTTGGTAAAAAAACGATTTTTATATTTTTTAGATAATTTACTGAGAAAAAGATACCAGTAATACTTGTATTTAGGGTTTTTATTATAGATGAATAGATAAGGCTCGAATTTATCCCTGTTAAGGTTTTGACAAAAGGACAAAATTGCTTTTTCCGTGCCGCCGTAACCGACCTGATTTAGATGATATAAGATCTTTATAGTCATGGCCGGTCAGTTAAAAAGTATAAGGATTTGAGTGTAGAGCCGTATAGGTGCGACATGGAATGTGTGACCGAATATTTTCATAGGTCAGCTTATGCTCATTGAATGCTGCTTTAATAAGCATAGCTTGCGGTAAATGTAAATTATTTTCAACAGATATTTTGATGCCTGTATAATACTGATAATCTTGGCTAGTTAGACTAGGGTTATAATGTAAACTAGCCGGTGCTCTTGAAAGATTGATTAAGTTTGTTTTATTAACTTATATATGGCGACGATATGATATTTGAATTTGGTAAACCGAATACAAAAAAGAAATGGGAAAAGCGCTTTGGCAGATTTCTGCGGAACCTTGGTGTTGATGACCCTGTTTATGTCAGAAAAAATATGTCAGTTGGTGACGTCAGTTTTGAGATGCTTCTTGACGTCAGTGGTAAACTTGAGGGTGACCTTATTTATTATGGTCATTATGAATCACATCTTCAACAGCTGTTTAGTGAGTTTGAGAATAATGGTGGTGTCATTATGGATATAGGCGCAAACATAGGCTTCCACTCACTTTATCTTGCACACAGCTTTCCACAGGCCGAGGTATTTGCTTTTGAAGCATCGCCTAGAGTCTTTAAGGATCTGAATTTAAATCTGTCTTTAAATAAGTGCGATAATCTAAATATTTTTAACTTGCCCTTGGGTGCTCAGTCAGGTGAGATGGTGTTTTACGAACCATCTGGAAAGGGAATTGAGAATCGAGGGCTCGGTAGTTTTAATCCAGAAAATGTTCCGGAAAACTTCACAGAGGTAATACTTCAGGTTAATACTGTAGATGCTGTCATTGCTGAACGACTCAAGGAAGGTTCAAAGGTAAGTATGATGAAGATTGATGTCCAGGGACATGAGTGCGAGGTACTAGATGGTGCCGTCTGCTGCCTTTCTGAACATCGCCCCGTTATTTTTATGGAGGTTGAGATGGCTAACTTTGATTCTCCTATGAAGGCGCTTGATGAGTTTAGATCCCGTTTTGAAGAGTTGAATTACAGCGCTTATCGTATCTCTAACTCTGATCCTACATACGTCGAGCTAGGCTGGGCGGATATTGGAAGTATGGATAAATTTGATGCATTATTGCTTCCGGACTGATGTGCGTTACTTACGGATTATGTCTCGCAGTGTGCTTTAATTTTGATGGGAAGGAGTATTGAATCTTTCTGGTCAAACTTTTAGATTTTGTAAAAAAACAGAAACCTGAAGTCTTACTATTATTTAAATCGTATTAAACAACATAATGTATAAAACATTTTATAGATTAGAATATATGAACTATTAACTATTAACATTATGACGTGTGAGATTTATCGTAATGCCATTATCTAATTTGATAATAACTTTATTATTTCAGTTTCGTTCTTCTTTACGGCTATAAAGTTAGGTCCTAGAAAATCTTCATCGTCCAGTTCGTAATCTTTAAATTCGACTTTTTTTGGGTAGAGTTTACCAACAACATAACCATATTCATTGAGTAACTGGTAAAAGTCACGCATAAGGAACTTCGTTATGATGCTGATCTTACCGTACTCAAACTGAATAACTCGAATCTTTCCTTTTTTCAGGGTATCAAGCAGCCCATCTAATATCAGGTGCTCACTGCCTTCGGTATCGATCTTCAGAAAATCCACTTTTTCAATTTGATTTTCGTTGATATATGAGTCACCTTTTTTTACCAGGCAGTCTACCCAGTCGCTATTGCCATCATGAGGGTAGTTAAATACTGAATTTAATTCGCTACCTTCGCCATACTTTTTTACCCTAACTGTTCCATCCTCGTTAGAAAGGCCGAAATTATTTATATGCACATGGCTATAGTCTTTCATCCTGGTTTCGATATGGCTGATATTGTCTTTTATTATCTCAAAGGTATGAATTTCGGCTTCAGGGAAATAAGTCCGTAACATGGCTGAATATTCACCTATATGAGCGCCTACATCAAAGATGCAAGTAAAGTTGAGCTTTGATAATCTTTTAATTAAGAGTTTTTCGCCGTTCTGATCGAAGTTATAATTAAAGTTCTCGTAGTTTCTGTGCATTGAAACGCACTTCCTGTCCAGGTATTTTGATAACCAGTTTCTGCGCCTCATTAGTCTTTTTAACATTGACTTGTCCTCTGAGTCTTACTGTTTTTCTTAAGGTGTTTTAGTGATCTCGGCATAATTGAAAAATCTATACCGTACCTTTGAATTAAAATACTGTGTCAAATGACATGATATCAGAATACTGCAAGTCATGTATTCGAAGTGACTCGTTACTTCTTTATCATGCCTTTCTCACAGTAAATAATATCAAGATCTTTTGTTCTGTTGAAGATCGCTTCATTTTCTTTTGACGGAGCATAAAATCTTGGGTGATATAAATGATATTGTACAGCAGAGAATTTTACATTTATTATCTTTACGCCTGCTCTTGTTAATCTCCAGTCTATATCAGTGTCTTCACCAATGCCTGCTGCAAGATAGTTTTCATTGAAGCCATTAATCTTTAGCAGGTCTTGCTTGCTGCAAGAGAAGTTGCATCCGAGCATCCGGATCTCCTTGTCTTTTGTCCTGGTGTGAAGGAATCTGCTGTAGATGCCGCTTTCGATATTTTTTGCTTTATCCAGCAGCAGAGGAATCATGTGCAGAAGATACGAGGTTGTTCTCGTCAGGTATG
>Ga0316192_10004117_pt1 | contig 10567 bp, 8 predicted proteins | sample MerIslwburrow_MG_FD_204931 | JGI IMG/M metagenome (GOLD analysis project Ga0316192, IMG submission 204931) | Coastal sediment microbial communities from Maine, United States - Merrow Island worm burrow | ecosystem: Environmental > Aquatic > Marine > Coastal > Sediment | place: USA: Maine...
AGTACCCACCCTCATGGTTTTTCTGACAGCTACCGCTAGCGCTGAATGGCAAGCGGATAGCGCCGACAAACATCAGTTACAGGCGGCGAGCGCAATTGCCAAGATTCGCTCGAACATACCTCGAACAGAACGGTATTTCGATGAAGCATATGCCTACGCGATCCTGCCTTCGGTTACGCGGATCGGTTTCGGTTTTGGCGGCGCGACAGGCAAAGGCATTGTCGTCGAAGGTGAAAGCGCTATCGGTTCAACACGATTTTGGCAGTTCACCTCCGGCATTCAGGCAGGCGCTAAAAACTTCAGCATGATTGTTTTCTTCAAGGACAAAGCGGCCCTGGATCTGTTCACAAGCAGCGATATACAGTTCATGGGCCAGGCTGGATTGGCCTTCGCGAGCGCCGGCATTGCCGGCACACCCGCATACAATGACGGCGTCGCCATTGTCACGATGACTCGATTCGGTTTGATGGGTGAGTTCACCATTTCTGGAGCGAAGTTTTCGTATAAAGACTTCGCCGCAGCGCAATAACAAGAATACAGCCAATCGGGGCTTCGTCGCTTAGCGGAGGAGCTCGCAGCATCTATTGCGTGGAAGGGTTATCGAACTCTGACTCGGGTTCGAATCAGAACGATAGCGTCAAATACAGTTTGGGACCGTAGTGGCGCTGCCTGAACGTACCCCGAAGTTCGGTGTCCTTCGACTTCAGTCGCGTTCCATAAAGGCTGTACCCGGCGCCCGCAGCAAAGTTCTCCCCAAACTTGCGGTCCAGGCCGATATTCAGATAACCCATGTAACCCTCGAAACCCTCGAAATCGAGCGAAAAAGCGGTTATATCGGCAATCAGTCGCCAGTCGTTGCCAACGGCCAATGAGCCGAACACCCCAACTGTTGGGAGCAGCGCATTAACGCTTTGCCGTTCGAATTGCTGCGTAGTGCTTGCCTGAATATCGGTTTCAAATTGCGAGTAGCTCAGTCCGGCCGTTACGCCGAGTTCTTTTTGTTGGTCGCGCATTAGCGAATAGGAATAGGCTAATCGAACCGCCTCCGATTTCAGATTGATCTCGACATCGCTACCAGCGGCAAACGTATCGTCGCCGAAATTGATGTCGCGCTGCAATATTGTCGAAGACCGTCGTTGCAACTCGAAAAAACCCAGCTCTAACCTGTGGTAGTAGGCAACCCGATAAAACCCATCGAGCTGGATAATCGTCTCGCGATCAGCGACACCCAGCGCATTTTCCAGATCGATCTCATCACCCGGTTCACCGTTCGCCGCATCTCGAATAATCCTGGTGTCAATCGAGCCACTCATCGCGGCCATCCGGAACTCAATAGCCGGCCCGCCCTCTGTATCGAATTCTGTCGATCTGAACAAATCCGCGTTGTAAGCCAGACCAATACTGGCTGACAGTGTCTGGTCACGATCGACAATCGGACTCGCCGTAACGGCCGAATCGAGATACTCCACGCCGACCGTTGTCGATAGCAACCAATGCGGTGTCAGCTGATAGCCTAAGGAAAATCCAAGCCAGGTATTCATGACCGCACCCGGCTGGTAGGCCTCGCGAGTTGGCGTCGCCTCATAATCGGCGACACCGAAATAGTAGCGGCTGTAGTCGTCACTCAGATAAGAAACTTTGACCGCCGGTACGAAGTAGCCACGTGCAAATTGTCGTGGCAGTGAAAACTCGATTTCACTCGTCATTCCGTCGTGCAGGCTGGGCATCTCCCAGTAAGACCTGAATTGCATGTGCACCGGCCAGCGACGCCAGCCAATAATGGGCCCTGCTTCTACCGCCCAACTGCGCTTGTCCAGGCCGCGCAATTCATCATTTTCAGCTCCGCCAAGCCCAAGCGTTTGAATGCGTCCGATGACACCGAATTCCCAATCGCTCTCTGTTATATAGCGAACTCCAACATTCTCACCGCGAATCAGAAGCCAATCATCGGTGAAGGCCGAGTGACGAAAACTGGTCAGGTATGGGTAAGCAATTGTCGAGTTTGGCGCACCCGAATAGGGGTTCTGCGAGCTCGAAACGGAAACTCCGAGCGAATAATCATTGAGGTCGTACTCACGAATATAGTCGAGTATCGATCCCGACCATGCAGGAGCCGACATGCTGAGCAAAAACAAACCGCAGCAAAGCGCCTTGCCGAATGAGGTTCGTCGTGAACTAATAGATTCGTCCACCGACTGACACACTGGTCCCATAACGCCCACCACCACCGCCGTGGTATCCGCCGTAGCCATTGTACGAGCTGTAACCGACGCTACCATAGACACGAACATCATCGCAGCCCGCGAGCGACGAACATACAGCAAGCAACGCTGTCAGTTTCGCTAGTTTTACAAATACTTTCATGAAAGAAACCTTTTAGTTGTTTGTATCGAGCGGCCAGGTTTGTAACGCGATTCCGGCGCCTGACGGGCCCGCAATAAACGCAACTTCACCACCTAACGGCCGTGATTGTGCTTCAACGATGATACGGCCACCCAGTTCCTGAACTCTGGCGGTCACGTCGGCCGGGTTCTCAACCCTGATATAGCTGACCCAAACCGGCGCCAAACCCTCTAACGGATTCGGCATGATGCCAAATCTTGGCTTATCTCCCGCTTTTAGAAGACGATAGCTTGCACTTGATGTCTGATCTTCATCAACATCCCATTCTGCAGCCTCTAAAGAACCGACCTTCTCGTAGAATGCCGTCGCATTGTTTACATCGGTCGTCCACAGTTCGTCCCAAAGGAATTCGTTTACAAGCGGCTCGCCATCCAGCGGGTCGCCGTCTTTGGTTTGCAGTAGCCCCAACAAGGCCCCCTCAGCATCTTGCACAATAGCAATATGTCCACGGCGCTTAAGATCCGTCGGTTGTGTAACAACTTCTCCGCCTTGCGCTGCAAATTCTGCTGTTGCGACATTGATGTCGCTAACCGACATGAGGACGACCCATTGCGAAATATCGTCCCTGCCGTTTAAAGCCACCGTATCGATCATCCCACCGATCAGCTGGCCATTGTGACGTATGAGCGAATAGGTCGAATCGCTGCCCAAGCCGACAGTCGTGCCCACACTTTCGAATTCCCAACCAAAAAGTGACCCGTAAAACTTCTTCGAGGCCGCCACGTCATGGGTCAGGAGGTCACGCCAAATGATCTTGCCAGGCGACTTTTGGCTGCTCGCCGAATCCGATACCGGGGGCAAATCGAGGTTTGTCGTCACACAGGCGGCAACAAACAATAAGCAGATCAGTAGCGGAGTACTTCGTAAGTATTTAGCTGACATTCATGGATCTCAGTAGGGGCTAACACGCGATGTTACCTCGACATCCGTATTGCTTCATCTATTCAATGAAAATATTGCGCCCTGACAAAAATCGGCAGCGGTGCTAATTGCCCAAGTTAAAGGTTACCATTGCCCTTCAAACCTGAAGCCTCGAAGGACAGTATCTTGCGGCCCGTATGCGTTATTCCACTAATCCTGATCATTTTCGTCTTTCAAGAAGTTCGTGCGCAAGATGAAGGCGATGCAAACGAAATAGATCAGAACTATGCACAAACCGGCGAAACGATCGCCGAATTCGCCGGAGAATTGGACATTGACGGTGCCGATGTCATTGCAAACCCATTAAAGCGTCTGGTTAAAAACTGGCCCGAAGATCTCGTTATCGCGCCTATCCCCGGCCGGTCGCCGCAGTTTGGCTGGCAATTAACATTGGCTGGGGGCTACTTCTTAGAATCCAAAGCAGAGGATTCAGATGCACCGGCATCAATACTCGGCGGATTCGTCATGGCAACTGAAAATGGCAGTCACGCCTACGGCGTCGGCGGCAATTTTCACCTGTTGGACGACAAGTTACGAGTCAATGCCGGTGCAGGCTATGGCGATATACGTTACCGATTGTATGGCATTGGTAACGAAGCGGGAGACAGAGGATTCGGTCTGAATGTTGTCCAGGATGGGCCGGTATATTCCGCCAGTGCAAAATGGCGTGTTTGGAGGAAGCTGTATGTCGGACTTGGTTATCTTGGCGGGGAAATCGATACACGCGCCCGTATCGCACTCCCCGACAATTTCACTAATTTCGATCCATTTCTAACATTCAACCTTGGCGCCTATACAATACCCATCGAATACGACAGCCGCGACCATGAACAATTCCCAACTAGCGGTTGGTTAATGAAGGCTAAAGCCCGATTCTTCCGCGACTCCATTGGCAGTGACTTTGACGCAGAAACCTTCGAGCTCGCGGTGAACCATTACCGTCCTGCGCATAATAATAATGTTCTTGCGCTTCGCAGCTACATTCGATCAACCTCCGGCGACGCACCCTTTTTTCTGCTCAGCACATTTGGTGGAAAAACTGATTTGCGTGGGTACGAGTCTGGCCGTTATCGCGACAAGATGATGTATGCGCTACAGAGCGAATATCGCTGGCAGGTCAATGACAGCTGGATACTCACTGGTTTCGCCGGGTTCGGCGAAGTCGCTGAAGATGTCAGCGACTTCGGCAACAACTTTCTACCCGCGGCCGGACTCGGCATGCGATACGTCATATCAAAGAAACATCGCGTCGGACTATCTGTGGACATTGCGGTCGGCGATAACGGCACAGAATTCTACTTCGGCGTCGGTGAGGCCTTTTGAGGCGTCACCTGGTTTCCCCTGCTACGTCAGGTGCGATGCATTAACGGCGGCGCTGCCGACCACCCTGACGTTCATAGCGTTGTGCCCGCTGTGCACCCTGTTGGCGCGCATTGAAATCGCGCTCCAGTTGCGGTCTTGTAGCCGGGCGTGAATAAGAATCAAAACTTGACGGCGAGCGTGTCGAAGGCGTCTGCGACGGACGGCTTGAAGGCATCTGCGACGGAAGGGTCGAAGGTGTCTGCGACGGACGAGTCGAAGGCGTTTGTGACGGCCGTGTCGCTGGGGAAGCGCGATCCATATTTTGCGGCTGAGACCAACGTCCATTATCGCGTTGACTCCAATCGCCATTCTCACCGCGCTGGTATACGTTCCCGGAACGATCGGTTAATACATTGTTTTGCACGTTATTCGCAGGCCGTGCCTGCCGGTTGTTTGCTACCGCTGGTCGCTCGACATTTCTCGTTCGATTTTCCGGTCGGTTATATATATTCGGTCGCGTTTCAGGCCGATTGCGTCCTCCGCCAATGTTAATGCTGTTATCGACGTTGATATTGATATTGGTCTTTCGGTAACCACCGTGGACATAGGGGCGCGGATACGGATGGTATCCACCCACTCCCCACCAGGCACCATGGCCTGAGAATGTGAAACGAAACGGTCCATTCGTCCATGAGACACCGACACCCCATCCGTACCAGGGGTTATACGTCACATGAAATCCCCACGTCGGATAGCGCGGATAATAATAGCCGCCATACCAGGGGTGGTAATACCAGCCAGTGCCATACACTACGGCACCGTGATAATAGTAGCTGCCGTAGTAACCCGGGGTATAACCAACGTAAACCACTTCCGGTGTAACGTCATAAACCTTCACGTAGGTGACGTTGTGATGCGGGTTTGAAGTCGGAATTTTGTAAATCGCGTCTGGAACATCTGTCGCAACTGTCCATGGTCCAGTTGCGCTGTTCGCCACGTACCAAACACCGTCATCGCAAGCGTAGTAAAGATTCCCATAACGGAATACCGCTGCACTGGTGTTCTGCGCATACTCAACGCTTATCTCTTCTATGGGCGCGAAGTCCGGCGTGCCGTCATAGTCAACGCTAAATGATGCGTCATCTCGGTCGATAGCCGCGGTCTGCGGTATCGTATTGTCCAGGACCGCCTGACGCGCCTGTGACGTACCCGCAACCTGGCTTAGGATCGCACCATTAACGGAATCTTCCGGGACATCGCCAAAGGGTTCCGGCAATTGATCATTCGGCACATGTGTCCAATGCAAATCACCAACGATACCGTCACCCCGATACCAGCGCCCCGACAAGAGCACATAGTAGTTCTGAGTGGACAATTCGAGAAACGCATTGCTGTCCGTGTTGTCCATGTAGAGTAAGTCCATGCCTTCAACCGGCGCCCATGTGGGTTTTCCATCCGACACCAGCAACTCGGTCGGCTCTGTCGCGACAATGATCTCTATATCATCCACATCGGTCGCATCGTCCTCGGCAGGTTCAACCAATCCGGCAATATCCTCGGGCACTCGACTCGCCCTGCCCCACGCACCATCAAGAGCACGCGCCACATACCATGTGTTACTGCCTATATACAGAAAGTAGTCACGGCCATCTTTCACGATTAAAAAAGCTGAATTGATCACACGTTCGTAGTCCGAACCCTCGATCTCCTGCAAGACCGGCTCACCATCAATCGATATCAACATCGCGGGTGTCGTCGACAGGATTATCTTCGGCGCGTCATGTTTCAGTGCGGCAGATTGTGGGCTGTCCACACCCTTATCCAGGTCCGCAAGCAACTGATCAACTGAAATAGAAAAATTCGAGCCGGTCAACTGACCTTCGATAAAGTCAGCGACTTTTTCCATATCTTCGCTACTGGCATCGGCGAACCGAATATCTGCGATAGTGAAATCTCGAATAATCGCCGTGCGGGCATCGCGGTCGGTATCGAGTTTCGCTTTAAACCAAATCGCGCCGAAAACCGGAGCGTCGCCCGTCGCGGCTGTCTTGACAGACACTGCCGCGCGTCCCTCAAGGCTGTTGCCTGAAAATGTCTCGACCTGTGGCTGATAGATCAACACTGAGGAACCGTCGTCCGCCCCTAATTGCTGTGGCCAACTCACGGGTTGCGCCAGCGCCAGCGGAGCGACGAATACCAGTGTGGTCAATATCATATTACCCAGTTGCTTGATCATGCTTTTCCCTTGACGGTCACTTTATTATTGATCGGTATCAAAAATCGTATTGCGGCGCGGCGAGCTATCGACCTACACATCCTCTCAGTGTAGGGTATCTCGGCACACACGAATTTAGCCCGCATTTCTACAAAAGACCAATCGTTATGCAAAAACCTCATGCGATTCTTAGCTTAATCATTGTATTCGCGCTGTCGGGCTGCGGCTCTGCAAGTGACGAACTGCGCATCGTTAAACCTGCGACAGACGTTGATGCCGGCATTGCCGCAGACCTTACGAGTCTAATCGATGAAAACTCTCGAATTAGCGTGCAGATGACGGACAGCCCTTTGGCTGGGCAGGCCGCAATTGATGCACTCTCTGCAGGATCGGCTGACATCGCGTTGGTGAGCAACAATCTGCCATTTCGCGACGATATCGCTACCGTCATGCCCCTCTACAAAACCGTTCTGCACATCGCGTACCTCGAAGGACGTGATGCCACGTCCCATGTCGAGTTACTGCGCAATGCCCGCGTATATGCAGGGCCCGAAGGCTCTGCCTCACGCCTCATATTCACGAGTGTCGTTAAGGGACTTGGACTGGAGGAGCACGATTATAGTTTCATAGCCGACGATTCCGAAAAGCCGGATGTCGTGATTATTTTCGCGCCCATTTCGCCCGAGCGGATGGCAGAATTCCCGGAATACCGTTTGTATTCTTTGGGAGTGCCGGACCAGATCAACACCGGCACAGCTCTCGACGGCGCAGTCCTGCTGAACCCTCGCTTTACTCATTTCGTCATCCCCGCAAGAACTTATGGCGATTCGACGCCTGAAGCAATCGTCACCGTAGCCGTCGACAAAATAATCGTCGCACGCAGCAACTTGGATCGCTCAGTCGTTTATGAATTAATTGACGAGATTTTGCGCCTAAGACCCGCATTGGCGTCGCGATACCCCGGCCTATTCCCGGCTCTTTTGGGCGATTTCGACGCTAGCCGTTCAACCTTTAAGTTACATGCCGGGACCCAGGACTACTTACAACGCTCAGAGCCGACTATTTATGAGCGATATTCGGGTGTTGCTGAAGTCGTTGTAACCCTCTTGATTGGTTTGATCAGTGTCGGCATCGCGAGCCTGCGTCTTTACCAGATGCGCCGAAAAAATCGTATCGACAGCTTTTACCTGGAAACCATTGAGTTGCGAAACTCCATCAGTGAACACTCCAGTCCTGAAGAACGCCGAACTGCCATTCGAAGGGTCAATGATTTACAGACGAAAGCATTCGAAATGCTGGTGGACGAAAAGCTCGCCGCCGACGAAAGTTTCAGAATCTTCATTACGCTCTCAAAGGATGTCTTACATCAACTCAAGACCGACGAATGACAGCCATGCCGGCTGGTCCCTTGAAATATAGTGCTAGAATGTCACTCGAATTTAAGGGGTGATTGTCTTTCTCGATCGCCTCGATCATTAATGATTAACGAAAGCTTTGAAACCCTCCGAGCCGCGATTATCGCAATACGGACAATCGGCAGCATGAACCATAGTTTACCCAAGGAAACTCCGTGATTAAGAGACTCATAATTGTATCAACAGCTATTTTGATTAGTGCCTGTGCAGGCCCACAAATAACTCGCGTACAACCCGTATCGAACTCCGCCGATATTCCCTATAGCAACGTATTGGTCATTTCGGTTTTCGAGTCTTTCGATGTGCGCCGCTATCTCGAGCAAGATATCGTCAAGCAATTATCGGAGCGTGGTGTCAAAGCTGTAGCCAGCACCTCGCTGATGAATACCAAGACACCTATGGTACGGGAGACGTTTTTGGCAATGGTCGAATCACAAGGGTCTGACGCGGTTCTAATCACAAAGCTCACGGACTTCGAATCAAAAACCAAGGTTTTGGACGCTAGTCCGGAAGCAACGCATATCATTAGACCGACCTATTATTACAACGTCTATAGCGTCGAGTTGACAGAATTTGTTGGGCCACAAGACTTGCAGTCCAAACATTCTATCGTCCTGTCAACGCAACTCTACTCAGTGAGCAGCAAGCTTCCGGTCTGGGCGATAGAATCAAGCACCAAGTTAACGCGCGACCATCAAAACCGCGGCGACGTGTCATTCATCGCGGACGAAGCGAAAGCAATCGTGAATTACTTAGCCAAAGATGGGTTGCTTGCCCGATAGGCTCGACTCATTGGCAAAGCTGGTCGGAGCGTACGTCGGCCGCAAGAATTAGACTATTCTTTGACGACGACAGACGTACTTTAACTCCGGTCCAAGCCAGCTTTTTCCTGATCAGGTAGCAGACGCAGCCGCAATACTAGCGATCGACGCATCCAGCGTTGCATCGAACTCGCCTTCCGATTGCTGTGCACTCAATCCCTCGGACAGGGCCCGTGAGAAACTCGCGACCATGCCGTTTTGCCGCGACAGACGATCATTGGCCTCTTCGCGTGAGTAGCCTCCGGACAACGCGACAACGCGAGCTACGTTCGGGTGCGCAACGAAATCGGCATACAGATTGTCTTTTTCCGGCAAGGTGAGTTTCAGCATGACAATCTCATCGTCGTTCAAGCCATCCAGATGCGTCATGATCGCAGCATGCAGGAGATCTTCGGCCGCAGCCTTATCCGGACAATGAATATCGACTTCTGGTTCAATAATTGGCACCAATCCGGCAGCAACTATGCGACGCCCGACCTCAAACTGCTGATCAACGACGGCATTAACGCCCTTCTCATTGGCTTCTTTTACGACCGAGCGCATTTTTGTGCCAAAAATACCGGCCGCTAACGCTTTTTGAAGCAGAGCATCGAGGTCTGGCATCGCTTTCATGATTTGCGCACCATCGACAACATCCGCCAGACCTTTATCTACCTTGAGAAACGGTACTACGTTTTTCTCGTTCCAAAGGTAGGAAGCGGTCGACTGGCCGTTGACTTCGCGATCCATCGTATTTTCAAAAAGAATCGCACCGAGAATTCGATCACCACCAAATGAGGGGCTCGTCATGATGCGAGTCCGCATTGCGTGCACGACCGCATACATCTCCTCGTCATTTGACCAAGCATCCGGCGTGACACCATAGAGACCTAAGGCCTTGGGCGTACTGCCGCCACTTTGATCTAATGCGGCAATAAATCCAGGTGCGTTTTTGATTTTCTGAAGTTGGTCTGCGTTGCTCACGGTAGCCTCTCGGAATAAATGATAGAAATTTGTAGGAGACGCGATTCTACATGATTGCTGGTCCTTTGGGGTGTGGAGATCGCGGCTACAAGACTCACGTTGTCAGGCAGTCTGTGCGCCTCTTGCGCCCTCACGATCCGATACTCTGTGCGCGCCGTGCATACGTGATATCCAGAATTTCGAACTGTGCACAAATCGTCTATAAATGGGGCAGACAGGAGCATTCGTGACCAAGTCCGACAAAATCGCACTGGTAGGCGCCCGGTTGCAGGATATCGACGAGCAGTGCCGGACATTCGAATCCAGGTACGCCGCCGACCTTTTGGCTGTTCATCCTGAGTACCGGGACAGCGCTCGCAACCTTGTGCATTACCTGGCGCTAAGAGGAAGCGACATTCAAGAGCTGCAGGGAGATCTGCAGAATCTGGGCCTCTCAACATTGAGCCGGGCCGAGAGCAATGTAATGGCGTCAGTACACGCTGTGCAATCAGCATTGCAAACGATGGCAGGAAAGACGGCCACTACTG
>Ga0316192_10004118_pt1 | contig 10566 bp, 8 predicted proteins | sample MerIslwburrow_MG_FD_204931 | JGI IMG/M metagenome (GOLD analysis project Ga0316192, IMG submission 204931) | Coastal sediment microbial communities from Maine, United States - Merrow Island worm burrow | ecosystem: Environmental > Aquatic > Marine > Coastal > Sediment | place: USA: Maine...
AATTTGACGAACCAAAACCATTCGTTGATTCTGACCCGGTCAAACTTCCTGAAAAACGTTCAGCTACTTGATTATTATTATCATAACCCAATTCAGTTCTAAACCTCAAACTAGGAATAATTTGGTATTCAGCATATGCATTGGCTATAGCTCTCCAAATATTTGTTTCAAAATCTCCATTTTGTTCTTCAACTAAAAAATTATAGTACAGTGTGCTTCTGTTTGCGCTACCATCATCATTAAGAGCTGGCGAAAGTGGTGCTTGTCCAATGGCCTGTAAGGGGTTTTCCCATTCAACATCGTTAGATACTCTATCTATAATAGTTTTAGATAAAGATGTATTAATTCCTAATCTTAGTTTATCCGTGGCATTATGGTCTATATTGTTTCTAAAGCTATATCGCTCTAAAACATTACCTCTAATAATACCTTCCGTTTCATGATAAGCTGTTGATATAAAAAATAGAGTTTTTTCATTACCTCCTGAAGCTGACACCCCATAATCTGTTGTAGTTCCACTAACTAATGCTAAATCTTGCCAATCTATATCTATTGAACGATCAAATGTGGCATTACCATCAAAAGAAACCAATCCATAGAAAAATTCTAAATCATCTACTGAAAACCCTGAATTAATAGCGGCTTCTTCAAATAATTCAACATATTGAGCTGTATTCAACCAATCTCTAGTATTTGTGGCTTCACTAAATCCGGTAGACATATTCAATGAAATTTTTGTCTTACCAAATGTTCCTTTCTTAGTAGTTATAATAATCACACCGTTGGTACCTCTTGCTCCATAAATTGCAGCAGAAGATGCATCTTTTAAAATCTCAACAGATTCTATGTCATTTGGATTTATAGAAATTAATGGATTTATTGGAGAGTTATTTGTCGATTCATCAGCATTTATAATAGGTACACCGTCAACTACATATAGCGGTTCTTGTGAAGCTCCTATAGTAGAGATACCTCTAACCCTTACTTTTACACCTCCTTCAACTTTACCATTTATTTGAGTAACTTGAACACCAGCAACTTTTCCCGTAAAAGCACTCTGTAGACTTGGTGTTGGTATACCACCAATATTTTCAGAAGAAATTGAAGCAATATTGTCAGTAACCTTACGCTTTTTTTGAGTACCAAATCCTATTAGAACAACTTCATCTAATATGTTATCATTTTGCAATATAACATTGATAATATCAGATATACCAACAGTTTTTTCTTGTGTAGTCATACCTACAAAACTAAAAACTAAAATATCTCCAGCACTAGCTTTAATAGAGTAATTACCATCAAAATCTGTTTCAGCTCCTTTGGTCGCCCCTTTAATTATAATACTTACCCCTGGTAAAGGCCCTGTTTCATCAGAAACTATACCTTTAATTATTCTTTCTTGTCCATGTATCAGCAAACTACTGATCATAACAAAAACGAAGAATAAATTGTAGAATTTATATTTCATAAAATTGATTATAGTTTTTAATTATTTTACCTGTTTTTCATATAGTTCTGTTTGTATACTCACCAAATATTGCTGAATTGCGTTTACGTCACTTTCATCCAATACGTCTGCAAAAGAAGCCATGCCGTTTTGCGCATACACACCTTTCAGTACTATATCCTTGAAAATAGTATGAACTCCTGAGTTCAATTTGCCCAGGTTAGGATATTGGGAATAAAATGCATTGTTATTTCCGGCAATGTGGCATTTTGAACAATAATTATTGAACAAGGATTCTCCCTTTTTTATTAAATTAACGTCCAATTCAAGTTCAAATGGTTCTGGAACTTCTATTATTGTGGCTTTTGGAGGTAGTGGAGTTGTCCCTCCATTCAATTTGAACGCCAAAATACGGCCATAGTTTTGATATTTATGTATCGCTGCTCTTTTATCTAATGGGCCTACTACCAGGGAATTACCTCCGTATCCTGCCATTACGGCCACATACTGTTCTCCATCTATCTGATAAGACATTGGAGCTGCCATAATACCTGTTCCTACTTCAATTTCCTTTAGTAGTTTCCCGGTATTAGCCTCGTAGACTTTCAGATAACCTGTATTGGTACCTTGAAATACAAGATCGCTTGTGGAAAGAATGCCTCCATTTCCTTTGGCAACAGGTTGTTCCAATTCCCATACAACTTTTTGATTAATAGGATCCCATGCCTTCAGTTTATTCAATTCCAACGTGTCTTTTTGCCCAATGGTATATTTCTGATTTTCTTCTGAAAACGGTGGACCAATGTCATTATATAATATTCCGGTGCCCCATTTTAACTTTTTGAAATCAAAAGAAGCATCCGACTTATATATCAACGGAAGAATTATCTCTGGTATATAGACGAATCCTGTTTTAGGGTTGTACGACATGGGATTCCAGCTGTGGCCACCAGGTAATGATGGAACTACTAATTTAGGTTCATCCTTATACCATCCTTGCGCTGTTTTTACAGGTCTGCCAGTTTCCATATCAACGTGGCTCGCCCAATTCACACTGGTGTACTTTTCAGCTGAAAGTAATTCTCCGGAAGCTCTGTCCAGTACATAAAAAAATCCATTTTTTGGAGCCTGCATCAATACTTTTCGTTGCGCTCCTTCAATTTCAAGTTCAGCTAAAATAATGTTTTGTGTAGCTGTATAATCCCATATTTCACCAGGGGTAGTCTGATAATGCCACTCAAGTTTTCCATTGTCAGGATTGATGGCAAGAATGGAAACAAGAAAAAGGTTATCACCACCGGAAGGACTCCGAAACCAAATTGGATAAGGAGAGGAATTCCCCGTACCTATATATAAAAGGTTTAACTCCGGATCGTAAGCAGATTCACCCCATACGGTTCCACCACCGCCGGCTTCCCAGTTTGAATCTGGATCCCAGGTTTTAGAAGCCATTTCCAACTCTTCATGTTCAAATCCTTTTTTGGGATCTCCAGGAACTATAAAAAATCGCCATTTTTCTTCACCTGAATTAAGATCGTAAGCCGTTATGTATCCCCTCACTCCAAATTCAGCACCTGAATTGCCAATGACCACCACATCTCCGGCAACCTGTGGTGGACCGGTAATGGTATAGGCAATCGATCTATCGGTGAATGTATCAATACGCCAAAGTTCTCGACCGTCTTTGGCATTCAGACAAACAAGATATCCATCCAGGGTCCCCACATAAACTTTGCCTTTCCATACAGCAACGCCGCGATTGACAACATCACAACAAGCTCTGCGATTATAAGAAGCGTCAACATTTGGATCGTATTTCCATATTTCATCTCCGGTTTTTGCGTTGATAGCGTATACAAATCCCCAGGCTCCCGAGGTATACATAATACCGTCCACTACGAAAGGTGTTGCTTCCAGTCCGCGAGGTACTCGACCAATGGGTGATCTGGCATCATATTCCCATGCAAAACCCAAATCATTCACATTATCTGAACTGATTTGTTCAAGGTCAGAGTAATGTTGTTGTTTATAATTACCGCCTAATGACACCCAGTTCTCAGTTGTTGGGTTCATGATACGTTCTTCATCTATCCAACCCTCGGGGATTTCGTTTTTACAACTTTGAACTGCTAAGCATATTGACACAAGAAAGATTAGTTTTTTCATAATGTTTATATTTTAGTTTCATTTTTTCATTTTTGTGCATTAATATATTCTTCAAAAGATACAATATAACAAGTTGAAATAAAAGCAATTAAGGACGAAACCTATAATTTTTTGTCCGAAGAGTCTAAATTCTTTATCTAAGTGATGAATTAGTGGATTTAATAATACCCTTTTTTGCTTGACGTATTGAAGGTGTTTAAACTATTAAAAGACTCCTCATTTATTGAGGAGTTTTTTATTTAACAATAGATTAGTAATTTAGAATAAATACTAAATACGCAATATTGTCCGTACAGAACAGTGTATCATGCATATCATTTGTTTGACATTGAACCATATTATAGGGCTTAAATGGCAAGGATGGACTTGAGTGGAGGTTTGAGTGTATGTCATCAAAGGAAGCAATCATTTGTAGAAGTCGGCTTGCACTAGCAATAAATTATACACGTTGTTGTGTGGCGTTATTTATTTTATTCAATCTTTTTTCAATTCAAGCGTAAGTTCGCTAATAACTGAATCCAATATGTCCAATAATTCTTTGTTTGTAATTTCCGGATTGTTATTAATGTCACGTATTCTATGTACATAATTTCCAGGATAGCGTTTTACCATTTCTTTTCTTACGGCTTGCATTGCAGGTCTACGATGTCTATAAACTCCATCTACTTCAATTGCAGCATAATATAATGCACAGTAAAAACTAAAGTTTCCTGTTTCTATGTCATCATCACAATTCCTATCAGCTTTTAAATTTCTGGAATCTTTTGACAAGATAATTTCCTTTGCCTTTTGAAGTATCGAGATATCAGTATCAGAAACTGAAAAGTAAATTCCCATCCATTCTTTATCATTTTCGTTTGCAGTTCTAATAACTATTGGCATAATTGAATTATCTTCTATGCAATTGCCAAGAAAAAGCGAGTCATTTTGTTTAATTAACTCGCATTTACGGTTAGGTTTTCCATCCCAACCAAGTTTAATGATTCCTTTGTTTCTATCGAATTTGAGTACTGGCAAATCAGTCGCAGTTTTTCCATAAGGTGCCAATCTGACTTTTAATTCAGAACCATTATCTATGAAGTAATATCTTCCCATTTTAATTATTCCGTCTGATTCTGTATAGTAACCATAACGTAGTGTAGGATTTAGACCATCTATTACATCATATTTATCCCAAGACAAATCTTGAGCAATAGACTTTAGAGAAAATGCAAGCAGAATAATTAGAATTAGTCTCGTATTAAATCTCATAATTTTTAAGCAAAGAGTTTCTTTAATGACACACAACGGCCAGTATAAAAGGCGTGGCGCCGCCTAGGCGACATGATCTTTTTATACATTGTTATAAGCTTTCTTAAAGTGATATATAAATTCAAACACCTTTTCACGGTTATTGCAACTGAATTACAGAAATCGTAAATGGCTTATCAGGCCCTTCATTTATACCAAAATTACCATCCCAATTTAAAATAATTAACTCTCTTCCTCTAATTACCAGATCAACAGGAGCTTCTAATGATCCATCTGCTCCATTAGAGTCTCCGTTTTTGTGTAACAGATTTACATTTCCTTCCATATCAATAGAATAGACGGCATTACCCATCAAATCGGCTACAAGTATTTTTTTACTAATTGGGTCATAAACAATCCCATCAACTGATTGCATCATTTTATTCTTGGTAAATAATTTTGTTTCAGTAACATTATTTGAACTATCAAATTGAGTTTTGTAGATAATCCCGTCTTCAAATATGGCTGTATAAAGATTTCCTTCTTCATCTGTTGTAACACCATCAGCTCCAACACCAATTTTATAAGAAGACTTAAATGTTTCTATTAAATGTTTGTCTTTATTGCCTTCAGAGAAGGGAGATAGATTAATTGTTACACGTTGGAGTTCTTCAAAAGAAAAAGCATATATACCGCTTAATACGTAAGCTTCATTATTTGTTTCATCTGATGCTTTCTTTCGTTCAAGAATAGATTCAGAAACAAACAAGATGTCCTCTTTCCAAACCAAGCCATTTGGAAAGTTAAAACCTTCGACCAGAACATCCATATCAGTTGCTTCATTATCAGTAATATTTATTCTAACTAATCTCCCTTGGCCATCAGTAATGTATAGGTTATTGTCAGGGCCAAAATCACAATCCTTAGGATCTATTTTTCCAGTTTCAACATATTTGTCGCTGTCCTTAAAAGTATACCAATCGCTTATTTCATTTGCATTACTTAGCTTAATAATTTTCTTAGGAGCAGGAGTTGATAATTCACCTACTTTCATTAGATAGCCATTATGATGGTTTGGAATGGTTATAATAATATTACCTTCCCTATCCATTGTAGCTCCATTGGCCGCGTTACAACCTTCCGGAAGGGCGGTCAACAATTTGGGCATGTGATTGATACTCTCTTTTATCTGAGCTCTAACTTTTCCAGAATAATTACTAAAAATGAAAAGTATAACGGAGGCGAATATTGTAAGTCGTTTCATATCTATTTTTTAATTTCTCATATCGTCATCAGATTATTAGGATTGCTTATAACGGTTTGTGTATGGTTAGTTGCGAGTCTCGCGCAACTAAATTAGTAAAAGAAAACCAACCAGAGGAAAATCCTTAGGAATTTCCGAGTACATACAATCTGAGTAATTATTTATACACTTTGTGGTGTACAGTATTATATTTTGACAATTTGAACATCATCGATCCATAAAGTACCAGACTTTAAAACATTTAATTCCATTCTCAAGTGTCTGTCTTTTGGAACGTTAATTTTGTATTCGAGATATTTCCAATCTTCTATCTGTTCGTCACTCTCTATTAAAACTTTCATGTCTCCTTCCATTGGCGTAACACCTCCAGCATTCACTCGGAATTTTGTTCCGTTGTTCTTGATCCAAAAACTTAATTTATAAATGCCTTTTCCTTCATATTTTCCAGCATCAAAAAATTCATTAGTAAAGCCTGGGGAACCCCATCCGCCATTTGAAGAACATGTTTTGACATCAAACCTAAGCGATTGTTTGCCTTCTTTAAAAATATTTTTGTCTAATCCTATTTGGAAATCAGCATTAGGAACAGTTTTGGGACTATACATTAACCAGTTAACAGGTAAGTCGTTTTTAGAGATTTCAAACCCCCCGTTTAATCCGGCTGATTTATCGGTTTCCTTTTCGCTCATTTGTTGACATGCCGTCATAATCAAAAAAAGACCAAGAATTAGGGCGTATACACTTTTGAATTTTATCCATTGTTTCTTCATGATTACTTATTTTAATTGAATGATTACTTAATAAATCAATCAAATTTAAATCACATTGATACAATAAATGGTTAACCTGAGTTAAGAAATATTTTTGGTAAATCTTCTTCTAATACGACTTAAAGATTCCGGTTTTACTCCTACATATGAGGCTATTAGATACTGCGGTATTCTTTGAGTTAAATCTGAATAATTCGTAATAAAACTTTGATAACGATCTTCATGATTTTGCATGTATATTGACAATAACTGATTTACCATTATATCAAATCGTTGTTCTATAATTAAACGACCAATAAGATTTCCACTTTTGGTAGTATTGAAAATGGTTTGAACATCGTCAAAATTAATAATAAGTATTTCGCAATCTTCAATGGCCTGAATATTTTGGATGGATTCAGTTTTGTTATTAAAACTCTGATAGTCTGCAATAAATTCATCTTGTTTAGTAAATTCAAATGTTGATTCCTCCTCATCTTTATAAACGAAATACCTAACTAGACCTTTATGGAGAAACCCTACGTGTTTGTTAATTTTACCAGCCTCAAGAAAGAATTCACCTTTGGTAAGGTATAAAGGCTTAAAACTACTTTTAATAAGCTCAATTTCTTTCTCCTCTAAAACCGAAATTTGATTAAATAGTTCAAGTAACTTCGAATACATCATCATTAAAAATTAAGGGCGAAGGTTTTTATATACATGGTTGTTGGTAGTTTATTAGTTTTTGGAATTATTAGGTGCTGGAGGAAAATGTCCTAGTTGACTAAGTATCGTAATGTTGTCCCAGGTAACCCATGTTTCAACTACTTTTCCATTTTCTAACCTATGAACGCCTGAGAAGTCAAGTTCTGCAGATTTACCTGTTGGAGGGAAAGGACCCATTTGACCTGTTTGTGTCCCTGTATAAGTAGCCCAAAATGCTACTAAATTATCTTCTGCAACTAACATCTTCACTTTTAATTTTTGATCAGGAATAGACTTTCTATCCATTCTAATAAACTCTTTAAAAGCATCTAATGATTCAATAATCAATTCTGGTGTAGCCTGACAATGTCGCACATAATCTTCAACTATATAATTATTCATTCCTTCATAATCACCATTCGCTACTACTTCAAAAGCTTTTCTTACAATTTCTTTATTTTGTTGTTCTAGATTAGTGTTAGAATCTGTACAGCTTAAAATTCCAAAAAGAAATATAAGTACTAGGGATAAATCTCTTGTTTGCATATCGTTAATTTTTAATTAATTACCATAATATAGGTTTTATGTTAGAAATAATTTTTCTACACTATGAAGTTAATGTCTATACGTAAATTAATAAAATCATCTTGGACGAAGGCCCTCAATTACTGTCCGGAGGTGTTGATTTATTTATCTAAGTGATTGACATATAAGGTCATGAATCAAAAACATGATATTAATTCGGTTAGGAAATAAGCTTGAACGGTTGCATATGTGACGTTAGCCCGGTTATGGGCAATGAACATATATGCTTTGTTGTAATCAGTTATTTATTATCCTTTTCCATACCCAAGGAAGTTCACGATGATTTTATCTCCGATAAAAATCAAAACTATTATAGCTAGTACAATTGAATATTTAATGAATTTTTCTTTGAATGATATTTGAGGAGTCATCTTAGTGCTAACAAGTTCTGCTATCACTTTGCTGATTTTTCCCTTATTGATAACAACGATTGTAAGTAGCATTAATAGATATAATGTTGCACCTGCTAATGCACCATATTCGTCAAGAAAAAAAATGTCGAATACAATTACGTTTACCATTATTGGGATCAAAATAAGGGTTCCAATTAGTTTTGTTTTATTAAAGAGCAGTAAAACAGCACCAATAACTTCAGCTAGACCTATGAACAGCATATATCCATATGAACGACCCATAAAAACCCAAGCCAAATCAAAGTCTGGCACTTGACCTATAGGCATAAGGGCTAATCCATCAGGCATTCTTGATGCTGTATAAAACTGTGCTCCAATAACTTTTCCTACGCCATAAGCAGTTAGGAAAAAGAATACATAAAGGCGGCAAGTAATTTCTAGTATTTCTCTAAAATCAAACCTTTTCATAATGATTATTTTTAATTGTTTACAACGGTTTTGTGTATGAGCCGTTTTAATGCGTTATATACGTTGTCAGCCTTCGTTTATTAATTCAATAACTTTATTTCCTTCCTCCCATAAAACAGTATAATTCGTGATCAGTTCTCCCAAAAACAATCTAGCCTTGATAAATTCTGATTCAATTTGGGGATATTTTTTCAAAGATCCATAATTAAAATTAATAGTATCCTTATTATTCCAATTCATTGCTTCTTTATATTCAATAAAAAATCCTTTTTCACTTATACTTGCTTCACTTATCTGAGTAGAGTTATTGAATTTATCTTCAACAAACATAACTCCGTCCATTAAATAATAATATGAACTTAATTTTTCTTCAATTTTTGAATTTTTTAAATTTTTCATGAAACCACTGCTTTTTAAACTTTCGTAAGCATTAGTATTTGGACTGAATCTACTTTCTATAAAAACGCTAAAAAAACCTTTTTCGAATAATTTTGGGTTAGATATATTTTTAGTGTCATAATACATTACTATTGTATCACAAAGAGTTAATGCTTCTGCTCTTTGATTAATAAGTGTTTCTAGTTTCTTTATATCAGAATTAATATTTGCGCTAATTTTATCAAGGTAGTTATCTACAATTTTTTGATTAGATTTTGTTTGATTCCAATTATTAATTTGAAGTGCAATCAATATCCCAATTACTACCAATACAATCTCCCCAACAGCATATCTCATGTACTGAATCGGCCTATTATCATCTGCCATTTTTTTACGTATTTTTCTAAAGAATGGAATCATTTGTTTTTTTTAATTTTAATGAAGGCTTATGGTCTCGTATATGAAAGGTAGCGGATTTAACACTAACTTTTTTAGTTTATAACCGACCTTAATTTTATGTTTATACTTTGGGATTAACAATTAATCCGCTATTTTTTAAATATAATGTTGTACCCGGTAAATACGGCTATTATTTCTTTAAATCAGTTTGTTAATGTTTTAATATCGTTAATAAGTCGAAGTATTTCGTCATCGTCAGTACCATTATAAATACCTCTTATGCGTTTTTGTTTATCAACTAAAATAAAATTAGCGGTGTGAATGAAATCTTGTAATCCACCATCACCTTGCTCCACCACCGCAAAATAGCTCTTACGTGCTAAGGCGTAAATATGTTTTTTTTCTCCTGTAGTGACATTCCATTTGCTATCAATAACACCTTTTTTATTTGCATATTCCCTAAGTACAGCAATACTGTCAATATCCGGGGTTACCGAAAGGGATAAAAACATAATGTCATCATTATCCAAATAAGCCTTTTGAATTTTAGCCATATTATCAGTCATAATCGGGCAAATAGTTTGACAACTTGTAAAGAAGAAATCGGCCACATAAATTTTGTTGTTGTAATCATCTTGTGTAATCGTCTTTCCGTTTTGGTTTATCAATTTGAAATCTGCAACCTTATGATTTTCACTTAAATTCTGCAGACTTTTATCAACTAATTCTGGGTAAAAATCTGAAGGGTTATAAATTGGTAATTGCTTTTTAGAAGATAGAAAGCAGGAGCTTATAACAATCATCATAAAAACTAGTATTGAT
>Ga0316192_10004120_pt1 | contig 10564 bp, 7 predicted proteins | sample MerIslwburrow_MG_FD_204931 | JGI IMG/M metagenome (GOLD analysis project Ga0316192, IMG submission 204931) | Coastal sediment microbial communities from Maine, United States - Merrow Island worm burrow | ecosystem: Environmental > Aquatic > Marine > Coastal > Sediment | place: USA: Maine...
TGTGCACATTGCTCGTAATTTGCTCAATGAAGCCCCTGTCGGGAACGTCACAGTCCTCGCAATCCTCGGCATGAACCCGTGAAAAATCGTATCTCGTGCTTACCGATTGCAGTGGAAGTCCTTTGTGATTGCAGTACCAGGCGATCGTCGCGCAGGTGCAGGCGGCAAGCGAGCCCAGTAACAATTCATAAGGGCTGGGGCCCGTGTCCGTGCCGCCAGCCGCCAGCGGTTCATCGGCCGTCCATTCGTGTCGCCCGTTGGACAAGGTAACGACCATTCCAGCCGTAAGTGTTGCCGTGATCTGTGCCATATCCTTCTCCAGTAACTGTGGGGTTTGTCGAACTTGGCGGCTAGTAGAAAACTGCCTCCGGATCATGCCGGGAAACAATCCGTAACACTTCTACTCCGCAAAGAAATAACCTGGAAACACGATTGAACGACATTGCAGGCTCACCTCTCGAAAGTTTTGAGGCATTGTAGCTATGAAGACCACAATCATAACCGGGATCGTCGTTGCTGTGTTTCTTGCGCTGACATCAATGTACAGCGACGCCGATCAGGACAAAGGACGTGGTGCGCAGGATCGTGCGCAAGACCAGTCACAAGTGGAGTATCAGAAAAAGGAATACGCCCGGCACAAGGAACACAAACAGTCGCAGGATCAGTTGCAGCTGAAAGATGAAGACATCTATGGTCACAAGCTCATGTCTCCGGAGGAACTCCATCAATATCGCGAACGTCTTCGCGCACTCAAGACCGAAGAAGAACGCAACAGATTTGAGGCGCAGCATCGCGAAGAGATGCAGACCAGGGCAAAGGCGCTGCAGATAGAGTTAGAGGACGCTGATTAAATCTTTCCCCCTGGAAAAAGCATCCTCAAGCTGGGGCCGGAATATTTCCGGCCCCTTTTGCAGAAACCTGCGGGATTCGTTCGAGGGCAAACCGACAGGTCGTCGGCAGGCCGAGCCTGGCCACGGTTCCACCGCCGTCCCGGGGGAGCAATTCGATCGTCCAGCCGTGCTTCGTCGCGAGTTCCCGAACGATAGCCAGCCCAAGGCCACTGCCGCCCGTGGCCGCGCCGCGAGCCGGCTGTAGTCTTTCGAACGGTCTGAGTACAGACTCGACTTTGTCAGTGGGAATACCAGGTCCCCGATCGCAAACCTCGATGGATACGTCATTGTCACTGCAGTGCAACTCTACGTCGATGGGCTTGCCTTTGCCGTAGTGAGCCGCATTCTTGAGCAGGTTCGACAGGACGCGTTCCAGCGCGATCGGATCGGCAAAAAACACGCAGGGCGAATTGTGTCGATGCAGCTGCAATGTCGCGCCCTCGCGCTCGAGATCGCTGGCAAGTGATTCGACGATCTTCCACAAATCAACCTGCACCGGACAGCTGTCTGCAGCGTCCTTCGAGAATTCCAGGAACTGCGAGATTAGTTTGTTCATCGCCTCAAGATCACGCCGGATGGCAGCAACCAGGTCTGGTCTGCTTGTTTCGTCGAGCATCTCGACCGCGATCGAGAGTCGCGTCAATGGCGTCCGCAGGTCGTGTGAGATTCCGGCGATCATTACCGTGCGGTTTTCAGCCATTTCATTGATGTCCGCCGATAGCCGATTGATGGTTCGGGCAAGTTCTGCAATTTCCTCGGGACCATCGATGGCAATCGGTGGTGGTTTCTGTCCTCGCCCAACTTCGCGCACTGCATTCGACAGGCGCTCCAATGGATTGACGATGCGCCGCACTGACGACAAGCTGACGAACAGGGTCAACGCAGCGCCGCCGATCAGGATCGCTGCAAATGCGAGCGGCGGGTTTGTGCCCAGGCGTTTCCGGTCAAAGCCGATTCGATACTCCTTGCCATGGGCCGGTACGTCCACCCAGACCATCGGTCCCGACTCGTCGGCGAAGATCGGAAGTTCCTCGCCTGCCTGCCGCGTCAGTGACTCGCGAAAGAACATCAGGTAAGGCGAATCCGTTGACGACTCTGCGAATCCCGGGACGTGGTCTGTCACGATCAGGCCATGATCGTTCAGGAGTTCCAATTTGAGGGCCGGGTGCTCTTCCTCAGGAAGTTCCTGTAGTGCATGCGCGGCATCGACAAACTCGGCGGCAAAATCATGCGCCGAACGTTTTGCCATCGGCAGCATGACGAAATAGACGACCGCAACCATCGAAACAACTGCAAATAACGCCAGCGTCAGACCGACGGTCAAGGCCATGCGTCCGAATAACGAGGTCGAACGGGTCCTCATGGCGCGGGTCCCTGCGGTGTGAACTGGTACCCGACTCCCCAGACGGTCCGAATAAATCGTGGCCGTGCCGGATCGTCTTCGATCTTGTGCCGCAGACGAGTCACGCGTACGTCGATGCTGCGATCAAACGGATCTCGCTCGCGCCCACTCAGCAAGTCCATGATGGAGTCTCTGCTGAGCACGCGGTTGGGGTGCTCTACAAAAACATGAAGCAGGTCGAACTCGGCTCGCGACAGGTCAATCTCAGCTCCCCCCTTCGCGAGAATGCGCTTGTCCAAATTGAGGCGAAATTCGCCGAACTCGCTCGTTTCGCTGGCCTGTGATGCTGCGTCTTCTGGCGCACTGCGCCGCAGCACGGCGCGTACCCGGGCCAGAAGCTCGCGCGGATTGAAGGGTTTCGGCACATAGTCGTCGGCGCCTACTTCCAGCCCGACGATACGATCGATTTCTTCGCCGCGCGCCGAGATCATGACGATCGGAAGCTTGTAGTCGCCGCGCAGGCGCCGCGCAAGCGACAGCCCGTCTTCACCGGGAAGCATGAGGTCGAGAATGACGAGATCCGTGGAGTTCGCGGCCAGCCAGGCATCCATGTCCGGACCGTCCTGGACAGTGGAGATGTCGAACCCCTGTTCCATGAAGTACATCGACAGAAGGTCACGCGTCTCCCTGTCGTCATCGACGACTAGTAAGTGCGTCTTGCCCGCACGCGCACCTGGCGATTGAGCGGCCATAAGAAATAGTTTGTAACAAATTGGAGCGACTTGGAAATACGTAGGAAACGTAATTGCCGGACCCTTTCAGACTAGAGGTTCTATGACCTGCAATACCGCTGCACGGTGAATTGCGAGGAGATGCTCAAATGAGAAGCAAAGTAATTATTGCGTCGCTACTTGCGTTGTTTATAGCTGCCTGTGGCGACAGCGATCCGTTGACGACGCCGATACCGCCGGATGCCCAGACAACTGACGTTGTCACGGTCGGGCCGATCACGGGGTTCGGGAGCGTAATTTCCAATGGCATCCTTTTCGATACGGGTGCGACAACCGTGCTGGTTGATGGTGAGCCAGGAACCCTTGGTGACCTTCAGGTTGGCATGATCGTGTCGATTTGGGGCGAGATCGATGATTCTGCAGGTACCGCGCTAGCTCGTGAAATCCGGTTCGGCGTTGATCTCGAGGGACCGATCTCAAACGTGAATCTCGCCAACGGCAGCTTTGTTGTTCTCGGCAGGATGGTCTTCGTCGATGAACTGACGGTCATCGATAACGCCACGTTCGAGACGCTCGCGGCCGGCAATGTCGTCCGTGTCAGCGGCCAGTTTCGCAGTCAGGAGCGCATCCAGGCAACGCACATAAACCGCATTGCCAATGAATTCCAGGCCGGCATGCACATGCACGCCAAAGGCGAGATCGAGAATCTCGACATCGGCAATCAGCACTTCAGCCTTGGCGGCCAGGTCTGTGATTACTCCGGTGCAATGATCGAACTCGGCGGCGCCGATATGGCTAATGGGATGTACGTCGAGGTAACGAGCACGACGCCAATGGGTGGCGGCGACATGATACTCGACCGCGTTCAGGCCAAGGATCGGGATCGCGACAGAGATCAACTGTGCAGTTCGGATTGCGATTTTAAACTCGAAGGCTACGTTACGGCATTTGTCTCGGCCACGGAGTTCGCAGTCGACGGCCAACCCGTTACCGCGACAGCCACGACCGAGTACGTTAACGGCACTGCCGACACGCTTGCGCTCGACGTGAAGGTCGCTGTGGATGGCACGCTCGACGATAACGGTGTGCTCGTTGCAGACCGGATTGTATTCCGTCTGCCGTCGCTTGTTGAGATTGAAGCCGACCTCCAGGCGTTCGATGTTGATGCTGGAACCCTTACGGTGCTTGGCATTACGGTAACGACGAATGAGTTCACACTGTTCCGCGATCACGGTGCGGCTGGCATGCCTGCATTCGGTTTTGACGACTTTGCCGTCGGTGACTGGCTCGAAATTCGCGCCTATCTCGATGGCGACAACGTCGTCGCCACGCGAGTCGAACGCGATGATGCTGACGATAGCGTCACGCTCAAAGCACCGGTCGAAGTTATTGACCGGCCGAGCGTAACCCTGCTCGGTACCGTAGCAATGTCTGATCAGGACACAATCTTCCAGAACACCGCTTACGAAGTGATTGATGCCGACACTTTCTTCGGCCTCGTCGAAATAGGAGACATCGTGAAGACGGAAGGCACCTATGACGGCGCGGCGATTCTTGCAGAGAAGATGTTTCTGCGCGAATGCGCAGATAACTGCCGGTGAGTCGGCATGAGAAAGGAAAGGAGGTGAGAGAAACCCAGTGACAGCATGTAACTGAACCAGGGGGACAGAAGGAGGAAAGAAATGAAAAGGACAAATACATTGAGGGACGCCTTCCCCTGGCGCCGGTCGATTGCGCTGGTCGCGCTTGCAGCTGCATTGCTTGCATTAAGCGGCCCAGGCTTCGCGGCCAAGGGCGGCATTCCCGGACCACCTGCGGGTGGCGAAACATCCAATAACCTATCGGTACCGGGGATTCTGACGGAGTCGTCGCCTGATGTTTCCGTAGAGGCGTACTGGTCCGTCACCGACGCACCGGTTCTCGGCGAACAGTTCTCTTACGCGTGCCCAGGCGAGGAGTTCTGGGAGGAATTCAAGTATCCGAATACCTCCTGCGTCGATCACCTGATGGAGCCGACGGTCTACTACACGCCAGAACAGTGTGTAGCGGTCGGCATGCCATGCGAAGGCATGGATGTATCGGAGCTGTCTCGTATTTACTGGCAGAAGGAGCCGCTCAACGAGTGGTGGGCCACCGATGACGGTAGATTCCCCGATTTCATCCCCGTAGCGTACGTTGACTGGGGTGACGCGCTCGAAGCCGTATCCTGGACCGAGCGCTCGGTCGTTCGCGTCGAGACGCAGCCGTGGAGCAGCACGATTCCGGGGTACAACCCGGCACTGGCGGCCTGCGCGGACGCGGCAATTGGCGACCCGGCGATCGACTGCAAGGTCGGCCTCCAGATGTGGCACGTCTCGGGGCAGGGCATCACCGAGCACTGGGGCGTCAAGGCTACAGAGCCTACCGATGTTGACCCGACAATTTCGTTTAACTTCGACTCGCCGTTTCAGATCATCAAGACGACAAACGCTCGACTCAACGTCACCAAGATGGTCGAAGGCGATGCAACGTGTTCACAGCCTGGCGGCAATCCGGGCGATGATCCCCCGGCAGTTGGCGACTGGACCGGCTCCGAGTGGTTAGGCACCTGCACGGTGTATGACCAGCCGTACACGGTCGAGACCAGCGTCGGCGGAAAATACGTTTATGGGTACAACCTGCGGATGAAGGAGATCCTGCCGAGCCTGGAATGCGGTGGCGAATGGATCAAGACCGGTTTCTACCGGCTCACGTTCTACGCACCGGATGACGTCGATTTCACCGGCCACAGCGAGGCGACCCCTATACCCAACGTCGCACCTCCGTCGGTACCGTCAGAAGTGCGCACTCTGCCACGCACGGTGTTCAACACCGTTTTGGCACCGGCACCTGATCCTGTCGTTGCAGCCGAGTCCGACGACGAAGATCCGGATGCCGACGACCGCCTTTACAGGCCGGTCATTGACCCTGACAACAACCTGACCTACCTCGACATCTGCATCGTAGCTAAGTCGCAAGGCGGCGGAGGCGGTAATGGTGGTCAGGGTGGTGGCGGCCGAGGCGGTGGCGACGGCGGCGGTAAAGGCAGCGGCGGCGGCAAAGGAGGTGGCAAACCCTAGACCTGCGGCTGCTCATTAGCCACAACACCGATGACCGAAGAGGGTTGCAAGATCCTCTTCGGTTCGTCGAAACAATCAATCCCAGGGAGGAGAGTAATGAATAACCGATTCCTGCAGATCGCAGGTTTTTCTGCGATTGCCCTTCTGGTGCTACCGGCTATGGCCGATACCAATGCTGGCAAGCACGCCAAATGGCGCACGGTCGTCAACAACAATGACCTGATGCCGCCCTTGCTGGTGAGAAACTTCAACAGCTACAACCAGCCGTCAGTAAACACGCACGGCGTCGTCGTCATGCGTGCCCGCAGTCGCGGCGGTCCGCCGCTGGGGCCTGCGACCCATGGCATTTACGTGCGTGACATGTCGGCATCGGATAGCGAGGTTATTCGTATCCTGGACAGGACGACACGCGTTCCACAGCCGAACAACCTCGAGACCACTTTCACCGAAACTCCGTCATTCCCGCGTATCGACATGCGATCCAACTCGATCGCGACGCGCGGCAATCATCCGCCCGTTCATCGCTACGAACTGGATGACGGCAGCGAGACGCGAGCCGGAACAACCGGGATATACACGAACCCTTACGGCGAACTCATGATGGGCGAGGCGAACTTCGGCCACGCTCCCGGATACGCGCAGTTCGGCGTGCCCGAGTTCAGCGGCCAGCGCTATGAAGTCTTCCCGGGCGCACCGTCAATTACCAATGGGGATACGATCGTATTCAAGGGTAATTACACGGTGGCTGGCAACGGCAAGACTGGCGTGTACTTCCGCACCCTCGTTCCGGGGCCTACAGGAGGCACATCGCCGGCCATATTGATTGCGAACAACACCGATACGCTGATCCCCGGCACCTTAACGACTTTCGGGTCTACTGCCCCTCCGAATGCTGCTGACGGTCGCGTCGTATTTGCGGGCTTCGACGATGAAGACGCGCCAAGCCTGGGCGGGATTTACCTGGCTCCGCTCGAGTTTCAGCCGCCGCTGAAGCCCTTGGCAAGTATTGGCCAGCGCGTCCCCGGCGTCTCGGGCACAGCTACTTTTGCCGATTTCGGCGAGGCCGTTTCGTTTGACGGCCGCCACGTCGGGTTCTGGGGCGCATGGGGCGAGGAGACACGTACGGTCCGGTTGTATTGCCAGCAAGAAGGCAACAAAGACCGTATTGCCTATTGCAACCAGGCGTTATTCTGCGAGGCAACGGATGAACTGATGGGCGACCCGCGCAGTATCTGCGACGACGAAAGCGACCCCTGGTATGGGGAGCGGTGTTACACTGAGAAGCAGGTGCCGGCAAACCAGGGAATATTCGTGCATGACACCAGGACGGGCGATACAAAAATCGTGGCACGGAACTCGGGTCGTTTCGACGACTTCCTGTTCTGGAATTACTCGGGCAAGCCGCCCTGTTCAAGCCACGGTCATGAAGAAGAAGGTGACGTTTCGGCGTCCCACTCAGTGAAATGGCGCTCATCGGCGTTCCTCGCGATCTCCGGAAAGAAAGGCATGAAATATCGGATTGCGTTCAAGGCTCGCAGTGCTGACCTGATCGATGGCGTCTATCTCGATCCGGTTGACGGCATATATCTGGCCAAGGGGCCCGGGCGTGCGAGAATTATGACCCTGCTCGATACCACTATGGATGGACAGGTACTCGATCCTGAGGCGCCGCCAGGTACAACGGTGCTCGAACTCGGGCTCGAGCGCGAAGGGTTCCGGGGTAACTGGCTTGCCATCACCGCCGCGATGGGCGTCGTGGGCGGCGAGGAGGAAGAAGACGGTATGGCTGGCGTTTACCTTACCCGGGTAGGGTCGTTGCCCTCCCAAGAGGGGGGACGTGACCGATTCGGCATCAAGAACATCGGCGAAACAAGGTCCTCCAATAAGTAGTAGACCCAGTCGCGAGTACCATCATTTAGGCGCAAAATACGAGGTTGAGCCTCGCAGTCTTCTGTGAGTCGCATCTGATCTATTTTATCGAATAGTATGATCGAAATATTCCATTTTATTTCTTGATCGGCTTGCGATCTACTCGACTCTGCGCTCTTGTTTCATACCCGAAGGGGATACACACAATGATTAGAAATAAACTGACTTTGATTGCCGCTCTTGCGGTAGCGGTGTCGCCACTGGTGGCATCCGGTCCTGCTCTCGCGCAGGACGAAACCCGGACCAACCAGTTCTGGTGGCCCGGACTCCTGAACCTCGAGCAACTTCGTGCCCATGATGCCAGGTCGAATCCCTACGGTGACGATTTCGATTACGCCGAGGCTTTCAGCAACGTCGATCTGGAGGCTCTCAAGAAGGATATTGAAGTCGTGCTGACGACGTCGCAGGACTGGTGGCCGGCAGACTGGGGTCATTACGGCGGCCTGATGATTCGGATGGCCTGGCACAGCGCAGGTACGTACCGCGTCCATGACGGCCGCGGCGGTGCCGACGGTGGCCAGCAACGTTTCGAGCCGCTCAACAGTTGGCCGGATAACGCCAACCTGGATAAGGCGCGCCGACTGCTGTGGCCGGTTAAACAAAAATACGGCCGCAGCGTTTCCTGGGCCGACCTCATGATCCTGGCGGGCAACGTCTCGCTGGAATCGATGGGCTTCGAGACGCTGGGCTTCGCCGGTGGGCGTGTCGATGACTGGGAAGCGGACCTCGTTTACTGGGGCGCTGAGACCGAATGGCTCGAGAACAACGAGCGTTACGACGAAGAAGGCAAGTTGGAGAAACCGCTGGGCGCCGTGCAGATGGGTCTGATCTACGTCAACCCGGAAGGCCCTAACGCCAATGGTGATCCGCTCGCAGCCGCTGCGGACATTCGTGAATCGTTTGGCCGCATGGCGATGAATGATGAAGAGATCGTCGCGCTAATCGCAGGTGGGCACACGATGGGCAAGACCCATGGTGCGAAGAAAGGTGATTGTGTCGGCCCGGCGCCTGCTGGCGCAGACATTGAAGAGCAGGGCTTTGGCTGGACTAACAAGTGTGGCAAGGGCAACGCCGAAGACACGATGACCAGCGGCCTGGAAGGCGCGTGGACACAGACGCCTACCGCCTGGTCCATGTTGTTCCTGAGCAATCTGCTCAACTTCGAGTGGGAGAAGACCACGACCCCCGCAGGCGCCACTCTGTGGGTCCCAACGAACAAGGATCTGCATTCGGCAGTGCCCGATGCTCACGTCGAGGGCAAACGGAATCCGCCGATCATGCTGACGACGGACATGTCGTTGAAGATGGACCCCGGGTTCCGCGCCATTTCCGAGCGCTTCCTGAAAAACCCGAGAGAGTTCGACCAGGCGTTTGCGAGAGCCTGGTTCAAACTGACGCACCGTGATCTCGGCCCGCGCACTCGCTACGTTGGCAGTGACGTGCCTGAGGATGTATTCATCTGGCAGGACCCGGTACCAGCCGCTGATTACACGCTGATCGATGCGAAAGATGCAGACAAGCTGAAAGCGAAAATCCTGAAGTCCGGCCTAACCGTTTCCGAGCTGGTCCGTACTGCCTGGGCGTCGGCTTCGACGTTCCGCGGATCGGACATGCGCGGTGGGGCAAATGGTGCTCGTGTTCGCCTGGCACCCCAAAATGGCTGGGACGTAAATAACCCAGAAGAGCTGACCCGAGTGCTCGACACGCTTACCGAGATTCAGCAGGACTTCAACAAGTCGCTGTCGAAGGGCAAGCAGGTGTCCCTGGCTGACGTGATCGTATTGGGTGGTGCAGCAGCTATTGAGCAAGCCGCCAAGAACGCCGGGCACAAGGTCAAGGTTGCCTTCACGCCGGGGCGTACGGACGCATCGCAGGAAATGACTGATGTCCAGTCCTTTGCGGTGCTCGAGCCGACCGCTGACGCATTCCGCAATTTCTACAGCGAAGAGAGTTACCTTTCGCCGGCAAGAATGATGGTTGAAAAGGCGGACTTGCTGACGCTCACCGTGCCGGAGCTGACGGCGCTGGTAGGCGGTATGCGAGTACTCAACGCGAATACCGGTCAAGCAGCACACGGTGTCTTCACCGACGCGCCCGGAACGCTGAGTAACGACTTCTTCGTGAACCTGCTCGACATGGCCACAAAGTGGACGAAGTCGGAGACGACCGAGGGCGTTTACGAGGGACACGACCGCGCTTCTGGTGAACTGAAGTGGACGGCCACGCCCGTTGATCTCATTCTTGGTTCAAACTCTGAGCTGCGTGCCGTTGCGGAAGCCTACGCGGAAGCCGGTGGCGAGGAGCAATTCGTGAATGACTTCGTTGCAGCTTGGACGAAGGTAATGACGCTCGACCGCTTCTGATCGGCCAGAAGATCTTAGTCGCAAGTGATTGATTCTTGCTGACTCTGTGAGAATGAACGGCGGCGCAAATGCGCCGCCGTTTTTTTGTGCCTGCACGATGCGAATCGTCGCCCCATAACTCCTGCTATGGTCAGAGGCACAAGAACAGGAGATGACAATGCCCAATCATAGCCAATGCGCGCGAGTCGCTATTTGTCTACTAGTCCTTTGT
>Ga0316192_10004121_pt1 | contig 10564 bp, 10 predicted proteins | sample MerIslwburrow_MG_FD_204931 | JGI IMG/M metagenome (GOLD analysis project Ga0316192, IMG submission 204931) | Coastal sediment microbial communities from Maine, United States - Merrow Island worm burrow | ecosystem: Environmental > Aquatic > Marine > Coastal > Sediment | place: USA: Maine...
TGACCGCCTGCTGCTCGACGCCCGCGACCCGGCGCGCTTTCGCGGCGAGGTGGAGCCGCTCGATCCGGTCGCCGGACACATCCCCGGGGCGCGCTGCGCGCCCTTCGCCGGCAATCTCGCCGACGGCGCCTTCCGCCCCGTCGATGAGCTGCGCGCGCGGCACACCGCACTGCTCGGCGGCGCGGCCATCGAAGATGTCATCTGCTACTGCGGCTCAGGCGTCACCGCGGCGCACAACGTGCTGGCCATGCAGCACGCCGGCCTCGGCGCGCCGGCGCTGTACCCGGGTTCGTGGAGCGAGTGGGTCGCCGATCCGGCGCGCCCGGTGGCGCAGGGCGACAGCGAGGGCTGAGCCTGCGGCCGCGGCGGACCGGGCGGCTCACGGCGGCTCAGTCGAGCCGGTGAACCTGTAGCGGCTGGCCCGGGCGCGAGAGGATGTCGGCGTGGTGGACGCGGAAGCCGCCGCGGCGGCGATCCTCGAACCAGCAGCGCAGGCTCTCCGTCACCACCGGAAAGGCCAGCTCCTCCCAGGGAACCCCGTCCTCATCGAACAGGCCCACCTCGCTGGTCTCGGCGCCGGGGCGCGCCGCGCCGCCGCTCAGTTGGCCGTGGTACATCAGGTAGACCTGGCTGATGAAGGGCAGGTTGAAGATGCCGAACAGGGCCAGCCCCTCGGCCTCGGCGCAGGCCTCCTCGCGGGCCTCGCGCGCGGCGCCCTCGACGGTGGTTTCGCGGTTCTCCATGAAACCCGCCGGCAGTGTCCAGTAACCGTGCCGCGGTTGGATGTCGCGCTTGCACAGCAGTACCCGCCCGCGCCATTCGAGAATGCAGCCGCAGACGTTGTTGGGGTTGCTGTAGTGGATGGTGTCGCAGGCGGAGCAGACGTGGCGCTCGCGGTTGTCGCCCTCCGGTACGCGCGTCTGCACCGGGCTGCCGCACTGGCTGCAGAACCTCATCGCGCCACCTCAGCTGTCGCCTGCGGCTGTCGGCAGCTGCTCGCGCAGCACCGCCGGCAGCGGCGTCGAGCGCCCGGCGCGGTAGTCCACCCAGACCAGCCGCGTGCTGCCGGTGCTGTACAGCCGCGCGGCATCCGCGGCATCGCGCAGCTCGTAGTGGATGTCGAAGCTGGAGCGTCCCGGCGGCCCGCCGGACATTTGCAGCAGCAGCTCGGCGGGGTAGGTCACCGGGATCAGGAACTGGCAGTGGGCGTCGGCGATCACCGGGCCTTCGCTGGGCTGCGCCGGGTCTTCGGCGGGCAGCGTGGCGTAGCCGAGGCGCTCCAGCCACTCGATGCGCACCTGCTCGAAGTAGCGGAAGTAGAGGGTGTTGTTGACGTGGCCGAGGGCATCCATATCCCCCCAGCGGACGGCGATACGCATCTCGTACAGCGGCTGGCGCGGTGGCTTCATCGGGGGGTCCTGTGTGCGGCTCGGGCGGTGCGCGGCGGCGCTGGCGGGGAAGATAGCCCCGCGGCGCGGCAACTGTCCAATACCGCCGCCGCCCGCGCGGGGGCGGCGGTCGATAGCGTATTGTCAATAATATGGCGTGTCGCGCTACACTGCGCGCTCTCACCGCCGCGCAGCCCCGCGCGCGGCCTGTGCCATGCCCTCGGGATACCTCGTGAAGCCAGCCCAAACACCCCATTGGCGGTCGAATCGGCCGCCCAATCGCCCACCGCGCCGCACCGCCCTGCGCGCCGCGCTGTCCGGCGTGCCGCCGCTGCTCCTCGGCGGTCTGCTCGGCTGGGCGGCCTGGCGCTGGCCACAGGGTGAGGTGGCCTCCGCCCTGTGGCTGGCGTTGCCGCTGGCGCTGCTGGTTGGCGCGCAGTCGGGCAGCTGGCTGGAGGGCACCCGTTGGTGGCGCCTGGGGCGGCTGCTGGGGATCGAGCGGCGCGGCGGCGTGGCCAGCTTTCGCGCCATCATCGAGACGGCGCCGATGCCGATTCTCGTCGCGCGACTCGACGACGGCGTCATCGTCTACGCCAATCGCGCCGCAGAGAGCGCCTGCGGCGAGAGGCCGGGTGGCCTGTGCGGTCGCGGCATTCCCGAGTTCCACGCCGACCACCGCCAGCGCCAACGCCTGCTCGCGCGGCTGCGCCGCGAGCGCCGCGTGCATGCCGCCGAGGTGGCACTGTGTCCGCCGGGGCAGGCGGTGCGCTGGTACTCGCTGAGTGCCAGCCGCCTCGGCTTTCGCGGCGAGCCGGCGGTGGCCATGGGGCTGGTGGATATCACCGACAGCCGCCATCTGGCCAACCAGTTGCGCTACCAGGCCAGCCACGATCCACTCACCGGGTTGGTCAACCGCCGCGAGTTCGAGCTGCGCCTGGCGCGCGCGGTCAATTCGGCGCGCCGCAGCGGAGCCGGCCACGCCCTGTGTTACATCGATCTGGATCGCTTCAAGGAGGTCAACGACGCTTGCGGTCACGCCGGCGGCGACGAGCTGCTGCGCCGCCTCTCGGCGCTGCTGCGCGGCGATGTGCGCGGCCGCGACACCCTGGCGCGACTCGGCGGCGACGAGTTCGGCGTGCTCATGGAGCACTGCGGGCTGGATCAGGCGGCGCGGCTGGCGGAGAAGCTGCGTGGGCTGGTGGAGGGTTTCCGTTTCGTCTGCGAGGACGTCGAGCACCGGGTCGGCGCGAGCATCGGCCTGGTGGTCATCGACGCCCGTGCGGAGAGCGCCACCAGCCTGCTGCGCTGCGCCGACGAGGCCTGTTACGCGGCCAAGGGTGCCGGCCGCAACCGCGTCCACATCTACCAGGATGACGATGCCGGTGGCCGTCGGCGGCGCGGCGAAATGGCCTGGCTGGAGCGTATCGAGCGCGCCCTGCAGCGCGACGACGGCTTCGTCTTCTACACCCAGCCGATCCTGCCGTGCGCGCCGCAGGAGTCGGCGGAGGTGGTTGTGCCTCCCGGCGGTGGGGGACACTGCGAGTTGCTGTTGCGCCTGCGTGAGGAGGACGGCAGCCTGGTCGCCCCGGATGCCTTCATGCACGTCGCCGAGCGCTACGCGCAGGCGGCACAGGTCGATCGCTGGGTGGTGCGCCGGGTGCTCGACTGGCTGGCCAAAGAGCCACCCCGCGGCGGGCTGGTGGCGGTCAACCTGTCGGGGCAGACGCTCGGTGATCCGGCGGCCTGCGAGGCCGTCGTCGGCATGCTCGCCGCCAGCGGGGTGGCGCCGCAGCGGCTGTGCTTCGAGGTCACCGAGACCGCCACCATCGCCAACCTCGACGGTGCGCAGCACTTTCTCTCCCAGCTCAAGGAACTCGGCTGTCGGGTGGCGCTGGACGATTTCGGCAGCGGCCTGTCCAGCTATGCCTACCTCAAGCGATTGCCGGTGGACTACGTGAAGATCGACGCCATGTTCGTGCGCGACATCGTCCGCGACAGCATCGATTACGCATTGGTGCGCTCGATCAACGAGATCGCCCACGTGCTCGGCAAGCGCACCATCGCCGAGGGCGTGGAGGGTGCCGCTGAGCGCCGCCTGTTGGCCGCCATCGGCGTGGATTTCGTGCAGGGTTACGGCATCGCCGCGCCGCAGCCGCTGGTGCTGCCCCCGGTCGCCTCTGCAGAGGCGCGCAGCGAGTAGTCGCTGCCGCCGAGGCGCGCGGCGAGGAAGTCGACGAAGGCGCGCAGCTTGGCCGAGACCAGGGTGCGGTGCGGGTAGAGGGCGTAGATGCTGATCGTTTCCATGCGGTAGTCGGGCAGGATCTGGACCAGTTCGCCGCGGCGCAGGGCGTCGCCGACGATGAAGGTGGGCTGGGCGATGATGCCCAGTCCGCGCACTGCTGCGGCGACCAGCGATGAGCCGTTGTTGGCGCGCAGACGGCTGCGCCAGTACACGCTGATCTGACCGTCCGGGCCGTGGAAGGTGTAGCTGTCGTTGCCCGGCCAGTAGTGATAGCTGAGGTGGGCGTGTTCGCGCAGCTCGCCGGGGTGCTGCGGCGTGCCGTGCAGGCGCAGGTAGTCGGGGGAGGCGCAGACGATGTCGCGGTCCTCGGCCAGCTTGCGGCCGATCAGGCTGCTGTCGGGCATGCTGCCGACGCGCACCGCGAGGTCGAAGCCCTCGCTGACCAGATCCACAGTGCGGTCCTCGTAGATCGCCTCCAGCGACATTTGCGGCTGCGCGGCGAGGAAGTCGGCGACCAGTGGCGCCAGATAGCTGAGGCCGAAGTCCAGCGGCATCGACACCTTCAGCCAGCCGCGCGGTGTCTCGCCCAGGGCGCTGATCTCCTCTTCGGCCTCATCCAGCGCGCGCAGGATCTGCTGCGCCCGCCGGTAGTAGCCGCGCCCCGCCTCGGTGGCGTTGACGCGCCGCGTGGTGCGGTTGAGCAGGCGCGTGCCCAGCTCGCCCTCCAGCCGCGCTACGTGCTTGCTGACCATGCCTGCGGAGAGGCCCAGGTCGCGCGCCGCCTGGGCGAAGCTGTTGCTTTCGAGAACGCGGCAAAACACCCGTAGACTGGTCAACTTGTCCATTGATTCCTTCCTCTCAGGAAACAAACTCTTGCTCGAAATTCCGCTTATCAAGGCTCGCTCGTCTCCCCTATCCTGCTCTCTCTTTTCAAACGAATCGAGATGGAGACGCATATGAAAACCCTCGCCACGAGTTTGGCCGCCGCCGCTGTATTGTTTACCGGCAGTGCGCTGGCCGCGGACGACTACAAGATCGACCCGACCCACACCACGGCCCAGTTCATCGCCGGGCACTTCGGTTTCAGCGACCTGGTGGGGCGTTTCAACGAGGTCGCCGGCGAGTTCACCCTGGACGCCGACAATCCGGCCAACAACAGCGTCAGCATGGTCATCCAGACCGCCAGCGTCGACAGCAACCACGACAAGCGCGACGAGCACTTGCGCAGCCCCGATTTTTTCAACGCCGCCGAGTTCCCCGAACTCAGCTTTACCTCCAGCAGCTACGAGGGCAGCGCCGAGAAGGGCGTGCTTAAGGGCGAGCTGAGCATGCTCGGCCAGACCCACCCGGTGGCCTTCGATGTGGTCAAGATCGGCGAGGGCGACGACCCCTGGGGTGGCTACCGCGCCGGCTACAACGCCACCGCGGTGGTCAAGCGCAGCCAGTGGGGCATGCAGTACGGCCTGCCGCGCATCCCCGATGAGGTCACCCTGAACCTGTTCGTCGAGGGCATTCGCCGGTAACAGTCTGGTACTGCCGTGTTGGCGGCGGGCTCGCGCACAGGGGGCGATATGTCTGAGGCAACACTGGAACTGTTTGGAAACACGCTTTTCTGGCCCTTGCTGACGAGCATCGCCACCGCTGCGATCGGCGGCCTGTTGCTGGCAGGGAGGCCGTCGTGCGGCGCTTCGCGGGTGGCGGCGACGGCACTGTTCGCCGGCGCCGCGCTGGGCCTGGTGCTGGTCCACGATGGCTTCCGGTTTCCGCCGGCGCGCAGCCCCGATCGCCTGTTGCCGCTGCTGGCTCTGGGCAGCTTCGGCCCCGGTCTCGCGCCGCGCCGCGGGCGTGCGACGACGCTGATCGGCGCCGCGCTGCTGATCGGCGTGGCGCTGCTCTGGCTACTGTGGCCGCTGCTGCTGCGCTGGCCGCCGCAGAATAGTGCGCTGGTGCTGCTCACCGGCGGCGCCCTGTGGGCGCTGCTGTGGTATTCGGCGCGGCACGGCGCGCAGCGGGACTACGGCGCCAGTTGCCTGCTGGCGCCGCTGGCGATGACGGCGCCGGTGGTGGCTATCGATGGTTCGCTGCTGATCGGCCAGTTTGCCGGCGTGCTGGCCGCGACGCTGGGCGGCTGGTGGCTGTACAGCCTGCTGCGCGCGCCCTGCGCACTCGGCGGGCCGGGCAGTGATCTGGTCGCCTTCGCCCTGGCCGCGGTACTCGCCATGGCGTACTTCTACGCCGGCCTCGATCTGCCCGCGCTGCTGCTGCTGGCGCTGTCGCCGCTGGTGGGTGTAGTGTTGGCCGGCGTGCTGCAGGCGCTCACCGTGTGGCAGTCGCGGATACTCGCCGGCCTTGCCTGTGCGCTGCCGGGATCGCTGGCGCTGTGGTGGGTCTGGCCACAGGAATCGCTTTACTGAATGCAGCGTGAGCGAGGTTTGTGCTGCAACCGGGGTCACACCCCGAGGCCTCCATCTGGCAAGGTTCTCCCAAGCGGCTTCGGGTCTCAGACTGGTGGCGCACAGGTCGGCTAGGGTCGGCGGCTGAAATCCGACGGTTCTGCACCGGGCCGATGCCCGGATACTGGAGAAGGCCAGAGTCATGAATAGCCTGATTTCCATCTGCCGCAGCCTGCTGCTGCTGGGCGCACTGGGTCTGGCGGTTGCGCCGCTGCGTGCCGAGATCATCACCTGGGCTGGTTGCGGGATTACCAAGAAGGCCTTCATGGCAGAACTGGCCGCCGGCTTTGAGGCCGAGACCGGCATTGCCATCGAGCTGCAGGGCGGTGGCGCCACGCGCGGCATCCGCGACACCGCCAGGCACGTGGTGCAGATGGGCGGTGCCTGTCGCATGGCGCTGCCGGAGACCGACCCCAAAGAGCTGCACGTCAGCATGCATCCGGTGGCCTGGGATGCGCTGGTGGTGATCGTTCACCCGGATAATCCGATCCGCGACCTGAGCAGCGAGCAGCTGAAGGGCGTGCTGCTCGGCGAGATCACCAACTGGAGCCAGCTCGGCGGTGTCGACCAGCCGATCCGCTCGATGTCGCGTGACGGCATGATCAGCGGCGTCGGCTACGCCACCCGCCAGTACCTGTTCCAGGACGGCGGCGTGGAGTTCAGGACCACCGAGTCCGTGCGCTCCTCCGGCCCGCTGGAAAAAGCCGTGGAGAGCGATCCGCTGGCCATCGGCGTGACCGGGGTGTCCAGTGCGCGGCGGCGCGAGGTGAAGATCATCGGCCTCGACGGCCGCGAACCGACCTACGAGAACGTGCAGAGCGGCGATTACGGCATGTACCGCCCGCTGTATCTGGTCACCCGGCCCAATCCCGGCGGTGCGGTGAAGCAGTTCGTCGAATTCGCCCGTTCCGAACGCGGTCGCGAGATCATGCGCAACGCCGGCACCGTGCCGCACCGCGATGGCATGCACCTGATGGCCAAGTTGCTGATCTACGGCTTCGGTATGTAGGGCGCCTCCGGCGGCGACCCGGCTCTCAGCGCGGCCGGCGACAGGTCAGCATCCACGCCAGTGCGGCGACCCCGGCGGCGGCCAGCAGATGCTTGGCGCTGTGCCCGGAAAACCGCTCGCCGCTGACCGCAAAGCAGCCGCGGTCGGCGTACTCCGCCAGCTTGGCCAGCGCATAGCCGGCCAGCGCCAGCCAGTAGCCGATGGCGTGGCTGTAGGGCGCGCGGTGGCGGAGCAGCAGCGCGGCGGCGGCCAGCAGGGAGAGAAACTGCACCAGCGCATAGGCGCGCAGATCACCGCTGCCGGCATGTTCCGTCCACGCCCACCAGGCCACGCTGGCCACCCCCAGCGCCACCAGCGGCCACAGCAGCCGGGCGCCCAGTCGCGTATCCGCCCGCTCGCCGATCAGCGCCGCCAGCAGCGCCATGAAGGCTATCGCCATCGGCAGCCGATCCCACACCAGCCGCGACGTATCCGGCGCCAGGTGGTACCAGGCGGAGCCGGCCGCGGTGGCGATCACCGCGGCGAACAGCAGGCGCCAGGCACGGCGCTCGGACGGGTGCCGGAAATGCCCGCGGGCGCAGGCGCGCCAGCCCCACAGACCGGCGGCGAGAAAGCCCAGATTGCTCAGCACATCGGCGGCGTTGGGCAGGCCGAGCAGGGCGCGGCGGTCGGCGAAGGCGTGGTAGCCCGGGTCTTGGGCTATCGGCTCGACCAGGCCGAGCACTGCCAGCCAAGCGCCGACGAAGACCGCCGCCCAGGCCACCAACTCGCCATTGCGATTCATATTTCCACCCCCTGCGCAGCGACCGTCAAAGGCTCTCGGCACCGGGTGTCGCCCGCAGGTGCGCCTGCCCGGTGGCGATGTCCAGATGCAGCGCGGCGCGCGGCAGGCGCGCCAGCTGCGGTGCCTCGGCACCGACGACGCAGACCAGCTCACCGCGTGCCAGGCTGCGCGCCAGGGCGGCGTTGACGGCCACGGTGTCGTCCAGCGACTGGGCGCCGAGGCCACGCCACAGGCGGCCGGAAAAACCACCGAAGTGTGCCTCGTCGAGCAACCACAGCGCCGGCCGCGGCAGCTCGGCGAGCAGCAACAGCGCGGCGTGGCGGTGGCTGCTGGCGCAGTGCAGCAGCAGCGGGCCGTCCTCGCTCAGTGCCGCTGGCAGTTGGGCGCGCAGCCGGTAGCGCCAGCTGGCCAGCAGCCAGGCGGCGCAGCGCAGCGGGATCTCGTGCAGCCGCGCGCAAAGTGCCAGCAGGGCGAGCAGGTTGGCCGTGGCGATCAGCGCGAACAGCTGCGCGATGCTCAACTCGGCGATGCCCAGCACGGCGATGGCCAGCACCGCGGAGAGCACCATCAGCAGCGCGTTGAGTACGTTGTTGGCGGCGATCACGCGCGCCCGCCGATCAGCCTCGCTGCGCTGCTGGACCAGAGCGTTGAGGGGCACCGCGAAGAGCCCACCGCCGACGCCGATGCCGAGTACGTCGATGGACATGCGCAGTCCGCCGCTGGCGTTGATGAAGGCGCCCACACCCAGCGCCTCGCCGAGCCCCGCATTCAGCGGCGCGGCCGGCGCGGCGAGCGCCAGATCGAAGCCGAACAGGCTCACCAGCAGCGCGCCGAAGGGTGCCAGGCCCGGTTCCACGCGGCGCCCGGAGAGCCGCTCGCAGGCCAGCGCGCCGAGGCCGATGCCCGCCGAGAAGCAGCACAGCAACAGAGTGAACACGTCGACGCTGCCGCCGATTGTCAGCCTGACGAAGTTGGGCAGTTGGGCCAGGTAGGTGGCGCCCATGAACCAAAACCAGGAGATGCCGAGCACCGCGTGAAAGGCGGTGTGGTTGCTGCGCAGATCGCGTAGCAACTGGCAGGTGCCAACCCGCAGGGTGAGCCGCGCGTGCGCGCTGGGTGGCGCCGCGGGGATGCCGAGACTGGCCAGATAGCCCAGCGCGGCCAGCGCCAGCACACCGCCGGCGACCAGCTCGGCGCCGTGTTCGGTGACGATCAGTTTGCCGCCGGCGATGGTCCCGACGAGGATCGCCACAAAGGTGCCGGCGCCGACCATGCCGTTGCCGCCGAGCAGCTCGTCGCGGCGCAGGTGCTGCGGCAGCAGGCCGTACTTCAGCGGCCCGAAGAAGGCCGACTGCGCGCCCATCAGAAACAGCACGCCGATCAAAAAGGGCATCTCGCCGAGCAGCAGCCCGGCGGCGCCGGCGGCCATGATGATGATCTCGGCGAGCTTCACGCGGCGGATCATGCGCGCCTTGTCGGCGCGATCCGCCAGCCACCCGGCGGTCGCCGAGAACAGAAAAAAGGGCAGGATGAATAACCCCGCGGCGAGGTTGATCAGGGTGTGCGAAGACAGTCCCAGCGAATCCTGCACCTGGAAGGCGATCATCACCAGCAACGCATTCTTGAACACGTTGTCGTTGAAGGCGCCGAGGAACTGGGTGGCGAAATAGGGCGCAAAGCGCCGCTCGCGCAGCAGTTGAAATTGGTTGGGGTGGCGCATGCCGGCTCCGCTTCTGTAACGCGCCGAGATTGCCACAGCACCGCGCTTCCGGCGGCGCCGTCCGTCGCCCGATGGCGGCGTGCGTCGGATTTCCGGCGCAGTACGGGCGAGTCCGGCCACGGGCGCACCGGTCAACCCATGTTGCAGCGCAAAAAGCGGCGATTGTACCGATGTGCGGGCAAAGCCCAATGGCGCTGTGGTCAGCCCTGTGGCGGCGCTTCGCCGGCCAGATCGGCGAGGATCGGGCAATCCGGGCGGGCGTCGCCGTGGCAGCCGGCAGCCAGCGCGGCGAGCGTCTCGCGCAGGCCGCGCAGCTCGGTGAGCTTGTGGTCGATGTCGGCGATGCGCTGCTCGGCGAGCCTTTTCACATCGGCGCTGGCGCGGCGCTCGTCGCGGTACAGAGAGAGCAGGCTGCGGCAGTCCTCGATGGCGAAGCCGAGGCCGCGGGCGCGGGCGATGAAGCGCAGCATGTGCAGCTCGCGCTCGCCGTAGTCGCGGTAGCCGTTGGCGCTGCGCGGCGCCACCAGCAGGCCGATCTCCTCGTAGTAGCGGATGGTCTTGGCCGGCAGCCCGCAGCGCCGCGAGGCGGCGCCGATGTTCACGCCGTCTCCCGTTCGGCGGCGGCGCCCGCGCCGTCGCGTATGCGTTCGCCGGCTGCGGGCGGCGACGCATCCAGCGCCGGGCGCCAGCCGCGCAGGCGCAGCGCGTTGCCCACCACGCTCAGCGAGGACAGCGCCATGGCCGCGCCGGCGATCGCCGGGGAGAGCAGCCCGGCGGCTGCCAGCGGCAGGCCGATGAGGTTGTAGATGAAGGCCCAGAACAGGTTCTGGCGGATCACCGCGCGGGTGCGCAGGGCGATATCCAGCGCCGCCGGCACCAGCCGCGGGTCGCTGCGTAGCAGCGCCACATCGGCGGTTTCCAGAGCCACGTCGCTGCCGCTGCCGACGGCGATGCCCAGCTCCGCGACG
>Ga0316192_10004124_pt1 | contig 10558 bp, 9 predicted proteins | sample MerIslwburrow_MG_FD_204931 | JGI IMG/M metagenome (GOLD analysis project Ga0316192, IMG submission 204931) | Coastal sediment microbial communities from Maine, United States - Merrow Island worm burrow | ecosystem: Environmental > Aquatic > Marine > Coastal > Sediment | place: USA: Maine...
CCGGCGATGGCCGCACCGAAGGCCACCAGGAAGGCGCCGACCAACCCGCTGGACAACGCCGCCAACGCACCGATGGCGGACAGGATCAGCAGGGCGAAGGCCAGCAGGCGCTCCTCCCGGTAGCGTACCCTCAGCCGGGGCATGCCGAGGGCACCGGCCAAACCCCCGAGACCAACCCCGAAAAGGGCCACGCCAAAATGCCAGGGTGGTGCCCCTCCGGAGGTGAGCTCCAGGCGGACCAGACCCATGGCTTCGCGCACCCGGTGACCAATCTCGACCCCGGTTGCGGTCGGCCCGGGATCGATCCCGCCCCGCAGCTCGAACGCCAGCAGCAGGGTCACGAAGCCACCAACCATTCGCAGGTAGGCCATGGCGCTGACGGCCAGGATGATGCCAGCACTGCGCAGCTCGGCCTGTTCCTCGGCCTGGGCCGGTTCACCGGCGACCTTGAGCGCCGGGATCCGGGTGCCCATCACCGCCGCGACGGCGAATACCACCCCGCCGAGGGTCAGTACCGCCGGTGAACCGCTGATGGTGAGCAGGATGACACCAGGGATTCCGGCTGCAGCGCTCGACACTCCGGCCAGGACCGAGAGTCGGGAATTGGAGCGGACCAGGGCCTCCTGGTTGTCGACCATCGACGGCACGAGGGCGCTCTTGGCGATGGCATAGGTCTTACCCATCACCAGCATGGAAAAGGCCAGGGGGAACAGCAACGGCCCGTGCACGTAGCGCACGAGGGCAAACATCAGCAACGAACGCACGACGACCGAGCCGATCACCATGTAGCGGTGCCCACCCTTGAGCCGGTCCATGAGGGGGCCGAGGAAGGGGGCGACAACGGCGAAGGGGGCGATGGTCAGGACCAGGTAGGCCGCAACCTTCCAGCGGGCATCGTTGGGATCGACGTCGAAGAACAGCGAGTCGGCCAAGGCCACTGCCAACAACGCGTCGCCGCCCACCGACAGGGCGTGGGTGCGGGCCAACCGCACGAACGGACCGACCACAAAAGCCTCAGCCCCCAGGCTGCGTCTCGTTTGTGACCGGCGACCCATGGCCCCGATCGTACTCATTGTGGTTCAACACCAACGAGACGATCGGCCGTTGGCGTCAGACGGTTGGCGTCGGTTCCTCCGGCAGGAATTCAAGCAGGGCACGGTCATGGTCGTAGGACAGCACGGATCGGGCCTGAGCGGCGGTGAGCCATCTGATCCGATCCACCTCGTTGTTCGGCCGGAACTGGCCACCAGCAAGCTCCATCAACCAGTAACGCACCGTCTTGGGACGACCCCCGACCTCGTAGCGGATCGCAGGCAGCTCGGGCCCGACCTTGCCTTGGAAGCCCGTCTCCTCGTCCAGCTCCCGCTTGGCGCACTGCAGGTCGGTCTCACCCTTCTCCCGCTTGCCCTTGGGAAACGACCAGTCGTCGTAGCCGGGACGGCGGGCGACGAGCACCTCAACACCACCGGCACCCAGCCGGTACACCATGGCCCCTGCGGCCACGATCGGCTTCGCCTCCTGCTCCGGTTCCTGCGGTTCAGCGACCGCCTGCTCCGACTCCGCAACGACGGGCCCGAGGCCCGGGGCCGGGATCAATTCGACGGCAGCAAACTCCACCTCGGGTACCACCTGCGCACCGGGGGGCTCCGACTTGAGCTGCTCGACGGGCGGCAGCGGCTCCACCGGTTCCTCGACGACGGCGACGGCGTCGGGCTCCGGGTCGCGCCGGTGGACGGTCGGAACCTGCGGAACAGGCAACGACGACGGTACTGGATCGGATGAGGGAGTCATGATTGGTTCCGGGGCTCGACCTTCGGTTCTTGCACTGCTACGGCTCAGAGCCAGTGCTTCGAATTCGTCATGGATGTTCACTGAACCACCCAGGCGATGATAGGTGTCGTCGGCATCGAGTTCCCACGACAGGGCGGTGTCGGTCAAGTTCATGTCAAGCAGTTGGTGCAGGCGCTCCTGGGTGTCGGGGTCATCGACCCTGAACACCACCTCGACCCGGCGGTCAAGGTTCCGGGGCATGAGATCAGCCGAGCCGAGGAAGAAGTGACCGACGCCGGGGCCACCGCCGTTGGCGAAGAAGAACAGACGGGAGTGCTCAAGGTAACGGCCGACGATGCTGCGAACCCGGATGTTTTCCGACAATCCCTCCACCCCGGCCCGCAGGCAGCAGATCCCGCGGATGATCAGGTCGATCTCCACCCCGGCCTGGGACGCGGTGTACAGACGCTCGATGATGTCAGCATCAACCAGGCTATTCATCTTCATGATGATCCGCCCCGTGCCCGCCGGTGCCGCCATCTCACCCTCGATCATGTGCTCCAACGGTTCGCGCAGCGAGTGGGGGGCAACGAACAAGCGATCGTAGGTCACCTCCCGGCCGTAGCCGGTCAGGAAGTTGAACAGCTGGGTGAGGTCGTCGCCGACGGTGGGGTCGGCGGTCAGAACGCCAACGTCTTCGTAGATGCGGGCCGTTTTGGGATTGTAGTTGCCGGTTCCGATGTGGCTGTAGGTTCGAATGCCGTCGGGCTCGTCGCGAACAACGAGGGCGGTTTTGGTGTGGATCTTCAAACCGACCAGGCCGTACACGACGTGTACCCCGGCCTCCTCCAGCCGTCTGGCCCAGCCGATGTTGGCCGCCTCGTCGAATCGGGCCTTCAACTCGATGAGGGCGGCGACCTGTATACCCCGCTCGGCGGCACGGATGAGGGCTCCGATGATGGGGCTGTCACCCGAGGTGCGGTAGAGGGTGAGCTTGATGGCCAGCACGTTGGCGTCGAGCGAGGCCTGGCGAATGAACTCCGACACCGAGGAACTGAACGAATCGTAGGGGTGGTGCACGAAGATGTCGGCCCGCTGCACCCGGCTGAAGAAGTCGCGGCTGTCCTCGATTTCACGCAATCGGCGAGGGATCACGGCCGGTGTGTCGGTGACCTTGAGGTCTGATCGGTCGAGCCCCATCAGCTGCCAGTAGCCAGTCAGGTCGATGGGACCTTCGGTGGAGTAGACGTCGTCGCGCCCGAGGTCGAGTTCCCGGACCAACAGGTCCTGGGCTTCGAGCGGCATCGAGCCGTCGAGCTCCAGGCGAATGGCCCGACCGAAACGACGGCGACGAAGCTCCAGCTCGATTGCCTCCAGAAGGTCGTCGGCATCTTCGTCGTCGAGAGTCATGTCGGCGTTGCGGGTCACCCGGAACGGCCACCCACCAACCACACGAACACCGGGAAACAACGGATCCAGGTTGGCGGCGATGATCTGCTCAACGGGAACAAATCGATTGGGTGCCAATTCAATGAAACGCGAGACGAAGGGCGGCACCTTCAGCCGGGCGAACCTGAGGCTCTCGATCTCGGGATCATCGACCAGCACCGCCAGGCTGAGCGAGAGGTTGGAGATGTAGGGAAACGGATGGCTGGGATCAACCGCAAGAGGAGTAAGCACAGGGAAGATCCTGTTCTCAAACTCCTCCTTGGCCTTCTTGGCCTCTTCGACATCGAGTTGGTCGACACGCAGGATGTGCACACCCTCATCGCTGAGTTCTGGCACCAACTGACGACTGTGGACCGCACTCAAACGGGCGGCCTGAGCTTCCACCTCTTGGCGAATGGCGGCCAGTTGGGCCCGGGGGCTCATCCCATCGGGTGGAGTCTTGGAGATCCTGGCCGCCACCTGTTCTTTCAAGCCCGCCACCCTGACCTGGAAGAACTCATCAAGATTGGAGGCGTAGATGGCGCAGAACTTGAGCCTCTCCAGCAGTGGGAGCCGTTCGTCCTCAGCTTGGGCCAGTACTCGGTTGTTGAAGGCCAACCAGGAAAGCTCCCGGTTGATGAAGCGCGCTGAAGTGACAGATTCGATACTGTCGACGATTGGGGTCATGGCATTCTCGACTGGTCAAGGGAGGCGGAGTGAAACCTCGTGCCTCCCCAGTCGCCTGAAGACCGAAGAAATCAACCGAACTTTTCTGAGGCCAGAATCGCAGCGCCGGCAACGCCGGCATCATCAAGACGCTGGACCAGGCTGATCTCGCAGATCTCAGGGCCAAAGCCGCCGAAAGAGGGCGAATTCTTAATCTGGTCAACAAGAGGTTGTCCAAGCCTGTCTACCACACCACCACCCAAGACGACCCGTCGGAGATCGAGAATAGTGGCCAGGTTTCCTATGACCAAAGCCAGTGCTGACACCGCCTCGTCGAGCAACTCAGCTGCGACTTCGTCACCAGCCTCCAACGCCTTGGCCAGGTGGCGCGATTTGATGGATCCGGTGCCGGCCAGATCGACCAGCAGGCTCGATCGTCCCCTGGCTGCCAACTCCCGGGCTCGGCGTTCCATACCGGCCCGCCCGGCGTAGGCCTCCAGATGACCCCGACCACCACAGCCACAGAGACGGCCACCATCGACGACGGTGAGATGACCGACCTCGCCGGCCAAACCCCGGGGGCCGGCAACCAGGGAACCGTCGATTACCAGTCCGCCGCCGACACCAGTACCGACGAAGAGGGCCAACAGATTGCCACAGCCGCGTCCGGCCCCGAGGCGGTGTTCTGCCAGCGCACCACAATTAACGTCGTTGGCCACAACAACGGGTTTACCCAACGCCTCGGCCAGGGTGGCACCAACATCAACCGGGTCGTCCCAGCCTGCAATATTGGTACAACGGGTGACCAAGGTGTCATCGATGACGAACCCGGGCACACCGACCCCGACGGCGGAGGCCGCGTCGAACCCTTCGAGACCACGAACCAGTCCGACGATGGCGTCAAGGACAGCCGACGGGCCCTCGGTGGGTGTCTTCTGCTTTGCTCGGCCCTGCGCCCTGCCCGTCACGGGGTCGATCAGGCGGGTAAGGATCTTGGTTCCCCCCAGGTCGACGCCAACGTAGTTCTTGTGCGCTTTGCTCGACATCGACGAACCTACGAGCCCCGTCGAGGGGTCGAGTGGGTGCTCTCGGAGTCGCCGGCCCCAAGGTCCCAGTCACACACGATCAGCTCGCGTTCGGCGTCGCGGTTCACCCGCTCCCGATTCCGCCTGAACTGTGGATCATGCTTGGGCAGCAGCAGCAGCCGGGCGTTGACCCGGGTCCAGAACTCGTCAAGGAACTGTTGATCGCCGTAGTGGACCCGCAACTCCCAATGGGGAGCGACCGGGCCCAGGTACATCATGGTGACATGGGCGACCGGGTCTTGTTCCTGCTCTTGTTCCGCGGACTCTACGACAGTCATTACCTCACCCTACCGTGCCCACTAGCCGCGAAATGCCACTTTCAGCGCGAACACACTCACGGAAAGAGAAATTCTAGCTAATCTCCCTATGTCCGGGAACCATTTGCCCCATTGCGACGTCTCACTAAGCATGGAAAGCAACTGGATGGCTGAAGGCAACTGCAACAATCATCCCCCGGCCGTCTTCTTCCCGAGTGATGGCGTCGGCGTGGAGGTGGCCAAGAAGATCTGTTCGACCTGCCCGGCGCAGGAGACGTGCCTTGAATATGCACTGAGCAACCGAATCGATCACGGCGTGTGGGGTGGAACCTCGGAGCGACAGCGGCGGCGCATCCTCAAAGCCCGACGCACCTTGGCCCACAGCGCCGGCTCCTGAGAACCAGCCTACCGAGGACCCCATTCAGGGAGCCCTGGTTGGTCACAATGAACCAAACACCCCCGAGCCATTGGCTGGGGGGTGTATTTTCATGTCCAGGTACGTCCGGCACTGGGCCGGAACGCTCAGACAGAGTCCTCTGGGGTGTCCTGCGTTGCTTTGGCGTCCTTCGTGGCTACTTCGTCGTGACCTTCGCTCAGACCGGACTTGAATTCCTTCTGAGCTTGTCCGAGATTGCGGGCCAACTGAGGGAGCCTGGATCCACCAAACAGAACCAACACGATGACCAGAATGATCAGTAGTTCGTTAGGGCTTAGATTAGGCACACGCCAACCCTAGCGGGCCTGGCCCGCACCCACCCGGTCGGGGCCGTCGATCAGTTCCGTGGCCAGGGACAAGATCAGGCGGTGCTGCCAACCGCCACGACGGTCGCGGCCTGGCGTTCGGCGGCCCGGGCCCGCCGGATCCGCCGCCGCTCCCGCTCGCTCATGCCACCCCAGATCCCGAACTTCTCGCCGTTGGCCAGCGCATACTCCAGGCAGTCGTAACGAACGACACACCCCCGGCAGACCTCCTTGGCCTCACGGGTGGACGCCCCCCGTTCGGGGAAGAAGAGGTCGGGGTCGACTCCCAGACAGTTCGAGAAATCCTGCCAACCGGTGTCGAGCATGATGGACTTTCGCCCGATGCGCATTCTGCCTCCTACCGCCCAACAAGAGTGTCGCGGAGATCGATCTTCGAACTGATGGGTCGCGGGGCATGCGGTAGTACCGACTGCTGCCCCACCCATTCCCCAACGAGGAACAGGTATCTGAGCTGTAATTACAACACTGTAGTACCACATTGACAACCCGGTCCGACAAGAATTTGATGCAAGTTGTATCAACAATCAGACCGCTTCAGCAGAAAGGATCGCGCCAACAACTGCTCCCAGCGACCCCTCCACCACACCCAGTAGCCCTCCCCCAACCCCCAACCCCCACGGCCACAGGCGCACAGGCGCACAGGCGCGACGTTTGACGGAGTCCGCAGGACTCCGTCAAATTCGAGGTGCCCGCAGGGCACACGCACACCTAGGCTGAGCGGCGACGCCCGGAGAGCAGCTTGCGCTTGTGTTCGATGAAGTCGACGAGCACGTAATCACCCAGGTTTTCGGGACTGGTGAAGAAGGCTCGACCACGATTCAGCGCCGTCAACCGCTCGACGAATCCCCGAAGGCCGGAATCGGGGTCGAGCATGAAGGTATTGATCGTGATCCCGGCCCTGGTACACCTCATAACCTCGGCCAGGGTCTGCTCAACGGTTTCCCGGGCGGGGGGATAGCTGAAGAAGGGTGTGCCATCGGGCAGGAGATGCGCCGTCGGCTCGCCGTCGGTGATCATGATGATCTGCTTGGTGCCGGTCTCCTTGGCCAACATGCTCCGGCTGAGCTGGAAGGCGTGCTGCATGTTCGTGCCGTAGACGAAGTCCCACGACACCTCGGGCAGGTCACGGGCCTTGAGTTCCTTGGCCACCTCGGAGAAGCTCACGATCCCCAGATAGTCGCGTGGGAACTGCGACGAGATTAGGGACTGCAGGGCCATGGCCACCTTCTTGGCCGGGAGAAAGTTGTCGCGCATTGGCATCGACAACGAAAGGTCGAGCATCAGCACGGTGCTGGAACGGACCTGACGCTCGGTCCGTTCGATCTCGAAATCCTCCGGCGTCAACCGAACCGGTGTACCTCCGCCCGAGCGTTGGATGGCGTTGCGTACGGTGCGTTCGATGTGGAGATTGAACGGGTCGCCGAACTCATAGGGCTTGGTGTCGAAGTTGAGCTCGTGGCCGGCTCCCGAGCGTTCGATGTCATGTTTGCCCAATTTGTCAGCCGTCAACTTGGAGAACAGGTCACCGAGGGCCTGCTGACCAAGGCGCCGCAAACCGCGCGGCGTCAGCTCCATCCGCCCTTCCTTGGTCTGGATGAGGCCCTGCTCCTCCATCATCTTTGCCAGCTGACTGATCCGTTCCATGCTCTGGGCACTCTGCTCGCCCAGCAGATCACGAACCTGGTCGAGGTCGACCTCGGCCAGGGCCTGGGGTGACGTCGACTGACGGAGGAAACTCTCCAGCTGATCGATTTGCCCCAGCTCCTGGAGCATCTGGGAGGCATCGGCGAACCCCAGGGGGTCGAAGCCGCTGAAGTCGTAGCTCTGCTGCCACCCGGCATCGGGGAACATCTGCTGCAGGTTCTGCCCCAGCCGGCTGACCTCAAAATTGAGGTCCATGTCCTCCATGAGCTGATTGGACAAATCCATCAGCTGGGCCCGCTGCTCAGGGGTCATGGAGTTCAACATGGCCTGCATGGCCGCCATCCGCTGGGCCATGGCCTCCAGCAACTCATCGAGGGTTTCGGGATTCTCGGGGAAGAAGTCGCCGTAGGACTCCATGAAACTCTCGAAGTCGGGCTCCTCTCCGCGCGCCCGCTGCTCCAACATGTTGTTGAGCTCGGCCATCATGTCCTTCATGCGGGCCATGTCCTCGGGGGACATGTCCGACATGGCCCCCGACATCTGGTTGAACTGCTGTTCCATCAGTTGCTGACGGAGGCTCTCGACCAGGTCGTCGAAACGCTGCTGGGCCTCGTTCGACTCGAACTCGTAGTTCTGCAGGCCGCGAACCTTGCCTGCCAGATCATCGGGCATCAGGTCGAGCTGCATCTGCTTGGAGGCGGTGGTCTCCTTGGCCAGTTCGGCACTGCGTGTCTGCTCCGCCCCGGCGTCGGGGTCGCCCAACTCCATCTCGGCCAGGGCGTTGCGGTCTTCGAGTGCCTGGCGTTCAGTGTCGATCAGCTCCCGCAGCTCATCGTTGATCTCGTCGTAGACACCGCCGAGATCGTGATTGTCGAGCCGTTCCTGGCGCTCTTGGCGCAGCTTTTTCAGCATTTCCCGCAAGCCTTCGACCCGCTCGCCGTTGCGGTCGTCAAAACCCTCCTGCATGAGCCGACGCAGGGCGGCCATCGGGTCACCGTGGTACATGAGATCGTCGGTCAGCTCGCTCAGGACATCGAACGCATCGAAGTCAAAGCCTTTCTGGGAGCCGTCCCACCGGGAGTAGCGAAAGCGCTGTCCTACCATGGACAAATCCTAGTTGCCACCGGAGACCTCGGTTGCATCGGGAAAGTCGTCGCCACCCGGGTCGCGGTGGACACAAACCCACCGGTGCGTCAAACCGGGTGACGTTTCGAAGCGGGCATTCACTACCGTCTCAAGCCATGGACAACAGCCCGATGGAGAAAGGTGTCGTACTCACCGCCACCGAACTGGAGGGCTACGCCCCGGCATCGGACTGGAGCCTTTGGGTTCAGCGTCACCGCGCTCCGCAGGTTGATTTGGCGACTTCGTTCGCCGAATCATGGCCGGAGGATGTCGAGCAGTTGGCCACACTGGGAATCACCTCGATGCAGATCACCCTGGAATGGGCTTCGCTTGAACCCGAGCCGGGCCGCTACGACGAGACCGCCATCGAGACCCGCAGGCAACAGATGGAAGCGGCCAAGGCGGCCGGGCTGAATGTCTGGGCCTGTCTGGTCGACGGGACCCTTCCCGGGTGGTTCGCCGACGATGAGGGTGGTTTCATCGACGACAAGGCCCGCACACTGATCTGGCCTCGCCACATCGACTGGATCGGTGAGCAGTTCGGTGACCTGGTCGACGGTTGGGTGCCCCAGCGGGAGCCCATCAGCTGGGCCTTGAGTCGCTACCTGTGGGCTCAGGCTCCGCCGGGACAGGTCGCTTCTCCAACCAAGGCGGCCCGAGCCGTGCAGGCCGCCGTGCTGGCCGATGGCGAAGCCTGGCGACTGTTGAAGGGGACCGCTCCCGTCGCCATGTATCAGACGGCCCGCTCGATCCGGGCCAAGCCCGACGATGTGAAGGCCACTCCCCAGGCCAACGGTCTGGAACGCCTGCTGTGGCACCCCTGGATGAGTGCTCTCGGTGAGGGTGAACTGGTTGTCGGCAACCTTCCCTCCCGCCAGGTCGACCACCTCCGGGGAGCGTTCGATCGGGTCATCGTCGAGCTACGACCTTCGGTTGAGATCGATGGGTCGGGCGCCCTCCGGGCCCACCCGACCGATCAGGCCACCGGTCCGTCCGGATTTGTGGCCTGGCCCGAAGCCATGGCCGAGAACCTCCGACGCAGTGCCGACGAACTCGGAGATCACCAGATCGTGGCCGCAGGCAATCTGGCCGATGTCGCCGACGACGGGCGGGCCAGGCCCGACCACGTCCAGGCTGTGCTCGACCTCACGGCCGAAGCGGCGAACGAGGCCAGCGTTGTCGGCTGGTGGCAGTCAAGCCCGATCGACGGTTACCACTGGGGCCGCGGCAGTTCCATCCGCCCCGGTCTCATCAACGCCGAACGTCAGGACAGCCCGGCCGCCGAGACCTTTCGGCGCTTCACCTTCGGGTAGCGGACAGCGGGCTGGGTCAGCGGGCTGGGTCAGCGGGCTGGGGACGGAATCAGGGGGTGAGCTTGCGGGCACCGATGCGAAGCCGGTTGCCGTCGAGATCGGTCAGGTGAATCTCCATGGCCTCACCAACATCCTTGACGGCGACATCGAACTCCGAGGCCAGGTCGTCGACATTGTCTACGTAGAGGTAGGCCAGCGAGTCGGGGGTGGCATCACCGAGCCGCTCCGAAAGATGGATGGCCATACCGTTGCGGGAGACCCCAACGTAGGCCGGGAACTCCTCGGAGTAGCGCTGCTCAAAGTCCTTGGTGAATCCGAGACGGGCGTACCACGCCGCGGCCCGATCGGCATCGGAGACTTTGAAAATGGGGACAAGCTGTTCCGCCATAGGTCCGCACTCTATCCTCACGCTTGTGCAATCTTCACGCTGAAACCACACACCAGGGCGCTTTACACCCAGCCACACCTATTCCGGCCAACCAACCCAAACCCAGGGACGTTTCGGCCC